>Ga0068858_100005647_pt1 | contig 12235 bp, 9 predicted proteins | sample KBSSwiS12_FD_66589 | JGI IMG/M metagenome (GOLD analysis project Ga0068858, IMG submission 66589) | Switchgrass rhizosphere microbial communities from Kellogg Biological Station, Michigan, USA - KBS Switchgrass S1-2 | ecosystem: Host-associated > Plants > Roots > Rhizosphere > Soil ... | reverse complement strand
GGTATAGACGCACAGCTCGGCGGCGATGGCCATGGCCCGGCGCGCGATCTTTTCCGCATCGTCCTCATAGTCCATCAGCGCGCGCGCGGCGGACAGCGCGAAATTGCCGCCGGACCCGATTGCGGCGATCCCGTCCACCGGTTCCAGCACATCGCCATTGCCGGTCAGGATCAGGGTCACGTCCTTGTCCGCGACCGCCATCATGGCCTCGAGATTGCGCAGATATTTGTCGGTGCGCCAGTCCTTCGCCAGCTCGACCGCCGCGCGCATCAGCTGCCCGCTATGGCGCTCCAGCTTGGCTTCGAGCCGCTCGAACAGGGTGAAGGCGTCGGCGGTCGCCCCGGCGAACCCGCCGATCACGCTGCCGTCGTGCAGGCGCCGGACCTTGCGGGCATTGGGCTTCATGACGGTCTGGCCCATCGAGACCTGGCCGTCGCCGATGACGATGACCCGTCCGCTTTTCCGGACGGAGAGGATTGTGGTGCCGTGCCAGACGGGTGCGGCTTGATGTGTTGAATCGGACATGGCCGCGATATGGTGCCCGACCGTTTCGCGCGCAAGCCCGTCTCGCGTCGCGGCATTGCAGCTTTGGCCTGAGCAGATGCTTGACAGGCGCGGCCGCTGGCGTCAAAGGCCCAGCTTTCCGCGACAACCTCATGGGGAAATGGCGCGGGCGCGTAGCTCAGTGGTAGAGCACACCCTTCACACGGGTGGGGTCGCAGGTTCAATCCCTGCCGCGCCCACCATGATTTCAAGCACTTAGCTCTAAGCGTGGCCGATTTCATAAAAAACTCATGAAGAGCATGGGTGAATGCGAGCGGACGTTACGACCGTTCTCGCCGGGTCATTTGAGCCGCTGCTTGGCTGCTTCCAATTCATAATCGGCAGAGACAGGCACAGCGAACATCAGCCCGGCAGGGGGTGAGATCGGCCGTGTGAAGCCGACCGGATTCTCAGCGCTCATGTGCCAGTGCTTGAACTCTGACCAGATGAAGAACTTCTTGAGGCCTTCATGGACCGGAGCCACACCCACGGTTCGCGCCGAGCCGATCACATGCTCAAGCAATTCAAAGCCGGCGCCCTTGCCGCGTCAGTCATCCCTTGCGGCCAACATCATCAGCCGGAGAGGGTGGCCGACGATGGCGCATGAGCAAATCGCCGCACCGACGATCTCGTCGTCGCTCCTCTAGGTAAATTTGGGCGCGGGCAGCATAGGTGAGGGCGACCTCAGTTCGTCTCTCCTCCGAAACATCGGGGCGGACGATCCTCATGGCGAAATCGACGGCGGCGACGCGATCGAGGAACTTAACAGCCTCGCTGATCATGCTGCCTTCTTGTCCGCTCCGGCGTCCGATGGCTCACGTCGATCCCTAAACAGCCAGGGCCGCAACTGTATCGCCCATTTATCGCCCGTCTTGCCGGTTCGGACAATGACAGCCCATGCGCCGCACATCTTTTCGTCGAGCTCGGCCAGGATGGCATTGAGGTGAGCATAGGCGCGGCTTTGCGATGGCCCGCTGTCGATGTCATCCTCGTACAGATAATCGAAGATCATTTTTTGCGGTAACGGGCCGAGGAGCGTTGTCCCAGACGCAGTCCCACACGTCGCGCGCATGGTCGCTAAGGGAGAGGAGCGTATCGCCCAGCGCCTCACCCAAATGGGCTTGCTAGCGACACATCGGGCAGCAAATATCCATGGCGGTTCCAATTGATTATGCGCTCGCCGGGCAGGATGATGAGCCGCTACCCAGCGAGCGCTTTCCCCGAAGGGAACTGTGTTATCGACCGGCGCGGCGCTTAGCCTCGCGTATGGCCGCCACCCGTGCGAAGGTGTCGAAGTCGAGCGTCGGCGGCAAATGGTTTAGGATCGTCCGCAAGAGCATCGCCGTAGACATATGGCAGCGATTAGTTGTTTGTTGCGGAAGCAGTCTACGAAGCGCTTTGCGTGGCGGCAAAACACTGGCAGGGGGGAGGTGGCTATGGAGCAGGTGGGGTCTTGTCTGGACCGGTTGACGGGCCTGAATGTTGCTAGCGACGATGAGTCTTTGAGGGCGGGTATGTATAAGCCAAAGATTGCTTTTGTTTCCTCATTCGAGGAACCATGCGCTAATGCGGACTACACCGAAAAACTGTGCCAAGTGTTTGGCGATGCGTTTGAGGTCACGGTGTTTAATATCCAGAGTTCCGCGATCCTTAAGCGTTCAGGTCCAGAGGCCGAAGAGGCCGCCGAGACACATATCGGCCAGATTTGCAGCCAACTCGCTCAATATGATCTTGTGAACATCCAGTGCGAGATGGGACTGTTCGGCTACACGGTGGAGCAATGCAAGCGTCGCCTGTTTAATCTTTGCGCCCACGCGCGTCGCCTCATCTACACCCTGCATTCTTACAGTGTGCGTGGTGATGATTTTGAGAATGCGCACCGCTGGCTTTTTGAATCGATGCGTAATCGTCGCGCGGATTGGCCATGGACTGTTCTTGTTCACCTGCCGCGCGATCGCCAAGTAATGACCGACCGCTTTGGCGTTCCGCCGGGGAACGTGGTTGATTTTCCAGTGTTGAGTCTATCTACTTCTGAGCGCGAAATGCTTATTTCGGGTGCTGACCCCGTGAAGTGGAAGTTGCGCCATGGCTTTGAAAGTCACGATATTGTAATCGGGAGACTGGGATTTTTTAGCCATAACAAAGACTTCATTACTGGATTAAAAGCGCTGTCGATCCTTCCGCCGCAGTACAAGATGGCCTTTGTCGGCGGGCAGCATTTTCAAACGATTCAGGAGATGGCAGTACATGCCTCCATTAAAGAGGTCGTGGATTTTATCGACGCACATGACGATGATTTGATACGGAGGCCGAATTTCGATCCGGATCGAACGCCTCTCATGCGCGATCGGGTCGTTTTCCTTGGTAACACCGACCCGGCTACCTTGTATGAGGCGATGGCCAATATAGACTATATCCTCGTCAATTACTTAGAAACATGGCAAAGTGGATCGCTTATTGCGTCATTGTGCATGGAGATTCAGCGTCCTTGCTTGTTTTCATATAATAATACGTTCATAGAATATGGAAAATATTTTCCAGATTGTTTTGAATTTTTTAACATGGGTAATCATTATGAAATTCGGCATAAGATTATGCATTTCAACCGTGAAAAGTTGGCCAAAATCCCGTTACGTTTAGAGAATTACACAATTGAGCATCTGTGCGATCTCTATTTGGCGCTGAATGCTGCCATGGAGAAAAATGCGCCGCCTGCTACGGATGAGGCGGTTCTGCGCTTCACCCACGCTGCCTGACGCCGATGCCTTTCCGCATCGGCATCGTAGGCGCGGGCTGGTATGGCTGTCATCTTGCCGCTTCCCTCATAAGCCTTGGTTTCTCGGTCCGCATTTTCGATCGGCAGGAGCAACTGATGCGTGCCGCGTCGGGCAACAATCAGTTTCGGCTGCATCAGGGATTCCATTACGCGCGCAACAAGGACACTCGTCTTCAGTCGAGGGATGGATTTCAACGTTTCATCGAGCGCTATCCAACCCTCTCCGTCGAGGTGCCCGAAAATATCTACGCGGTGCCTAAGCGTAAGAGTCTACTGGATTTCAGCACCTACAAACTCATCATGGCTGCGTCGGGGATCGATTACCTAGAGTTGCAGAACCCCCATCCCTTGCTTGCCGATGTGGAGGGGTGCTTGCAGACGGGCGAGCGGGTCATCATGCTCGATAGGGCAAGGCGCCTGTTTGAAGAGATGTTGCAGGGTGCGCTGGAGCTTGGGCAGCCTGTGAAATTAATCACGCAAGATGAGCGCTGTGCTACGTTGAATGGCGAGCGTTTCGATTACGTGATCGACGCGACCTGGGGCCAGCTCCGGCCTCTTCCGGTCGAAGTCTATTATGAACCAACGCTGCTTCTTTACTATGAATCGCAGGGTATTCAGCCCGCGATTACATTCGTCGATGGTTCCCTTTCTTCAATATATCCGACAGAAGATCCTGCGATTTTCACTCTCTCTTCTGTGCCGCATACCCCTTTGGGGCATTATGCGACGGCGAAAGAGGCGCACTCCTTGCTGAGGCAGGTTGATCGTTCGCTTGTTGAACGGAAGCGCGCAGCCATGGAGGCGCAGATTTGCGAGAATGTTCCGGTCTTCCAAGACTTGTTTCGCTGTGTTGGAGCGCAGTTCGCGATCAAGACGAAGCCGGTTGGCCAGTCGGATGATCGAAGCTGCTGCGTGTTCCGTGAAGGAAGGATATTCACGGTAATGTCCGGCAAGATCGACACCATCTTTTTCGCGACCGAGCGTATCCTGTCGATGATAGAAGGCGATCACATGCCGGTTCGTGCTGATAACAAGCCGAGCACGCTGCGTGACAGCATTATCCTACCTATGAATTGAGGGGTATCATGGCGCAAGATGCCTTGATTGGTCACACCGGTTTTGTTGGAAGTACGCTGGTTGCGAGCAACTGGAACTTTGGTGCTTTGTTCAATTCCCGCAATTTTGAGGAAATGCGCGGGCGTCGCTTCGGCACGGTTATCTGTGCAGGAGTGAATGCTGTAAAATGGCTTGCGAATAAAGAACCAGAAGCAGATTGGCGGAGCATTGAGACTTTGCAGAATGTTCTGGAAACGGTTGATGCGGAACGGTTCGTTCTGGTTTCGACCGTCGATGTTTATCCTCGCCCCATTGATGTCAACGAAGACGATGTGCCTATCCGTGGCGAAGGGCAGCCCTATGGTCGGCACCGTGTAGAATTTGAGCACTTCGTAAGGGAGCATTTTTCCAAGTGCCAGATTATACGTCTACCCGCCCTTTTCGGTCACGGATTGCGTAAAAATGTCATCTTCGACTTGTTGACGGGCAATCTTCCACATCAAATCAATCCCAATGGTTATTTTCAATGGTACCCGATGCGGCGTTTTGCCGATGACCTGCGTCGTGTAATCAAGGCAGATGTGTCCTTGCTCAACGTCGCTGTTGAACCGTTGTGCACCCGGAAGATCGTGACTTGTGCGTTTCCCGGCGTCCGCATCGGGGCGGATGACATGCCCGCAATGCATTACGACATGCGTACGCGCCATGCTGCACTGTTGGGCGGCGCTGGCAATTATCATATCAATGCGGAGGAATCGCTAGAGGAGATCATGCTCTATGTGGATGCTGTGAGCGCGCGCGGTGGGCGGCCATGATTGCACTGTCAAACCTTGCCTTTCCAGAGGGTGAGGAGGCGGCTGTGCTGCCTGGGCTCGTCAAGCTGGGCCTGCGTGGCGTGGAGGTGGCGCCAACGCGCATCGCTCCTTGGGGCGAGCTTTCTCCTTCTCGTCTTGCAGCTTACGGTACAATGCTGAACGCTATGGGTTTGTCGGTGGCCGCGTTGCAGTCCATTTTATTCAACGTACCGGACATATCCTTGCTGGGCGATAAGGCTTCTTTTGATCGCTTGCTCGATCATCTACGTCGCGTGGCTGGAGTGGCAACTGTTTTGGGCGCCCAAGTCGCGGTATTCGGTTCGCCTCGTCAACGAGCGCGAGGTGAAATGTCCGCTGAAACGGCATTTTTGCTGGGAACGGAACGTCTGCATGCCTGTGCCCAAGTTTACATGTCAGAGGCGGGCGGGACGATCGGATTGGAGCCAGTGCCTGCCCACTATGGTGGTGATTTTCTATGCACCGCCCAAGAGGTCACGGCGATGGTTCATGTTGTGGATCACCCCGGGTTAAGACTTCATCTCGACACTGGTTGCGTGATGCTGGGAAGTGGATGCATTGCTTCCGCGATAACTGAAGGGCGCGATATACTCGCTCATTTCCACATTGCTGAACCGGATTTAGGTGAGTTCGGCGCCCCCTTGGTAGACCACGCTGCGGCCAGCCAGGCGCTCTTGGCGGCTAACTATGCGGGGTGGCGCTCCATCGAAATGCGTGAGGTGCCAGACTGGCAGACGGCCTGCGAAACGGCGGTGCGCTTCGCGCTGTCGACTTATGAAAGCATCCCTTGAATCTCCGTAAGCATACGCCGAAGGCCGCAGGATAGCCGGGATCAGGCGGCGATAGCTGCTTGCTGCTGGCGGCCCCGGTTCCATGGCAGGAGTTCGTGGAGGCGGTGACCTGCCACGGGATTTTCATCCAGCCCTGATTAGAGCCACGGCGTTTGTGGTTACGCTTGTGGGCGTGGTGCTTGCAATGGGGTCAGGCATGCCTGACCCCATTGCAAAAATCGTTTCGGCGTAGGCTGCCGGGGTCTGGTAGCCGATCGACGAGTGGGGCCGACAGGTGTTGTAGTCCTCCGCCCATTCCCTGATCACGACGCGGGCATGGTCGAGGCCGTGGAACAACGTCTCGTTCAATAGCTCGTCCCGCATTCTGCCGTTGAAGCTCTCGACATAGCCGTTCTGCATCGGCTTGCCCGGTGCGATGTAATGCCATTCGATGTCGTGATCCTTTGACCAAGCCAGGATCGCATTGGCAGTGAACTCGGTGCCGTTATCGCTGACGATCATCCCCGGCTTGCCCCGCCAAGCGATGAGGTCGGTCAACGCCCGTGCGACACGGCGACCGGAGATCGACGTATCCGGGATCGCCGCCAGGCACTCGCGCGTCACGTCATCGACGATGTTCAATACCCGAAACCTCCGGCCACAGGCGAACTGGTCATGGACAAAGTCCAGGCTCCAGCGGGCATTGGGCCGGGCTGCCACGAGGATCGGTGCCCGCGTGCCGACCGCCCTGCGCCGTGTCCGACGCTTGCGAACAGCCAGACCCTCTTCCCGATACAGCCTGTAGATCCGGTTGACGCCCGATGGCTCACCCTCGCGCCGCAGCAGGATATGCAGCCGGCGATAGCCGAACCGGCGCCGCTCATTGGCAAGCTCGCGCAGACGGCCGCGCAACTCCGCCTCCGGCGGACGCCGCGATTGGTAGCGGATCATCTTGCGATCGGCATTGACGATCGAGCAGGCCCGACGCTCCGACAGTCCCATTACGGACTGCAAATGCGCGACGGCTTTGCGCTGAGCGGCGGGCCCTACCACTTTTTTGACAAAAGCTCGCGAAGGGCGGCTGCGTCCAACATCTGGTCGGCCAGCAGCTTCTTCAGCCGGGCATTCTCTTCCTCAAGCTGCCGAAGCCGACGAGCCTCAGAGACTTCCAGCCCGCCATACTTCGCCTTCCAGTTATAGATCGTCGCCTCGGATATGCCGTGCCGCCGGGCCAGATCGGCGGTCTTCATACCCGCCTCGGCCTCCTTCAGCACCCCGATGATCTGCTCCTCTGAAAACCTCTTACGCTTCATTCTCGTCCGTCCTTCTGAAGGCCGGACTCTAATCCCAACTGGAGGAAATTACCCGTGGCAGGTCACACGCCGCGCGGCTTATTGGTCATGATATAGGTCCAGCCGCCCTGGGCCACTGGGCTACCCATTGCCGCATGAGATGCCAGCCTTCGCTGGCATGACGAAATAGCGGCCTGCCCTCACCCCAGTCTCCCACTCGTCACCCCAGCGCAGGCTGGGGTCTCAGGCGGTTGCGCGATACGTCGCAGACTCCTATCGCCCCGTACCCTTCGCCCCGACCCACGCCTTCATGTCCCCCTCATCGCTCACCTTGAACGGCACGCCCTTGCTGGTCAGGAATAGACGCTCCATCTCGACCCTTGTGAACGGCCGCGCACCCAGTCGCCCGAAAACCGCGATCTGGCCGCCGGTCTCGTCCACCGCCCGGTCGCGGTCGAGCCCCTTCGATAGCGCCAGTGCCGGCCACGGCGTCCTTGCCCAGGCGATCAGTTCCGGCATGGGCGGCGGTGAAAAGCCATAGAAATTGGGCTGGCTGTCCGGCGAGGTGAGTTGCAACACCTTGAGCCCGTTGCGGCCATCCGCGACATAGGCGAACGCGGACGCGTTGGTGGAGCCGACGATCACATCCTCCGCATCATTCATCAGGCCGCCCGCCGTCTCCATCCTGTAGACAAAGGGATGCTCCGGCCGGGTGATGTCGACGATCGCCAGCCCCTGCGTCTTGGCCGCGACGTAAGCATAAGTCCGCGCGAGATAGATGCGCCGCGCATCGGCGAATGGCACCGTCGCCCGCGGCACCGTGACCGGGTTTTCCAGATGCGTGACATCAAACAGCTTGAGCCCCTCGGCATCCGTAACCCAGAGGTAGCGAAACTGGATGGCGCTCGCCCGCGCATCCGTCAGGGGCCGCACGGCGGCCAGCCGGGGCTTCAGCGGATCGGACAGGTTGACGACGACCAGGCCGGCATCAGCGGTGATATAGGCCACCTCGCCTGCCAATATGATGTGCCGCGCGCCCTTCAGCACATTGTCCGGGTTCCAGGTGACGGCGCGCCTGAGCTTGTTGTTGCGGAACTCGCCGTCCGCAAAAGTATCGACGTTGACGAGGATCAGCCCCTCCTCGCTGTCGGTGATCGCGGCATAGCTGTAGATCGGCAGGAACGGCTGCTCCTGGTTGATCCGGCGCAGCTCCGGCGTGCTGCGCAGCGGCGCGATCGGCTGGCCGGTCGGGATCGCCATGCAGGTCGCGTTCTTCGACGGCACATGCGCGTCATGGCCGAGCGCCGAGAAGGGCGCGGTCAGGATGCGCTCGGAAAAGCCCTTATTGGCGACGCTGGCCACGTCATAGACGTGGAAGCCGCCCTTGCCCTGCGCCACGAACATATATTCGCCGCGCAGTTGCAGGCAGCCGACCCGGCCGGGGGTGCCCTGCACGATGTTGCGGAACTCCTCCTGCGGCGTGGTTTCGCCGGACAGATGCTTGTCGAACACCTTGCCGCGCACCCAGTCCTTCAGTTCGCGCTTATTGTCCTCGACATGGCTGCGCCAATAATCGGGATAGGCATATTTCTGCAAATAGGAGCCGATCACCGCCTGCGGCTCGTCCCATTCGGTGACGCGCACCGCCTCGAACCCGCCCTCCAGGCCGGTCCAGGCGTTGAGGCCGACGAAGTTCACATAGTTGGTGCCGAGCAGCAGCAGCTGCGCCATGATCGCATTATTGTCGTCCTTCCCGGACAGGTGACAGTCGGTGCAGGTCTTGGTCTCCTGCGTGCGCACCGTGTGCGGGAAATGCGGCGCGAAGGCCTGTGACGAGAAGCCGATGCCCGAGATAGGCGGCTGCTGGATATAGATGCGCTCGCGATTCACGTTGGTCGAGGACAGAACCAGCGCCGAGGTCGAGCGGACCGGCGCCGTCTCATTGCCCTTGGTCGTCATATGCTTGCCGAGCTGGAACATCTCGTCGCGCGCCACCTGCGGGTTGTAGGTCGCGAAATTGCGCGTCTCCTCCCCTTCATAATGGAGCATCCTGGTCTTCCAGTTCGCCTCGATCGGCAGGTGGCAGCCGCCGCAGCTCGTCGTCCAGCTCAGATGGCAGGTGAAGCAGGCGACCTCGCTGTCCTTATGCGCCCGGTCGGAGGCGGCTACGCCCGAGCCAAAGGCAAATTGCCCATCCTCGCCGCCGGTGCGGCTCATGAGCTTGGCGCGCGCGGCCTTGAGGTTGAAGCGCGGGCTGGACGGATCGACGCTGTCCTTGACGAGGCTGACCTCCCACTGGAGCTTGGGATCGACGATCGAGCGCTGGATCAGCTTGCCCGCAATCCATTCGAACCGCCTCTGCCCGTCGGGATTGCGCAGGAGGGCGAGGTTATTGCCCTGCGGCCGCGCGGCCGGCCCCGATGTCAGCAGCGTCGGATAGGCATCCGCCGTGCCGTGGCAATCCTTGCAGCCGATCTCGATCGCATTGGCGACCTCGCCGTAGATATAGCCGTTGCCATGGCTGTCCTGCGCGAAATGGCAGTCGGCGCATTGCAGGCCCTTTTCGGCGTGGATGTCCATCATATGCACGGCCTTGCCGCCCTGCGTGCCCACCGCCGGAAACTGGGGCGAGCCCTTGCGGCGGAACTTCTCCGGGTCGTCGGGCGAGACGATATGCGCCTTGTCGGTGCCATAGCTGGCCATATTGCCGTTGGCGTCGAGCAGATTGCCATTGCGGTCGCGCTTGAAGATGCCGCGGAAGTTCCAGCCATGGCCGTGATAATCGGCGAACTGGCCGTTCCTGGCCTTGGGGTTCACATCGTCGAAGACGTTGCGCAGGAAGTCGACATCCGCCCACTTGCCCTTGGGGCTGGCGCCTTCGGGATTGCGGTCGAGCACCGCATGCGTTTCGGCGGCGGTGGGATATTTCTGCTTTTCCGGCCACATCAGCGGCGCGTCGGACTCATAGTCCCACATGGTATAGCCGAGATAGCTGTTCAGGAAGATATTGGGCTGGTGCATGTGGCAGTTCATGCACTGCGCCGTAGGAATGGCGCGGGTGAAGCTGTGGCGGATCGGATGCCCGCTTTCCTTGACTTGGCCGCCGCCCTCGCCCGGATGCTTGAGCGCGCCATGGCCCTCCGGCACGTCGTGATGCTCGGCCGACTCCATCTTGTGCGCAATGGTGGGATCGACGGTCGCACTCTGGCCGTCGCGGCCATATTGCGCATAGGTCAGGCTCGCATAGGGCTCGCGGTTATTGGCATAGATGACGTGGCAGCCCGAGCAGCCCGAATGGCGATAGTCGCCCGGCTGGTCGTTGGTGCCCATGAACCACATGAACGGGTCGTTGAGGCGGGTCTTGTGGATGTTGAGCACCGGGATCGCCACGCGCAGGCCGGTGCCGGGGCCACGATTGGACTGCTTGAGGTCGGGGCGGCCCGGCTCCTCCAGCCGCTGGATCGATCCGGTGGGATTGGGCAGGCCGACCTCGGCAAACTGGGTGCTGACATTGCGCCCGCCCCGCTCGAACACGCGGAAAACGTCGCCGGGCGGGATCACGCTCCAGCGCGGCAGCGGATAGAAAGCCTCGAGCGCGCCGCGCGATTTTTCCTTGTCGGTCAGCGTGCCGGGCGGATTGCCGGGCGCACCGGGCGAGACGATCTTCGCGGGCTGGCCGTCGCGGGTATAGGCCTCGCCGAATATGTAATTCTTGAAGGGGACGATGCCGTTATTATAGGCCGCCCCGCCCCACAGCATCGCGCCCGTCGCCATCAGGGAACGCTCCGCCGCCTCGATCGTGTCGAGATGGCAGGCCCCGCAGGCCTCCCGCGCGACCCGATAGTCGCTGGGATTGACGAAGCGAACGAACTCGGGTGCCTCCTTGTTGAGGAGTGTATAGGTCCGCTTGGGATTGGCCGAGGATGGGTAATGCCAGCTCTGGGGGTATTTGGGCAGCACATGGGCCGCATCGCGCGCCGCGGCATAGCCGGGATCGTCGAAGCCGCGATCCGGATTGCCCCGCACCGCCGCATTGCCGCCATGGCAGTCGGTACAGCCCAGCATGACGGCGGGCGTCTCGTGCATGCTCGGCTGGTCGGTCTGGACGTGGCAGCTGTAGCAGCCCGACGACTTGGCCTGCACCTGCTCGGCGGTCTGCGTCTGCGGCGCGGGCGGCGCCACCGCATAGACGCGTGCGACGGGCGCCTCCCCTTCGCTAGCGCGCAGCATGGCGGCGGGGATCGCCAGTATCGCCAGAGCCATCAGGAAAAGCGAAACCAGCCGCTGCATCAATAGCTCACGATCAGATTGGCGAGCACCGAATAATAATTACGGTTGCGGTCGCTATTGGTGAAAAGATCCTTGAACCCCTCGCCGGGCAGCAGCGCGGCGGCGGAGAGGCGCAGCACGATGTTCTGCGTCGCCTTGGGCCGCCAGATGGTGGCGGCAGAGACGTCCCAGCCGATGTCGCGGCTGATCGACCCTTCATTGCGCAGTACCTGCAGCGTCGCGGTGTTGCCGAACCACAGGTGATTGGCGTTGGCCGATAGCCGGAACTGCGGCGTCAGGTCGAAATCCGCGCCTGCGCCCAATAGCTGGGTGCCGGGATTGTTGAAGTTGGACTGCCCCTGCTCCTTGGACGAGCGCAGCGAATTCAAAATGCCGTTGCGGCCGTTGATCGAAATCACCCGGCCGCCACCCGCAAAGGGGATCGTCTGGCGAATCCAGTAGCTGGTGTCGGCCCCGGCGAAAATCGGGTTTTCAAAGATCGCGTCGAATCCGCCTTCGGTGTCGTCATAGGGCTTGCTGTCGCCGCTGGCATAGAGGCCTGACAGGCGGAAGCGGACCCAGTTGACGTCATAAGACAGCTCGGCGGCACCGAAGAAAGCGCGGATATCGGCCTGCCGCCCGGTGAAGAAACTGTCGCGGTCGGTGCCGAGCGCGCCATAGGCCGAGGCGGTGAGG
>Ga0068858_100005641_pt1 | contig 12243 bp, 9 predicted proteins | sample KBSSwiS12_FD_66589 | JGI IMG/M metagenome (GOLD analysis project Ga0068858, IMG submission 66589) | Switchgrass rhizosphere microbial communities from Kellogg Biological Station, Michigan, USA - KBS Switchgrass S1-2 | ecosystem: Host-associated > Plants > Roots > Rhizosphere > Soil ... | reverse complement strand
TCGTGGTCGACACCGTGGGATATAGCGAACGATTCTGGCTCGACCGAACCGGGCTTCCCCACACCGAACGCCTGCGAACAGTGGAACGATTTACGCGGACGGACTTCAATACCATCAAGTATGAAGTCCTGATCGACGATCCCAGTGTTTACACACGACCATGGACTGGCGGCTTCGATTTACGATGGAGCGCTGATGTCGAGGTCTTCGAATACATCTGTCAGGACAACAACACCGCGACGCAGTACATGATGAAGGGCGATGAGGAGATCTCCTTCGCGAGTCGGATCGCGCCCTGAGGCATTGCACGCCTACAAGCAAGAAGTCGCACGCCTGCGAGTTCGATTGACATCTTCCTAAGTCTTGCCCCACAGCCGCGCCGACGCGAGATCCGCACCCTCCCGCAGAGACTTGAGTTTCAGCCAGACGGCCGGCTCGATCACCCATTCCCGCCGCGTGAACGTTCCAAACCCACAGTCTGTGCCCGCAATGACCCGTTCACGGTCACCGACGGCAGCAACCGCTTCTTCAATACGCCGCGCGACGACTTCAGGATGCTCGACGATATTGCTGGTCGTTTCAATACATCCTGGAATGAGCACCATGTGATCCGGCAATCGGTGCCGCCGCAACGCGCTGTATTCGTGTTGATGCCGGGGATTCGCGAATTCGATACTCAGTGCGCCGACTTTGGCCTGATAGAGCACCGGCAGAATGAGATTCAGCGCCACGTCGAACACATGCGGGCCGTCCCAATTTCCCCAACAGCAATGCAGCCTCACGCGGTCCCGCGGAATTCCTGCAACTGCCTTGTTGATCGCCGCGATGTTCCTCTCGATTGCTGCAACAAACTGCGAATCCGACAGCTCGCGATAGAACATCGACCGGTCCATCGCGAGATCCGGAGAGTCGATTTGCACGAGGAATCCGGCATCGTGTATCGCGCGATATTCATGAGCCATTTCGCGCGCCAGCGCCTCAAGATAGGAGTCGCGAGAATCGTAATACGCGTTTATCAGCGTGCTGGAAATGATTCCTGGGGAGGGAGCTGTCATGAAACACTCGCGGAATGCTCCTGCGGCCTTCACTGTGCGCTTGAGACGCTCGATTTCCTCCTGAATGACAGACGAGCCGAGATAGCGCACGTCGCTCCGCGCTTCCGGCGCGTTTTGCATCCTGCTGCGTTTGGGAAAGCGGTGTGTCAGAACCTCGAGGAGTTCGGGAAATGCCTCGTAGTCCCGCGCTCTCGGGCGTTTGGATTCTCCTGCGAACCCGGACATGCGCTGTGCGATGTAAGTCTGGAATCCTACTCGCTGTTGCTCTCCGTCGTTGCCTATATCGATGCCCGCAGCTGCCTGTTTCTCAACGACTCGACGCACACCATCGTCCATAGCGCGAGCAAGATGATCCTGATCGACAGATTGCCCTTCTTCTCGGCGGACCAGCAAGTCGGAAAGCTCTTCATTGCGCGGCAAGCTGCCGACGTGAGTTGCGAGAATGCGGTCGAGGCTGGTGATCATGGTCGCTCCATTTGAACAACTAATGTGGAAGGCCGGAAGAATACTACTTGTTGCGCGACCGAGGCGACGCAAAGTTTGCCTCCGAACTTCCCTGGGACAACGGATTGTCAAGAAGACTCACCATAGCGTCCGGAATTAAATCGAGAAGTTCTTCTTTGACCCCACGGCAGAATGACCGACGCGGTGTGAGACGCCGCACCACTGCATGGAGGCTTCGATGAAACTGATAGCGTTTCGTTCTATTTCCGTTGTGGGAATCGTTCTGGTTCTACTCTGTCACAGCGGTTTCTCTCAAAATTTCGGGGCCGACGCCCGTCGGATCGGATTTGGAGGCGCTGGCGCCACCAGTACGGTGGTGTCCGACATGATCGGCAAACAACAGCCCTATACCTCGATACCCATTCCCATCGGGTTGATCCAGGTCTTCAAAAACCGGGAGATCTTCGATCCAAGCGATCCGAATTTTGACCCCGTCAGGGCGGTGGAATACGCGGCCGATCCGATGCACCTGACAATCAATCGCGATTCTAATCCGCAGCAGAACCTCTTCATAAAGAACCTGGTTGATGCCGGGTTAAACATTAATCGAGATCTGAACACTTACCGCGGATTCAAACCGGCCCAACACATAGAAGCCCAGGGCCTGATTGCGCCTACGTGGGGCAAGACACTTCGATTTTTAGGAAGCGCTGACGGTCCTTTTCAGGGAATCTACGTGGGAGCGGGCCCGTATCTTTCCATCGGAACCGATCTCGATTTCGATCAGAAGCTCATTGACGTGTTCTCGAGTTCTACGAACCTTTACCACCCCAATAACACGTACGTGATCGGAGACGTTACGACCGGCCAGGCGGCACTGAAGATCACCGGCGGTTATCGAGCCCGATTCAACGTGAAGGGTCTTGATGGGAAGCACGACGGCGTGTATGTGGCCGCAAACTACAACTACCTTCACGGAATTCACTATGAGAACGGAGCCATGGCTCTTCAACTCGATACCGACTCTTCTGGCCTCGTAGTCGCGACGCCTTCGAGCGTGCCTTTCGCCGTCAACCGAACCGAGTCGAGCAAGGGACATGGTTTCTCTTTGGATCTCGCCACGGGCGTTGTTAAGGGCCCATGGAACGTCGCAGTCAGCCTTGACGGAATCGGTAATCGAATCAATTGGAGAGAGGTGGAGGGCCACAGGTACGCTCTGCAGAATCTTTTCAACGGCGGTGATTTTGTAACCAGTTCTCTCACTCTGCCCGATACGTCGATACGGGCGACCCTTCCCGTTCGATTTCATACGAATGTGGAGTACACCAAAGGGCGTTGGACTGCCGCGACGGAGCTTGGCAAAAACTTTCACGGCTTCGACTTCAATGGTGGTGCGGAGTACCGTTTCGGTCCGCTCGCATTTCGCGGCGGCACGCGATACAGCAGAAACCTCTGGGCCGGTTCGACGGGACTTGGATTCAACATCCTTCCGAAGATCGGCATTGACGTCGCGGCGTTCCAGTCGACAACCAATCTCGAGAATGACCACCGGCTCTCGTACGCCGTTTCGCTGCGCATCAACCATTCTGAGCGGTAGCCGTCAGTTTCCCGCCTGACGTATCATCAATCGGGGGATCTGGGGAGAATTAAGGGGACGGACTACTCAACCCCCAAACTCCGGACGAAATTGCGCAGGAGTTTGGGGGTTGAGTAGTCCGTCCCCTTAATTCTCCCCCCCTCGCCCATCATGGAATTCGAACCGACGTATCTTCTGAGGATATTGGCCTGCTTTGCGATCGGCGCCATTCCGTTCGCAAAGGTCGCCATGTGGGGCACCGGAATTGATATCACCAAAGTCGGTTCAAAGAACCCGGGCTTCAATAATGTTCTTCGTGTGTCGACAAAGCCGCGGGCGGCGATCGCACTCATTGGCGACATCACCAAAGGTCTGATCGCTGTTCTCCTGCTTTCTCGTGGAGTCCCTCCGCAGGTCGCATGGGCGATGGGTATTGCGGCGATTGCGGGGCATTGCTGGAGTCCATTCTGCGGGTGGAATGGCGGAAAGGGCGTCGCGACGACGGTCGGAGTCCTGCTGGCCTTATCGCCGATATACACGCTGATCTGTCTGCCTTTGTATGTCATTGGCCGATGGTTTGGGCGCCGCATGGGTTGGAAACAGGAAGGGGCCATCTCGTCGCTGACGACGATGTTCGTCCTTGCGACTCTCGTGTTCACGATACCGGCGTACGTCATGTTTGCGATCGTCTTAATCCGGCACATCCCCAATCTGAGAGAAATTTTCAGGAAGTAACCCGTTTTCTCGTAAACTCTCGGTTTGAGTTTTTCGGAAACATTCCAGAAAGCGGCTAGCCGCACTCCAGCATCTGATGGTTCCCTGATCATTCCAGAACCTCGGTCTGCGCCCTCAGAAGCCGACGCAGAGAGTCTCGATGTCTGGGGATTTCGTGACACGCATTTCGATGTCAGTGAAAACGGCCACGTCATTATTCGCGGAAATCGCTACGAACTGAGCGGCAAGGAGCTTCCTCGTTTCTTTCCATGGGTTCGCGAAGTTCTTGGGATAGATCTGAATCTGAAGGAAGTTCACGCCCCGCAATATCCGACGGTCATACCCGATCCGAATCTGTCGCCGGACCTTCTTGCGTCCTTGAAGAGTTTCCTTTCGCCGGCGCAAATCGATACGGGCGGCGAGATCCGCATGCGCCATGGCCACGGCCATACGCAGGAAGAAATGTACGCGATCAAGTACACGCAGCTTGGGCGCCTCCCGGATGTTGTCGTGTACCCCGAATCCGAAGAACAGGTTACGAAGCTTGTGGAAACGGCGCAGCGGTATGACGCGACGCTTATCCCCTACGGGGGAGGAACGAACGTGACGGATGCGCTTCGGTGCTTCCCCAACGAACACCGGTCCATCGTGTCCGTGGACATGCGCCGGATGAACCGCATTGTCTGGATTGATCGGCAGAACATGCTCGCGTGCATCCAGGCGGGCGCGGTTGGACGCGAGATCATGTCGGAACTGCGGAAATACGGCGTCACGATGGGTCATGAGCCCGACAGCGTCGAATTTTCCACGCTCGGAGGCTGGATCGCAACCAACGCGAGCGGCATGAAGAAGAACAAGTACGGCAACATCGAGGATCTTGTTCTCGATGTCACTGTAGCCACCGCGGCTGGGACGCTGGAGCGATCCAGTTGCTCACCGCGTGAATCTGTCGGCATGGATCTCCGACGGTTGATCTTCGGTTCGGAAGGTACACTCGGCATCGTGACTTCCGCCGTTGTGAAGATTTTTTCGCTACCCGAAGTTCAGGAATACGGGTCAGTTCTCTTCCCAACCTTCGAAGACGGTTTCAAGTTCATGTATGACCTGACTCGCGAGGCAACACCACCGGCCAGCGTCCGTCTTGTGGACAACCTTCAGTTTCAGTTTGGGCTTGCCTTGAAGCCGAAGTCTGATGGTTTTGGGAAGCTAAAGAGCCGTGTCGAGCGATTCTTTGTTACGAAGGTGAAGGGATTCGAGCCCGACAAGATGGTGGCCTGCACGCTCGTTTTCGAAGGAACGCATGAAGAGGTGCAGCAACAGCAGAAAGCCCTGTATCGCATTGCGGCGCGTCACAACGGCATGAAGGCCGGAGGCGAGAACGGGCGGCGCGGCTACCAGTTGACTTACAGCATCGCGTACATTCGCGACTTCCTGATGAACTACTACATCATTGCGGAGTCGTTCGAGACGTCCGTTGCATGGAGCGATGCGCTGGCGCTTTGCAAGAACGTCAAAGAGCGACTGCAGAAGGAGTACGCCGAACGCAAGTTGCCGGGTAAACCATTCGTGACAGCCCGCGTGACGCAGCTTTATCGGACGGGTGTCTGCATCTATTTCTACTTCGGGTTCTATTACAAGGGGATCGAGAATCCTCATGAAGTCTACCTCGAGCTCGAGAACGTCGCCCGAGACGAAATCCTGAAATCCGGCGGATCTCTATCCCACCATCACGGCGTCGGAAAATTGCGGAGGGTGTTCCTGCCGCGCATCATGTCTCCCGCCAATCTCCAATGGAAGCGCGAATTGAAGAAGAGTCTCGATCCTGGAAATCTTTTCGGCGCCGGCAATCAAGACCTGGATACTCGATGAGCGGGGAGGGCAAGTGGGCCATCATCACCGGAGCTTCCTCCGGGATCGGTAAGGCCCTGGCGTTGGAGTTTGCGTCCGGCGGATTCAACGTTGTTCTTACCGGACGTAATGAACAGGCTCTCGCACAAGTTGCCGCAGACTGCAGCGACAAATTCCGAGTTGCCACCGAAGTTTTGCCCGCGGAGTTGTCTCGATCCGATTCAACGGACCGGTTGATCGCTACGATCACGGCGCAACAGCGGAATTACGAGGTTCTCGTCAACAATGCGGGCTTTGGCGTTAACGGGACTTTCTCTGATGCGGACATCCAAACCGAAATCGACTTGCTCAACGTGCAACTGACAGCGGCGCTAAAGTTGACGAAGGCCATCCTGCCCGGAATGATTTCGCGGCGCAGCGGGCGGATCCTGAACGTTGGATCTGTCTATTGCTACGCCCCCGTACCCTTTCAATCGGTGTACAGCGCGTGTAAGGCATTCTTGCTGTCGTTCTCAGCGGCGATTCGGAATGAGCTTTCCGGGTCGGGCGTCAGTGTAACGGTGTTCTGTCCGGGTATCACGCAGACCGAGTTCAGAGCGCGGGCGGGCATCGCTGAAAAAAACAAGAATTCGGGGATGACTGCCGAAGCCGCCGCGCGGATCGCTTTTCAGCAAACGATGCGCGGAAAAGCGGTCGTGATACCTGGCGTCGCAAATCGAGTTTTTGTGCTTTTTGCCAAGATCCTGCCGAATACGTCGCTCACGAACATCATCCGATACATCAACCGGAAGCGCGGGCATAAGAGCTAGCGTTAGGCCAAATCCCTACCCCGTCCCCGGCTTCTTCGATGATCCAAACATCGGTCGGATCCACTTCTCGATACCTTTCGTGTGGATATTTACCCAGTAATCGGCCCAGTCGATGCTTTCCGGATTCCAGCGGATTCTCCTGAGGTCCTCGTCTGTAAGCATCGCGGCAGCTTCCCGAATATTCCGCGTCTCGAAGATGAAACTGTTGTGAAACATGAACGGGAGAAACTTGTCGAGGGTGATTTCCTGCGCGCGAATCTGGCGCCTTGTATCCCGAAGACTCTTTAAGTAAGGATCGACTTTCTTCGCACCCAGTATCGTCTTCCCCAGCGTAAGTGCCGCATGGATGATATCCAGACCGCGGTGAAGCCGTGATCGTCGCGCTTGCAGCGACTCGACGGTGATCACCTGAGTTTCCACATACGCTTTCCACGCATTCGCCAGCCTGTTGCCTTCCTTCTTGTGCTTGTGTTTGTAGCGCGAATTCATTCCAAGGAATGAGACCAGCCGCGGAAGCATGATCGGATTCTCGTCCGCGGAAGCCAGGTGATAAACGCGTTTGCTCTTTCCCGAGAGCATTGCCGCAGTAACAATCAGTATTCCCTGAGCCACGAGGTCCACGGGGATGACCTCCAGGGGGCCGTCCTTGCGGACCGGCCAGCCCTTTACGCCCTCGCCTCCCATCAGGACAAGCGGTGCAGACGTCGTGAAACCCTCATTCCATCCCGGGAACGGAAACTCCATGGACGACTCGACAATCGCTGGCCGCACAATGCAATAGCTCAGGCCGGGAGTTTGGGCGAGCATTTGCTCGCCCATGCTTTTCGTGTACGTATAGGTGTTCGTCCAGCCCCAATAATCTGCGCGATTCATCCCGCCTTCACGCAATCGTTCGCGGACCGGACGCGGATTAGTATGCCGGCTCTCGCGAGTCTCCTTCACGAATTGCTCGTACCACTCGAGTTCCTTCTGCACGGAGAATTGCTCATCTGGCGACTCATCCCGCCGGGGAAAATAGCCGTTGATCTCGATATCTTCGGGAACCTTTCCATTTCGCTTGCCGGCGACATAGCACGTGGAAACATGGACAAGCCTGGTGTCGAGCAATCGGACAAGGTCGATCAGATGCTGTGTGCCGTAGACGTTTGTCTCAAACGACTCGTTTACAGGCGGATCAAAATCCACGACCCCTGCAAGATTTACAACCACATCGATCTTGCCCTTCCAGTGCGCGAGCACTTCGGCGCTGATTCCGCACAACGGTTCGTCGAGGTCGCCTTCCCACACCGTTGCTTTCTGACGGAGTGCATCGAGTCCACCAAGGCGGTCCACGGTAGGCCGCACCGGCGGTGAATTGAGAATGTCTGAGAAAAACCGCTGCTCACCAGAGACGTTCTTTTTGCGACGGACCTGGATGATCAGGTGTCGAAGCTCCGGGAATCGATCAAGAATCATCGCAAGGAAAACCTTCCCCACGAATCCCGTCCCGCCCATCAGCAGCATCGTGCAGTTGCGGAACGCGTCTACCGCAGATATTTGTCCTGAACCGTGCGGCCGTGGAGGCGGGCCTGCCTCATATTCACCTCGGACTGCGTTCCATCTCCACGGTGATAGCGTTTTCATCAGAGAGCCTTCGCAGGTCTCAGAAACGGAGGAAACGTCGACGAAGGTTCGCGCAGCTCGAGGATCGGCCAGTTGTTTCGCATGGCGATGCGGCGAAGACGATGAGTCGGATTCGTCGCCACAGGATGACCTACCGAAGACAGCATCGGAACGTCTGCCGAACTGTCGGAGAAAGCACACGACTGGGCGAGATCGATTTCTTCCTGCGCCGCATATTCGCGAATGCTCCGTGCCTTTTCGTTCTCTGCGAGCAGCGGTGTGAGCACACGTCCTGTTGCGATGTGATTTTTGAATTCGAGGCGATTGCAGATGATCTCATCGAATCCGAAGTGCAGTGCGATCGGCCGGATTGTGAAGTCCAGGGTTCCGGTCACTAAAACGTTCCGGTACCCGAGGTCCCGCGTACAGTCAATCAGAGCTTTGGCCTGTGGAAAGATCGAAGGTTTGATCGTGACTTCGAATAAATCGTCCGCAAGGCCGATGAGGCGATCACGATGCATGCCTTTATAAGCGCGAAACGAAAAGACGTTAAACAATGACCGCGAATAGAGATCGAGACCAAAGAGCAGAGGCACACTGAGAACGACTTTTGACAACTGATACACGCTCTTCACGAGAGAACGATCGTTCCGGGCGTAGTACGCGTGCATGGTGACGAGATTGCAAGAAAGCAGCGTACCGTCAAGGTCGTAGAAAGCGGCCTTATTCATAAAACGGCAGACATTATACCTTGCTATGTTGCTGTTTTTCGGTAGTCCGCTTGCGTCGAGAAAATTCGAAAATAAGGATAAAGCCTGATGCGGTCGCAGCGGGCCAGTCGCCTACGAGCGTGTAAACGGAGTGGCTGTCAGTGATCCATAAGTCCCCTGACGCATTGCCGATTTCATTCTTGCCGAGCAGGATTTCGGAGCGGCCCAGCGGATCGATTGTTCCCGACAGTCCATTGTTCCCAGAGCGCACGACGCCAACCCTGTTCTCGATGGCGCGAAAACGGGCAGTCACGTAGTGCTGATCCAGTTCGCTGAGGCCAAACCACGCATCGTTGGAGATGTTCACAAAAAAGTCCGCGCCGTTGCGCCGCAATCTGCGCGCAAGCTCCGAGTCGGTATCTTCGTAACAGATCAAGACGCCGAACTTCAGCGTCTTCCCGTCACGCTTCATCTGGAAGATAGTTTGCTTTTCTCCTTCGTTAAGCGATGCGTCGAACGGCACGAACTTCGACAAAAAGGGAAGAGTGCCGCGAAGCGGAATGTATTCCCCGAACGGAACAAGATGCATCTTGTCGTACCGATCCACGTACCGCCCACTGGGATCGAGAAGATAAGCGCTGTTGTAGCGTCGACCCCAATTTCCGCTCGGTATCCGCCTGGCGACCTCGGGGTCTGAAACGTAGCCATGAGATGCGGGAAGGAAGCTTGTCGAACCTGCAAGAAAATAAGCGTTGTGCGTTTGTGCGAGCCGGCCAAGAGATTCCTGCGCAAAGCGCGCGTCTTTCGCCAGAGCATCTTGCAAAATCTCGGGATCGACATTCATCGTATACGGCGAAAGCACAACCGTTTCGGGCCACACCAGTAGATCGACCTTCTGATCAACGGGGATTGCAGCGCTCGCGGTTAAATACCTGGTGAGTCCGCCAAGGGGGTCATAAGTTCCTTCCAGCGCCTCCTTCATTTCCTGCGGCACACTCGCCTGGACGAGTGCGACGCGTTGCGCGTGTCGCAAGGTAACGGTGGACATGCGGATGTAACCGTAAACACAAACTCCAATGAGAATGCCGGCGGCAACCAACAGGCTCTTACGCTTTTCGCGGTACGCTCCGTTCCAGATCAAGCAATTCATGACTATGAGTAGTCCGCTCAATCCGTATGTCCCGATGACGTCGACGATTTGCGTGAACGGTGTAAATGCATATTGCGAGTGCGCGAGGAGGAGCCAGGGAAAACCCGTAAAGGCGATCGCGCCACGTACGAACTCCAGGAGCACCCATCCCGCAGCAAGGGCAAGGATGTTGGATGTCGCGCGGGCGAGCACCGCAAAGATTGCGATGTAAGTTGCGCAATACAGAGCCAGCGCAACCCAACCAATGATCGTCGTTGACGTCAGCCAAAAGAGTGCCGGGACAAAGAAAACCGCCCCCGCCAGGAAGCCACCTAGCGCCGCGCTGCGGTAAGTCCGCGCGCGGCGTGCCGCGTGCATCGCAGGAATCAGAGCGATGAATGCCAGCGGCCAAAGACCGAAAGGCGGCTCTGCAAGGTAAAGAAGAAGGCCTGTAATGAGATAAAACTGCATCTTAGTTGGGGGAATCAGGGGACGGACTACTAAACCTCCAAACTCCTGACAAAGGTTGCGTGCACATCAATAAGTCTCGCGGGAGTTTGGGGGGGTAGTAGTCTGTCCCCTAATTCCCCTTTCTCAAACATTGTTCCATAAAGCGGATGCTGGTCTCGAACAGGATCTCCTTGTCCGGCTCCACGGTAAGGATGTGCCGCGATCGCGGCAACCGGACAAGGCGAATCCAGGGATTGTCGCGCGCAACCGCAAGTATCTTGTCGAGTGAGACCGTCGATTCGCGATTGCCCGCAAAAATCACAACGGGGATACGGCTAAGCCTTCCCATGTCACTTGCCACACTGCCGCCGAGTTTGATGACTTGTGCGGCCAGATTCATTGGAAAATGAAGATAGCTGTACAAACGGTTGTCGAGAAAATAGTCCGAGGCGCGTTTGCCTTTGCTCGAGAGGTTATGAACCGAGCGCAGCAGGTATACGACTGCACTTCGGAGCCGCCCGACTCCGAACGCCGGCGCTAGAAGTACCAATCCCTGGAGCTTCGGATCCTGCGAAAATCGAAGCGCTATGTGACAGCAGAGAACTGACCCCAGCGACAGGCCCACGAGAAACACACGCTCGCACTGCTGCGAAAGAGCTTCGTACTCGCGCTGGACTGTTTCAACCCAGTTTTCGGCATTCGTCGTCTCCATGTCGCCAACTTTGGTGCCGTGGCCGGGCAGAAGGATTCCTCTGCACCGCCATGCTGTAGATTCGGCGACGACCCGGGCCATAGGTCGCATCTCCGCTGCAGACGCGGTGAAGCCGTGCACGAACAAAACGCCAACGCGCGCCATCGGGCTTCCAAAATCAAAGGGGTGTGGATCCGCATTTCTGCGAATCATTTCGAATGCTCGTTCGGCGCCCGGCCATCCGCCGCGGTCACGAGTGGGATTCTTTTCCTTAGCAGACAGACCCGCGATGTTTAGTGCCTCGGGGATAGTTGCTCCCTTTAGAAGCGCTCCCGCACACAATCCGATGGCCTCCGAATGCATCGAGCGGTGGGCCGCCCGCTTCTGCCTCCAATGAATCTCGAGGTTGAGCACAGGATTCCGTTCTGTGCCCGGAAACCGTGGCCGCGTCAGCACGATCTTTCGTCCCTTGTTTGGTACTCCATGGAACCATTCCACCAGCCTGCCTTGAACGAAATCTTCCGGTGAGTAGAGGTTCCAGATGCGCCCAACACGTTCAGGAGCTTCTCCCCAATACATCCACTGAGGCGGCTGACCACGGCTATCGAGCAAGGCGATATTGGGGTTTGCCAGCAGCACAATCGAATCCACACGCTGATGGGGAAGGCGATTCACGGCGACCAGGGCCACGTTGCCACCGTGACTGTGTCCGATCACGTGGACTTTTCTCTGGGGAGAATCCTTCTCGATCGTCCGCGCGAGGTCCTCGGCGGCTTTGAGTCTGGCTGCGTCGGTATTTTTACCGCTCCACCGAAACTCGCGAATCTCGCATTCTTTTCCAATCGACTGGCGCACTGCGTCACAGAACAGACTCCACCGTCTCCACCAGGGATATCCTCTGTTGGCAAGCCGGCGCCACCACGTGTTAGCGTGCGATCCGTGGATAACGTAGATGATGTCGGCAGCGCTGGTCATTGCCGGCAAAGCTGCGCGATCGCCGTGTAGGCCTTCCGGAGGTTAAGTTGCTCCTGGATGAACGTCATGACGAGATGGTCGGGCACGATGTCATAGTAATAGCCGGGATGAACGAGAACGCCATCGTCGCGCAGCAATTGCAGTGCAGCCCGATCTTCATCCGTCGATAACCGCGCCGTTATGTAGAAGCCTCCTGCCGGATGGACGACGTCGCAACCCGTGAGACATTGGAGCGCCACG
>Ga0068858_100005639_pt1 | contig 12244 bp, 11 predicted proteins | sample KBSSwiS12_FD_66589 | JGI IMG/M metagenome (GOLD analysis project Ga0068858, IMG submission 66589) | Switchgrass rhizosphere microbial communities from Kellogg Biological Station, Michigan, USA - KBS Switchgrass S1-2 | ecosystem: Host-associated > Plants > Roots > Rhizosphere > Soil ... | reverse complement strand
CTCGAAACGGCCGGCGGAATCTGGACTGCCCGCGAGATCTCGCAGCAGCCTGCTGTCTGGCCGAAGATCCAGAGCCAGTTGAATGCGGGCGCGGGCGCATTGCGCGCCTTCCTGCGGCCACTGTTGGAGCGCAAGGACCTTCGCATCGTTCTGACCGGCGCCGGCACATCGTCGTTTATAGGCGAATGTCTGGCACCTGCCATCAAGTATTCAACGGGCTTACGTGTCGACGCTGTGGCGACTACGGACCTCGTTGGTTCGCCTGACACCTGTCTCGACGAATCCATCGCGACGCTGGTGGTTTCCTTTGCCCGCTCAGGCAACAGCCCGGAAAGCCTCGCGGCCGTGAATCTGGTGGAGCAGGTCCTTCGCGATCGCCATCACCTGATCTTCACATGCAACCAGAACGGCGAATTGTATCGCCGTGCCCAGCAATTGAAGAACACTCATGTAGTGCTGTTGCCCGAAGAAACTGACGATCGGGGCTTTGCGATGACTTCGAGCTTCAGCGGCATGGTGCTCGCAGCCGCTCTGGCATTTGAGGCATTGCCTCCGGATGAGGTGTCAGCCATCTCGAAGTGGGCTGCCGCCCTGCTGGAAAGCCGGGTGCCATTCATCGCCGAGCTGGCGCAGGCGGGTTTCGAGCGGGTGGTGTATCTTGGCGGCCAGGAGTTCAAGGGCTTGGCGCGGGAGGCTGCGCTCAAGATGCTGGAGCTCAGTGACGGCAAGGTGGTCGCGCTGGCGGAAACCCCGCTGGGTTTTCGTCACGGCCCCAAGACCATTGTGAATGGCAAAACACTGGTTGTGATGTTCCTGTCGAATGACCCCTATGCGCGGCAGTACGAGGCCGATCTGTTGCGGGAGTTGCGTACCGATGGGGTAGCGGGGCGGGTTGTTGCTTTGGGCGCTGCGGAGGATGGCATTCCAGTGGGTGCTCCTTCGACGGCCGGCAACCTGGCGCTGTGTTTCCCATACGCGGTGTTTGCTCAGACGTTTGCATTTCTGCGCTCGCTTTCCCTGGGACTTCGTCCTGACACTCCGAACGCCCGGGGCGTCGTGAATCGAGTCGTGCAGGGTGTGTCGATCTATCCCTGGAGTCCATCACGGTGAAAACCTTTCTCGGCATCGACGGGGGAGGTACGAAGACGGACTTCCTGTTGATAGACGAGAACGGACAGCTGCGGGCCTCCTACAGGGGAGGCTCCGCGTATTATCTCGAGACCGGGCTCGATGCCCTGCAGGCCATGTTGGCCGCAGGCATCGCGGCCACCCTGGAGCAGGGCGGTGTAGCGGCATCGGAGCTCGGGTTTGCATTCATCGGGCTTCCCGCTCACGGCGAGGACAGCGGCCTTTTGCCGCGCCTGGACAGCATCGCCGTGGATATTCTGCCTGCGGCAAAGTTCCGATGCGGAAATGACATGGTGTGCGGTTGGGCTGGCGCATTGGGCGGCAGCGACGGCATCAACATCGTCGCCGGCACGGGCTCCATTGCTTATGGGGAATACCTGTCGCGCCAGGCGCGCGCCGGCGGGTGGGGCGAGTTGTTCAGTGATGAAGGCTCGGCTCATTGGATTGCGCGTGAGGCATTGACGCTGTTTTCCCGTATGAGCGATGGGCGGGAGCAGCGGGGCGCCTTGTACCATCTGATGCGGAATCGGTTCCAGCTCACTTCCGATCTCGATTTGTGCGCGGTGGTGTATGGACCTCCGCCCTTGAGTCGCAGCAAGCTGGCGGCTCTTGCTCCATTGGTTGCAGAGGCCGCTCGCGAGGGTGATACCGGTGCACGGCGTGTGTTTGAACAGGCCGCGGGCCAACTCGCCGCGATCATTCATGCCGTTCACGACCAACTGCATGTTCCTCCTGATACGACCATCCCTGTGTCCTACTCGGGCGGAGTATTCAAGCTCACGGATCTCGTCACGTCCCTGCTCGAAGCGGCGCTTCGGCAGGGCGAGCGCCGTTACCGGTTTGTGGCGCCCCGGCTTCCTCCTGTCGCGGGCGCCGCTTTGTATGCCGCCAAGCTGGCCGGCTTTCCCTTGTCGGTCCGCAGCATCGAGCGGCTGGGGACTCATTCCGTCGTCGAGGACCCTGCATGAAACAGCTTCTCGGTTTTGGTCTCGCCCTGTGGGCGACGGCTTCGTTTGCTGACACCTCATACACCGTCGATGACTTTGCCCGGGTCCACAAGTTCGACTCACACGTGCATGCGAACGTGGACGACCACAAGTTTCTGGACATTGCGAAGAAGGATGGATTCGAGCTGCTCTCCATCAATGTCGACTACCCCGATTTTCCGCAATTGAACAAGCAGGCCGCGGTGGCCCATGAGCTGCAGAAGGAAGATCCGCAACGCTTTCACTTCCTGACGACCTTCACCATGAAGGGCTTTGAGGGCCCCACATGGACTGCGGACAGCATTCGTCACATCGATGAAGAAATCGCGAATGGCGCCGTCGGTGTGAAGGTCTGGAAGAACGTTGGGATGGTGGAGAAAGACGCGAAGGGCAAGCTCATCTTCCTCGATGACCCGCGCTTTGACGGCCTCATGAATCACCTGGAGCAGAAGGGAATTCCCCTCGTAGCTCACCAGGCCGAGCCCAAAAATTGCTGGCTGCCGTTGGACCAGATGACCACGGAGAACGATCGCAGCTACTTCAAGGAGCACCCCGAGTACTACATGTACCTGCACCCCGAGCAGCCGAGCTATGAGTCGCTGATGCAACATCGCGACAGGTTTGTGGCCAAACATCCGAAGCTGATTTTCATTGGCGCGCATATGGCCAGCCTGGAATGGAGCGTTGACCGGCTGGCGAAGTTCTTCGACGAGTATCCCAACGCGACCGCGGATCTCGCGGCGCGCATGACGCAGGTTCAGTTCCAGTCCAACGCGGACCGGGAGAAGGTGCGTCAGTTCTTCATCAAGTACCAGGACCGGTTGTTGTACGGTACGGACCTGACCGAGAACCCCCCGGACCCGCACGCCCGTGCCCAGAATCCTCCCGACAACGGGCAGGGTTTTGAGAAGGAGGCGGATGACTTCTGGCGGTCAGACTGGAAGTACCTGGCCACTGATGGTGTCCAGCACATTGACGCCATCCAGGCAGACACGAAGGGTCTGGCGCTCCCCAGATCGGTCATCGACAAGATCTACTACGCGAACGCGCATAGGGTCTTCGCGCGCCTGTCGAAACCTGCCGCGAACTGACGGGGCGCCAAGGACGTCTCGGGTGCTGGTCTGCCTGGCTAAATTGTCAGCTCGGTGAGCATCGCCGAAAAGACGCTGAGCACCATGCTGCACCCGAAATAGGCTCCCAGAACCTTCCGTGCCAGTGGACGATCGATCTCGCACCAGGTGACGAGCGCCATTCCGACGAAAATCACCGTTGCGATCACGGAGATAATCGCTCCGAACACGCCAGGCAGCAGCTCGCGCAGAGACGCCTGGACGACAATCGACGCGATCGCCACCGCAACCACCTTCCAGCGGCCGGTTTCCTCGGCGCCCATCAACATGGACAGCACCAGGACCAGAAAAACGACGGTATTCAACGAAGCCAAGAAACGCGCCTGTTATTGTTCTTATACTGGCGGGTAAGAGCATAGCGTCCCGACCGGGGCGAGACTGCCGTTGGCAACATAATCCGGCTTCAGATGACATGAAGGAACGCATTCTCAGGTTGTCCGGAGCGTTCGAGATAACGCTCGTTCTGCTATTGGCATTCGGAACGACTGTTCCAGGGAGCCTGCTGGCACTGCTATCCCCCGAGTATCTCGCCTACCGGGCTACGCCTCCGATCAACAATGGGGCGCTGCTTCGCAGCCTGTTCTATGAGCTGGCCGCGATGAGCCTCCTGATTCCTTTCCTGCACGCCCGCGGCTGGACCCGCGAGCGCCTGGGGATTCGGCCGACGATTCGGGATTCCGTATGGGCTTTGGGTCTCGTGCTTGCCTGCTACGCAATCTACTATGCGTTGGCCCTGACTCTCGTGTACGCGTGGCCCCAATTGGTGTTGGGCATGAATCGGATGCACATCCACTCGGGGCACTTCGACTGGTCCACCATACTCGCCGTCAGCATCGTCAATCCGGTGTTTGAAGAGTTGTTTGTCTGTGGTTATGTGATCACTGCATTGAAGGAGCGCTTCGGCGCTACAACGGCGGTGAATGTCAGTGCCGGCATCCGGGTGTTCTATCATTTTTACCAGGGCGCACAGGCCGTGGTGGGAATCACCCCAATGGCGCTGTTATTCGGCTATTGGTTTGCCCGAACCGGACGTCTGTGGCCTCTGATCCTGGCGCACGCCCTGCAGGACTTCATAGGGCTGGTAGCGATCAACGACGGCTAAGTCGTCTGGCGAGGCTTGGCGGCGGCGATTGCGCTAGGCTACGCGCCCCATGCGCTGCCTGCTCGTTACGCCCCCGATGATTCAGCTGAATACGCCGTACCCCGCGACGGCGTATCTGACGGGTTTTCTGCGTCTGCATGCAGCCGACCTCGGGCTCGAGGTGACCCAGGCGGATGCTTCGATTGCCTTGTTTTTGCGGCTTTTTTCGGCACCCCTGGTGGCGGAGATGGGCGCGGAACTGCGTCGCCGGGCGCGAAGCATGGGCAAGAAGGCGCCGCCCATGCCGCCTTCGATCGCTCATTTTCTGGACCACGCTGAACGCTACGCCGACACGGTTGAACCGACGGTTCGCTTTCTCCAGCGGCGCAATTCCAGCCTCGCTTTTCGCATCGTGGGTCGCGCCTACCTTCCGGAAGGCCCCCGCTTTGAGCATCTCGACCCCCATGAGCAATTGCTCTCCGCCTTCGGCACATTGGGCACGACGGAGCAGGCGCGCTATCTGGCGAGCTTGTACGTTGACGACCTTGCTGATGTTTGGCGAATCGGCATTGACCCTCGTTTTGAGCTGGCTCGCTACGGCGAGCGGCTGGCCGCCAGTGCCGCGACCTTCGATTTCCTGCATGAGGCGCTTACTGGCGATCCGACTCTCGTTGATTCGACGCTCGATGAAATCACACGCGAGCTCTTGGGTGAGCATCGGCCTGATGTTGTGGCTGTGACTGCTCCGTTTCCTGGCAATGTTTATGGCGCGTTCCGGATGGCTCGGACGATTCGCGCGGTCGCACCTGACAGCAGGCTGATTCTTGGGGGAGGGTGGGTCAACACGGAGTTGCGCTCTTTGCGTGATCCTCGGGTGTTCGACTACTTCGACTATGTGACCCTCGATGATGGCGAGCGTCCGCTGCTGAATCTCCTGGCTCATCTCAGTGGCGGGCCGCGTTCACTCGTGCGGACCTACGTTCGCAAGGCCGGCGAAGTTGTGCTCGAGAACGACGTGACGCAGCACGACATTCCGCAACGGGAAACGGGGATTCCAACGTACGATGGGTTGCCGCTCGATCAGTACATATCATTGTTGGAAATGCTGAACCCAATGCATCGGTTCTGGTCCGATGGACGCTGGAACAAGATCACATTGGCGCACGGGTGCTACTGGAAAAAGTGTTCGTTCTGCGATGTGTCCCTCGACTACATCGGTCGATACGACAAGCCCAGCACGGATCTGGTCATGCAGCGTATCCGGTCGCTGATAGACGAAACCGGCGAGACCGGGTTCCATTTGGTTGACGAGGCCGCGCCGCCCGCGGGCCTGCGCTCGCTGGCGAAATCCCTCATTGCCGAGAAGCTCAGTATCACCTGGTGGGGCAACATCCGGTTCGAGAAGACCTTTACGCCAGAGCTTTGCCAGTTGCTCGCCGAGTCCGGCTGTGTTGCTGTCAGTGGCGGGCTCGAAGTGGCGTCCGATCGGCTGTTGGAGCTGATGAAGAAGGGTGTCACGGTGGAGCAGGTGGCCCGCGTCACTCGCGCATTCACTGACGCGGGTGTCATGGTTCATGCCTATCTGATGTATGGCTTCCCAACGGAGACTGCGCAGGACACTGTCGATGCGCTCGAGAGGGTGCGCCAGCTGTTCGCAGCCGGTTGCATTCAATCAGCGTACTGGCATCGTTTCTCTGCGACGGCACATTCGCCCATTGGCCTGAACCCTGCTGAATACGGAATCACCCTGCGGCCACCGCAGGAGATCCAGTTTGCTCACAATGACGTGGCGTTTGATGATCCCACGGGCACGGATCATGATTACCTGGGCGGTGGATTGAGGAAGGCCATCTACAACTATATGCATGGTGTTGGGATCGATGCTGATGTGCGTGAATGGTTTGATCCCCCTGCTAGCGCGGGTCGCGGCGAGCCGTTGAAGGGGCGCGGGCGCCGCGATCGCCACGGACGCAGCAACGGTCGCGGGCGCGATGGCCCAATCGCGGGCGTGCCGCGGACAACCGTGCCTCCGGACCTGATCGAGCAGTTTCTCTCCTGAGCCCCTTAGCCCTGAGCCGCGTTTGCTAATCGCTTTCAACAAGCCATTCGGCGTGATCTGCAAGTTTCGCCCCGAACCCGGCCGGCCCACGCTCGCCGACTACATCAAAGTACCTGATGTCTATCCCGCCGGCCGCCTCGACACCGACAGTGAAGGTCTGTTGCTGTTGACGGATGATGGTGTGTTGCAGGCCCGGATCTCCAGCCCACGGCACGAGCTCGCCAAGGTCTATTGGGCCCAGGTTGAGGGCATTCCCACAGAATCCGCGCTCGCCGACCTGCGCTCGGGCGTCGACCTGGGTGACTTCAAAACCCAACCCGCCGGCGCCCGATCCATCGCTGAGCCACCGAACCTCTGGCCGCGCGACCCACCCATCCGCTATCGCGCCAAGATCCCAACAGCCTGGCTCGAAATCACCCTGCGCGAAGGAAAAAACCGCCAGGTGCGGCGGATGACCGCGCGGGTTGGATTTCCAACTCTACGGCTGATCCGCGCCTCGATCGGCCGGGTCAGTGTTGCCGAGCTGGCGCCCGGTGAATGGCGGGAGATCGAATCGCGGGCGCCGTGGGCGTGAGCGAGCAACGATTCATTATCGGCACTCTGACGACGCAGCATCAACTCAGAACCACATGTCGCGCACGCACCGCCCGTCTCTTGGCAGGTCGTCAAACTTGTCCAACCCATCGAAATGATCAATGAGCAGATGCGCAACTGCATCAGGCTCAGCGAGCCGCACATTCACGGCAATCCGCCGCCGCCCGTCCTTTTCGAGCCGCAGCCCTCGCCAACAGAGCACACAACCGCAATTCGGGCAGAAGTGGATCTCGAGCGCGGGATCTTTCCTTGACCGTGTGTAGGTCTTGCTGGGCCCCGATATCCGGATGCGCTCGTTCTCGTAGTCATAAGCCCACAGCACGCCGTATCGGCGGCAGAGCGTGCAGTTACAGGCCGTAATCGACCCTGGATCTCCCTCCAGCGTCCAATTCAATGCACCGCAATGGCAGCTACCCGTCAGCATTGCTCTGGCTCCTGTGATTCAGTGTTCTGAGTGTACTATTTCAGTCTTTTCCAAGGAGTAGCCGAAACCTGTGAACCGATTGCTCATCATCTTCGGCACCATATTGATTGTCGCCGGCCTCATCTGGCCGTGGCTGCGCCGGCTGCCGCTGTTTCATCTGCCAGGTGACATCATCATTGATCGGCCGGGATTCAAATTCTTCTTCCCCCTGACCAGCATGTTGCTCATCAGCGCGGCGATTTCGATCCTGGCTTGGCTGTTTCGGCGCTGATCCCACTTTGTTATCTTCAGCAGTAAGGGCCGGCATCGGACGCTGCCCGTCCCATCCGCGTTCCCGAATACGCTGAATTCGCTCGAATTTTAGAACGCCGTTCCCGGTTGTCCGGTTCATCCCGCTACCGACGTCTGGGATCAATACCGAAGTCGCGCCTTCGAGATGAGGCATTCGCCATGATCGATCCCAAGAGATGGCCCGAGCTTTCGAGGCTCCTCGATGAAGCGCTGGATATTCCGCCTGGCCAACGGGACCAATGGCTCGATGCCCTTCCGGCCACGGACAGCGTTCACAAGGAGGAATTGCGGACCCTCCTGCGTCACGACGCCGCGGCGGAGACGCGAGATATCCTGATCAATCTGCCCAATGTACAAAAGGCTGCCGCTCGGGCCCGGGCAGCCCTCAGGGCGATGCCGTTCACCCCCGGAAGCACCGTGGGTCCCTACGTGATCGAGAAAGAGCTTGGCAGCGGCGGGATGGGGGCAGTGTGGCTGGCCCGGCGCAGCGATGGCGTCATCAAGCGACCCGTGGCACTCAAGCTGCCGCACGCTGGCCCACTTGCTGGTGCGTTGGCTGCTCGTTTCGAGTCCGAGCGGAACATTCTCGCGGAGCTCGTCCATCCAAACATCGCGCGGCTCTATGACGCCGGTTTTTGCGCCGACGGTCAGCCGTACCTCGCGTTGGAGTATGTTGCCGGCTCACCGCTGACAGCGTTCTGTGATGAACACCGCCTGGACATCCGCAGGCGATTGCGACTGTTTCAGCAGGTACTGCGCGCGGTTCAGTATGCGCACGGGAACCTGGTCATTCACCGCGATCTCAAGCCCTCGAATCTGATTGTCGATGCCAGCGGAAGGGTCGTGCTGCTCGACTTCGGAATCGCGAAGTTGATTGCGGCCGACAAGGCGGAAGAGGTCGTCAATGCAAAGGCGGCGGAGCATCCGATTGCCCTGACACCCGAATATGCGTCGCCCGAACAAATTGCCGGCGACCCGATTACAACCGCGTCCGATATCTATTCCCTCGGCGTGTTGCTGTACGAGTTGGTGACAGGTGAGTGCCCCTATAGCCTCGGCCACAGTGAGAGGGAACCGCTCGAGCGGGCAATTCGGACGGCCGATCCTATCTGCCCGAGCCGGGCGGCCGTGAAGGAAGCCAGCGCAACTGCGCGTGGCACCACTTCGCAGGCCCTTTCCACGGCTCTGCACGGCGATATGGACGCGATCATCCTCAAAGCACTCAAGAAGCCTCCCGAGGACAGGTACCGGACAGCAGATGCGTTTTCCGAAGACATCGAGCGCTTCCTGGCGGGGGAGCCGATTGCAGCTCGTCCCGGCGGAAGCTGGTATCGAACTCGAAAATTCGTGGCTCGCCATCGGATGTCCGTTGGAATCAGTGCAGTGGCATTGGCGGCCGTCATCGCAACGGCTGCCACCGCCATGTTGGAAGCGCACTCCGCCGCGAGGCATGCGAGCGTGGCTGCTGCGGAACGGGACAGGGCGGTCGCACTCTCATCGCGCAATGCCGCGGTGGGCGAGTTTGTTCGCATCTTCATCACTGAAGCCGCCCGGTCTCACAAGCCCGTGGCAGCGGGTGACCTGGTCACGCGCACCGAGGAGATTGTCAGCAAGGAGTTCCAGGACAGTCCGGAAGATCGGGCCGCTGTGCTCGACGTGCTCAGTGGGTACTACGATACAAAAGAGGAATACGTAAAAGCCGACAGTCTGTTGCAACAGGCGCTCGATATTACCCGGAGCTCCCCGGATGCTGACTTGCGGCGCAAGCTCGCCTGCGGTCACGCGGCCACAATGGCGAAAGTCGGCAGAATGCCGGAGGCTGTGCGTATCCTCAACTCGGTGTTGCAGGACCCGTCGATCTCGCTGCAGCAGTCGGCGAAATGTGTTGCCAGCCTGGCGCGGATTTCGCAGGCGGCCGGAGATGGTCCCAATGGCCTCGAGTATTCGCAGCTGGCGTTGCAACAGCTGCATCAGTCATCGCCCCGTCCTCCATTGGCCCTGGAGGCAGACTTTCTCTGTGACATGGCTGTCTCCTACTACCTGAATGGTCGCAACGATCTGGCGGGACAGCAGTATGCTCTGGCGATGGCCACGCTCACACGAGCGGGTCTCGAGCAGGGCCTCGACTCACTCGTGCTGCGAAACAACTGGGCGATGGCGAGTGACGGTGCAGGTACGCCCAGGATAGCCCTGGAACTGCTCGACCAGGTGCTGCAACTCGCGGCGCAGAGCGAGCCCGATGCGCCCCCCGAGCCGAGCTTTCTTTACAACCGGGCAAACATGTTGGAGTACCTCGGTCGCTTCCGCGAGTCACGCGAGGCGTTCTCGCGATCTTTGGCACAGGCGCAGCGAGCAGGTGCTCGTGAACACATGACAGTGGCATTTATTGGCCTCGCATCAACGTCCCTGGAGCTGGGCGATGTGGGAGCCGCCGGTGGCTATCTCGCGGACGCTACCACCAACCTGAGTGCCGAAGCTGCTCCCATGCCCCGTGAGATCATGAGACTGCAGATGATCAGAGGATCATTTGCGCTCCGTCAGGGTCGGCTCGAAGCCGCGCGGACCGACCTGGACACGGCCATTGCAACCGGCAAGAACGTTTATTGGAAGATGAGGGCGTTACTACTGCGTGCAGAGGTCAACCTCAACGGCAACAATCTGGATGCAGCGCAGGCTGATGCGAAGCTGGCGTTATCACTTGCGCAGTCTGCCCAGGGAACCGTCCCGTTCTCCAATCGTACGGGGCTGGCCTGGCTCATGTTGGGCCGTATCCTGCAAAAACGAGGCGATGACGCGGGGGCGATGCCGGCGTTCCAGGCGGCAATCGACAATCTGTCCAACACGGTCGATGCCGACCATCCCAAGCTGGTTCTGGCCAGACAGCTCGCTCACCAGTGAGCGTCAGATGTAATTTTTGACGCTGGGCCAGCAATGCGGCAGTGGCGTCAATCATGTTGAATTCGCTGGATTCGCTGAGGCGGGGTGAAATGGATATCTCGGTCACTCTGTTGGCGCTCACCGTTGCGCTGCTCGTGTTCAGGCGAGCGGCAACCGATATATGGAACGAGATCGTCAGCCATCGTCCGGGCTGGCGTTTGGCCGCATTGCTGGTGCTCGTCGTGCTTCTGATTGCACGGGACCCCGAGCTCCGCGCGCTGCTCTTCTTCGTGGATTACATCGGTGTCGACATCTTCCTGATACTGCTGTTCTTTCAGGGAAGAGAGATGCTCGTATGGTCGGGCAGGGCGCTGTGGCAACCGACAATGCGCTTTCTGGAAGTATGGAGTTGGTTCCCGATGCCGCTGCCCAGCCCGTTACGGCTGCGCCAGCATCCAGGATGGTCACTTCTCGCAGTCGCCCAGGCTGTTGTCACTCTCGCTGGTGTATTTATTGTCGCGATTGTGGCGGTGTCTATTCCTCGTGCGATCGCGGCGGAGGGTGTGCCCGCCAAGTCTGCTTTCGAGAGCCCCCTTACCTGGGGCGACTAGTGCGTCGGATTTGCGGCACCCTCGGATCCGGAAGAAGTGCTTCCGTAGTCGGCGCACTGGCTCGAACTAACTGGGAGCCGTGGCCCGGTATCGGTGAGGCACGATGAGCGGCGCGCGGCATCCTTATCGGCGGCGCTGGAATCGCGCTGCGCCTTGGCGCGGACGGTGGCTGCCTTATCCTCTTTAGCCTTCGACTCGTCGGCTGGGGAGGACTCAATTGTGCATGGATAGAGCCGGGCTGCGAGACATCCCCCGGTGAGCGCGGTGTTCACCGCTTTGGTGGTGCGTGGATGAGGCGTTTGGATGCATCCAGCCAGCGTTACGGCGAGGCAGGTTCCGAGCAGTAGCTGTCGCAACATAATGTCCTTTCCGAGAGCCGTTGGGCGATTCCGTCGCAGGTCCCCATCATAGCAGGCAGGTCAGCGCGCTGCGTTCCAGTCCACCTTCTCGAATTCAATCCTCTTGCCCTGATCGGGATCATCAGGAAACGCATAGAGCGTGAGCCGATGGCCATGACCCGAGATCAGCAAAGGAGTTCCAGTAGGGACCTCGAGTTCTGTGGGACCCGCGATTGCCTCGAAGCTCAGCCAGACTGCAGGTTCGCCATCGAGCTCTCTGAGCTTCCAGGTGCCGTTTCCCGTGACGGGTGGGGCGGAGCGCATGCCTGGCATGCTGTAGAGCAAATCGGAAGGAAAACCGTCTGATAGAAACTCTCCGGTCTGTTTGAGCGTTATCTTTCCATGGCCGCCCCGAGACGCGATGGTAAGGTGTGATCGTGATTCGTCCGTCATGACCCAGCTTCCCACCAGGGCTCCCGTCGTTGATCTCTGCTCGGTCTTGGCACGCTCGACTTCTGCTTCGTAGTTCCGAGCCACAGGCATTTTTGTGAATAGCGCTATCGCGGCTGCGAGCATTTCCGAATGTCCGCATCAATGTGCGCCCCGGGCTCATGGGGACGTCATTCCTCATGATCAAAGAATGCGGCGACCTCGAGTTTTGCCTGGTCCAGGTGAGACAAACACGAGTTGCGTAGTTGAATCAGGTTCGGTTCGTGAATCGCGCG
>Ga0068858_100005623_pt1 | contig 12258 bp, 17 predicted proteins | sample KBSSwiS12_FD_66589 | JGI IMG/M metagenome (GOLD analysis project Ga0068858, IMG submission 66589) | Switchgrass rhizosphere microbial communities from Kellogg Biological Station, Michigan, USA - KBS Switchgrass S1-2 | ecosystem: Host-associated > Plants > Roots > Rhizosphere > Soil ... | reverse complement strand
ATCAAGATCGAGATGCACTTCCTGCCCGACGTCTACGTCACCTGCGACGTGTGCCACGGCGCGCGCTACAACCGCGAGACGCTCGAGGTGAAGTTCAAGGGCCACTCGATCGCCGACGTGCTCGACATGAACGTCGAGGAGGCGGCCGGCCTGTTCAAGGCGGTCCCCGCGATCCGCGACAAGATGCGCATGCTGGAGGAGGTCGGCCTCGGCTACATCAAGGTCGGCCAGAGCGCGACGACCTTGAGCGGCGGCGAGGCGCAGCGGGTGAAGCTGTCGAAGGAGCTGTCGCGGCGGGCGACGGGCAAGACGCTGTATATCCTGGATGAGCCGACCACCGGCCTCCATTTCGAGGACGTGCGCAAGCTGCTCGAAGTGCTCCACCGCCTGGCGGACCAGGGCAATACGGTGGTGGTGATCGAACATAACCTCGACGTCATCAAGACCGCGGATTGGGTGATCGACCTCGGGCCGGGCGGCGGGGTGAACGGCGGGAAGATTATCGCCGAAGGCCCGCCGGAAACGATCGCGAGCGTCGCGGTCTCGGCGACGGGGCAATATCTGAAGCCGATGCTCGAGCGCGCGAGCGTCAAACCGAAGGTCGTGGAGACGAAGCCGAAAAAGCCCTCGCGGTCACGCCGCGTTACCGTGGACGAGGACGAGCCCGATTTGATTGCGGCGAAGTAGGATTCTCGTGGCGAAGAAGCGCGGTGGCGTTCTTGAGGACCATAAGCGGGTAGGCAACCGCCTCAAATCGCCATGGCTTACTGAATTCAATTTTCAGTTCGTGAGCCACGTAGATGAGATCTTACCTGAGATCATCCTATTGGGGCTTCTTAATGATGTGCATGGATACGCGAGGGGAGCCGAGTTATCGCTCGCGCTCGGCAAAGCCCTCATCGCAATCGACGAGCCACCCGACCCGCTTCTGAGCGTCTTCGGCGGGTGCTCTGAGATCAGCATCGAAGAGATCGCAGTCCAGTTAGGAAGCGATCTGTCGGATGTGCAAATCGCCGCCATGCCGCTGCTGGCGGTGCTGAACGAGCATCCCTTGGTGGGTCTCGGCAGACTATCAATAGACGAGACGGAATGCCTTCAGCGCCTCCAAGAGTGCGTAGATCGACTATACGACCGGGACTCGACGCCAGCGTGCGCCGCGATGGCGAGCTTGTATTACTCCCGAGCCTGTAACGGTAAGCTGTTCATCTCACGCGACGTGCGTGTTCCAAACCTTGAAGCAATCATTTCCGATCCCGAAGGCGACGACGCCGCACACGCTCGATCGGCGGTTCGCCTGCACGCGCAGATGCTTGTCGGCGATCGCCGCGAAAAAAGGCCTACCGAATGGCCAAGCCTCTTTTGGCACCGTTGTTATCTCGCCAGCGACTGTGATGTTGAGCCATGAGCGACATCGATCAGCTCCGCCACTTCATCCGAATCTACATCGACAATGTAGTCGAAGGCCTGGAATTTCGCACCAAGGAGAAAGTACGACAGCCCTGGTATAGTGGTGAGGTGTCGTCTGTTCTTAATGGCCTCCTTGGACGACAGGCGACGCTTACAATCAAACTCGCTCAATCCCCGACGAACTGGGATGGGCATCTGGCACCATTGATCCTTCGGTCGATGATCGATTGCCACATCACCTTCGAATGGATTCTTCAAAACCCAAAGGTCCGCGCCGAAGAATACATCGGATACGCTTTGGGTCAGGCCAAGCTGAGTATCGCGCACCTCGAAGAAAAGCTCCACGAGACGCCTGATGATGATCGCATCAAGTCCATGATTGATATCAAGCAGTCCTGGATCGCGCACCATCGGCTTATGAACTTCGTGGAAGTGAATCTTGGCAGCTGGTCGGGCGCTTCAGTTCGAAAGATGGCGCAGGAGATCGGTGATGAGGATTTCTACAAGTTTTCGTTCACCCCGTTCTCCCGGTGCGTTCACAACATGTGGGAACACGTCCACCTCTACAACACTGTGGCATGTCGTAACCCATTGCATAAGTTCCACGAATTGCCGGCGATGGTGGATGCGCCGCTTGACCCGGACTATCTCTATCGATCAGCCAAATACGTTTCGATGTCGTACAGGGCGTATGATCGCGCGACCCACGTAACTGGCGCGCCGCAAATGCCCCGGGACTTCTTTTGGGACCATATTGATGAGGCTTTCGGCCCGATTTCCCACGAGGACCGAACGGCTGCCGAATACGATCTCGGCGCTCCGGACACATGATGCAGGAGCCGGCGCCCGAGGATCTGCAGAGATTCTTCAAGACTGCGAAATGGAGGTTCGAGAAATGCCTCGAACCGCACATGGCCTGTCCCCGGAAAGCCATCCGTGCTCATTCGATCCAGAATGCGCGGGTCTTCAATCTTCTTAGCGATAAGAACCACGTGCTGATGTTCGGTCTTCACTTTTCCAAGGAGCGGCCGAAGGTTCAGCTTAAGAAGATTGGTCGAAACGAGGCTTCTACTTTTCCCGGCTTCTGCGCCGAGCACGATGCCGAGATTTTCCGCGCGCTGGACACGAAGCCACTCGATCTCACCGACCTAGAGCAGTTGTTCCTGCTTGCTTACAGATCGGTTTCTCGTGAGCTACATGCGACCATGGAGGCCGCCGCTAAGATTCAATCGGCTTATTTAGGTCGAGTGGAACGTGGGTGGGATAAGGCAGATGAGCCATCCGACGCGGGAGTGTTTGCGGTCCACAAAATGGCGATCGCCTGGGAGACTTGGAAATATCGGTATCGAACCTTTGACAATGCATTGCTCTCTCGCAGTTTCGAAGGCATTCAACACGATATCGTTCAATTGCCCGTCCCACCCTCGGTGGCTGCATCGTGCCTCTTCTCGATTGACGAAGTCCCATTCGAGGACGGCGTGCTGCGGGTCTCCCTCAATATCCTGCCAGTTAGTGTATTCCACTCTGTGGCAGTCTTCTCATACACGAAAGGGGAAGCGCCGTTAGCGAGATTGGCGCTTTCCCGCGTCCTTGAAGCGAGCGGCACAGCGCAGATGTATGAGCTCTCGAAGCTCGTTGTCGAACGGATGGAAAACTTCGCGCTGAACCCGGCTCACGTTGCGCGCTGGAGCAAGGAAAAGCTTGAAACAATCAAGACCGAATTTACTGCAACAATGCTTATGAATGGCATCAAGGACGACGCCAACCTAATGCTCTTCTAGCGTACAATTTGGGTAGCGACGCGCCCGCTATCGGAGACACGGTATGAAATCTCCGTTTGACGACTTAGAAATCGACAAGGCGCTCGTCTGCGAATTCTTCGCTACCTTCATGCGTTTTGAATATGCAATGAAGGAGACGAGTTACTGTAGCGCAGGTGCTTATGATATTGCGCGGCCTGACTGGAAAAAGTTCAAGTCAGACTTCGGTGATCTCGTCGTCGAAGGTGACGGATGCTCAAAAGACATCGCTTACCTTGTGGAGAAACCTCCAGAAATTCAGCAATACGTCGACGGACGCCTCCGATTTAGTGCAGTTCCCCTCGACGGAGATAGCTTCGGGGCGCGAGCGATAGAGGCCGCTAAGCGCGTCCGGAACAACCTATTCCACGGTGGAAAACATACCCGCTATTCGCCTCCAGAGCGGGATGAGAGGCTCATTCGTGCCGCGCTTTCGGTTCTCGAAATTTGTCTCGAACATGACCCCGCATTGCGCGCTGAATTCGAACATCAGCTCGCTTGATGCCACTGAAGTTGATTGGGGGATCACGGAGGCTGCCATGTCGAGAAAGGGTATGATGGAATTGCGCGCCGTAATGGACGACCCGGCGAACCAATCGGGGACTGCCGCGTGGGCCCGGGCCTCCTCCGACGAAGCGCTTGAGTTTCACTTGGAGGACGCTGAGCCGGGCAGCCAATCGTTCGAAATGGCTGCTCGCGAACTAGCCAGGCGAGACGCGGCACGGTCTGAGACGCTGCAGCTGAGGTGGATCAAGAGAACTTTCTGGGCGACCATCGTCCTCGGCGTTGCCGCAATTGCGGCAACGCTAATCACCTAGGAATTACGCTGCCGCTTGCCTAATCTCCCACACTATCCATCGGCCGCACCTCGATCTCGCGCCCCTCGAACATGACGGGAGCGCAGCCTGTCCGGGGGACAGGCGAGCACTGTCACTGCCCGTCGCGCTCGGCATAATCGTCGAGCAGCCGCGCGATGCCCACGCGCAGAACGTCCGGGGGACGTTTGAGCATGGACATGCCGACCTTGCCATAGCTCTCGCCGGTGCTGCGCCAATCGGTGAAGCAGCCGCAGTCCGGCCACCGCCGCGATCCGAATCTCACGACCGGCCGTGTGGTTGAGCAACTAGGCCCAATTAGGTCCGACTCCGAACGCGGGTGTATGGCGCCGGTGGCTGCTCAGCATCCGACGGGAGGACGCCATGCGCCGCTCATCCATGATTGCCGCCGTCTCGCTCGCCGCCGTGGCTTCGGGCCCGCCGGCCGTAGCAAAGCCGGTGATAGACAATGAATCGAAAGTCTTCATGCAGACCAGGCTTCTCGGCGGCGGGGCGGCCGCGCCGATCGAGGTGCGGTCCATCGAATGGGGCCCAGCTGAACAGCCGCGGCGCGTCACCAAGGTCGAAGGCTTCACCGTCAAACAGAAGGTCAAGCCGGTCGGGACGTCCGATTTGACGATGAAGCGCGGCACGGGCGGCGCCATCGTCCCGGGCGCCTCGGACATCGTCATTACCGGCAGCAGGATCCCCCACCCCAAGGGCGCCACCCCGCCGCCGCCGCAGGGCACCCTGCGGATCAAGGTGCGCTTCCCCTGGCTCGCCTGCCGGGTCGGCAAATTCTACCCGAAGCTGATCATGGGCGATCCGGTGAAGACCTATGAGTTCGGCGACCTGACGATCACCGGCTGCGCCAGCGGGCCGGAGGAGCGGATCACTTTCGTCTACGGCAAGGTGGAATTACGGTGACAGCGCCCTAATCCGCATTATCCATCGCCCGCACCTCGATCTCGCGCCCCTCGAACAGGCTCCGCCCGTCGCGCTCGGCATAGCCGTCGAGCAGCCGCGCGTTGATGCCCACCTTGCCATAACTCTCGCCGGTGCTCCGCCAATCGGTAAAGCAGCCACAGGTGGGGCAATGATGCTGGGAAATCATCCGGTCGCCCCAGATATAGGCCACCGTCCGCCCTTCGATCCTGACGCCGCCGCCGTCCGGATAATAAGCCATCAGCGACCCGGTCCTGCGGCAGAAGCTGCAATTGCACCGCCCCAGCCACTCCGGCGCGCTCGGCACCTCGATCTTCACCGCCCCGCAATGGCATGAGCCCGTGACTGGCATGGGCCGAACCTCCTCGTCATCCCGGCCCCAGAGCCGGGACCCGCCTTCACTTTAACGGCAGGGGCTCAAAACCCAAGAATAAGGCAGACCCAGGATCGAGTCCGGGGTGACGAAAACCCTTTTCCTGGAGCACCACTAATCCCCCCGACCCCGCTCGCGGAAAGCCCGCGCCTTGGCGCGGTTGCCGCAGCCGGACATCGAGCACCAGCGGCGCGCCCCGGAGCGCGACAGGTCGAGGAACAGGATGGCGCAGCCCTCGCCCTCGCAGTTGCGGACCCGCTCTCGCTCGGGGCTCCCGAACAGCTCGACCGCTTCGCGCGCGATGCTCGCCAGCAGCTCGCGCGCATTCCCGTCGCGCGCCAGCTCGCCCGAGGCGGTGAGGCGGGGCCGAGCTGCGGGCAAGGCGGCGATCGCGTTCAGGCGCTCGCGCGCCGCGCCAGTACCCTTGCCGGATGCGATCGCATAGATCGCCTCGCGCAGCTCGCGGGCGAGCGCGACGTCCTCACCGCCGACGCCGGGCCGCCGCTCGATAAGGCCGGAGCTCACCAGCCAGCGGTCGAGGTCGGCCGGGGTTTCGAGCAGCTCGCGCGGCTCCCGTTTCAGCCGCGCGCCGAGCGTCGCCGCCAGGTCGAGCGCGAGATGCCCGCCGCGGAAGCGGAAGCCGTCGCGGTCCTCGGGCCGCCCGTCGCCGGATTTCACGTCCATGAATAACCTCATTGACAGGTTATCCTGCGCGCGTCTAGTAACCCCTTCATCAGGTTATGACTCGAAAGGACGGAGCCGATGATCGATGAATCGTACGACCGCGCCTATCGGGACGGCCGGGCCGCTTTCAACGAGGCCGTGACGCGATTGTTCGCCGGTCTCGGCCGCCGCCCCATCCGCAAGCCTCACTCTGCCACATCAGGAGAAACACCATGCGCGCCGCAATCCTCGCCACCATCGCCATCGCCTCGTTGCCGCTGATGGGTGCGGCGCCCAACCCCCGGCCGCTCTCGCTCGCCGGCCAGTCCTTATCCCTGATGGGAACGTGGGTGATGGATTCGGCCTATGAGATCCACGCCGACGGCAGCCGCACGACCAATTACGGCGAGCACCCCGCCGGGCTGATGATGGTCGACCGCGCCGGCCGCTACTCGATCCAGATCTTCCGCCCGGACCGCCCCAAGTTCGCGTCGGGCGACAAGACCAGGGGCGAAGCGGACGAATATCGCTCCGCGGTCCTGGGCTCGAGCACGCATTTCGGGCGCGTGACGGTCGATACCGCGAAGCACCAGCTGCTGTTCGACCTCGAGGCCGCCTCCTTCCCCAATTGGGAAGGCAAGCGCCAGGTGCGCGACTACACTTATGCCGGCGGCGTGCTCAGCTATGCCGTCCCGGCGAGCGCCTCGGGCAACGGCACCATCGCTTATTCGGTGTGGCGCAAAGTGCGCTGAACAGGTCAACTGTTCGCACCTAATTCCCGGCCGAATTCCCGCCGTTCATATAGCGCCGCGCGTCCGCATCCGGGTCGGTCATCGGCCGGCTCGCGTCATATTGCCGCCATTGCTGGACCTTCTTCTGCTGGTCGGGCGGGAGCGAGGATTCCCAATCGGCCTGGGACTGGAAGCCGGGCAGAGCCGCGTCGGCGCTTTGCCCCTGCTCGATCTGCTCCGCCAGCTGCCGAAGCAGCGGCCGGGCGGCGAGGTTAAGCATCCAGTCGGGGGCGTAGCCGAGCCTGGCCTTGTCGGTCCCGGCGAGCGCCTGGCGAAGCACCGAATGGTCGCCGTGGATGTTTGCGGTCACCAAAGTCGCCGCGCCATCGTTCTTGGGGCTGAAGCGGAAGTCGGCCGACGCGCCTTCGCGGCCGTCGAAATAGAGGGTGACGAGGAGCCGTTCGTCGGGCGAGCGGTCGACCTTCAGCTGGTACGGCATCGGCGTGCCGCCCTCGAAGCTGGTGGTCCCGCCGCCGCGCACATTGTCGAGCGCCTGTGCGACCCCGGCATAGGTGTCGCCCGGGCTCTTGCGCACCACTTGCTCGGCGTCGGCGCCGTAAATGCTGCCCGCGATATAGCCCGCGCCCATGAGCAGCGGCCCCAAGAGGAACTTCCACATGGGCGCCTATTGGCGCGTTACTGGTGAAAATCGGGTTGATGCGACGTCATGCTGAACTCGTTTCAGCATCCATTGTGGAGAAGAATGCAGCGGGTCTCGGATGTGGACACTGAACCGGGTTCAGGGTGACGGATCGCGCCGCCGCGTTCGTCCTCAGGCGGAAATATCCACCTTCAGGCGCCGCGCGGTTTGAGGGCCGACCTGGCCATCGACGACCAGCCCCTTGATCGCCTGGAAGGCTCCGACGGCGGCGGCGGTGTCGTGGCCGTAATCGCCGTCGATCCCGCCGGGGTCGATCCCGAGATCCCTTAGCGCACGCTGGATCGCCCTGATCGTCTCCTTCTTCATGCCCGGCGCGCCGATCGCATAAAGGATCGTCGGCGGGTCGTAGCCGATCAGTGGATCGCCCGCCCCATAGGTGAAGCCCGGCAACAAGACCCCCGTGTCCCAGTGTCGGCCGTTCACAATGCTCGCGCGCACGCCATAGGCTTTGCCCATCGCCTCGACCGTTCCGCCCGCGCCGTCGCTGACGACGATATGGCCCATCGATCCCGGCGCCGGCGGATAGCGGAGCAGGATCGCGCCGACGGTGCCGACCGCCTGCGGCACCGGCACGCGAATGCCGAGCCGCGCGGAATCGCTCTGCCACGCGCCGGTGTAGGCCTCGACCGTCGCCGGATTGCCGTGGTCGTCGAAGCAGCCGTAGAGGAACCCGCCAACCTGGTAGACCAGCCACGACATGAACTCGGCGCAGTCCCACGGTCCGTGCCAGTTCGAGTTGTTCTTGGGCACGCAGACGTTGACGTATTTCTCGCCGATCCGCGTCCTCGCTAACGCGAGCATTTCGGATCCGTTTGTCATGTTCACGGCTCCCTGGCTCAGCTCGACCCTTTGGCCAGCAGTGCGCACTGGCCGATCCTCGGTTCGAGCAGGTCAACGTCGATTACTGCCCGGCCAACCTGCTCGTCGGACATACCCTCCAAGGCACGCTGGGCGGCGGTCTTGGGCGCGAGGATCTCCATTAGCGCGCCCTTGGTCCCGGTCGCAGTCGTCGTCGTCGGGACGACTGCCTTCTTGGCTTCGTCGCCCGTTTGGGCCGGGGGCTTGGATTCCGTCTTCTGCTCCTGCTGGACCAGAAGCTTCATTTGCGCGGCCAGTCCGGCGGTATCGAACGGCTTACCGGCCGACCGTAACCGGTCCCGCGCATAGCCCACGGCTTCGCGGACTCCGGCCTGGACGATGCGGTAGTACTTCACCTCGAGCGGGATCGTCACAAATGCCCCGGCCTTGGGAGCCTGATCGCCCGCGTTCGATTCCGTGACGTTCGAGCCTGTATTGCCCCCGGAACCGCTGCCCGCCTGTGCCGCGCTGATCGCCTTCACCGTTGACGTGTCGATCCCGATCGCGGCCTTGGCCATGCAATTGAAGGCCTTCGAGGCGTCGCTGAAGACGACCGCCTTGTCCTTCGGTGCATAGTAGGAATTGCCCTGGGTCAGTCCGATGCCCGCTGCGCCGGCCCCAATCGCAACTCCAGGCCCCGCGCCGAATGCGGCGGCGGTGGCCGCGCCGGCAGCAACCAGGAATCCCGGGACTTCGAAGAACTGCCGTCCCTCGGCAGCGCGGTCGGCCTGGCAGTCATACACCAGGATGTAATTGCTGATCAGGAGCTGTGCACCTTCCACATTCTCCCCGATGTCTCGCGCCCGCTTCGCAAATTGGTCTGGCGTGCACTTCGCATTGGTGAAGCTTTCGCTGTTGGTGACGACCAGTTCCCGGTCGGTACGCACCTGCGGCGGCGCGAAACTCAGCGTCGCACAGCCGGACAAGGCCAACAGACATGTGGTGCAAAGAAAATGCCGCATCGCTCACTCCCCCTTACGAGCAATCGATTCGGCTCAACCGGTATACGAAAATTTAATTTGCGAAATCAAATGCTTTTGTACTCGGGGTTACTGCCGAATGACGGCCATCCCGGATCCCGCTATCATCCGTCCATGCCCCGCCGCCGCGATCCGAACTTCACCACCGGCCATCTCTGCCGCTTCTGCGGGGAGCTGGTGCCGTGGGGCACGATCCTGCGCCTGATCCGCGTCGATCCCGACACGCCAGGCTTCATGCTCAACGAAAGCGCCTGCCACACCGAATGCCTTCGGCGCGTGCTGCGCGGGGACGTCTCCCTCACCTTCCACCGCCACTGGAACGGCCGGGCGCCGATGCTGGACGATGATTCTGACGTGGACGGCAAGCCCTGTGCCATGTGCGGCAAGGCGATCGCCCCTGCCGCGCTCGTCCGCCTCCGCGTCCAGAAACCCGCCGGACCCGTCAAGGCGCCCGAGTTCGACGAGCAGACCCTGCCGCTCCACGCCGACTGCCTCGCGGCCGTCAGCAACACGCGCTTCGGTTGATGCAGCGCGATCATTCGCACGTTGTCTCCCGTTCATGCGTCTTATTCGCGTAATACGCGTTGTACTCTTGAACTCCCCGGCATTTCCTGGGCGAGAACCAAGGAACTTCCCATGACAATGTTCAAATTCCTGGCGGCCGCTGCGGCCGTCGGCGGCGTGGCTGCTCCGCTCGCGGCGCAGTCGCCCTACCCTTACCCCTATCAGCAGACCCCGCAGCCTTACCCGGGCCAGCCCGGCTACGGTTACCAGCAGGGCTACAGCGACAATTCGATCGGGGCCATCATCAACCAGCTGCTCGGCGGCAACGCCAACCGTTACAACGTGAACGATCGTACGGCGATCAGCCAGTGCGCCAACGCGGCCATGGTTCGGGCGCAGTCGCAGTATCGCGGCTACAACGGCAACCAGGGCTACGGCTACCAGCAGGGCAATGGCTACAGCCAAGGCTACGCCGCTCCGGCGATGCGCGTTACGGCCATCACCAGCGTCGAGCGCCGCAACAACGGGCTTCGCGTCCGCGGCCAGATGAGCTCCGGCTATGGCGGCCAATACGGCGGCCAGTACGGTGGTCAGTACGGCTATCAGGATCAGCGTTATGCCCAGGGCGACCTCAGCTTCCGCTGCACCGTCGATTATCGGGGCTACGTCTCCGACGTGCGGATCAACCGCAATGACGGCTATCGCGGCTAATCACGATCGCGAAGGGCGGCGGTGCGGCTATGGGAAGCCGCGCCGCCGCTTTCCTGCGTGAGGAGTGAACTCCATTGAGGCGTCCCCACTCGCTGTTTTCATTCCATGCGGCGATTTCAGCAGTCGGAGCGTTCTATCCCATGCACTCACCGGCATTTTCTGCGTGAGGCGAAGGAATTTCCCATGATGAGGTTGACCATTTTCCTCACCGCCGCAGCAGCCGGCGGCCTCGCCGCTCCGCTCGCGGCGCAATATCCCTATCCGCAGCCCTACCCGCCACAATATCCGCAGCAGACCTATCCGCAGCCCTACCCGGGCCAGCCAGGTTACGGCTACGGCTACCAGCAAGGCTACGGCGGCCAGGGCGCCATCGGGCAGATCATCGATCAGCTGCTTGGCAATCGCTACAACGTGACCGATCGCCAGGCGATCAGCCGCTGCGCCAGCGCGGCGATGGTCCAGGCGCAGAACCAGTATCGCGGCGGCTACAGCCAAGGCTACGGCGCGTACGGCCAAGCCTATGGCCAGGGTTACGCCCCGCCCTATGGAGGCTACGGCGCCAACATCCGGGTCACCGCGATCACCAATGTCGAGCGCCGGTCGAACGGCCTGCGCGTGTCGGGCCTGCTCGACAGCGGAATGTACCGCGGCCAGGCTTACGGCCAGGGCTACGGGCAGCCGTACGGCGGCTATGCGAACGGCGATCTTACCTTCCGCTGCAACGTCGACTATCGCGGTTACGTCAGTAACGTTCGGATTCGCCGCAACGAATCTTATCGCCGCTATTAGGAGGGGGCATGGCCAAGGGTCAGAAACGCTCGAACAAGGAAGTCCGTAAGCCGAAGGCGAAAGACAAGGGCAAGAAGGGTGCAGCGTCCAAGGGTCTCGGCCCCAAGGAGTGAGCCTCACCAGACGGCTTGCCTGAATCAGGGCTCGCCGCCACTTGGGAAAAAATCGTTTTGCGGTTGGATTGATCGTCCTTGCGCAACGGCTCGTCGCAACCGTTCAAACCGTGTCCGGACCGGCTCGTTGGCAGCCCGAAACGTCGCTTAGGCGGCAGCGAAAACAGGGTTGTGGAACGTGGTATCCTACAGGCTTTATGGCCTCGACGGGGTCGATAAGGTCGCGTCGGCTGTGTGGATCGAAGCGGACGATGACGAGACCGCGATCGAGATGGCTCAGGAAAAGATGGACGGGCGCTCGCTCGAGCTTTGGCAGGGCAAGAGGTTCGTCACTCGGATCGGGCTCAGGCAAGACGACTAAAGGTCAGCCCGCCAGCCGCTCGACGAGCAGTTCGAACACGGCCGGATGCATCGGCTTTTCGAAGCTTAGCCCGGCGGTGAACCCGTCGACCCAGCAGACCGCGGCCTCGAGCACCTCGAGCCCCTCGAACTTGACGAGCACGCGCTCATCCTTCGCCGGGCGCTCGACCAGCTGGACCTTGCAGCCTTCGGGCGAGACGTCGGTCATGGTGACCCGGAAAGTCGATTTGCCGATTCGGCGAAGGCAGACCTCGGCCGCCAGGGCGATGCGTTCGCTCTGCCGGGGCGAGTGCGACGCCGCGTCCGGTTCGACCGGGACGAATGCCAGGCCGGCCTTGCCATCGCGGTACCAGCGGACGACCGAGTCGATCGCTCCGCGGCGCAGGACGGACAGCTTGAGCGGCTGCCCCGCCTCTAGCGGCACGGGAGTTTCGATCCCGCAGCCCTCGTAGCTGAGGTCGAGGACGAAGATTTCGTGGGTCGCACCGC
>Ga0068858_100005622_pt1 | contig 12259 bp, 15 predicted proteins | sample KBSSwiS12_FD_66589 | JGI IMG/M metagenome (GOLD analysis project Ga0068858, IMG submission 66589) | Switchgrass rhizosphere microbial communities from Kellogg Biological Station, Michigan, USA - KBS Switchgrass S1-2 | ecosystem: Host-associated > Plants > Roots > Rhizosphere > Soil ... | reverse complement strand
AAGTACGACGCCTTCGCGGCCGCGGTTACGGAAGTGTCGCTGGCGTTTGCCACTATCGTGCTCGCCACCGGCATGCTCTGGGGCCGCATAATCTGGGGAATCTGGTGGGCGTGGGACGCGCGCCTCACCACCATGCTGGTGTGCTGGCTGATTTACGCCGGGTACTTGATGTTGCGCCGCGCGATCGACGAGCCAACGCAACGCGCCAAGCTATCCGCGGTGGTTTCGATCTTCGGCTGCGTGGACATCCTGATCGTGTGGAAATCCATCGAGTGGTGGCGGACGCAGCACCCAGCGCCGGTGCTCAGTATTCGCGAGGGTGGCGGCATGGGTCCGGGGATGGAGGGGCCCATCTATTGGAACTGGCTGGCGTTCATGTGCCTGGCGGCGATTCTGGTTATGGTGCGCTCACGCCAGGAACAACGCTCGCGCGAGATCGATTCGCTACGGCGCATGGCGCATTCTTATTAAGGACACTCACGCATGATCGACGCCCGCAATTTTACTTACATGTTCTACGGCTTCGCCGCCGCGTTTGTGATTTTGGTGGTGTACGTGGTGTCACTGGCGCTGCGCGAGCGCAAACTGATCCACGAAATCGATCGCGTCCGCCGCATGGTAGAGCGGGAGAAGTAACTGCCCGCAGGCCTTACTGCTTTTCGAAAACCTGCTTCACGTCGAATTCGCCGTTCGGAATGCTGACGTGCGAATCAATTGTGAGAACCTTATCGTCGGACGACACCCTCCAGATCTCTTTCTGCTTGAGCGTTACGCCCTGAAATTCGCGGCTGCTCTCGATGATCAGCATGCCGCCGATCCATTGCGCCGTGCCCTTGGATTGCCCGCCCGCGACTTCATTGACGGATTCCTTGCCATCCGTGGTGTATGCCAGTTTGCTGGTCACTTCGCCTTGCGCACCAGTCTGCGTGGTGGTGAAGACCAGCTTTGACCCGGTGTGGTCGATTTTGCGGGTCACGCCGAGGGGAGTCGGAAATTTTCCGTAATCGCTTTTCGCAAGATTCAACTTCCATTCCCCGGAAAGGTTCGGCTCCGCGGCCCTGGCGAGCGCCCCGGAGAGCAGGAATACTGCGGCCGAGACGACAAAAAGGATCAAGGTCTTGTTCACGCTGCGTGGTCCCTCTAGAGTCCCTTTCGGCAGGTCACCGTGAGAAAATTATAGGATATCGGCGGTGCCGGCTGGGAATTTCGGGCGACGCTAGACCTCCGCCGCCCCTGGTACCAGCGTCGCTTGCAATGCCGCCGCGCCGTAAGGTATGCTGCAAGGACATTCGGAGCGAGGGGTCGATGCGCGTATAAAGGCGCTTTTAACCGGATGTAGAAAGAAGTTTCGGAATCCGCCGTGTTGTTTTTCATTGAAATGCTCCGACCGATCCGAGGGTAGCTATCCGAATCCCGTCCGTCCGGCCGATATGCATTGTCTTGCAATTTCCGTCCCCCGCCCGCGGCGCTGGCAGCCAGCGTTTTCGGACCCAACCCGTTTCCAATCAAACAAGGAGCACTTCTGATGACCAATATTTTTGTCGGCAACCTCAGCTACCAAACCACGCAGGAAGACCTGCACGCCGCCTTCGCGCAGTATGGCAACGTGGAGCGGGTCAACATCGTCACCGATCGCGATACCGGGCAACCGCGCGGCTTCGCCTTCGTTGAAATGACCGAAAAGCGCGATGCGGAAACGGCGATTGCGCAGTTGAACGGCGCCGAAATGAACGGGCGCGCGATCAACGTGAATGAAGCCCGTCCGAAACCAGCCGGTGGCGGAGGCGGCGGATTTGGGGGCGGCCGGGGACGTGGAGGCGGTGGTGGTGGCGGTGGGCGCGGCGGTAGCGGCGGTGGTGGCGGCCGTGGTCAACGCTGGTAATTTTTGCATTTCTACCCGCGGGCGGCCGCCTCAACGCGGCTGCCTCGGGCCCTCCCGACCAAGCCTGGCTTCCCTGTGGGTCTTGACATAAGCCCAAGCTTCATTAGAATAGGGTTAATCGTCTGCTACTTATGCCGGGCTGTGAACATACGCGCACGGAGTTCCTGATGCGGCGGGATGGGGTGGATTACATGCGCTGCCTGGATTGCGACTCGGTGCTCGAGTCCGAAGACCTGGAGCAACTCCCCGTTTACGACGACGACGAAGAGGAAGAAGCGCAGCGGAAACGGGCTTCCTGATTTCGCCGGAGGCCGGCTGCGCTGGGCGGCCATAGCGGAGGTTCGGGCTTATCGGCTGAGTGCCGGCACGGCGTTGGCAAGCTTAGAGGTGTGGCGTCCCCAGTGATTTGCGAACGCCATCTCGCGAGCGACAATCGCGAGCACTACTAGCGGAACGCCGGACATGAGCGGGGCCAACGCCATTGTCCATCGCCGCTCGCCCATCATTGCGCAGGAAATCTCTAGAACCGCCCGCACGAGTTTGGGATAGCTCCCCGATTCGCCGAACGCCGCGGTACGGCCGCGCTTCAGGCCGTCGACAAATTCGCGGCCGTCACGGGCCCCCTGGACTTTCGTATAAGTACGGCCCAGGCCGCCGAGCGTGTGGGAGTCGCTGCCGGCGAGTCCGATCTTGCGGTGGCGCGCGGCAAAGGCTTCGGCATGCCCATTGCCAGCCGGCAATATCTGGCCATTGAGGACCTCGACGGCGGGAAAGTACTCGGCGAAGTCGTCAAAATCCGCTTCCACGCGCGAGCCGGTGAGTCCCGAGAAAGCGTGGTTAATAGAGAACAGAAGCTCACGCTCATTGAGGTATGCGAACAAGGCGGCAAAGTCGTCGCGACGGCGCTGGATTTCGATGTGATCGCGCTCCTGGATGTCATAGATACCCACATGGATCTCGGTCCCGCGCGAGGTGTGGCAGGTGGCTTCCTCGCTCAGGAAAAAATCGGGGTGGCGGCGCAACCGTTCTGAAGAGTCTATGGAATCGTGATCGGTCACGGTTACCAGGTCCATTCCGCGGCGTTTCAGGGTCGCGTAAACCTCGTCAGGATCGTTATAACTCTCCCGGCAGATCCGTGTGAAGACCGGAACCGTGCACATGCCGGAGTGCACCGTATGGACATGCAGATCGCACTTCATGCCTTCTTATATCAGCCAGGTGTTACAATTTCGCTCCGTGCGGATTAACAACACAAAACATTTTAGTCCATAATTGTTTTATGTGTCGGCACGTTGGAATCCGCCCTCGCGCATGCGATGCTGGATACAAGAAGGAGCCAGCGACTGCCCCGTAAATCGCCCCTCGTTGGGCCCGAGTCACCGCTTAAAATCGTTTCGATCGGCGGCGGCACCGGCCTTTCCACTCTGCTGCGGGGGCTGAAACGCTATGTGAAGGCCGCCGAGGGCTCGCTGGAACTCACCGCGATTGTCACGGTAACCGACGATGGCGGCAGCTCCGGGCGGCTGCGCCGCGAGTTTGACGTCCTCCCGCCGGGGGATATCCGCAATTGCATGGTTGCGCTGGCGGAGTACGAAGGACTGATTTCGCGTCTGTTTCAATACCGTTTCGACACCGGCCGCGGCCTGAAGGGGCACAGCTTCGGCAACCTGTTCCTGACTGCGATGACGCATCTCACGGGCGACTTCGCACACGCAGTGACGCTCTCGGCACAAGTGCTTTCGGTGCTGGGCCGCATCTATCCCGCGACCTCCGCGAATGTGGTGCTGGAGGCGACCCTTGCCAATGGCCGCACGATTCGCGGCGAGACGCGCATCAGCCGCAGCACCTCGCGCATCGAACGCATCGCGCTGCGTCCGCGCAAACCCAAGCCGCTCACCGAAACGCTGGAGGCTATCGCCCAAGCCGACCTCATTACTCTGGGCCCGGGATCGCTGTTCACCAGCGTGATTCCCAATCTGCTGGTGGACGGCATACCGCAAGCCATCGCGAACTCGCCCGCCCTCAAGGCGTATTTCGTCAATTTGATGTGGCAGCCCGGAGAGACCACCAACTTCCGCGCGTCGGATCATGTGGCGGCCATCCTGCGGCATTGCGGCAAGGCTCGCAACGTGATTGACGTGTGCGTGGTCAACACCGGCTCGTTGCCAGGAAGGCTCTTGAATCCGTATCAGGCTAAGTCCGCGCAACCGGTGGAGAATGACATCGAGAACCTGGAGGCGCTGGGATTGCAGGTAGTTTCGGCCGATCTCTTGCGCATGTCGCGGGCCAAGCCCGGCGCGAAGATCCGCCACGATCCGGGTTCCATTGGGGCGGTGACCCTGGAGCTGGCTCAGCAGGGACGCCGCAGAAAACGGAAACTGAAGTTATGAAGACAAGTGTGGTAATTCTGGCGGCTGGTTTGGGAACGCGCATGCGCTCCAAGCAGGCCAAAGTGCTGCATCGGGCCGGCGGCCTGTCGCTGGTGGAGCATGTGGTGCTGGCGGCAGGGGCGGTGACTTCAAGGGACCGAATCGTGGTCGTCACGGGCCATCAGGCCGATACCGTCGAGGAACTGCTCAAACCCATGGGGGTTCGGTTCGCGCGGCAGGTGCAACAGAAAGGCACCGGGCACGCGGTAATGTGCGCGCGCGAGGAGTTGCAGAAGGCTGATGCCAAGCAGGACGGCTTGCTGGTGGTGCTCTACGGCGACACTCCGCTGTTGTCGGCGGCAGCGTTGAAGCAACTGCGCGAGGCGCAGGCCAAATCGGACGCCGCCGCTACCCTGATCACGACTACTCTCAGCGATCCCAGCGGCTATGGCCGCGTGATTCTCGACGAGGCGGGAAATGTGGCCGCCATCGTGGAGCACAAAGATGCGAATGCTGAACAGCTGCAGGTGCGCATCATCAATTCCGGCATTTACTGTTTCCGCGCGAAGGCTCTATGGAAGGACATCGCGGACATTAAGCCGAACTCCGCATCAGGCGAACTCTACCTTACCGATATGGCGGCAATCCTAAATCGTCACGGGCAGCGCGTGCAGGCCCTGCATCTGGACGATTCGAGCGAACTGCTGGGCATCAATACGCGCGTCGAACTAGCGGAGGCGGACCGTATCCTGCGCGCGCGCAAAGCTCGCGAAGTGATGCTCGGCGGCGTCACCATTGAGCGCCCGGAAACCGTAGCCATCGACGCCCAGGTGCGCATCGGAACGGACACGATCGTCGAGCCCTTCGTCCGCCTGCTGGGCAATACCGCCATTGGCGAGGATTGCCGCATCGGCCAGGGAGCCATCCTGGAATCGGCGGCCCTCGCCGACAGGGTAGTGGTGGCGCCGTACACTCTGATCGCTGATTCGCGGGTCGATCCCGGCGCGCAAGTCGGCCCTTTTGCGCGCGTCCGCATGCAGGCCCAAGTGGGTCCCGAGGCGCGTGTGGGCAATTTTGTCGAGTTGAAAAAGACCCGCCTGGGCGCCGGAGCGAAGAGCCAGCACCTGGCCTATCTGGGCGATTCCGAGATCGGGGAGCGCGTGAATGTGGGCGCGGGCACCATCACCTGCAACTACGATGGCGAGAAGAAGCACGTTACAAAGATTGGCGCTGGAGCCTTTATCGGCAGCAATTCAACATTGGTCGCGCCGGTCGAAATCGGCCAGGATAGCTATGTGGCCGCGGGCAGTGTGATCACCGAAGCGGTGCCCAGCCACGCGCTGGCGTTGGGGCGCGCGCGCCAGGTTAATAAGCCGGGCTGGGTCAAGACGCGCAAAAAGAAGAATGCGAAAAAAAGCTGACCTTACGGTTTCTTCTGCTTCGCGGGCTTTGGAGCAGGAGCAGATCCGCGCACGACGATCAGAGTGGCGGTGTCGCCATCGTCATCGGTAATGTAGCGGACCGTTACTCGAACCTTAACGGCTAGCTTGCCTTCGATTTTCGTCTGCGCAGTAACGCTGAAGGTGCGGCTTTCGGCTTTGCCGCGCACGGTTCTGCCGACGACGATGGTTTCCGTGGAGAACTGCGATACAGTGCCCGCAAAAAACGTATCCGCCGCTTTTGCGGTGTTGGTTTCGTCGGCGAGGAGCAGCGTCCCGCCCGCGCCGCTCATCAAACCGATTAAGAGCGCGGTAGTGATAAATCCCGCCATTGCTTTCAGGATACTTGAACTTGGGTCCGGCACAACTGCCCAAAAAATGAAACTTATTTCACTTTTTGGCCGCGTAGCGGCGTTTCAGGGCGCCGTTGGGGCGGGCTTTCAGGACTTCGGCGGGACGGGCGTTCCGGGCTTCACAGCACCAGCACAGGGTGATACACATGCGGCAGCCGCGCTTCACCGATCGCTACCAACTCGCCCTGCGGGGTTACGGCTTTCACGTAACGGGTCCCTTCCCGCGCCTGAAACGGCGAGACTCGAAAATCGCGCCCGTTGCGGATATGCCCGGCGGTAATCGCGTCCACCAGCTCAGCAGGAAACGCGGGCAGCAACTCCGCCGCCGGGATCAGGGCCTCTTGCAGGCGGCCTGCGTGCGCCAGCGTCGCCAGCTCTTCGAGCGTCCTGGCGCGCTCGATGTTGAAGTCCCCGGAAGCGATCCGTCGCAGCGATTTCAGGAACGCTCCGCAGCCCAGCGCCTGGCCCGCGTCATGCGCGATGCTTCGGACATAAGTTCCCGCCGAGCAGTGGAGGAGGAGGCTGGCCTCGCAGCCCTCCACGCTGAGAAGCTGAAGCTCGTAAATGTTTACCGTCACCGGCTCCAGTTCCACCGGTTGGCCCTTGCGCGCCAGTTCATATGCCGGCCGCCCGGCTACCTTCTTCGCAGATACAGGTGGCGGGGTCTGCTGGATCTCACCCCGAAATCGGTCGAGCAAGGATTCGAGAGACTGCCGGTTGAGCGTAACCGGAGTCTCCGGGGAAGAAGCCACGCCGTCCATGTCGTAGCTGTCGGTGGAGTAGCCGAAGTGGATCACTCCCTGGTAGGTCTTGTCGTTGCGGGTGAAGAACTGGGCGAGTCGAGTGGCCCGGCCGATCACCAGCGGCAGGACGCCGGTGGCGCCGGGGTCGAGCGTGCCCAGATGTCCGACTTTGCGGGTGCCTGCCAAACGCCGCATCTTGTTGACCGCGTCATGCGAGGTCCACGTGCACGGCTTATCGACAATGATGACTCCGTCCACTTAGCCAATTTAGCAGGTGTCCCCAGCGGGAACGTCGCGGCGAGCTGCTTCGGCAGGTATTATTTTTCGTACTTGCGGGCGAAGTTGGCCAGATCCATGGCATTCACGGTCACCATTGCCTGGCGGAATGCGGCGGGATCGGGCAGAGGCCCAATCAGGACACGGAAGACCCTGTCATTCGGTCCGGCAGCGACAAACGAATCGAATCCATGGCTGCGAAGTCCCTCGGTAAGCAGCATCGCCATGCCTCGCTCCACGGCCCCGATCTGGATATAGACCTTCCCCATTTCAGGCTCGCCGAATAAGGGCACCGTCGGTTTGGTGTTCTTGGCGAGGGAGGCCAAATCTGCCCGCGCGGGAAGCAGAATCGACGCTTGAGGAAGCTCTGCGGAAACCATAGCCGGTGGCGGCGCTAGCGGCGCCGGAGGGGCGACGGGCCTGGAAATTGCCGCTATTTTCTTGGCGGCGATCTTCTCGGCGGCCAGATAGGCCAGCGCAGAACAAATCGCTACGGCGACGATTCCAACGAAGAGCCAGCTCGCAATCTGCGCGCGGCCCAATACGATTTCATATTCGGGAGCCGAGTTAACCGGTTGCGGCGCCTGCTCTTGCTCGGTGGCCTCTCGCGATTCGACCTTCTGTGATTCGACCTTTTTTGATTCGACGCCTCGCGATTCGACCTCCGGGAGAGCGCCGGTTTCGAGATTCAACATGCTCGTCATCAAGCAGGTTATCGGCGGAGATGCGTCAACCCGATAGACCGGACAAACCCGCTGCGGCTCACAAATTGCGCTTCAAAAAGCTACAGATGTGGAAGCCGTCCAGGAACTTGAACGGCGTTTCCCCCAAAGTGTAGTGGCCGCAGGGCAGCACCACAGCCTTGTAGTCCATCTTGAGCTCCCGCGCTTTGGCGATCACCTGCTCGGAGAAGCGCAGCGGAAACGTCGTATCATAACGCGCATAAATAAACAGCGATTTCTTCTTGAGCTTGGCGTAGCGCTCGATAAAGTGCGGCGGGCTGATCACCATCCAGGCGTCGCGAAGCTGCTCCAGCGTCACGGCAGGCTCCAGGCTCTGACGGATGTGCTGCGACGAGAGGCCTTCCCAAACCACGTCCGCGAAATAAGTGGAACAGTGGTTGAAAACGTTTACTTCGATGCGGGGATCGTGCGTGCTGGCCAGGAAGGCATAGCAGGAACCCAGGCTGGTGCCGACGATCCCGACGCGTTCGAAGCCTTGCGAAACCAGCCAGTCGACGGCGCTGCGCGTGTCGATCACGGCCTGGCGGGTGGCGTCGATGGTGCGGGCGATGTTCGAGGACACCGCATAGTCGGCTCGTTTGAGCTCCGCGGGCATGCGGTAATCGTGATACGGCGGGCTTAGGCGCAACGCCGATATGCCCAGCTTGGCGAGGCCGACGCACAGCGCGTTGTGCTGCGTGACCGAGGCATTCCAGTGCGGAAGAACCAATGCCGCCACGCGCCGCGAGCCCGGTTTCAACTGGGCCGGAAACCACTGGGCATGCACACGGTTGTTCTCGGGGTGCGGGGTTTCCACGGCGCTAGTGAAGCGCAGCAGATTCCCATCCAGCTGGAAATCGGTGGGCGGATCGTACGCGAAAAACTTGTCGCTCGATTCCAGCGCAGCACGGTTCAAGAGACGGAGATAGGAATGGGGATCGTGCCCGTTCTGAGGGTTATCGCGAGAGACCGGCCAGTCGCGGGTCCATTCCAGGCCCCATTCGAATGGGCGGACCTTGCGGTCTGTGGCCCGGGAACACAGACGGTCCTCCCAATCGTACATCCACTTCGCATAAAGTTTCCGCATGAATCCTCTACCAGTTTACGGGACGCGGAGCCGGGGGGAGCGTGGCGGCGGGTGGAACAGACAATGAAGTAGGCAAAAAATTGGGGTGTGCCACCTCCGATCATGGCGCACCCCAGTAGGTCCCCGTTGCATGCCCCCTATCGGGTGTGTCATGCACGGGCAAGAAAAACAAGGAGACAACGTAAAACAAGGAGAGACAACTCAAAAACTCAATTCGCTTTGGCGCGCAGCCCTCCAACTTTGGCGGCAACGGCATTCGACTGCGTGCGGAACTCGTACTGCTGAATCTCTATGGCGGCCTGTCCTTCTTCAAAGCGGACCACGCGGCCGCGGGCCACCAGCTTCAACGGAACGGCGTCGTTGAGCTGCACCGGCCAGCTAATCGACAGTTCCAGGCGACGTCCCGGAAGCAGCATATGCTCGGAAGTAAACAGGACGCCGGAACTGGAAATATTCAAAGTCTTGCCATCGCCGGTTTCTTCGCCGCCGCGTTTGTTCAGGACCCGGAAGCGGACTTCGCGCTCGATCGGGAATCGATCGGAGTGCCGGCGGTCCGTCGGTAATTTTTCTGTCAGGCTCAATGCACTCACCTCGCTCTATGAGTGTCATGTTTGGGGTGTGTTCTCGCAATAGAGTACGCGGCCTATTTGCAGCTAGTACTAAGGTCTGGTTGCTCCGGTACCCCGCTCCTAGACCGGCAGGTCCAGGGCCGCAACCTGCGAGCGCGGAGGTGGCGGAGTGTGCGCTAGGGGCCGGTTTTTCGCCGCGCCCGGATCTCCGCCAATCGCTGAGAGATACGCTGCTCGACACCGCGTTCGGTGGGTTGGTAAAACTCGGTGCCGCGGAGATTGTCGGGCAGGCACTCCATGGTGTTCATGGCGTCGTCAAACGAGTGGGCGTGCTGATATTCAGCCCCGTAGCCCCATTCCTTCATCGGCTTGGTGGGGGCGTTGCGCAGTTGCATGGGGACGGGCAAGGCGGCCGTCTTCGCCACTGTCTCGCGCGCCGCGTTGAGAGCGCGATAGGCGGCGTCCGACTTGGGCGCAACGGCCAAGTAGAGTGTGATCTGCGCCAGCGCCTGGTCGCCCTCGAGCATGCCCAGAAAATGCACCGCCTGCTGCGCGGCGACGGCTTGTTCCAGCGCGCGCGGATCGGCTAAACCGATGTCCTCGATCGCCATTCGCATCAGGCGGCGGGCGAGATACAGCCGGTCTTCGCCGGCTTCGAGCATGCGCGCCAGCCAGTAGAGCGCCGCGTCGGGGTCGGAGGAGCGCACGCTTTTGTGCAGGGCGGAAATCAGGTTGAAGTGCTCTTCTCCGCTCTTGTCGTAGAGCAACATCTTGCGGCCCAGCACGGACTCGATTGCCGCAGCATCCAGCACGCCATTGTGCGCCACTGCTGAGGCCAGCTCCAGCAAGTTGTAGGCGGCCCGGGCGTCGCCATTCGAATAGACGGCGATCTGCTCCAGCGACTCGCGTGGCGCGGCGAGTCCCAACACCGTCAGGGCGCGCTCCAGCAGAGTTACGATCTCCTCCGTATCGAGGGCGCGCAGCGCGTACACCTTGGCGCGGGAGAGCAGAGCCGATACTACTTCAAACGACGGGTTTTCGGTGGTGGCGCCGATCAGGATGATGTCGCCCCGCTCGACATACGGCAGGAAGGCGTCTTGCTGGGCGCGGTTGAAACGGTGAATTTCATCCACGAACAGGACCGTGCGCCGGCCGAGGCGGCGGCTGCGCTCGGCGTCCGCCATCACGGCCTTGATCTCTTTGATCCCGCTGAGGACCGCGCTGAAGGGCACAAAATCGGCCTTGGTCAGGCGTGCAATCAGCCGGGCCAGGGTGGTTTTGCCGACACCCGGTGGTCCCCACAAGATCAGCGACTGTAATTCATCGCGTTCAATTTGCGCGCGAAGCGGTTTTCCGGGGCCCAGGATATGCTCCTGCCCGACGAAATCCTCGAATTTCTCCGGGCGCATGCGTTCGGCGAGCGGACGCTGGGCGTCGCTTTCGGAACCTGTGGAGTTGGGCGGCGTGGTGTCGAACAGGCTCATGGCTTGATCTCGACGATGGCTTCGATCTCTATGGGGATGCCATAGGGAAGGGACGCGACACCAATTGAAGTTCTCGCATGTTTCCCGATTTCTCCAAACACTTTGACCAGAAGATCAGAACAGCCGTTCATGACTTCGGGGTGATTCTCAAAGTCAGGACTGGCGTTCACAAGACCCAATACCTTAACAACTCGCGAGACTCGATCCAGCGAGCCTAGTTCTTGGCGAAGCACCGCCAACAGGACAAGTCCCACACTCCGCGCAAGCTCATAGCCTTGTGCCACGGTAAGGTCGATTCCGAGTTTCCCGACCGATCCTCGTGGCCCCTTCCCGGCTAAAAACAACAGATTCCCAGTTTGGACGACGTGCACGTAATTTCCAGCGGGCGCAGGCAATTCCTGTAGAGCAATGCCCAAATCTATTAGTCGTTTTTCGGCTGACATCAAGTTCCTTTACGGTCGTTGTGACCCTTCAGTGTCGAACAGATTCACGGCGTCCCCCTCGCAAGCCCGGCCGCTCTCTGCCGCCGGGCTTCGTACAGTAAGACCCCCGCCGCCACTGCGGCGTTCAACGATTCCACTCCGGATGTCGGGATTCGCAGTCCAACGGCGCGGGCGGCCAGCGCTGGGCTGACTCCATGCCCTTCGCTCCCGATAATAATCCCGCAGGGCACGGCCAGATTGGCGTTGCTCGCCAGCGTCTGCGCGCGGGGCATGGCTGCGTACCAGGCCATTTCTGTCAGCCGTAAAATTTCATCCGCTTCGACCGAGGCAATGAGGGGTACTCGAAACACCGAGCCTGCCGATCCGCGAACGCACTTGGGATTGTGGGGATTCACGGTGCCCTTCACGAAAACGACTCCGCTCGCGCCGAACGCTTCGGCCGCGCGCACAATGGCGCCGGCATTGCCGGGGTCCTGGACTCCGTCGAGAACCACCACAAGAGCATCATCGCTGCGCGTCATCTGATCCAACGTCGAAACGGGCGGTCGCACCAGTGCGATCACACCCTGCGGCGTCTCGGTCGAGGCTAGTTCGCGAAAGGTATGATCGCTAACGACGCGCGCATCGGGGTAGTGTACGCGCGCCGACTCGGAAACGATCACCGCGCCAATTTCGCACTTTGCCGCGAGCGCCTCTTCGAGCAGATGCGCACCTTCGGCCACCGCGTAGCCGTCGTCGGTGAGGCTGCCCCGCGACACGGCGCGGCGGATTTGTTTGACCAGCGGGTTCTTGTCGCTGAGGGAGTCCACTACAATGATTCTAATCGCGCCGAATTCACACACATGAAACGGCCCCTCAGATTAATTGCGGTCCTGGTTTTGGGCCTGGCCGC
>Ga0068858_100005620_pt1 | contig 12260 bp, 30 predicted proteins | sample KBSSwiS12_FD_66589 | JGI IMG/M metagenome (GOLD analysis project Ga0068858, IMG submission 66589) | Switchgrass rhizosphere microbial communities from Kellogg Biological Station, Michigan, USA - KBS Switchgrass S1-2 | ecosystem: Host-associated > Plants > Roots > Rhizosphere > Soil ... | reverse complement strand
TGGAATACACCGCCAGCACGAACCCGAGGACCAAGAAAACGGCCCTAAGGAAAGATTTAAGTGATTCTTTTTCGGCTATCACTCTTGCGCCTTCAATTCACATCTTCCGTCCCGATGTATTTCAACGCCAACGATCTCCAGCAGTACGCCGTAATCTTCGTTATTAATAACTACCGTGGAATCCTGATCCTTCAGGTCTTTAAGCACCTCAATGAGAACCCTTACGGTCATGCTTTTATCCTCATGCGCGAACCTGGCCTGGACGCATCGGGACCCCAGAACAACGATGACCGCCTGGGCCTTGGCGACTCAATGCGCCCCCACATCGCGGGCATACTATGGCTGGGCCCTTATTTGGCTTTGGATTCGGAGGTTTCATGCTTTTAGCTTACCGTCTCGTCCAGAATCCAGTTCCACAGCGGCAAATCCACATTTGGGATGTTCGCCCACGCTGCTACGTTTTTGATGTACGCTTCGGTATCGTTTCCGTCTTCCTTGGGCGAGAATCCTTGATAGCCCGGGCGTCCCGCGATCAAGCCGCGCAAGCTGTCTCCCTCGGCAATATGCAGCGCTACGACGTGAGCCGCGCCAGCTACGCCTTCGGCTCGGGAACGTGGCACCCAGAAGCCATTGGCATATGCAACATACGGGGCGGGAATTGGTCCGGCTGGCTCAGGATAATATCTGCCCTTCAAATCTTTCGGGAACCAGGGGCAATCTCGCAGATTCCCTGGATTACGCGCAGTTGGGCCTTCGCCTTCTTGCCGGAAGATCGCGTTGGTGATTCTGGTAATGAGATCGTTCATTGTTTCGACTGCCCCGCGATCCCGGCGTCCATCTCGGAGTGGCGGGGCAGTATCCCCTAACTTTGGGAAATCGTTAAGCCGCCTCAGTTTTCGGCAGATCCGCCAGCTTGAAACTCTTCTTCAGCGCGGCGAATGCATTGTATGCCTGCGTTTGCGCTGAGATCGCGTCTTGCAGCGCTTTGCCGTCGTAAGTGAACTGTTTCCCCGCTACAGCCGCGAATGACTGCATATCCGCCATTGCCGCGTTGAAATCGGTAACTACGGCGTCGAGTTTCAGTTGCCCCTGACCGTCGACGGGATTGTTCGCTTCAGCGGTAACAATCGACGCCTGGACCGTGCCGAACACGTGATCGATGCTGCCAATGATCGGCGCGAATTGCGGGAAGATGATCGAAGCGACCGGCGCGGCAACGTGCTCGGCCGCAACGAGCCCCTTGGCGATCTTTTGGAAAATCGAAATGAAACTCACTGTTTCACCCACCGCGGCATTGTGATTCCCGCGATTCCGGCCGGGTAATCGACCAGCTTGTAGGTTGCGCCCTCATAGGGAATGGTGTCGCCGACCGACTTCCCGGCGAGGCTCTCGGCGGTAGGCATGTGGCTAATTCCATCCACATAGTCATACACGAATGGGGTCTTCGGTGTCGGGGCGGGCGCGGGCGGGTTGAAATACGCATCGAATTCCGCAACGCTGTCGTCAATCACCGACTGCGGCGACTTTGCGCCCAATCCCCAGCCGAAGTTAACCGCCTGGCTCAGAACGTCTTCGAGCTCGGCGCGGAAAGCCTCTTTCGGGTAAGGCTGGTGCTTGCCGACGATCTTTCCATTGGAATCGGTGTCGGTGTGCAGCAGTTTGGTTTCTTTCACCAGCAATGCTGCGAGAGTTTGAAAGTCTGGACCGTTCATGATTTCCTCCACGTGCTCATCGTGAGTGAGATTGTAGAACAAGAATTACGGATTGAATAGTGTTTTTTTCGCGCTTCTTGCGAGATCGGTTCCGTTCGTACAGTTTTCGGTTGTCCGAGATGTTGGGCTCCGAGTAGTTCCCGGTACTCCCGTAGAGGCGCGGTTCCCGCTGAATACGCGCGCACTGTGCGCACAAGTCTCCGTGGGTGGCGGGGTAGATGCAGGACTTCGTTCGGCACTTCATATCGCGCTCATTTCCTGGAGAAATTTCTCGGCGGCCTCGCGATCACGGGCATTCGCGCACAAGACAGCCCGGCTACGCATTCGACGAACGATTTCGGCTTGATGGCGCTTGCGCATTTCCGATTCGCGCCTTGCAATTCTCAACGGCCGGGATATGATTTGCCATTTTCTGCACCCCCGGCACACACCACACCAGCAATCCCTTTCGTTCATCCGAATCCCCTTTCCAGGCGTTTCTGTGAGGCCAGCGAAGAGATCACCGCATTCCATGGGGTTTGGTCCCGGCACTCGACCGCAGGGCGCTTACGATGTGTTTTTGGCGGAAGACGGCCAGCGGCCACCTCCCCCGAGATTGACTCACTTGCCATCTCCGCCAGCGGCGCGCAGAGCGAATCTGCGAACTGCTCGGGGAGTTGGTTTGGTTTTTGGTTCGATGGGTGAATCTCGTCGTCTCTCGGCTCGGCTACGGTTTGTTCAACTTCACTCAGTACTACCTCACTAATAAGACCAGAGGGCAATGATACGCCAAAAGATACGCCAAAAGATACGCCACTTTCCACTGGAGTGCACAGGTTTTCAACAGGCTTTTCAACAGAACGCGATGATACGCCATTTTGTTCTCTAATTCGTTGATAGTTAACGCAGTATTCGGAGCTTGTGGGGCCCCTTCTAACAACATCGAGAAATCCGGCAGATCGCAATTCCGCGATGTGGCGATTCACAGTTCTAAGACCGCAATTCAGCCGGCGCGCAATCGTCTCCTGCTTTGGGAACACGGAGGCACCATACGTCCTCAAGACGTTTAAGCAGCGCTGGGCTCCGTGCGAAAGCTTCACTTTGGTTTACTTTCCACCCGTATCGCGTGGCTCGGCACGCTTCATGCGAGCATCATCCTAAGCCAAAATGCGAACCAACATAACCCACACACGCACGCAGCTATGGCGTTGTACATCACCCCTGCGCGATTAATTGGGGAACTATCACTTTGACTCCCTTCGCCTTTTCTACAAGAATCTTGCGTTAGTAGCTTGACTCCCGTGAGGGAGTAATGTACTATAGGGACATGAAAACACGATACAGCATCCAAGATTGGACGAGCGAAAACGCCGTCCAATTCTCCACCAATAACATCCACGAGGCTCGTGAGATGGTGGCGCAAGCCGCTTCTCTCGGCCTCAACCCCAACACCACTTACATCTGGGACAGGCAACTCGCCTGCCCCGTGGTGGCCTAAATGTCTCGCTCCACCATCAGCACCTTTAAACTCTTCGAGATGTTCCCGGACGAAACTACGGCGCGGGAATACCTCGAAGGGCGACTCTGGCCCAACGGTCCGAAGTGTCCTAGTTGCGCCTCTACCGAGCGCATCACAACCCGCAAGGGCGGCTTCTATCGGTGCAACGCCTGCCAGTTGGACTTCACGGTTCGCACCGGGACGATTTTCGGGCGGTCGCATATACCACTGCACAAGTGGGTCCATGCGATGTATCTTTTGGTCACCGCTCGAAAGGGCATTTCGAGCCTGCAACTTGCTAAGCAAATCGGCATCAGCCAGCACGCAGCATGGTTTATGCTGCAACGTTTGAGAGAGGCTTGCAGTTCCCCGGATAACATCGACAAACTCAAAGGCGTCATCGAAATCGACGAAGCATTCTTCGGCGGCAAGGAAAAGAACAAGCACGCGCGAAAGAAACTCAACGCTGGACGCGGTAGCGTCGGCAAGACTGCCGTTCTCGGCATGAGAGAGCGCGGTGGCCGGACGCGAGCCAAGGTCATCGCAGATCGCACGCTCCATACCATCCAGCAGGAGATCCACAAGCAGGTTGAGGTAGGCGCTACGATCTACACCGACGAAGGTGTTGCATACGCCGATTTGAATGGGCTGTTCTTTCGCGCTGCATCCGTGAATCACGGCGCTGGTGAGTACGCGCGGGGAGTCGTTAACACCAATTCGATTGAGGCTGTTTGGGCCGTCCTGAAGCGCGGAATCCTCGGCGTTTACCATTCTGCCAGTGCCAAGCATCTTGATCGGTACGTCCAAGAGTTTGCCTTTCGGCTGAACGAAGGCAACGTTAGCCGCCACACTTTTGAACGGCTGGATAGCCTGATCGACGCCGTTGTCGGCAAGCGGATCACATACAAGCAGGTGACCGCATGAGGCAAGTTCTGAGGCGAGTTCAAGAAGCTGCATCAGAACTTCGGGTTGCTCTTTCTCAAACCATCCCCTCTGATGACCAAGTGATTGTGGGGCGCGTTCGGACGGCGCTTCGCATGTTGGAATTGGAACTTCTATTCGCGTGTCGCGTTTGCGGCAAGGAATGCGACGTTGCGCCCGATCCACCTGACCGCGCTGTATGCCCGGAGCACTGCGAGGATCACGAGTATTTCTACGAGAAGGGCGAGCGACGCCACTCTTGTACTCACTGTGGGCAAGATCGACCGGAGGACTGGTAGATGATCGCCGAACTAAATCGAAAGGCAAAATCATGAGCAACCCCAAGTGGTGCACCAAGCATAGCCAATATGCTCACGACTGCTCGGATTGCGCGGCGCTATCCGCGCTTGCGCCGATTGTGGATGCAGTTCTGAATTATCGCCCGAAAAACAAGGCGAAAATGGCCAAGCCGCGAAAGCGGAGAAAGGCGAAACGAAATGTTCAAGATAGGGAGTCAAAGTGATAGTTCCCATTAATTGACCACAAGGCAAAAGCCACCTGAGCCGCGATCACGATTGCGTATTTCATGCCCCTGCCTCGCTCGGCGGCGCGAGTGCCGCATCTATCGCGTTATGCAGTGCCACGGTTTCAGACGCTCCGTGAATCACTCTGTGAGCAGATCGCAGCAAATCCCGCAGTTGCTCACGCTCCCTGGTTACCACTGATAGCAGCGTGTGCCGCGCGTCTATCGAGAGCCGCATCCCATCCCGCTCCCGGATCGCCTCCGCTAGTTGCGTGCGGGCTGCTGCCAGATTATCGTTCGCCAAGCGCAAGTCGTACTCGGCGCGTTCGCATCGATCTTCCCAATTCACGGCTGCTTCTCCTTCCGCTCTGATGCGCGGGCGGCGTCAACCAGTTGACGCAAAGTATTCCGGTCTTCCTGTCGTCCTCCCCAAACGTGCGTGGCCCGAATCTCGCGATCACCGTTTGGGGAGTCCATCAAATACCAATAGTTGTGCTTGTCGCCGTCAGCGTCGGGACGCTCCAGCCAATCCAGCCTTTGCGTATCCGCGTCCCGCTCCTCGCGTAGGCGCGCGTTCTCGCACATGACGCACTTGCCGGTTTTGCCGCCGTCATCCGTGAACGCGTAGCGGTTCTCGTGTTCGCAGAATGGCTGCTTGAGATCGTACGAACGGGCGCATTGCTCGTTGATATCGGCTTCCAACTTCCAGCGCTGAACCTCCAGTGTGAGCGCCTCTATGTGCTGGATCAGGGCGGGGAGATTCGTAAGAGCGTAAGACGCAAACTCGTAATTATCCGGAGATCCTTGTATGTTCCGGGGAAACTCGACCAGCGCTGCCTCCTGAAGCTTTTTCCAGCGTGCGAGATCGACTGCGTGGCGTTCGGCGCTGTGAACTAAGTGCCATGAGTTCGAGCACAGCATATTCTCGATCTGTCCGCATGTTGAGCAGACTGCGGGGCGTTCGGTGGGGGTGCTCATCGCGTTATTCTCCCCACGACAAAACCAATCCCAATCAAAACGGCGGAACTGATAATCGCGATCACCCATTCAAAAATTTCCACCGCCAAGTCTTCGTTAGGTTTAAATATGCGAATAAGCGCCATTCTCCACGTCCTCATCGCGTTAGTCCTCCCCAAGCAGTTTCATCAGTTCGTCGGCCATGTCGTTAATCATATTGGCTGCGTCAGACGTGTTGAGGCTCTCCCGACAGTACCCGCGCGTAATAGCCCTATGCACTTGCTCCCTCGTGATCCTCGGGCGCGCGGGCTGCTCAATAAGCAGGGCCGTATCCTGGTCTCCGGTGATCCACTGAATTACGGCGTTGTAGTGATCGTGAGGTCCCGCTATTGTTGCCACCCAACATTTGCCGCGTGGTGCTGTTGGCGCGGCGGGCTGCTCACGAAGGGCGCGCTCGGTATCCCATTTGGAGTACTGCCGAGAAACGAGGACATACGCCTGCGGAAATCGCGCAACCCATTCGCGAGCTTCGGCCTCATCCTTGAATGGTCCCTTGTGCGTTCCATCGCATAGGCTCCGAATACCCCACTCGGTTCGCAGCGTCAACCCCTCCTGGGGTGCGGGCGCTGCGCTGGGTGTCTCGGCATACGGCCCCTTCTTGTGCGCACGGCATTCGCATCCAGCACCCGACCGACACATCGCCTCGAATGCTGACATCGACGCCTTGCAGCCGTCCTGTCGTTCCGTCATGGCTTCCTCCCCGTTCGACGTACTTCTTTGATGAGTTGTCCGACCAGCCAACCAACGATAAGTGCCGCGATGGCCATAAGTATGATGAGTAGATATTCTTCAACCGCACCGAATACGAAACCACTAGGCAGAATCGCTGGAATCATCCCCTACTCCTTCTCCGCTGCGTCCAGAGCCGCGCCAGCTAACCATACGAAGATAGCCACGACGAGCAACCCACCACAGACGTAATTTGCAGAGAGTCGCGTAAATACCCAGCTCATGAATCCAAAGATGAAATCGCCGTATTTCGCAAGAACCCATCCGAGGACTGTTATTTCAGCGATCAGGAACGCGAGATACTTCACGGCTTGCTCTCCTTCTTTGGTACGGTGGGCGGGTCGGGGAGTGGCATCCAATGCGTGGGCATGTTACTGTTCCATCCCGCATAGAAGAGTTTGTCAACCTTTCGGTATAAGTCCCCCTCAACCAGTTCATAGTCGTCGTTTCTGGTTTGAAACCAGGACGACAATTCAATATCGCCGTGAACCGTAAAGACGAGTATCTTCGTCCCATCCTTCGGCGCTGTCTCAATCGGCAACCAGGTGCTCACGGCTTACCTCCAGGCGTGGGGATCGGGGATGCGCTGGCTTTGTAGATGTTGTAGCGTTCCCAGAAGGTTTTCATCGCATCTCGGATCGCCGCACGCAGTTTCTCGTCAACGATACCGTTACCTTCCTGGACCGTGATGCGTCCTTCGCCGGGTACGTTGAACATCACGGTAGCCCGCTTCTTGCTGGTCGATAGTCTGTCGCTCACCGCGATCCTCCGCTAGAGTCGGGCCCGTCTGCGGGTTCGTAGATATCAGCGAAGATGTCCGGCTTGCAGGGATATTGCTCGCCCTTAACGCCGGTGATAATCCAGTCTCCAGGGCAAACAATATGTCCACCCTCAAGTGTGTCTATCCAGCCGTGAACGTGCATAGTCTGATTGCAATGCAGGCAGAGTCGCTCTCCGGGGACGCTCGGATGTCTGAAATATCGAACTACCGACCCCTCCCAGCCACGCTCTTTACGCTCGGCACCCGTAAAAGTACGCTGAACGCCCCTATCCATCCCCTGCGTATCAACGGAAAAATCCCGCGGATGATCTCCATTCTTGAACCACCGAGTAGCCTCAATCACGACCGGTTTCTTTCTGAAATGCGGCATCTTCAATCCACCTTTCCTTTGATGTTGGGTTTTCGGTGCTGCGGGCATAGAAGGACTGCTACCCACTGAGGCTCCGGCCCTTCGTAATACAGTTCACCTTCGCCGTGATAGCGCACGGCTTTTAGCCGTTTCATTTGTCGGCATCTTCGACCATTCATATCGAGAGCCTGACACTTAACCGGCTTGAGTTGCGCTCCCCGTGCTGTCCCGCGCTCTGGATTACTCGGCACGGTGGATCACCTCAGCGTCAGCCGCCCACTTGCGCCACGTTTCTATGCTGGTGACGCAATCGTTTCCCGTGCCATTACCGCTGCTTGAGTTGGGCCAGTATGTGAATCCGATCTCGCCATTTTCATAGATCCTTCCAACGTACCTATGGCTCTTTCCGCCGCGCAATTCATCACCCTTGCGCGGATCAACTCTGGGATCTCTCATGCTTCCCTCCACTCGTGATACCGTCATGCGCGGGGCTCCATAAGCTTTTTCCTTCGTGGGCACAGCTTGCAAGTGACTACCTTGGCCTTGCTCTCATTGCGTAACGGGAGTGCCATTCGCCCACAAAGTGTTGTGTGGACCGTGCCGCCGAATGGGCCAGGGCGCGATATGTAAACGTGATTCACTGGGCCGCGCGCCTTCATGGCCGCCTCCGTAAATAGACCCTCTCAAGGGAGTCAACGTGCAGCATCGTGTGGCTATTCAACGCCGGAGATACATGGGCTTGGTACCGATAAATAAACACAATCCTGGCGGTCTCGTCGTTTTTCTGCATAAGGAAGATATTGGGCTTTAGCCGAACCGTGTCACCCTTTCGGATTCGTCTCACACGTCCCCCTTGGTATCCGCGCTCTCTTCCGTTTTACGTCCCGCGTGCTGTGAGGGAACCGCGCTGTTCGTCGGTGGGGTGCGCCGCTTCATCTGGTCGATTTGCATGTTGAGACAGCCGCAGCAGAACTGAGCGCCCGCCGTCGCGAACAGCAACATGACATGCGGTTGCCCAAGAAATAGGTACTTTAGTGCCGTTGCCAAATAAACTGCTGCTAACAGGAACCACCCGAAAGCCCACGTTCGATTCGTCACCCCACGCCTCCGCCCTGCTTGTCGGGGATGGCTGAGGCGTCCGCTGCATTGCCTCCGGCGTAGGATTCAGGGCCGTCCGAGGTCGTCTGCGGGTCCTTGCACCTGCCTCCGTAGCAAGATGGTCCGGTTACGCCGTCAAGACTCCACCAGTCCAGACCGCGTTTGTACTCCAGGGCTCCACATAGGACGCAGCGCGTCTTGGCTGGATCGCCATAATCGGAAGCGCGGATCAATTCCAACGTTTGAGGCGTGCAAAGCTTCACGCGTTCGCCAGCCCAGTATTCCCAAGTAGCCAGCGGCAGGCGGGGTAAGTCGCGAACGTATCGAATGAGTTGCGCGAGCGCCTGCATTCCAGTTCCGCCCGTTGGTCTTTGGTTATATCCCCATCGAGTCCAAGACCCATCACTTCGCAAGTCTGCCGAGAAATCATGGCGCGGAACCTCTTTGCGCGCATCCCATCGCATCCGTAATCGAGGGCCGCGAAGATACAACTGAATTGACGGGATGAACGTCTCCAGAACTGAATTTGCCAATGCAACTCGATCAGGCTTCACTTCTCCCTCGCTTCCATATCGTTCGCTCCGCCTGCGTTACTTCCAGCGGGAGATTGTGGGACTTCGGGTGTCGTCTGCGGGATCATGGGCGTGGCTCCAGCTTGCGAGCTTTCACTTCCAGGTGACCGGCTTGCAGCATCAGTTCCATACTGCGGAGTTGCATGGTTCTGAATTTCGCAACCTCGCGCGCCTTGCTTTCCGTGAGTGTCCCGCTTTTGATCGCCTCGATCTCATCGCCGATATCTGAGAACAGCGCGTGAACGACGGTACTGACTTGCTGATCTCCGGACAAGCGATTCTCGCCGTTGGCCTTCGTTACGCTCATGTTTTCCTCTTTCCATTTGGCGAGCATGTCGATCATTGCCCCGTCCACTTCGCTCGCGGAGGTAGCCGCTAACCATTCAGCGTCTTTGTCCGTGATCTCGCGCCCATCCTTAAGCTTTCTGAGGGCGTCCCACTGACCCAGAGGGCCGAAGGATTTGTCGTATTTCGGAGACAGCCAGCAATCCGGTTGTTGAATCATGAAATACTCTCCAGGTCCGCTTTCCACGTTCTCCCGCGAGATACTTCCCAAACGTCGCCGCCAAGGTGATGAATGCTCACATCGAACTTCGTGTGCTTCCAAGCTGAAGACATAGCCGAATAGATCATGCAGCGCGTGTACTTGGCCGACTGTCCTTCCTCCGACTTGATCCGCACATGCAGCGCCTCTGGCCGCTTCAGCGTCCACCACAACCAGCCCCACTTGGTATCCGTTGGATGAACGCGCAATAGCTCTTCTTCAAGACTTTCAATGCGGGACTTCTGCCACTCGACCATCTCGCCCAGAACTTCGTTCCGCCTCTCCAATCTGGCGATCCTTCGACCGATGCGAAACCACTTCGCCGCGATAGTGGAAAGCTCCTCATCTGGAGAACGCATCACTTCGCGCACCTCAACCCCACACCCGAACCGCGTTGCAACGCCGGGGGGATCATGCGGGCTGATAGCAGCCCAAAATCGACCGGATCAAAGAGGAATTTTGGGACGATGAGGGAGTGCGAGTGTTGAAAACAGGGGGTTAAGTTATTGAAAAGTGGTGCGCCCGAGAGGATTCGAACCTCTGACCTTTTGCTCCGGAGGCAAACGCTTATCTCTTTCGGACCCCGCCATTTCGCGTTTTCCGTCCGAATGCATCCTGCTACTGAAGCATCTTTGGATCGACCATTACCTCGAGGCGAGCCCTCATCCTCTCGAGATCGGCACCTGTGTAGTGCATCGTCATAGCGTCCGAGGCGTGCCCCAGAATCTTCTGGCGCTCCGATACTGAGAATCCCGCAGCGTCCGCCAAGCTCGCTTGAGCGTGCCTCAGGCAGTGCCATGAAATCCAGTCCATTCCAAGCGCTCGAGCCGCGGGCTTGAGTATCCGACTGGCTACGTTGTGCTGATCCAGTGGCTTCCCGTTCCGGGCCACAAACACCGGATCCGTCTCCGCGGTGAAATTCTCCCGCTCGAGCAGCTCGAGCAGCCGCGGGGCGAACCATTCCGGAATCGGAACCACCCTCGAGCTCTTGGCGGTCTTGAGGCTCGAGTACTGGTTTCGAACGTAGTTCTCGAGAACCGACACGCTGAACGGAGGTAAGGATCTCGAGGCCGTCGGGCCCAGATTCAGCCGGCCGATCCGGAGCCCCATCGCCTCGCCGATCCGGAGCCCTGTAAGTGTAAGGAAAATAACAAGCGTGGAGATCGGTTCCGGAACCGCCGCAGCGAGTTGGCATGCCTGATTCCAGGTTGGCCCCCGTCGGGCTTCGCGGCGCATTTCTGGAAGTCTCACACCTACGGTCGGAAGCTCCCCGAAATACCATTGCATCGCCTTCGCGTGACGAAGTACCGCAGAAAGGCAGTTCCGGACATGAACCACGGTCTGCGTACTGAGGCCGGTTTTGCCCTTGGCTGTCAAGAGAGCCTGCACGCGCTCCACGGTGATGTCCCGCAGTTTGACCTTCCCCAGTTCCGGTAAGACGTGTTTTTTCAGAATGCTGCGATAGAAGATCTGTCCGGATCGCTTGAGCGTCGGCAGGTAATCCGGATAGAACCTCGAGTCCACGAAATCCTGGAGTAGCTTGCCGGATGAGGGTCGCATATTGGCCGCATTGACCCTGGAAAGGTACTCTTCCTGGGAGATTCTCTGCGCCTCTCGAGCGCCTACCCTGTCCGGACCCTCCGACGGCGCTACGGTTACGGTGATGCGCTCCCGGATCGGCTTTCCCGTGGTCGGGTCGAACTCGTCCGGCGAGTCCACGTAGTAGCGGAGAAGCCAGCTCCCGCGGTGCTGAAAAAGATGACCAGTGCGCTGGCCGCGTCGTCTGCCCATTTGTTCGAAGATGGTAACGAACTTCCGCTGAGCCATGCAAAAACGCGCCTCCGTGATTCTGTTTCATCCGTTTCTCCGAACTTCGTCAATTGCTTCTGCAACGCTGCTTACTACTGCATAGTGTCCGCGCCAGCTACTCTTAAATTCCGTTTCGTCTTTCGTGAGCTTCTGCCGGCTCTTGGGCTTGTCACCGTCTTTAAGTTCCAGCATCAAATTTCGCCCTCTAAATCCTATGAGCAAATCCCCGGCTCCGTCGCCCAGTTGGTGAGTGAACAATACTGAGCAGCCGATCGCACGCAAGGCTTTGGCGATTTCGTTTTGGTTGGCGTCGATGCGGGCACGCTTTCTCATGATGGGAAGTCGCGCACGCGGAGATCGACCGGGAATTCGGCCATGTCCCCGCCCTTGCGATCTTTCAGCGGGATTCGCGGGTAGTCCGCATCCCTGGATGAGAATGGAGCTGCTCCGAGTTGCTTGACGAAGCACGCTACGTCATTCGCCCCGCAAACACCCACAATCTCACGTGCCCATTCCACATCGAAGGGCCGCGCTCCAGGACCGCTCTCACCACCGCAGATAACCCAATCGATACCGGGATTCTCGCCAGCATCCAGGGTGCCCAGGGGGAATTCCTCTAGGCATAGCGGTCCAATGGCTGGCTCGTACGAAACAAAACGAATTGCGGAGGGAGTACGAATTAGAAGCGGTATGCGTTCATCGGCGTACTTTTGGTTCTCGGCGCTGAC
>Ga0068858_100005619_pt1 | contig 12261 bp, 6 predicted proteins | sample KBSSwiS12_FD_66589 | JGI IMG/M metagenome (GOLD analysis project Ga0068858, IMG submission 66589) | Switchgrass rhizosphere microbial communities from Kellogg Biological Station, Michigan, USA - KBS Switchgrass S1-2 | ecosystem: Host-associated > Plants > Roots > Rhizosphere > Soil ... | reverse complement strand
TCAGTGCATGGTCGAGAAGGAAATCGAGGTGTTCGCGTTCGACGGCGCGCGGCTCACTCCAGCCGGCGCCATCAAGGTCAGCGGCGGCCCGGCAGGCATTCGGACGGCAGAATGACGCCATCAGGGAGTGCCTTCAGGCGATTTGTCCACGATTCACCGCGTGCTCACCCTTTTCAGCACTTCTTTCAGGACTTTTGCCTTCGAGGCTGCCAAAGTAGCAGGTGACGGAGACGTTTTCATGAACAGCCGCAAAGCCATGTGTGCCGGGATGCTGACCGCTGCCCTGACCGGCCTTCTGGCGACGTTCGGGTTCGGCGGAGGTTCGACGGCCTTCGCCCAGACACCCGCGCCGGCGGGGCTGTGGGCAGGCGTCTACTCCGCAGCCCAGGCGGAAAAGGGCGAGGCCACGTTCTCGTCGCTGTGCTCCCGCTGCCACAACCCCGACCTGAGCGGCGGTCAGGTGGGCGCCTCGTACGCCCCGGCGCTCGGCGGCGACAAGTTCATGGCCCGTTGGGAGACGAACACCGTCGATCGGCTGTTCCACACCATCCGCGACACGATGCCGCGGGGCACGCCCGGCATGTTGAACGACGATGCAGCGCTGGCTGTAGTCGCCTACATCCTGCGCTTCAACGGCTATCCCGCCGGAACTGAGGCGTTGACCACCGGCCCCTCGTTCGACCTGCTGCAGTTCGTCCCGAAGGAAGGAACCGGCGGAAAACGCGAGGTCGGAAACTTCGCGCTCGTGGCCGTTGTCGGCTGTCTGACGGAAGGGACGAATCGGTCGTGGATGCTGACAAACGCCACAGACCCCGTCGCGGCACGCGAAGGCCCATCCGCAGGAGTTGCCAAGGACGCAGCGCTGGGCTCGCAGACGTTCCGGCTCGTGAGCGTCGCGCCGTTTCGCTCGACGCTGCAGGCGGGCCGCGCCGTCCAAGTCAAGGGGCTGATTCGGAAGGACCCCGACGAAACGATGATCAATGTCACGGCAGTGGATCCTGTGACGTCGTCATGCGCCGTCTCGCGGCCATAGCGGGAGCAAACGGGTGAGATTCGATCGCAGAGTGATTGTGCTGGCGGCGACGATGTGGGGAATCGGCGCGCTCCCGGAGGCGCCCCGAACCGCGCGGGCGCAGCAACCGCTGGCGGCGGCGACGGCGGGCGATCAGGGGCAGGCGCTCGTGAAGCGCTACTGCGTCGGCTGCCACAACGATCGCCTGAAGAGCGGGAGCCTGTCGCTGGAGCCACTCGATCTGGTGAAGCTGTCCGATCACGCGGACGTGTGGGAAAAAGTCGTCCGCAAGCTCGAAGCCGGCATGATGCCGCCGCCGGGGGCCGCGCGGCCGGCTCCGGCGCAGACAGCCGCATTCGTGACCGGCATCAAAGCCAGCCTCGACCAGGCCGCCGCGTCGAAACCGAATCCCGGACCGTCATTGCTCCGCCGGCTGAATCGAGTAGAGTACGCGAACGCCGTCAGGGACGTGCTTGCACTGAATCTCGACGTCGCGGCGCTCCTTCCTCCGGACGATTCGAGCTACGGCTTCGACAACATCGCGGATGTGCTCGGCAGTTCACCCGCGCTCCTCGAGCGCTATGTCAACGCGGCGAGCGAGATCAGCGCGGTGGCGGTGGGCAGTCTCGAAGACAACACTGCGGGCAGCGCGACCTACATCGCGCCGGCCGACACGACGCAGATCGATCACGTCGAAGGCCTGCCGCTCGGGACCCGTGGCGGCCTGCTGATTCACCACACGTTCCCGCTCGACGGCGAGTACCTCTTCAGGGTCAAGCTGTGGCGCAACAACTCGAGCTCGATCCGGGGTCTGTCGCAGCCGCATGATTTGGAGATCACCGTCGACGGCGAGCGCGTCTTCCTGAACACCGTCGGCACGCCTGAAGACTACGTCGCCTTGTTGACGAATCCGGGCGACGCCGAAGCGCTCGTTGATCCGCGCCTCCAGGTGCGCGTCCGCGTGAAAGCAGGACCCCATGACGTCGGCGTCGCATTCGTCTTCAAGAGCGACGCGCCGAACGAAACGTTGCTGCGTCCGCTGCTCGCGTCGCATGATCCGATCAGCGTGGACGGTGTCCCCCGCGTCGATCGCGTGCTGATCGGCGGCCCGTTCAACCCGACCGGCGCCGGCGATTCGCCCGCGCGCCGCAGGATCTTCGTGTGCCGTCCGGGTGGCGCAGGCAGTCCGCCAGGTGCAGTCAACGACACCGCCTGTGCGAACCGCATCCTGGCGAACCTGGCCCGTGCCGCCTACCGTCGTCCCGTCACGACCGCGGACGTCCGGCCGCTCATGGATTTCTACAAACACGGTCGCGCCGCCGGCTCGTTCGAATCGGCCATCGGCCTCGCCATCCGCCGCATGCTCATCGATCCGGCATTCCTCTTTCGGGCCGAGACCGATCCCGCCAATGCAGCGCCTGGAACCGTTTCCAGAGTGAGCGATGTCGATCTCGCATCACGGTTGTCGTTCTTCCTGTGGAGCAGTGTCCCTGACGGTCAACTGCTGACCCTGGCCGGTCGGGGCCGGCTCTCGGAGCCCGCCGTCCTCGAGCAGCAGGTACGGCGCATGCTCATCGATCCTAAAGCAAAGGCGCTGGCCTCCAACTTTGCCGGCCAGTGGCTCTATCTGCGGAATCTGCAGCAATCGCGTCCCGACACCCAGGAGTTTCCGGACTTCGACGACAGCCTGCGTCAGGGGTTCCGGCAGGAAACCGAGCTCCTGTTCGACAACATTGTGCGGCGAGATCGCAGTGTGCTCGAATTGCTGACGGCGGACTACACCTTCGTGAACGAGCGCCTCGCGCGGCACTACGGCATTCCTGGCGTCTACGGCAGTCAGTTCCGGCGTGTGGCGGTCACCGACGAGGCCAGGAAGGGCATCCTCGGCCACGGCAGCATCCTGACGGTAACGTCGATGCCCAACCGCACCTCACCGGTCCGGCGCGGGAAGTGGGTGCTCGAGAACCTGCTCGGGACACCGCCTCCTCCGCCCTTGCCAAACGTGCCCCCTCTCAAGGATCCGAGTGCACTGGAACGGCCACAGACGATGCGCGAGCAGATGGAGGAGCATCGTGCCAATGCGGTGTGCGCCGGCTGCCACAAGCTGATGGATCCGATCGGCTTCGCGCTGGAGAATTTCGACGGCGTCGGCGCGTGGCGGGCCAAGGACGGCTCTTCCCTGGTTGACGCCTCGAGTCAGCTGGCCGATGGCACGAACGTGAACGGCGTCATTGCGCTGCGGCAGGCACTTCTCGCCCGTCCGGAACGCCTCGTGGGCACCATCACCGAGAAACTGTTGACGTACGCGCTCGGTCGGGGTCTCGGTCCATCGGACATGCCAGCAGTGCGGCGCGTCGTCAGTACTGCCGCGCGGAGCAACTACCGGTTTTCGTCAATCGTGCTTGGGATCGTCGACAGTGTGCCGTTTCGCATGCGAATGAAGCCGTTCCCTGAAACTGACAAGGCGGCCGCGACCGTGGCCGCGCGCTAGGAGACCCGCATGTTCATCACCAAGATGTCGCTGCCGCGCCGCACGTTCCTGCAGGGTGTCGGAGCCGCCATCGGCCTGCCGTTCCTCGAGGCGATGATTCCGGCCTTCAAGGCATCTGCCGCGTCGCAGCCGGTGCGCCGTTTCGGGGCGATCTACGTGCCGCACGGCAAGATGATGAAGGAGTGGACGCCGACGACGGTTGGTGCCAACTTCGAGTTTCCGACCATTCTGAAACCGCTGGAGCCATTCCGCAGTCAGTTGACGGTCGTCAGCAGCCTCAGCGGCCCTCCGATCGTCGCCAACGGCGGTCACGCGGTGGCGCCGTCGGGGTATTTGAGCGGCCACAGTCCCAAACAAACAGAAGGCGAGGATATCTTCGCTGCGACCACGATCGACCAGGTGATCGCGAAGGCTATCGGGCAGGACACGCCGCTGCCGTCGCTCGAGCTCGCCACCGAGGATTTCAGCACGTCGCTCGGCGCCTGCGACACCGGCTACAGCTGCGTGTACATGAACACGATTTCGTGGGCCGGCCCGACCAGTCCGCTACCGATGGAAACCAATCCCCGGGCCGCGTTCGAGCGCCTGTTCGGAAAGCCTGGCTCGCCGGCGCGTCGCCTGGCGCGACTGCAGGAGAATCGCAGCATTCTCGATTCGGTCAGCGAATCGGTTGGGCGGCTGCGTCAGACGCTCGGCGGGCGCGATCAGGCGAGGCTCAACGACTATCTCGAGAACGTCCGTGAGATTGAACGGCGCATTCAGCGTGCGGAGAAGAGCGCGGCCTCGGACGTCACGTTGCCGGAGGCGCCGATCGGCCCTCCGGAGGCGTACCCGGACCATGTGGCGATGCTCTTCGATCTGGTCCATGTCGCGTTCCAGGCCGACCTCACGCGCGTGTTCACGTTCATGATGGCCCGCGATGTCAGCAGCCGGACGTTCCCGCAGATTGGCGTCCCCGATCCACATCACGCGCTGTCGCACGAATCGAATCGCGGCAACGACCCGGGCAAAGTTGTGAAGTTCACCAAGGTGAACACCTACATGGTGAACATGTTCGCCGACTTCGTGACCAAGCTTGCGGCGACCACTGATGGCGCCGGCTCGCTGCTCGATCAATCGGTGGTGTTGTACGGCAGCGGCATGAGCAACGGCAACCTGCACAGCCATGCACCGCTGCCGATTGCCGTTCTCGGCGGGAACGCTTGCGGCGTCAAGGGGAACCGGCACATCACGAACCCGGATTTGACGCCGATCGAGAACCTGCACGTCAGTCTGGCGCAGCGCGCGGGCGTGGAGATCGAGACATTCGGACGGAGCACGAGGCCGATCGATATCTAGACCGTTTTTCTCAGGGACAACGGACTACCGACGGACTGAAGGACCAAGGCCTCAGAACCAAGGACGATGAGCGACAAGGAACTGAAAAGCGCTCCAGGATGGCGTCGGTCGCAGGAGCTGGAGATGCACACCAGAGCCGTTCTGATCGTGTTGACGGCGGCGGTCGCCGTCAGCGCGGCCGCCGTGGCGCCGGCCGGCGCCGCGGAACCGCGGGTCGCGGTCGTCGAGGCCGTCAAAGAGGGCAACCATCAGGTGCTCCGGGCGCTCGTCGCGCGGAAGGCGAACGTGAACGCGTCAGAGGCCGACGGCACGACTGCCCTCCACTGGGCGGCTCGCTCGAACGACGAAGAAGCCGTCCGTCTTCTCGTTCGGGCCGGCGCCAACGTCAACTCGGCGAATCGCTACGGCGTGACGCCGCTGCCGCTCGCGGCAGGCACCGGCAACACGACGCTCGTCGAGATGCTGCTGAAGGCGGGCGCCGACCCGAACGCCGCGATCGGCGTGGGGCAGACCGCGCTCATGGTAGCCGCACGAACCGGCAGCGTCGGCATCGTCACGTCGCTGCTGGCAAGAGGCGCGAAGGTCAACGAGCAGGAAGGGGCCTTTGGCCAAACAGCGCTGATGCTCGCCGCGGTCGAGAATCACGCCGATGTGGTGGAGGTGCTCGCCCGTGCCGGAGCCGACCTCGACATGCCGTCGTTCGAGATCAAAACGCCTGAGGTCAAACGCGATAAAGCGGTTGCCTCCGACGGGGCGCGCGGGTCGTTCCCCAAAGGGGGCATGACGGCGCTGCTGCTGGCCGCCCGGCAGGGCACACTCGACGCCGTCCGGGCGCTCGTCTGGTCCGGAGCGGCGATCGACAAGCCGCAGAGCGATGGCATTACGCCGCTGATCATGTCGATCTTCAACGCCCACTACGACGTGGCAGCAGCGCTGCTCGAAATGGGCGCGGATCCCCGCCGCGGCGACAACGCGAACCGCACGCCGTTGTTCATGGCGACCGACATGCACACGCTCGAGTGGCTGTTCAGCCGTCCGACGCCCAGGCCGTCGGGAGATCTGGACAGCGTGGATCTCGTGAAGATGCTGCTGCTCTACGGCGCCGATCCCAACGCCCGGCTGACGAAGAAGCCGGCGCCCATCGGCATCGGCGGCTCCGGTGTCAATGCGAACCTGACGATCGGCTCGACGCCTCTCATGAAAGCGGCGACAACGTCGGACATGGCGTTGATGAAGATCCTGCTGGCCGCCGGCGCCGACCCCAACATGACGACCGAAGATCAGACCACCGCATTCATGATGGCGGCAGGACTCAACTGGCACGACATTTCAAGCGTCGGCGCCGACAAGGATTCGCTCGCGATGCTTCGTCTGCTCATGGATCTGGGCGCAGACGTGAATGCGTTCAACGACGAGGGGTTGACCGCGTTGCACGGGGCCGCGCAGCGCGGCTCGGTGCCGATTGTCGAATTCCTGCTCGCAAACGGCGCGAAGCTGGACGTGAAGAACAAACGCGGACGGACGCCGCTCGACGAAGCGATCGGTGACGAGGGTCTGAACGGAGAACGTCGCCCCGTGCGGCCGAACGTCGTCGCGATGCTGAGCCGGTTGAAGGCGGGGGCGTCGCCCGCCGAGGTGCGACGCTAGATGTAGACGTCAGCGCTTGATGGCGGTGAGCCAGTTGACGATCACCGAGATCGAATCGTCTTTTTCGGCTCCGTCCATCGCATCGATGAGGAACCGCTGACCATCGCCGCTCACCGCATAGTCGGTGCGGTAGACGTTGACGCCGGAAATCGGCGTCCGGAACAACGCCCTCGCCGCGCCTGCCTCGAAGGCCGTCCCCGGCCGGATCGACACGGCCATCATCGAGCGGTCGGCTCCGACGTAGAAGAGCTCCTTCCCGTCCCGGCGCCAGTGCGGATCCCAGCCCCCGCCCACCGAGATCGCGCGCTTGGCCCCGAGCGCCGGAAAGGATTGCACGTACACCTGCCAACTGCCGGATTCGTCCGAGGTGTACGCGATCCAGCGTCCGTCGGGTGAAATCTGTCCCTGCAGCTCGTTGAACGAGGTCTGCAGCAACGGCACCGGCTGGCGCGGCCCGATGATGGGCAGCAGCCACAGGTCGGCCTTCGTCCGCGGGCTCGTGTTCACGTACAGAAGCGAGCGGCCGTCGGGCGACCAGTCACAGACCGACTTGTTCTCCGTGGATCGGAACACGAGATCCGCTTCGTCGTTGCGAGCGCTCGCCGGGCGCAGGTAGATGTCGGTGACGCCAGCCAGGCGATCTGACACGAACGCGACGCTGGTGCCGTCAGGCGATTCGAACGGCCGCATCCCGTCCGCGGTCAAGCGGGTAATCGATCCCCGCTCGAGCTCCACCATCCAGATCCCTTTTCGTTCCGGATCGTCGAAACCCGCGACGAGCATCCGCTTCTCATCCCGCGAGAAGGTCGGGTTGCGGAGGCCGAACGGTGCGTCGATGGCTGAGAGCCGCTGGCCGGCCCGGTTGAACCACACCAGATGTTCGACGCTCCTGGAGCCGCTGAACACCACCATTTCCGGAGACGCCGAGACGAGCGCGCCGTTCGACCGATCAGGGGCCGAGACGTTCGCTGCGAGGATCGAGGCGGCCGCCGTCAGTTGAAGACGGCCCGCATCGAAGGGTTGCGCCAGCAGCGCGCGGTCGCGAACGAAGAGGAGAAATCCCGGCGGGGCGTAGTGGGCCGGCTGTTCGACGAGGCGCACACGCTCCCTGGCATCGAGCGAGCCGACGTAGGTCCCTCTCCGCTCAGGCTGGACGCTGTCGATGAAAAACAGAAAGTGCCGACCATCGGGCAGGAACTGCGGAAAACGGTGCGCGACTTCCTGAGCGGCCGGATCGAGACTCGTCACCACGGCCACGTCTCCGCCCGTCGCTGGAATGGAGAACAGGCCGGTTCGAAGGCCGTTGAACAGCACGACACCGCGCCCGCTCCAGGCGCCTCCCGGATCCGTCGAAGCGGCTACGGCAGCGATTGACTGAATCGAACCGGTTGCCAAATCGATCCGTTTCAATCGACCGCCGGAAAAAAATCCAAGAGACTGATCGTCGGGCGACCAGAAGGGTCTGATGGCTCCATCGGTGCCGGCGAGCGGTCGCACCTGGTCGGAGGCCAGAGCACGGATCCAGAGCTGCGTTCTCCCGGACCGGTTGTCCCGCGCGACGAAGGCGATCGCGTTTCCGCCGGGAGACACCAGCCCGCCGGATTCGAGCGCCGTGCCGTCAGGCGCCGTTTGAGCAAACCTGAGCATTCGCCCGGCCGGCGACGCTGGCCGCATCGCGGTGATCACGCGCGCGGCCAGGAACGCGGCGGCGAGTGCTGCGCCGGCGAATGCTGCGCCGATCCCCAGCAGGCGCCGGCGGTGCTTCCTGGAAGAATCCGCGGGCGCGGCGGCGGTAGCCGAAACGGGCGCCCCGGCCATCGCCGGAGCGGGATCGGCGAACGTCGAGTCGCCGGTGGCCCCGTCAGGCAGGATCTCTTTCACTGGCGCAATGAAGCGGTAGCCGCGCCGGGCGACGGTCACGATGAACCGTGGATGCGCCGGATCGTCGCCGAACGCACGGCGAAGGACCGACACGCTCTGGGTGAGGCTGTCCTCCGAGACGAACGCATCGGGCCACACGGCTTTCATGAGCTCGTCTTTGCCGACAGCCCGATTGCGGTTCTGCACGAGCATGAGCAGCGTGTCGAACGCCTTCGGGGTGATGGTCAAGACGTGGTCGTCGCGGGACAGCTCGAACGTCGCGAGGTCGATCTTGAACGCTCCGAAGACGTAGGCCTGAACGGCCGAGGGCGGGAGCCGGGGTGCCGGGGCGTCTTGGCTGCTCATTCAGAACTTTCAACGAGAATTCAAGCGTTCTCGGCCCTCGCTTCAGGACTCCCGCATCGCCGCTACCTATATTAGCGCTCCACCCTCACCTCGAACATGGAGAGCCACATGTTTCGCTTTTCCAGACGTTTGCGGACCGTTGTGTTCCTGCTGCTGGCCGCTCCGGCGCCCGTGTTTGCCCAGGCGTCGATTTCGGGAGTCGTGAAAGATGCCTCCGGCGGCGTGTTGCCCGGCGTGACGGTCGAGGCGCAGAGCCCTGCGCTCATCGAGAAAATGCGATCAGTGATCACGGACACGAATGGCCAGTTCAAGATCGTGGATCTGCGTCCCGGAACCTACTCGGTCACGTTCGGGCTGGGGGGCTTCAACACCTTCAAGCGTGACGGAATCGTGCTGACCGGCTCGTTCAACGCGACGATCAATGCGGAACTGAAGGTCGGAGCACTGCAGGAAACCATTACGGTCACGGCCGAATCGCCCGTGGTGGACGTGCAGAACATCACCCAGCAACGGGTACTTGGCCAGGACGTGATCGATTCCATTCCTTCGTCGAGGACGCACTTTGCGGTCGGCGCGCTCATCCCATCGGTCCAGACCAACAACGGGACGGACGTCGGCGGGAGCAACGCGATCAATCACACGTTTCTGACCGCGCACGGTGGGCGCACGACCGATCAGCGGATCACGCTCGACGGACTCTCGACCAACAATGCCGAGGGCGCGAGTCAGTTCAGCGGGTACCTCATCAACATGGGGAGCACGCAGGAGCTGACGGTTGATTTCGCGGCCGGCTCCGCCGATCAGGCCACGGGCGGTGTGCGCGTCAACATCATCCCGCGCGAAGGCGGCAACACGTTCAGGGGATCGTTCTTCGCGACGGGCACCGGCGGCAGTTTTCTTCAGGGCAGCAATTTCACGCCAGAGCTGCAGGCCCAGGGCCTGCCGGCGCCCAGCGGCATCAAGAAGATCTGGGACGTCAATCCCGGATTCGGCGGTCCCGTGCGGCGCGACCGACTCTGGTTCTTCGCGTCGGCGCGCACGCTGGGCGAAGACATCTACGGCGGCGGGTTCGCGAATCTGAATGCCGGCGATCCCAATGCCTGGTCCTACGTCGCCGACACGAGCCAGCCGACCTTCAACCACGCCGTGCAGAAGAGCATCAACGGCCGCCTGACCTGGCAGGCGAGCCAGCGGCACAAGTTCAACTTCTTCTACGATGAGCAAAGCCGCTGCTGGTGCCCGCGCAACCTGTCGCCCCTGCAATCGCCGGAGGCGGTCGGCAACAACCAGTATCCGTATACGCGCATGGCGTCGGCCACCTGGTCGTCGCCCCAGACCAACCGGGTGCTGATCGAGGCGGGGCTGCAATATCACCCCGAGCGCTGGGGCTATCCCAATCATCCGGAGTACGGCGACCTCATCGGCGTCAACGATCAGGGGACGGGCCGCCAGTTCCACGGCCAGACGTTCGTGAACTCGAACGGCCTGCATCCGCAGGCGTACAACGGCGTCATGAACATGCGCGCGACCGCGTCGTACGTGACGGGCACGCACGCGCTCAAGGCCGGCTTCATGAATCAGCACGCCACGCGGACGCTCGACGTGCGCGACGATCCGGCGCCTTCGCTCACCTACCGGTTCAACAACGGCGTGCCCAATCTGATCACCCAGCGTTCAACGCCGTTCACCATCGAGGAGGTCATCAAGGCGGACCTCGGGGTGTTCGTACAGGACAAGTGGACGGTCGACAGGCTGACGGCCAACCTCGGCGCGCGGTTCGACTACTTCAACGACTACTTTCCGGACCAGACGCTCGGACCGTCGACCTACACGCCAAACCGGAACCTCACGTTCCCGGAGACGTCCTGGGTCCACTGGAAGGACATCACGCCGCGGGCCGGCATCGTGTACGACCTGTTCGGCAACGGCAAGACGGCGATCAAAGCGTCAATCAACAAATACATGCTCGCGTACGGTCTGCAGGGCACCTTCGGCGATGGCAGCAACCCGATCAACCTGACTTCGAATACCGTGACCCGGTCGTGGAGCGACGCGAACCGGAACTTCATTCCGGACTGCGATCTCGTCAACCCGCTCCTGAACAACGAGTGCGGCGTGATCTCGGACCTGAACTTCGGTAAGCCGGTCAAGAGCGCCACGGTCGATCCGGCCATCATCGACGGCTGGGGCAAGCGCGGCTACAACTGGGAAGTCTCGGCGGGCGTTCAACACGAGCTTCTGCCGCGCGTGTCGATCGACGCGGGGTACTTCCGTCGCTGGTACGGCAATTTCGTCACCGTCGACAACCTCGCCACGACGGCTGCCGACTATACGTCGTTCAGTGTTACCGCCCCGAGCGACCCGCGCCTGCCGGGCGGCGGCGGTTACAGCGTCAGCGGGCTGTACGATTTGAACCCGAACCGAGTGGGCCAGGTCAACAATCTCTTCACGTTCGCGAGCAACTACGGCAACGAGATCGAACACTGGAACGGCGTCGATCTGTCGATGAGCTCCCGGCTGCAGCACGGGGTGACTGTCCAGGCCGGAATCAGCGCAGGGCGGACCGTCAGCGACGTGTGCGACGTCGTCGCACAGGTTCCCGAAGCGCTGCTCGACGGCAGCGGCCGCTATCTCGCCAATGGCGCCGCCGCCACATCCGCCGCCGCGGCCACGGCACAGATCGCCGTGCCGAATACCGCGGTGAACGGTCCCTTCTGCCACCAGGACAGCGGATTTCTCACGCAGTTCAAGACGTTCGGCTCCTACACGATGCCGAAGGTGGACGTGCAGGTGAGCGCGAACTTCTCGAGCGTGCCGGGGCCGGTGCTCGGCGCGAACTACGTGGCGACCAACGCCGTCATCGCGGCCTCCCTCGGCCGTCCACTCTCGGCCAGCGCGGCGAATACCACGGTGAACCTCGTCGCGCCCGGTGCGATGTACGGCGATCGCGTCAACGACCTCGATCTCCGAGTCGGAAAAATCCTGCGGTTCGGGAAGTCTCGCGCGATGGTCAGCCTTGATCTGTTCAATGTCTTCAACGTCAACCCGGTGACCGCCTACAACCTGAGCTTTGCGACGTGGCTGCAGCCGACCGCGATTCTCCAGGCGCGGTTCGCGAAGCTGAGCGCGCAATTCGACTTCTAATTTGGAAAGATCGCCGGGGCGACGAGGAATGAGGGCCGGCGGCGATCGATTCTTACTTGCAACGATTGTCCGGCGTCTTGCGGTCGCGCCACTTGCGGTGGCAGCCGGCGCACGCCTTGCTCAGCGTCTCGCCGACGTCGATCATCTTTTCCTGACCCTCTTTGGCCTGGGCCGCTTTGTAGGCCTTCATGCTGGCGTCACGAAGGTCTTGTACGAACATCGCCCAGGCGGGGTCATTTGTCGGAGTGGGCACGCCGTTGGCGCAGCTTCGCCCTGGAATCGACAACAGGTTGGCGGACTCGGCAAGCGCCAGCGCCGCGTTTTCGACCGCCAGCCATCCCCCGAAGGTGCTGGTGAGAGGGTCGGTCGCCATCGAGGGGTCCTGGCCGGGGACAGGCTTCAC
>Ga0068858_100005618_pt1 | contig 12262 bp, 9 predicted proteins | sample KBSSwiS12_FD_66589 | JGI IMG/M metagenome (GOLD analysis project Ga0068858, IMG submission 66589) | Switchgrass rhizosphere microbial communities from Kellogg Biological Station, Michigan, USA - KBS Switchgrass S1-2 | ecosystem: Host-associated > Plants > Roots > Rhizosphere > Soil ... | reverse complement strand
CGCCGCTCTATGTGCGGGTCAGTTCTCGAAATAGCCACGCTTTCGCGACCGCCCAGTCGCGTTTGACCGTGGCCGGCGAGATCGCAAGCGCCGCTGCCGTCTCTTCCACCGTCAATCCGGCAAAGAAGCGCAGCTCGACGATGCGCACCTGCTCGGGGTCGAGCTGGTCGAGCTTCACCAGGGCGCGATCGAGCGCCAGCGCTTCAACAGCATCAAGGTGCTCCTCGGCCGGCGTCTCGGCCACCTCGGTCAGCCCGAGGTGGATCGCCTTGCCGCCGTGCCTTTCGCGAAGGTGGCGCCGTGCGTGATCCACGAGAATCCGGCGCATCATCTGCGCGGCGATGGCAAAAAAATGTCCGCGATTGTGCCAGTCGACTTCACGCTGGCGGAAAAGCTTGATGTACGCCTCGTTGACGACGGCGGTCGTTTCGAGGCGATTGTGCCGCCATTCGTGCGCGAGCTGGCGGGAGGCCAGTGTCTTGAGCTCGTTGTACACAATGGGAATCAGGCGGTCGAACGCTTCGCGGCTTCCGGCCTGCCATTCGTGCAGGATACGTGTGATCTCGGCGGGTGGCGGCGCGTCTCCGTCCATGAGTGAGCCCGAGTTAAGCACGCCGGCGGCCAGGCGTAAAGACACAACTGTACGCCGCCGTCATTTGCTAGGATTGCGGCGGCCTCTCACATGAGCTCCAACCCGGGCGCCTGGCAGCACGTGAAGGACGTGTTCGACGAGGCGCGCGCGCTGCCGCAGGATCGGCGCGCCCGCTATCTCGACGAAACCTGTGGCACCGACCAGACGCTGCGGCGCGAGGTCGAAAGCCTGCTGTCATCTTACGAGACGGCGGCCGACTTTCTCGAACAGCCGGCTGCGCGGGTGTTCGAGCGGCTGTCCGCCACCGGACCACTTGATGGCCTGACCATCGGCCCGTACGAGATCGGCTCTCGAATTGGCGCCGGCGGCATGGGCGAAGTCTACAAGGCGCTCGACACGCGTCTTGGCCGGACCGTCGCGATCAAGGTCCTGCCCGCGCATCTCGCGACCGATCCGCTGGGGCGCGAGCGATTCGAACGCGAGGCGCGCGCCGTTGCCGCGCTGAACCATCCGCATATTTGCACGCTCTATGACATCGGCACGCAGGACGGCATCAACTTCCTGGTCATGGAGTTTCTCGAAGGCGAGACGCTGGCGGCCAGGTTGGCGAAAGGCCCTGTGCCGCTCGCCAAAGCGCTCGAGTACGCGGCGCAAATCGCGTCGGCGTTGGACAAGGCGCATCGCGCGGGCATCGTCCACCGCGATCTCAAGCCAGGAAACGTGATGCTGACGCCGGGCGGTGCCAAGCTGCTCGACTTCGGCCTGGCGAAGCTGCGCGCAAGCGTCGCGCAGGCAGGCACCATGTTGCCGCGTGAACTGACGGGCCCCGGCACCATTCTGGGCACCGCGCAGTACATGGCACCGGAGCAGGTTGAAGGCAACGAGGCAGACGAGCGCAGCGATCTTTTTGCCTTTGGCGCGGTGCTGCACGAGATGCTGACGGGAAAGAAGGCATTCGACGCGCCAAGTAACGCGAAGCTCGCTGCGGCGATCCTGTCGTCACACCCTCCGCGCGTCAGCCAGCTCGCACCGGGAACTCCAGCCTTCCTCGACTACCTCGTCGGACGTTGTCTGGCGAAGGATCCGGACGAGCGCTGGCAGACGGCGCGCGATCTGCTCGCAGAGGTGGAGCGCTCGCGCGCCAGCCTCCGTCCGGCCGGCGCGGTAAGTCTGCCCGAAGCCTTTCACGTCGAGCAGGACGCCGCCCGCGCAGCTCGCAGGGGCAGCCGGCTCGGAATCGCCGTCGTTGGAGCAGCGGCCGTTGCGCTCGCAGTCGCCGCGTACTTCCTCCTCTCTCGACCGATTCCTCGCGCCGATGTTGTGTGGCTCTCCATTCTGCCGCCGCCCGGCGGTCTCAACATCTCTCCGGATCCAGCTGTCTCTCCGAATGGCCAGTACGTCGTCTACAAGGCAGAGGACGCGTCGCACCACACACAGATCTGGATGAGGTCGCTCCGGTCCTCTGACGCGCATCCGATCAACGGAACCGACGGCACAGATTTCACGGTGGGGGCTTTCTGGTCGCCGGACAGCCGATCGGTGGGGTTCTTCGCGCAGGGCAAATTGAAGCGCGTCGACCTCGATGGAGCGCCTCCACAGGTGCTCGCGGCCGCGCCCGAGCCGCGGGGCGGCACGTGGAGCTCGAGCGGTGTCATCATCTTCAATGCCGACACACAGAATCTGATGCGCGTGCCGGCGGCGGGCGGAGCCGCGACACGCATCGCGAATGCGTCCTCCGGCGGAGTCCGGTTGTTCCCGCATGCGCTGCCCGGCGGAGATCGCTACTTGTTCACCTCCCGCAATGCAGGCGGCCAGGGCCTGGGTGTCTACATCGGTAAGCTCAGTGCGCCCGACGTCCAGCGGGTGTCGGACGCCTGGTCACCGGCGGTTTATGCCAACGGGCATCTGCTGTTCGCAGGTCAGCGGGCGCTCTTCGCGCAGCTCCTGGACGTCAACGGCATGCGCGTCGTCGGCGACCCCAGGAAAATCGCCGACGGCGTGGGCATCGGCTGCTGTACGCCGCTCAGTTTTGTCTTTTCCGCGTCCGCGAACGTCGTCGCGTACTGGGGCGGATCGGCTCAACCCACGACCCAGTTGGCGTGGTGGGACCGCTCCGGCAAACGCGCCGCGGTTATCGGCGAACCCGGCAACCACCTCGGATTCACGGTCACGCAAGATGGGAGACGAGCCGCGCTGGAGCGCAACGATTCGGCCACCGCCACGACGGACATCTGGATCCTCGACTTGCAACGCGGCACCGGGGCTGCGCGATTGACGGCCGACGGCCGCTTCTCGGTGCCGGTGTTGACTCCCTCCGGCGATCGTCTGGCACTGATGGAACGCGGCCGGGGGATTGTCACCATGCCGGTCGGCGGCGGCGCGACGGAGTTGATGGTGTCGGGTTCGGCATCGAAGTGGCCCGTCGCCTGGTCGCGGGACGGCCGCGTGCTGACTTTTCTCGATTCGACGCCGACCGGATATCGGATCTGGACGGCCGTGAATCGCGGCGGAAGCCCGCCATCGATCTATCGCGATGCGCCGTTTATCCTTTCCGCACCCGAGATTTCTCCGGATGCCAAGTGGCTGGCGTATGCATCCGACGAGTCCGGCCGGCACGAGATCTACGTCGATTCGTTTCCGGTACCGTCCACGAGAAGTCGTGTGTCGACGAGCGGCGGCGGCTGGCCGAAATGGCGGAGCGACGGCAAGGAGCTCTATTACCTGGCGCCGGATCGCAAGCTGATGGCATCGAGCGTGGCGACCGGCGACGCCGGCCTGACCTTCGCGCCGGCCCTCGCCCTGTTCGAGGGTCCTGGCGTCAACCCTGACGCCAGTCGCACGCAGTTCTCCCCGTCACCGGACGGATCCCGGTTTCTGTTCAACGCGCGCGTCGTGGATCCCACTCCCGCCGGTCTGACCGTGATCATCAACTGGCCGGCTCTCCTCAAGAAGTAGCGAGTCACTGCCCGACTCCGGGCCTTTCGAGATTGGCGCTCGCCAGACTTTCCTGAGGGCCGCGATGGAGCGCGAACGGAAGTAAAAGCGCGGCGAAACGCCGCGCTCGCCTCCGACTCATTGAATCTGCGGTGAGACCAGCACGTTGTTGGTCTCGTTCGACTCCTGGACGGAAGAAGGGTCCGGATCAACCCACGCCACGACATACTTGCCCAAAGCATTCGCCTTGACGAAAGGGAAACTCAGGTTGAACGGCGCCGTGTCAGACGACGAATTGAGGGGCACCGACGTAATGACTTGCCTCAGGAATGGATCTGTCGGGTCAAACGTCGAGTCCGATGACAGGTAGAAGCTCACCCGAACGCCAGCGGGTACTGGCTGATTACTCTGGTTGAGAACCGTGAATCTTCCCTTCAGCAGACACACATTCCTGTTACAAAATTGCCCGATGATCTCCCACCTGCCGGTGAGATCTGGGAGGCCGCCGCTGAAGTTGAACTTGGCCGTGCAGCTCATGTCTGCGTTCATCGTCACGGTCGTCACGGTGCCGACGCCCGAGCAGGCGCCGGACCATTCTGCGAACGTTGAGGTGGAGTCGGGGGTCGCCGTGAGCGTGACAGGAACGCCATCGTTGTACGTGCCGGTATCCGAAACGCAAGCCGAGCCGCAATTGATCTCAAGAAGAGGGTCGTCGCTGGTCACAGTGCCGGTACCGGTTCCCGTGGAGTCCTTGTTCACCGTGAGCGTGTGGAAGATCGGCTGTCCGCCTGTTTCGTAGCGCGCCAGGGCGAAGACAGCATTGGACCCGAAGTCGATGCCGTTGTACGCGTACCCGGCCGCGACCAGCTTCTGGGTGGTCGGCTGCAGCACCAGCGCACGCGCTTCGTCGTCGGCATATGCGACGTCGGCGTTGGCGGAGAAGTGGGTGATGACCTTGCCCTGGTTTCCGAAGCTGGTATCCAGGTTGCCTGCGGAGTCGTACCGCGCCAGCGCGAATCCGTAGCTGACGCCGTTCGATGCCGCCCCGGCGGCGACCAATCTGCCGTCCGGTTGCTGCACTAGCGCCAAGGCTACGTCGAAGCTCGTGGCGAAGTCGGTGACGACCCAGCCTCCGGTTCCAAACCCGGTGTCCAGCGACCCATCAGCATTGAAGCGCGCGAGTGCGAAGTCGATGCCGTTGACGGTGTTTGCGCCCCCGGCGGCGACCAACTTGCCGTCCGACTGCCCGATCAGCGCAAAGGCTGCGTAGGCGAAGTTGCTGATGACTTTGCCGGTATGGTCGGGGCCGAAGCTGGTGTCCAGCGTGCCATCGGCGTTGTAACGCGCCAGCGCCAAGCCGTAGTGGCCGCTGCCGGCCGAAGCGTCTCCGGCAGCGACCAGCCTGTCCCCCTGCATGACCAGCGCTCGTGGCCCATAGATACTTCCGCCGAAGTCAGTGATGACCTTGCCCCCGTTTCCGAAGCTGGCGTCCGGCTGCCCGGTCGCGCTGTACCGCGCCAGCGCGAAGTTGGATTGGCTGCCGTTGAAGCTGCGCCCGGCGGCGACCAGCATGCCATCCGGCTGCATCACCAGCGCATAGACACCGTCGGAGGATCCGCCGAAGTCGGTGAGGACCTTGCCACTGTTTCCAAAACCAGGGTCCAGTTGCCCGGCCATGTCGTAACGCGCCAGCACGAAATCAGAGTTGCTACCGCCGTACGCGATCCCGCCGACGATCAGCTTGTCGCCCTGCAGCAGCAGCGCGTTGGTTTCAATGTTAGTGGTGAGGGTGCCATGGTCTCCGAAAGTATCATCAGGCGTGCCATCGGCCTTGTAGAGCGCCAGCTTGCCGCTCCCGGCGGCGGCCAACCTGCCGTCCGACAACGCCACCAGCGCATACGCTTGACCGCCGCTCCCCGCGAAGTCGGTGATGACCTTGCCGCCGGTTCCGAATGTCGGGTCCAAATCTCCCGACGCGGCAAGCGCGGTCAGGCCGGTTCCCAGCGTCAAGACAAGCGCCAGCCCAATCCTGGCCCCGCGCGACAGCGACGGGTGGCACCCGACGATCTCTGCAGCGCAGGCAGCAGCCAAAGAAACCGTGAGTCTGCCGCGACGGAAAGAGATCGCCCTGTGTAGTGACTCAAGGACGTTCGTACTCATCGCCACCCTCCCCTTTTTGCGTCTGAAATCAGTTCAGAGGTATACGCGCGGTTTGTGAGAAAACGGCTCAGCGCGCACGCGCCTGTCTCCTTCAACGACCTGGCGGGCTGAATTGAACGGCGCCGAACGCAGGCCGACCATCCGCGGAGGATTCGCGTCTGTCGGCAAAGGGATTCGGTTTTCTTCCAGCGTCTGTCGTCTTCTCGTTTCAGGAGGTAAAGGACCATCGCAGGGATACGCGCGATCCACAGGGAAAGCGGCTCGGACCACGAACTTGTCACCTCACATGGAGACTTGTGAGGTGAGGCGTTGAGCGGATTCTTCCGGCTGGCGATCGATCTCGATCCGACCTATGCGCTCGCGTACCTCGGTGTGCTTTGTCGTGCTGCGGGTGCACAGCTGGCCCGTTGCGCCGGACGCCCTCGTGAGCGCCAAAGCCGCGGCAGCGAAGGCCCTCGACATCGACGACTCGATCGCGGAAGCTTGGGCGACATACGATCGGCACGGAGGCAGCGTTCTTCCGGCTGGTCGGCCAGCATGAAGGGGACCGACGAAACTGCGCTCGAAAACCGGTGCCCGCGTGTCGTGTTCCGCCATACTCCAGGCAATCGCGACAAACATGGAGGAGAGGGAATGAGGTGCGAGTGATTGCCGGCGTCGGGCCCGCCATCGAGTCCGGCACGATCATCGTGCGCGGCGGCAAGATCGCGTCGGTCTCATCCGCGGGCGCGAATACGCGGGGGCTGCGCGTGATCGATGGCAGGGGCATGACCGCCATGCCCGGGTTCATTGACGGCCATAAGCACGTCAACCCGGCCCCAACGAGAAAGGGCAGATGCAGTCGATCCTCGAAGCCGGCTACACGACCGTGCTCGCTGGCGGCGGCATGGCGGAAAACAATCTCACGCTTCGTGATCATATCGAGTCGGGCATGATCAACAGGGAGACGGTATGAAGCTGACGGAATTTCTCCTGGCAGAATTGGATCGCGAAGTTGCTCGGTCCCGGCGTGCGTTGGAACAGGTTCCCGAAGGGAAATATGACTGGAAGCCGCACGAGAGGTCGATGATCTTCGGCTATCTGGCCGATATGGTCGCAACCATTCCGTCGTGGATTGCGATGGAAGTGACGAAAGACGAGTTGGACGTGGCGCCCACCGACGGATCGACGATGAGACAGGAGCCGAAGAAAACGAGCGAGGAGCTGCTACGGGCGCTCGACAAGTCCGCCGCGGACGCGCGTGCCGCGCTCGAAAAGACGACCGACGAGCACCTGAATACCACGTGGCGGCTGAAGGCTCGCGGACAGGTCGTGCAGGAGGCGCCGCGCTACGAGATGATCCAGGACACGATCAATCACTGGGCGCATCATCGCGGACAAATGACCGTCTACCTGCGTCTGATGAACGCAAAAGTCCCCGCGCTCTACGGCCCCTCAGCCGACGACAAGAGCTTCGGATAGGCCGTCGAACAGAAGACGCCTATCTGACCTTGACGTACTTTCGCAGATTGTGCGCGCCGACGTCTGCCGCGAAGATAGCGCCCGTGCTGTCCGCTGCGATCCCGGACGCCGACGTTCCAGCAATCACTTTGTCCAGGTCGGCAGGGTCGGGGATGAAAGCCTTGAGTGAGCCGTCGATGGCGTTCCCGATGATGATGCCCCTCAGCTCGCCTTTCTTGGCGTTCGGATCGGAAAAAGAAGCGCCGACGTAAATCGTGTCGTCCTTCCCGACAAACACCGAGCTCGGCTGGCCGAATTGCTTCCACTCGACGATGAAGGTGCCGTCCTGGTCGAAGACCTGAATGCGGTTGTTCCGGCGGTCGGCAACGTAGACCCGGCCGCGGGAACCGCCGACGAAGATGTCATGGGGTTCGTCGAACTCGCCAGGCGCGGAACCTTTGCGTCCCCAGGCCTTGATGAAATGGCCGTCCTTCGAAAACTTCACGACGCGGCCGGTACCGAACTTATTCGGGGCATGGCCGTCGGAAACAAAGATGTCGCCATTGGGCGCCACGGCAACGCTGGTCGGCCGATCGAACCCGTCCGCGCCGGTTCCGGCCACACCCTGCTTGCCGAGCATCATCAATACTTTGCCCTCGGGACTCAACTTGAGCACTTCCTCGCCCATCGTGACGCCGGCCGCGTTCCGGGCGGGCATCCCGAGGATCGTCTCCTGATCGTTGACGTCGGTCGCCCAGAGGTTTCCGTCCCCGTCCATGGTGAAACCGTGGTTGTAGGCAAACAGCCCCGCGCCGAAGCCCTTCAAAAGCTTGCCCGACGGGTCGAATTCCAGAATCGGCGGATTCGCCGGACCCCGACCGATGCAGGTGGCCTGGCCCGCGGGTACGACGTTGAAACAGCGGTGGAAGACCCAGATGTTGCCCTTGGCGTCCACGTGCACGCGGATCACCTCTCCCCAGTGGCCGCCGTTCATGCTCTTCGGAAGCGTCGGCCACCCTTCGACGAGGCGATACGGGTTGGGGAGCTCGGTTGGCTTCGGGTACCGGATCGCCTGCGCGCTCGGCTCCCTCGGCGACGCGGATATCACCGCGAGTATGAGCAGCAGGCAGAATCTCAGTCGGCTGGCAAGTGTCGCGTCTCTGAAATTCGTTGGCGAATTTTCCGGAGGGAGGCGCCCGGATGGCAAGGCGTGACGACCGAGCATGTCGGGAACATGTGAGGGAGGAGCAACGCAGCCGGCCGGGATGCCCCGCCCGGAAAATGCCAACGAATTTCGGAGACGCGACACCAGTGCCATCGCAAACCTCCCGGTCAATGAACAAGGCCGGTATCGGGCGCGCCACATCGTGGACCCGCGGCCTGTGGCCATGCCGGTCCGCGCGCTCCGACGGCAGCCTCAACATACTAACGAAGATTCACGTCGCGTCGGCATGTGGCACCCGGCGGTGTAAGGCGAAGCTTCGTTAGCGGCCTGGGTAGATGAACTGGCGGCCGGTCGTTTCTCCGTTCGGCCACCAGACCGTAATCGGCGGCACGAAGCCCGCCACCGACTCCCCGATCGACACCGAGGCCTCGAGACGCATCCCGCGGGGGCGCTCGGCTGTCTTCGTGAAGCTCATGAAATAGGTCGTCCGTCGATCGCGGCTGAGGACACGCACCACGCTGGGCGCGGCCGCCGGATCCGCCAGCTCGAAGACGTAGGTGCCGGCGCTGAGCGCCACTCCCGGCAGCTGTAGTGGCCGACTGAACGTGAGGTACGTGGTCCGCTCGGCGCAAGTCCCGGCGACCGCGTCCTGCATGAGTGCGAGCGCGAACACGGCTGTGCCGACGGCGGTCCAGACCAAGAGACGGTTGTTCCGCATCTCCTGACCTCCTGAGGGGGAATGGCATCATGCCATCCGCTACCTCAACCAACGATTCGATGAGGCCAGGAGAACAGCCGCTGCCGGGGCGTTGCCTAAGGTTGCGTCGCGAAGTTTCGCAACGCTGTTCGGAATGACCCGCCGGATCGTTCATGAGAGCGTGGAGTCGATCTCATTACCGGGAACGATGGCGGGCCGATCGGCGGCCCTCGTTGCCGGGTCCATGCTGGGCCCGTATCAAGTCGACCGGTTGATCGGCAAGGGCGGCATGGGCGAGGTGTACCGGGCGCGCGACACGCGGCTGAATCGAGATGTCGCGTTGAAGGTGCTGGCCGCGAGCGATCCGGCCAACTCCGACCGCCTGGTCCGGTTCAATCAGGAAGCGCGAACCACGGCGCTGCTCAATCATCCCAACATCGTCGCCGTCTACGACGTCGGCTCGCACGCAGGGGTGCCCTTCGTCATCTCCGAGCTCCTTGACGGCGTGACGCTTCGGACGAAGATACGGGCCGGCCCGCTGCCGCTGAAAGCGGCGGTGTACTACGCGCTGGAGATTGCACGCGGTCTCGTGGCCGCTCACCAGCTCGACGTCGCGCATCGCGATCTCAAGCCGGAGAACATCTTCATCACGCGCGACGAGCGTGTAAAGATTCTGGACTTCGGCCTGGCGAAATGCCGCGAGGAAACGCTCGACGAGAAGCGCGATTCCTCGATTTCGACGCGGCCGGGCACCATCCTGGGCACGGTCGGCTACATGTCGCCGGAACAAGTGCGCGGCCGGCCGACCGACCATCGATCCGACATCTTCAGCCTGGGCGTGATCCTCTACGAGATGCTGGCCGGCACCGCCCCGTTTCGCGGAGACTCGGCCGTCGAAACGCTCAACGCCATCCTGAAAGAGGATCCCCCGACTCTCCGATCCCGGGACCGGCGGGTGTCGGGAGCGCTCGACCGCGTCGTCCGGCACTGTCTCGAAAAGACTCCCGACGCGCGCTTCCAGACGGCGCGCGATTTCATCTTCGGCCTCGAACTGGTGCACCACACGGCCCCCCGGACCCCGCGACGGCCGAAGAAGCCCGTCACCTTCCTTCCAAAGACGCGTCGACTGCTCGCCGCACTCTTCAACTGATGTGAGCTCACGGGGCGCGGACCGCTCCTCTGGCGCCATCGCGTCCGGCGTGGTCTGCGCGGAGCGCCACGGATATGCCCGGTGCGCCGGTCGCGACAGGGGCCTTGGAATCTTCCGCGTGGAGCCAGGGCGGCTGCCGTGGGACCGCTGTTCGGTCGGACGCAAGTGTTCGTTTACCTCTGCAACCGGCACGCGCGAATCGCTCATGCGCCGTTTGACTGACCAGGCGGCCCCACACGAGCCGCGCGGCCTCCCGACCAGGAGGACTCGATCATGAATCGCCTGCACAATCACTACGTTCGTCGAACGACTCTCTTCCGCACCTGTGTGCTGCTTGCGGCCTTCGCGTACGCCCCCACTGTCGGTGCCCAGGAGGAGACACGCGCCGATCTTCTTACACGGGAACGTGAGACCAAGGCGCAGCAGGCTGCTCCGCCCGTGGCGTTCTGGCTGGATCGGACGTTCGTTTCGGTGGAATCCCGACTCCAGGAATGGTCAGGGGACGGTCTTCATCCGGTGACGGGCGGAATGATTCCGGGGACCGGAATCGCCATCGGACCGGGCTTCCGGCACCATCTATTCGGCAATCAGGCGATCGTCGACGCCTCGGGCGCCGTGTCGGCGGGTCGGTCGCGAGTGATGCGTTCGAGACTCGAGTGGCCCCAACTCTTCACGAACCGTCTTTCCGTCGGCGCCGAATTGAAGTATCAGGACTTCACACAGGTCAATTTCTTCGGCATCGGCGAAGACTCCCTGAAGACGAATCAGACGAACTACCGCCTGAAAGATGTAGACGTCCTTGGATTCGCTGCGATCCGACCGAGGCAATGGTTGACCATCGGCGGTCGCGTGGGAGTGCTCAGGCGCGTGGAAATCGCGGCGGGAACGAGCTCTCTGTCCCCATCGACGGGAGACCGCTTCGATGAGGTCACCGCACCGGCGCTGACACGCCAACCGGACTTTCTCCATACTGATCTCTCCGTCGCGATCGACACACGAGACGTGCCTGGCTACCCCTCCAGCGGAGGTCGGTATCAGGTGTCTACCGCTTCATTCCACGATCAAAGTTATGCGCAGTACAGCTTCCGCCGACTGGACGCGGACGCTGCGCACTACATTCCTCTCTTCCACAAGAGCTGGGTGCTGGCGCTTCGCGGGCGCACGGTGTTGTCGCAGAGCGCCGCGGGCCAGGAAGTCCCGTTCTACCTGCTGCCTACGCTTGGAGGATCGAACACGCTCCGCGGATTCGCGGACTACCGTTTCCGCGATCGCGATCTCGCGCTGTTCAACGCCGAGTACCGGTGGCCGATCTTCCGCGCCCTGGACGGCTCGTTGTTTTACGAGGCGGGCACGGTCGCGCCCTCCCTGCAGGCGGCGCTCTCGATGCGGCACGCGCATACCGACTACGGCGTTGGCGTTCGCCTGCACACCGCCAAGCGCACGCTTTTCCGGGTCGATATCGCGCGAGGCTCGGAGGGCATCCGCACCATCTTCGCGTTCACGGCGCCACTCGGCGCGCCGAGTCGCACAGTCGCGCCTTACGCGCCGTGACATGCAGCGTCTCTTGACTTCCACCTTCAGGCCCGACGCAAGCAAGAGAGGAGAGATTTTATGGACCGCAGACACAACGCTTCCCGGTGGCAGTCCATCGTCATGGTTCTCGCCCTTGGTGCCGGCTCGACGATGGCCGGCGCCGCCACGCAGAAGTTCTTTCCCGACGACCCTTTGACCAGCGACCCGGAGAACAGCGATGCGTCGCATGTCAAACCACAGATCGTCGGTCCCGGCTACATTGGCTGGCAGATCATTCGTGACACTGCCGACCACACGTGGCGGCGCGCGATCAATGTGAACGTACTCGACGAGGTGCCGGACTCGAGCTGGTTCACGAATCGGTTCGAGTTCCGGTCGCCTTCGGCGAATGCGATCGAACGCGATTCTGGCCGCGCGGCCGAACCGCCGCATGGGCCTTGGACAGTCGTCGCCGGGAAGAGCAACGGCGTCATGCCCGGCCTTCAACTGAAGGACTCCACGGGTCAGCGGTATTTCGTCAAATTCGACCCGCCGTCGAATCCCGAAATGGCCAGCGGGGCGGAAGTAATTTCCACCTGGATCCTGCATGCG
>Ga0068858_100005613_pt1 | contig 12265 bp, 12 predicted proteins | sample KBSSwiS12_FD_66589 | JGI IMG/M metagenome (GOLD analysis project Ga0068858, IMG submission 66589) | Switchgrass rhizosphere microbial communities from Kellogg Biological Station, Michigan, USA - KBS Switchgrass S1-2 | ecosystem: Host-associated > Plants > Roots > Rhizosphere > Soil ... | reverse complement strand
GGACACGCTCTCGACCTTGATGATCGGGAACACCGACAGCACGATGTAGAGCAGCGTCATCAGCAGGCCGGACAGTGACGCCAGCCGGAGCCACAGCGGCGGCCGGGGTGTCACGGTGCGCAGCCCGAACAACGGGATGGCGAACATCACGACATACGTGAGCGCGTAGAGAATGCCGCTGCCGTTGAACAGGAGCTGAAATGCCTCCGCGTGCCCGACGCCGATCAGGCTCGACGACGCGAACGCGAACGAGCTGACGCCGACGAGCACGATCGAGTTCACCGGCGTCCTGTAGGTGGCGTGCAGACGGCTGAACCAGGCGGGCAGCAGGTGATCCCACCCGGCCACCATCGGCAGGCGCGTCACCGCGGTGAAGGCGACGCTCGCCTGCCCGACGCGCATCGCCAGCGTCATCAGAATCGCCATCGTCACGAGCGGCGTCGCGATGCCGAATGGACCGTAGCCGATGCGCAGCACCTGCGCCACGGGCCCAATCAGATCGATGTCGTCGGTCGGCACGTAGGCTACGACGGCGCTCGTGCCCAGCACGAACATCAAGGCGATGACCGGCGCCGCGATGAACACGGAGCGCGTGACCGAGCGTGCGGGCGCCCTGGTTTCGCCGGCCAGGATCGCCATGTACTCGAAGCCGCCCAGCGCGCCGAAGCCCATCTTGCCGAGGATGTTCAGGTTGTAGAGCGACAGCTCGGGGAGGTGCGTGCGAAACGGATGGTATTCCGCGAGCGTGCCCGTCAGGAGGCCAATTGCCGGGAGCAGCACCACCGCGCCGAAGATCGTGATCATGAAGATGCCGCCGGTGTTGTGGACCCACTTGCCCACGGACAGACCGATGGTGGACGTCACCACCATCAACGACAGGAGCAGCGCCGACGACAACGCGACGAACCAGCTGCTGCTCGTCATCCACGCCGCGCTCGGTCCGATGGCATACGCGAGATACGTCGCGCACTGGAAGCCGATCTCGGACGTGAACACGATCACGTAGAGCCACAGGTTCCATGCGAGCATGAAACCCACGGCCTGGTTGAAACCGAGCTTCGCCCACTGATACAGGCCGCCTTCGAGCGGCATCAACCGATTGAGGTAGATCACCACCGCGGCCGACGGCAGGTAGAACAGCACGAGCGCCAGCAGCCAGAACACGACGTGCGACGGTCCGAGCTTGCCCGCCACGCCGATCCACGTGAGCCCGACGATGAACAGGATCTGCGTCAGGGCGAGATCGCGGACGCCGAGCTCCTTCTTCAGCGATGCGCTGTGCGCCTCGACGCGCGCCTCGGCCTGTGCAAGTCCTGCCGCCGGAGCGGCCCTGGGATCAGACGATGCGTCAGAGTTGTCTGAGGTCATGCGCGCGCCTCGCCAAGCAGCGTCCAGTAGCGCGCCCAGGCCTCGAGCCCTTCGTGGAGCCGGTGGATGCGGAAGAACTCGTTGGGCGCGTGGAAGTCCTCGTCCGCGGTGGAGAACGAGAAGAACACCGTCTCGAGATTCATGCGGCGCTGGAACAGCTCGGCGATCGGCACCGTGCCGCCCATGCGCACGACAAGCGGTCTCACGCCGTAGGTCGCAAACAGAGCGGCATCTGCCGCCTTCAATCCGAAGTGATCCGTCTCGATGTGCGCCGCGCGCGAGCCGTGGTCCGCGAGCGATAGCGACAAGCGGGTGCCAGGCGGCACGTGAGCCTCGAGATGCCGTCGCACTCGCTCTGCCACGGCGTCGGGATCCTGATCGGGCACGAGCCGGCAGGTGATCTTCGCGTGCGCCTCGCTCGGGATCACGGTCTTCTGGCCGGATCCCTGATAGCCGCCCCACATACCGTTGATCTCGAGCGTCGGACGCGTCCACTGACGCTCGAGCGTCGTGTAGCCCGGCTCGCCGAACGCGGCCGGCGCGCCGACCTGCGCGAGGTACGCCTGCTCGTCGTACGGCAATGCGGCGAGGGCCGCGCGCTCGTTGGACGACAGCTCCCGGACGTCGTCGTAAAAGCCCGCCACGGCCACGCGGCCGTCGGCGTCGTGCAGTGAGGCGATCAGCGAAGCCATCGCGTGCAGTGGATTCGCCACGCCGCCGCCATGACGGCCCGAATGCAGATCTTTCGAAGCCGCCGTCAGCGTGAGCTCGAGCCCGCAGAGTCCCCGGCACGCGACGGTGAGCGACGGCTCGTCGATGCGCCACATCGCGCCATCGGCCGACACGACAACGTCCGCCGCGAGGAGCTCTTTGTGCTGCTGCACGAAGGCATCGAGATGGCGGCTGCCGATCTCTTCCTCCCCCTCGAACAGAAACTTGATGTTCACAGGCAGGCCCCCGGCGGTCGCAAAGAACGCGGCCGCAACCGCGATCGGAATCAGCATCGGTCCCTTGTCGTCGGAGATGCCGCGAGCGTAGAGACGGCCGTCGCGGACGGTTGGCGTCCACGGAGGGCTGAGCCATTTCTCGAGCGGGTCCGGCGGCTGCACGTCGTAGTGACCGTACACCAGCACCGTCGGCCTGCCCGGCGCACCCAGCCACTCGCCGTACACGACCGGATTACCGGCGGTGGGAAGGATGCGCGTGGCGAACGGCCCGGCAGCGGTTACTTCCGCGGCCACCCAGCGCGCCGCGCACTCGATATCCGCCGCGTGCGCGGGATCGGTGCTGACGCTCGGGATCGACGCGAACTCGATCAGCTTGCCGAGGATCCGGTCGTGATTCGCGCGGAGATGAGCCAGCACTCGATCGTCGGCCATCATTTCCCGCCGTCGATCGAGATCACCTGACCGGTGATCCAGCCGGCATAGGCGGAGGCGAAGAAGAGCACGCCGTAGGCGATGTCGTCAGGCGTGCCCAGACGCTTGAGGGCGATCCGCTCGACGAGCGCGCGCTGACCCTCCTCGCCGTACGACTCCCACTGCCGCTCGGTCGTCGGATTGGATCGAACGAATCCCGGCGCGATGTTGTTGACCGTGATCCCCCACGGTCCCAGTTCGTGGGCGAGCTGCCGCGTGAGCCCGATCTGCGCGGCCTTCGCCGACGCGTACGCCTGGATGCCGGTGAGGCTGATGCCCAGCCCGGCGCCGCTCGAAATGTTGACGATCCGTCCGCCGCGGGCGGCCTTCATGCCGGGCGCCACGGCCTGCGAGAAATAGAACGCGCCGGTGACGTTGACGTCGAAGATCGCCCGCCACTCCTCGGGCGTGATCTGCTCGAGCGGCCGCCCGACCTGTCCGAGCACGCCGCCGGCGTTGTTCACCAGGATGTCGACACGACCCGACGTCGACGACGCCGCAGCGACGCACGCGTCGACGGCAGCCCGATCGCTGACGTCGGTGATCGTCGTGCGGCACGATCCTCCGGCGTTGCGGCACAGGGCTTCCGTCTCGCGAAGCTCGTCGCCGAGCACGTCACACGCCCAGACGTGAGCGCCGCGCCCGGCGAACGCCACAGCGATGGCGCGCCCGAATCCGTGCGCGGCGCCTGTGACGATTGCGGTCTTTCCGCTGAAGTCCAGGTGGTCGTTAGTCATTGATCGTTTGGCCGGCGGCAAGGGCGTCGAGTGTGTCGAGGGACTGCGGACGGGCGCCGCGCTCGATCTCGTGGATAAGGGTCACCAGGCGCGCGGTGAGCGGTGTCGGCACTCCGGCCTGGTCCCCCAAACTGACGACGATGCCCAGTTGGGCGTCGACTTCGGTGGGCCGCCTCCGCACCGCGAGGTCGCGCCAGATGCCGCTATGCGACTTCGCCGAGCGCCGGTTGTGCGCGACCAGCGCGTCGAGCGAGCGCTCCGCCGCGCCGGCGGGCGCGGTGGTCAGGAATGCCGCGGGGTCGAACCCATCGAACGTCTCCGGCCGAACGTCGCGTGCCGCCGCGACGGCGAGGATCTCGCGCGCCAGCGCGATGTACAGATGCCGGTAGGCGGGCATGGCAAGGGCGTCGGCGATCGACTCGTTGGTCAACGCCGTCGCGAACAGCATCGCTCCGTACGCTTCCTTGCCCCACAGGTAGCCCCAGATGTTGGGCGTCACGATGGCGCGCGGATCGAAATGACGCCACGCGTCGCAAATCGCCGTCACGCGAGGCGTGAGGCGGCCGTCGATCTCGCCGACGACCACCGCGCCATGACCGGCGTAGTGAATGACGCCAGGCTCCAGATAGTCGGAGCCGAAATTGACAAAGGCGCCGACCGTGCGCTGCGCGCCGACGACCACCGCGATCGCCAGCTCGTTGAGGCCGTTCTGCGCCGACACGACGTATCCGTTGCCGGTCAGGTGCGGACGCAGTGCGCGCACGGCGGCGTCAGTGTGATGCGCCTTGGTCGCGAGGATGATCTCGTCCCACATGCCGCTCAGCGTTTGCGGCGTAAACGCCGGCACGCGCACGGCGAACTCGTCAATCGGACCGGTCACGCGGAGGCCGTTCTGGTTGATGGCGTCGACGTGCTCGACGACCGCATCGACTACGGTGACGTCCTGGCCAGCGCGTGCGAGATAGGCGCCCAGCGTCCCGCCAATCGCTCCCGCGCCCCAGATCAGTGATCGCTTGCTCATTGGTAATTGCACATTGCTAATTGCAAATTGCTAATTTCAGACTTTAACTTCTAACTTCTAACTTACAGATCTCTTAGCAGCTGCCGTGTTTCGTCGACCGCAATTTCCCACAGCGCGAACATCTCGTCGTCCGCGCGCTGATACATCCCGCCGAAGTTGCCGTCGCCGAGATACTGACGCAGCGCGACCGGATCGAGGGCGCGCACCCGTGCCATGTCGACCATCGGACGCTGCGCGCCCGGCATGGCTACGCCGGGCAGCCGCGTCCACGGAAAGTTCTCCATCCACGAGCCGTGCGACGCCACGGGATCGATCGCCTGCACCTTGGCCCACGTGCGCGGGGCGTTCCACCAGTTGTGGAAGAGGACGCGGCAAGCCGGGTGATCGGCGGCCCACTCGAGCGCGAACTGCTGCACGGCGTTGTTGCCGCCGTGCCCGTTGACGATCAGGATGCGGCGAAATCCGCTGTGGGCCATGCCGTCGAGGATGTCGCCGACGACGCGCAAATGCGTCTCGACGCGCAGCGAGATCGAGCCGGGGAACTCGCGGAAATAGGGCGTGACGCCGTACGGCACCACCGGAAACACCGGCACGCCGAGCGGCTCCGCGGCGTCGGCGGCCACACGCTCGGGCAGGATGCAATCGACCGTGAGACGCAGATGACTGTGCTGCTCGGTGCTGCCGAGCGGCAATACGGCGCGGTCGTCGCGCCGCAGGTATTCCTCCACCTGCATCCAGTTCATGTCGGCAATGCGCATGTCGGTCCTCAGTCCGTGGTCAGAACAGGCCGCTCATTCTAGTGCCGCCGGGCACACGTCAACGAGGCCCCCACGGCCGGGGCTATGATGCGGGCACACCGTTGTGACAACAAACCCATGAAAGCTGGTGGATGGCGTGTGGGGCTGGCCGCCGTTGCCGTTGTCCTGACGATAGCCGCTGGCGCCGCCGTCACACAACTGCCCGCGTTGGGAGCAGGAGGCTTGCTCCATCCTGCCCGGCGGCCCGTCGTCGGGGCCGCGCCGAAGGGCTGTGATGATGTCGTCTTTGCCGGTGACGGGGTCGCTCTCAAGGGCTGGCGGTGCAACGCCGCCGGTCCCCGGCGAGGCGTGCTTGTGTACCTTCATGGCGTTGCCGACAACAGAACCAGTGCTATCGGCGTAATCGAGCGCTTCCGCGCACGCGGATTCGATGTCGTGGCCTACGACAGCCGCGCTCACGGCGAGTCGGATGGCGATGTGTGCACGTATGGTTTCTTGGAGAAGCGAGACCTGAGTCGAGTCATCGACACCCTCGGAGGCGGTTCGATCGTGCTGGTTGGCACATCCCTCGGAGCCGCGGTCGCCATCCAGGAGGCCGCGACGGACAAACGGATTCGAGCCGTGGTCGCGGCGGAGACATTCTCCGATCTCCGTACGGTCGCCGCCGAACGTGCCCCCTTCTTCTTCACGCCGACGATCATCCGCCGCGCATTCCAGCTTGCCGAGCAACAGGGGCACTTCGACGTCGACGCCGTCAACCCTGCGAACGCCGCTCTTGGAATCACGGTGCCTGTGCTCCTCGTTCACGGGGATGCGGATACCGACACACCGGTAGCCCATTCGAGGAGGGTATTCGCCAACCTGCACGGACCGAAACGCCTCATTGTCGTGCCCGGCGCTCGACACAACGGTTCACTTCGCGCTGAAGTGTGGGAGGAGATCGAACAGTGGGTCCTCCTATCGGCGCCACTAGAGAGCGGAAAATCCCTCTAACGCGAGCGCGGACGCGATGTTGCAGATGAGAAACGGGACGCAGGAGGCTCGCGTGTGAGGAGCGTCGTTGTGTTTCTCCTCGCCGTGACCGCGGTTGCCTGTGACGCAGCGGCACCCGCTGCGCCGACCATCGAGGCGTACGCGGTCTCGCGGCCCGCGGCTCCAGTTGCGATCTCCGGTCGCGCGCTCGACTTCGGCACGGGCGCTGGAGTGCCGAACGTCGCCGTGGCGCTGGGGAATCTCGACTTTTCGGGGCAGTTCGTGGCGAAAGCATCCGCGATCACCAATGCAACAGGTTCCTACACCCTGAGCATCGCCCGCGGCTTTTACCTGGCAACAGTCGACGCTGACGGTTTCGGACAGCTGAAAATGGTCGGCGCCGGTGGCGGCGGCAATTTTCTCGTCAACCCGGGAACGTGCGTCTCACGCTACGGGTACGTCGTCGATCTGCTGACCGGGGATCCAATTGAGGGCGCACGCGTGACCGTGTCCGGAAACGTGACCAGCAGCGACGCAACGGGGTGGTATCGTGTGGATCTCGGCTGCCCCGCGAATCGCCTGGTCGGCTTCAACACGACCTTCATCGTCGTTTCGCATCCCGGGTATCAGGACGGCGGACAAGTGGTTGGCCGCGGGGTCTTTGGCACGTCGCGTCTCGATATTGCGCTTGGAAGGCGGAAAGCCTTTTGAGCGTCGACGCTTCCCTGCCTGGCCCCAGTACTACACCGATCCGAAACCCGTTCTAATCGAGCGCGCGGCGAATGTCTCCCCGCCGGCGCTGCCCGCGTCCCGTTCGCAGGCGGCCCTTCGACGCCAGACGATGCTTCGCCTTCGGATCGTCGTCGATGGAATAGGTGACGTGCCCCTTCTTGGCCGGATCGAAGAAGCCGATGTAGCCGCCGGGATTGACGGAGAACGACCGGAGCGTCGTGCCATCGTCGGTGATCGTGCCAAGGAAATCGTTGCGACCGCCTCGTTCGTCGCTGCTGGTGAAATAGAGCGGCAGGACGAAGTTGCTCACGTGGACGCCGTCGATTTCGTAGGTTTCGTTCTGGACCGCATCGCACATCTCGAACCAATGAAACACCTGATGCTTGTGTTTCTTCGGATGCGGACCTTGCACCAGCAGGTTGTTCTCCGGATCGCCGGTCAGCTCGAGCGCCTCGTGCGACAGGGTCACGGTCCAGTCTTCGTTGAGCTTCTTGCTCATCTCGAGGAAGACGATGCCGTAGGGAATACCGGAAAAATGTTTCTCGTGAAAACCTTCCGCATCCGTGATTCTCACGACATCGCGGACGTACAGAATCGCGTCGCCGCGCATGTCGGCCGGATCCATGGCGTTGCGTCCCTTGGCGTGGCCGCTCCTGCCTTCGAGCCGAAGCTGCGCGCCGAAGCCCCAATACGGGGAGAAGTCCTCGGCGATCTGCCGATTGACGCCGCGAATCGCCCGCAGCAGGTCGGCATCGGAGATCGCCCCGGTCGACATGTTGATCACCGAGATAATCATGCGCGTCGGCTCCTTCTGGCCGACGGTCCAGATTGTCCGCTCTGTTCGGCGATTCGTCTAGCCCCTGAATTTCCAGTAGAAGCCAGCGGCGAAGCCGATGAGCGCAGCGAGCAGGATCGAGTCGCTGGTGATCCGTGCGCCGGCGGCTCCAACACCATCGCCGCCACCGAGCCGCGACAGCACCTGCGGTATCACGATCGGGAGCACGAACGCCGCCAGGAACCAGAGCATGGAGGCGGCAACGGCGCCCACAATGCCGGTCAGCACGCATTTCAGGTAGATCATCGCCGGCTGCCTTGCATCAACCGCCCGCCAGGGCTCCGATCACCAGGAACGGCTCCGTGCCGCGCATCACCGGTTCCGGGAGCGGCGCGTCCGGCGGTTCGTGCGACAGGTCCTGCTCGCAGGCGAAGAACCGCAGAAAGGGACGCCGTTTCAACGTGCCGTGATCGCGGATCGTGCCGCGCAGCACCGGGTACGCAGCCTCGAGCGCGTCGAGCACCGATCGCTGCGTGACCGATCCGGCGACGTCGACCGAGACTTCGCTCCCGACACGCGCCAGCGTCCGGAGATGCGCCGGCAGCTCGACGCGGATGGTCATCGCCCACCTCCACCGCGGCTACGGCGTGGCAAGGGTCTGGGCCTCCACCGACAGCACCGCCGGCAGATCGCGGGCGATCGCGGACCAGTGATCACCGCCGTCCGGCGACGCGTAGACCTGCCCGCCGGTGGTGCCGAAGTACACGCCGCAGGAGTCGAGCGTATCGACGGCCATCGCGTCGCGCAACACGTTGACGTAACAGTCGCGCTGCGGCAGGCCGTCGGTCAGCGCCTCCCATTCGTTGCCGCCGGTCCGGCTGCGATAGACGCGCAGCTTGCCCTCCGGTGGATAGTGCTCCGAATCGCTCTTGATCGGGACGACATAAATCGTCTCGGGCTCGTGAGCGTGGACGTCGATCGGGAACCCGAAATCGGTCGGCAGGTTGCCGCTGACCTCGCGCCACGAATCGCCGCCGTCGTCGGTGCGCATGACGTCCCAGTGCTTCTGCATGAACAGCGTGTTGGGGCGCGAGCGGTGCATCGCGATACGGTGGACACAGTGGCCGACGTCGGCCGTCGGGTCTGGGATGTGCGAGGAGCGCAGGCCCTGGTTGATCGGCGTCCACGTCGCGCCGCCGTCGCCGGTCCGGAAGGCACCCGCGGCGGAGATGGCGATGAACATACGGTCGGCGTTGGTCGGATCGATGACGATTGTGTGCAGACACAGGCCGCCGGCGCCGGGCGCCCAGCGCGAACCTGACCCGTGCTCGCGAAGGCCCTTCAGCTCCTGCCAGGTCTGCCCTGCGTCGACGGTCTTGAACATCGCGGCGTCCTCGACGCCGGCGTAGACCGTGTCGGGATCGCTGAGCGACGGTTCGAGGTGCCAGACCCGTTTGAACTCCCAGGGGTGCGGCGTGCCGTCGTACCATTCATGCGTGCCGGGCACTGAGGCGTACTCGAACTTGTTGCCTACCGGCTCCCACGTTCTGCCGCCGTCGTCGGATCGCTGCATGAGCTGGCCGTGCCAGCCGGTGCCCTGCGACGCGTACAGGCGATTCGGGTTCGCCGGCGAACCCTTGAGGTGATACATCTCCCAGCCGCCGAAATGCGGACCGCTGATATCCCAGTTCTTGCGCGTGCCGTCCGCCGTCAAGATGAATGCGCCTTTTCGCGTCCCTACCAGTACTCGCACACCGCTCATAGACACTCTCCCGCTGATTGTCGATCGCGGAGGGCTGAAATCGACATCGCCAAGGAATGTTCATGACGGTGTGACGTTTTCGCCATCTTTTCACGGAACGATCGAGTCCGTGACTTTCGCCCCTGCCCGCTCCCATGCACGCTGGCCAGCCGTAGCGGCGCTGATGGCCTCCATTGCCGCAGCGGGGTGCGCCGACTCGTCCACGACCACGGCGCCGACAACCGCAGGGCTTGCGAGTATCGTGCTGTCGTCGAGCTCGGTCGTTGGCGGAACGCCGGTCACCGCGGTCCTGACGCTGACGACGACCGCGCCGGCGGGCGGGGCGGCGGTCAACCTGGCGAGCAGCAGCGCCGCCGTCGTCGTGCCGGCGAGCGTCACGATTCCGGAAGGCACCAATACCCTCTCGTTCTCGGTCGCCACCACGAGCGCCGCGGCGTCGACCACTATCACCGCGACCTACGCCGGCGCGAACCAGACGGCGACTCTCGTCACGACTGTCGTCACCGTGGCAGCGCTGGAGACGGTTTTTCTGTCGAACAGTGTCTCCGTCGCCGGTACGCAGGTGCAGGGAACCGTCACGCTGACGGCGCCCGCACCTGCAGGTGGACTAGCCGTGTCTCTGGCAAGCAGTACCCCTGTGGCGTCTGTCCCGGGCTCTGTCGTCGTCCGGCCGGGCCAGACGACGGCGACATTCGCAGTCGAGATCGGGGCCTCGCCGACGGCACTCACGGCGGCGATCACCGCCAGCGCGTCCGGGGTGACCCGAACGACCTCGTTGACGATCGGACAGCTGGCGCTGTCGGTCATGCTCAACTCGGTCCCAGGCGGCATTCCCGACACCGGTGTCGTGTCCGTGCCGGCCCCGGCGCCTGATGGCGGAGCGCTCATCGCGCTGACGAGCAACTCGCCCAACGCCACGGTGCCGGCAACCGTGACGATCCCGGCAGGCGGGACGTCGCAGACGTTCACAATCGCGACCGTCGACGCGCCGCCGACGCAAACCGCGATGATTACGGCGACGTACGGCGGCAGCGGTCAGACCGCGACATTCCGCATCGTTGCGTATCCCAACCTGGTCGCTGTGAGCTGCAATCCTTCGACGGCGGCTGCGGGAACAACGATTCAGTGCTCCGGCACGCTCGGGACGCCGGGCTCCGCGTCCGGCTGGCGTCTCGCGCTCGCCAGCAGCGACCCGGCGGTCACCGCACCGGCAACGGTCACGGTTCCGCCGGGGAGCACGACGTTTCAGTTCCCGCTCGCAACCGGGACGGTGTCGAGTGTCACGGCCGTTACCGTCAAGATCACCGACGCGGACAGCGGGTTCACGCTCTGGACTGTCGGGATTTCCGTGTCGCCATAGGGGCGGTAGACTACCGGCGAATGCCGAGCCCTACTGAGCACGAGATCCTGGCGGCCGCCGGACGCGAGATCGCGATCTCGAACCCCCGCAAAGTGCTCTTTCCGCAGGCCGGGTACACCAAGCTCGATCTTGCGCGCTACTACCTCGCTGTCGCGGACGGCGCCCTGCGCGGCGCGGGGGGACGGCCGAATGTGCTGGTCCGATACCCCAACGGCGTCGGCGGCGAGTTCTTCTTTCAGAAGCGGGCACCCGAATCGCGGCTGCCGTGGATCGAGGTCGTGTCGCTGAGTTTTCCCTCCGGCCGCACCGCCGAGGAAGTCGTGCCGCGCGACGCCGCCGCGCTCGTCTGGATGGCCAACCTCGCATGCCTCGAACTGCACCCGCATCCGGTTCGAGCGGAAGATCTCGATCACCCGGACGAATTGCGCGTCGACCTGGACCCGGTGCCGGGGATCGAGTGGCCCCGGATTCGTGACGTGGCGAAGGTCGTGCGCGCGACGCTCGACGACCTCGGCCTGATCGGCTGGCCGAAGACGTCCGGCTCGCGCGGCATCCACGTGTACGTGCGCATCGAGCAGCGCTGGCCTTTCGACGTCGTGCGCCGCGCCGCGCTCGCCTTCGCGCGCGAGGTCGAGCGGCGCGCGCCCGCTCTGGCGACGAGCAAGTGGTGGAAGGAGGAACGCCACGGCGTGTTCCTCGACTACAACCAGAACGCGAAGGACCGCACGATCGCGAGCGCCTATTCGGTGCGCCCGACGGCGGACGCGCGGGTGTCGGCGCCGCTGACCTGGGACGAAATCGACGACTGCAACCCCGCCGACTTCACGCTGCGGACGATGCCGGCACGGTTCGCCGAGATTGGCGACCGCCATGCCGGCATCGACGATCGCCCCTGCTCGCTCGAAGCCCTGATCGAGCTGTCGACGAAGCAGGAGCGCGAAGGCCAGGGGGACGCGCCGTGGCCGCCGAACTACAAGAAGCAGGCGGGCGAACCGCCGCGCGTGCAGCCCTCGAAGCGCCGGACCGGCGACACCGGTCCGAAGCGACGCACATCAACTCGTCCGCTGATCGAGATCGGCCGCTCGGCGAAAAAGGATGACGCGCTGGCGGGGCTCGAACGGTGGAAAGCGCGGCATGCGGAGGCGGCCGCACATCTGGAGCCGGCCGACGTGCTGGTCGACGCGATGCGGGGGCGCTTCAAAACGTGGACGCGTATTCGCGTCAACCTCCAGCACGTGCCGGAGGCGCTACGTCCCGCGCAGGAGGCGTTGGATCCAGACGACACGCCGAACGAATGGGCTCATGTGGATCCGGCTACCTGGCACCGAAGACCTTCGAAAGCTCGTAAGGCGCCGTGACCTC
>Ga0068858_100005610_pt1 | contig 12270 bp, 10 predicted proteins | sample KBSSwiS12_FD_66589 | JGI IMG/M metagenome (GOLD analysis project Ga0068858, IMG submission 66589) | Switchgrass rhizosphere microbial communities from Kellogg Biological Station, Michigan, USA - KBS Switchgrass S1-2 | ecosystem: Host-associated > Plants > Roots > Rhizosphere > Soil ... | reverse complement strand
CGGGCCGTGAAGTCTTGAAGGTCAGCTACAAATTTGGCGCAGGCTCGCGGTTTTTGCGCATGTCGAATCATTCGCCCATTCCGAACCTTCCGATCGAGGGTGAAGCCAATGAAAACCTGGGACCAACCCGCGTGGCGTGGTGGGTCTACGGCGATGGCGCCGGTTGCACTCCGCGGATTCGTTTCACCGATGCCACAGGACAGAGCTTCCAGGCAGATGGGCAAAAAATCACGTGGAAGGGATGGCGCTATATCACCTTTGCATTGCGGCCATCGGATAGTGAGCCGCTCTTTCATTGGGGCGCGGCCAACGACGGGGTCGTCCATTATCCTCTCAAATGGGATTCGATGTTTCTCCTCGATAACCCCGCGAAAACAGCGGTCGAGGGCGAGATCTATCTCAGCGCACCCACCCTGCTCTACTAGACTGGCGGAATTGCTTACTTCGGAGCACGGTTGGGGTAGGGCGGCTTTTGGGGAGGAGCGGACGGGCTGGCTTGCATCTCCTTTTGCACTTCCTCGATGGCGCGCTCGAGCTGCGGGTCGCGGCCCTGGGCGAGTTGCGCGGGATCATCCAGCACAGGGATGTCCGGATCGACGCCGTGACCTTCGATGATCCATTTGCCGGCGGTGTCGTAGATGCTGAATGTCGGCACCGTCACACGTCCGCCATCGATCAGGCTGGGCGCGCCGGTCATGCCAATCAACCCGCCCCACGTGCGGGTGCCGATGATCGGCCCGAGCTTGTTTTCGCGGAATAGCCACGGAAAGCAGTCGCCACCCGAGCCACTCCAGCCGTTGGTCAGCATCACCTTCGGCCCGACCTGCGCGATGTACGGCGTCTGCCAGTCGCGCCCATCGCGCACGCCCCAGTAGTTCGTCACGCGGCGGCCGAGCAGCTCGATGAAGCGGTCGGGAATCTGCCCGCCGGAATTCCAGCGTTCGTCGACGACCAAGCCCTTCTTGGCGACTTGCGCGCGGAATTGCTCGTACAATTCGCTCTGCCCGTCCACGCCGGTGTTCTTCACGTAGATGTAGCCGATGGTGCCGCCGCTCGCGGCGTCGACCCGGCGGCGATTCGCCTCAACCCACGCCTTGTGGCGCAGCGTGGCTTCGCTGCCAATCGTCTGAATGAGCACGTTGCGAGAACCCGCCATGGTGGGGCGGTCGTTGACGGTGATGAAGGCCGCCTTGTCCGCAAGTCCCTGGAAGGACGCCCACGGATCCTCGCGCACATCAAGCGGGCGGCCGTTGACCGCGAGGAGCCAGTCGCCCTCGTACACATTCACGCCTGGTTGCAGCAAGGGCGAACGCACGTTGTCCCACGGCGCAGGCTTGAGGATGTGGGTGATGCGATAGGCGCCGCGCTCCAGCGCGAAGTCGCAGCCGAGATAGCCGACCGTCCGCGTGGGCGCCTCCTCGACGTCGCCGCCACTGCGGTAGGTGTGGGAGCAATTCATTTCCCCGAGGAGTTCGCCGAGGATGTAATTCACATCACTGCGCGTCACGGCGTCCTGGAGCAGTTTACCGTAGCGCTCGCGCATCTTCGGCCAATCCACCCCGTGCATGCCGGGATCGTAGAAAAAGTCGCGCTCGACGCGCCAGGCGTCATTGAAGATCTGGCGCCATTCGGCGGCCGGATCGATGGTCATCTCCAAACCGCCAACCGCCAACGGCCGGTCGATCTTTTGCCCCTCCAGGACATTGATGATGCCCCACTGGTCACCCTTCTTGACGAGCAACTTGCGTCCGTCGGCGGAGAGTTCCATACCGCCGCAATCGTCGAGGATCATCTTTTCCTCGCGCTTTTCGAGGTCCCAGAAGGACAGCGGCGCGACGCCTTTGCGTGAGCCGACACGCGGTGGCCAGCGGAAGATCACCCGTCCCGGCACGGCGGCGAGATTGTCGAAGTGCCCGCCGCCCACGGGCAGCACCACACCGCGCGCCTCCATGTCGTCGAAATCGATGATCAATGGTTTCGGCTTGAGCGGGTACTGGCGGGTGACCCGCATGCCTTGGCGCGCTTCGCCGGGAGGTTGATTTTCGCCCGCCGGTTTTTGCTCGTTCAGGGCGGTGTCACCCGGTGGTTTATCCTTCTTCGGTTCGCTCTGCTTTGGCTGCTCGTCCTTCTTCTCCTTGGCAGGCTCTTCCTTTTTCTCCTCGGTCTTTTCCGGCACGGGCGGGTCCTTGCGCACCGGCTCTTCATCGTCGCGCGGCCCCATTGGCGAAGGCACATCCTTGCGCAGCGGCAACGCGACGAGGCTCTCGCCGTTGGTATAGATCCAGGTGTTGTCCGATTCGCTGTAGATCGGCTCGAAGACCCGCTTCGAGCGGTAGTAGAGGTAACGCCCGTCCGGATCGAAGACCGGCATGTCATCATCGAAAAAGCCGCTCGTGGCCGCGAGCTCGCGCTTTTCCTTGGTGTCGAAAACGACGATCGCTGATTGCCGGTTGGGCCGGTCGGCAGCGTAGGCAAACCAACGGCTGTCCGCCGACCAACTCACGGAAAACTGTAACAGGTCGCCTTCGTAGGCCCAAAGCTGGCGACCCACTTCGGTGGTCTGCTTCGTCTCCATGTCGAAGAGGTGAATGCGCATCGCCTGGTCAATGAAGACGATCTTCTTCGCGTCGGGCGACCATTGAGGATGGTAACGGAATCCTGGTCCCAGGTGGGTCATCGTCTGCTCGCCTCCGGGTCCTTCGGCGGGGCCGAGCGTGAGTTCGTACTCACCCGAGCGGTCGCTGAAATAGGCGATCCATTTCCCATCGGGCGACCAGGCGGGAAAGCGCTCGGCCACTCCACTCGAGGACGTCAAATCGCGCACGACGCCATGTTCCGCCGGCACGCTGAAGATATCACCGCGCGCCTCGAAGAGCGCGCGTTTGCCAGTGGGGGAAATGGTTGCACTACGGACATAGGAGGCCACGTTTTGCACGCGCGATCGCAGCGTGGCACGATCGGTGGCGACCTTGATGTTGACCTCGTGCGCTTGTTCGGTGGCGAGGTCGAGCAGGTAGAGCCGTCCGGCGTTTTCGAAGACCAGGTCATCCGGCCCGATGCTCGGGAAATGCACGTCGGAATCCGTGAAATGCGTGACCTCGCGGGTCTGCTTGGTGCGGGTGTCATAGGCCCAGATGTTGTCCCGCTGGTGATCGTCACGATCGGAGAGGAAATAGAGCGTGTCGCCGTGCCACATGGGCTGGGAATCATTCGCGTCGTTGTGGGTCACGTTCTCGGCGGTCTTGTTTTCGAGATCGAAGAGCCAGATGTCGGGCGCCATGCCGCCGCGGTACCGCTTCCAGGTGGCGAAGTCGGTGGAGATGGGGGTGAAGGCCAGCATGCGGCCATCCGGCGAAACAGCACCAAACTCGCCGTAGGCCACGGGCAGCTTTTCCGGGAGCCCGCCTTGTGCGGACACCTTGAAGAGCTGGCCGACGCGCTCGGTGAAGCTTGTCATGTGCGAGGCGAAGATCAGCGACTGGCCATCGGGATACCAGCCAAGCAGCCGCTCGCTGCCGCCGTGATGGGTGATACGCTGCGGTTCGCCGCCGCCCACCGGCATGACGTAAAGATCGACGTTGCCATCGTAATTGCCGCTGAAGGCCAGCTTCTTGCCATCGGGCGAGAAACGCGGGAACTGCTGCGAACCACGGGGCGAACTCAACCGCAGCGCGGTGCCGCCCGACTTGAGCGCGATCCAGATATTGCCGCCATAAACGAAGGCGATCTGGGACTTCGAAACCGTCGGCATCTGCAACATGCGGGCGTCGATTTGCGCGGGGGCCGGCTCATCGTCGGCATGCAGGAGCGAGACGGCAAGGACGGCGAGACCAAGGCGGAACGGGAGTTTCATGGGGTGGAAGAAGCGGGAGAATGCGGGGATGGGTGTGTTTTGGCGAGTCAGGAAAGGGTGGGCATCGTGAGTTCCATGGCGGGGTGGGAGTTAGGCGATGGACATTGCCTAACCAGAGTGCATCCGGCAAACGAGGCACACCGTGAGCTCGCTCCATCCTCAATCTGCGACCGCGTCTGATCCGAGCGCCAGCCAGACCCTGTTTTTTCGGATAATATTCGCGGTTCTTTTCCTGATCGGCGCGGGCTTTTTCCTGGGGCTCACCGCGTGGCCCGGGTTCCAGGTCGTGACCGCCCGGCAGTGGCCGGCAATCCCCTGCATCGTGGACTCCAGCCGCATCTTCTATGAGCAGGGTGATGACAGCACGAGCTATCGCGTGGACATTACCTATCACTACACCTTTGCCGGGGAGTCCCACACCTCCGGGCGCTACGCCTTCGGAGCCGGTTTTCCCAACGGCCTGCGAACCAAACAGGCGATCGTGGATCAGCATCCAGTCGGACTGAAGACGACGTGTTTCGTCAATCCCCAAGCACCGGATCAAGCCGTCCTCGATCGCGACTGGCAGCCGGAAATGGGCCGGGGTGTCTTCGCGTTCTTCCTGGCATTAGCCGGCGGACTGGGTCTGGCCTTCTCCCCCACCCTCGCCCGCTGGAAATGCGAAACCGAAGCTGCGCAAAAAGTCGCGACCGGCACGGGCGGGGCGATCCTCCTCACCCCGAAGCGCCCCCCGACGGGCAAGTTCCTCGCGATGCTCATCGCCACCCTGGCGTTCAACAGCTTCATGGGCTTCATCGCCTATTTGCTTTTCTTCGTGGAGGACCGGAAGGACGTCGAGCTCGGCCCACGCATCATCATCTGCCTCTTCCTGTTGGCCGGCTTCAATTTCCTGTGCAAAGTCGTCGAGCAATTCTTCGCGCTCTTTCGCCCGCGCGTCCACGTCACCGTGCAGAACACTTCCATCCCCGTCGGCGGCGAGTTGCGGGTTTCGTGGACGGTGACCGGCAAAGTCTCGCGGCTGAAAAAGATACGCCTCACCCTCGAGGGTCGGGGCGCTCCGGAATTGCGCGGCGGCCGCATGGTGCGCACCAAAAAGAAGGTCTTCGCCAGGATCCCCGTCTTCGACGCCTCCAATTGCGAATTTCCGGCCCGAGGAGCGGCGCACGTCGTGATCCCTCTCGATTCCAAGCCCACGGTCGAAGACGAGCAGTTCTGGAGCCTGCGCGTCCGCGGCAAAACCCGGGGCCTCCCTGACGTGGACGACGAGTATCCGCTCAACATCGTAGCCCGGTAATGCGCATTTGCCAAAAGACCGCGATGTCGGCAAACGGAAACGGTTCATGAACTCTCCGACCAGTTCTTCCCGTTCCGCGCCAAAGGCGGCACCGCGCCGACGCCCTTTTCCACGCAGCGCCTTTGCTGTCTTCCTGGTCGTCGGGCTCGTTGTCCTGTACCTGACGGTCGGCCGCCCGTTGCAGCAGGTCGCGGCGGCGCGAAACTGGAAGGAGACGCCTTGCACGGTCTCCTCGAGCCGGGTGGTCCCGGTCGGAAACCCGAGGCACGGCATCCAAAGCTACCGCATCGCTATTCTCTATCACTACAACGTGCATGGCGTCGACTACGGCACCGATCGCTACCAGTTCGACAACAGTGCGAGTTCCGGGCAGGAGGACAAGCAGCGGATCGTCGATCAATATCCGCCGGGACGCAAAACGGTGTGCTACGTCGATCCCGAACATCCTTCCCAAGCCGTCCTGAGCCGCAGCCCGAATGGCGAGATGCGCTACGGCCTCATCGGTGTGGCCTTCGCGGCCATGGGCGTGGTGGGGCTTTTCTATTCCAGGCGACCCACGGGCACGTAGTTTCAGCGTCTCGTATTTCCGATGCGCATTGCCAAACCGATGGGCTTCCGGCAAAGGAAGCGGCCACCGTGAGGTCGCTCTCCCGCAAGTCCACCGCAACGCGCCAGCCGAACACGGCCACGGTCGGATGCATGGGCCTCTTTTTCGGGCTCTTCCTGTTCGCCGGCCTGGCGGTCATTTACATGGCGACGATCCACCCGATCGTGCGATCGGTCGGCGCCCTGCGCTGGGTGGAGACGCCCTGCACGGTGGATTCGAGCCGCGTGGTCGTGCATCACAGCAGTTCCAGCCGGGGCGGTCCCACTTACAGCATCGAAATCGTCTACCACTACCGGTGTGAAGCGGGCGCCTTTACCTCCAGCCGTTATCAATTCTCCACCGGCTCGAGCAGCGGGCGCGACCGCAAGCAACGTGTCGTGGACCACTATCCGCCCGGCCGGCAGACGGTATGTTACGTCAATCCGTCGCACCCTTCCGAGGCAGTCATCTACCGCGGCCTCAATGTGGAGATGCTTTTCGGTTTGCTGGGCATTCCCTTTGCCGCGGTCGGCGGAGTCGGCCTCTTCTTCATGGGCCGGCCCGCCGGTCCGCAACGAAGGTCGCAAAAGAATGCGGTGCCCGCCTTTGCCCCAGCCAGTGCCGAACCGGTGCGGCTCAAGTCGCAAGGAACCCCGCTCGGGAAGTTCTTTTTAACCCTCTTTTTCGCCGTCTTTTGGAACGGCTTCATGAGCATCTTTGCCTACATGACCTTCTCGCCCAGCCACAGCTCCGGCGTGCCCATCCTGGCGAAGATCTTCGTCGGGGTTTTCTGCCTCATCGGCCTGCTGATCGCGGCGGGGGTGATCGGCGCCTTCATGGCGCTCTTCAATCCGCGGGTGCTGCTCAGCGCCCGCACCAATGCCGTGCCGCTCGGGGGTGAATTCCAGTTCCAATGGAATGTGAAAGGCCGCGCGGACAAGCTGCATAACATCCGCCTGGTGCTGGAAGGGCGGGAGGAAGCCGTGTCCCGCAGCGGCAAGAGTGTGCAAACGTCCACGCAGACCTTTGCGGAGATCCCTATTTTCCAGGCGATGGATGGCGAAGCGCTCAGCCAAGGCCAAGCCCGCGTGACCATTCCCGCGGGTCTCATGCACACCCTCAACGGCCGGTACAACAAGATCGTGTGGCGCATCCGGGTAAGCGCCGATGTTCCCCATTTTCCGAAAGTCGAGGAAGACTACCCGATCAACGTCCTACCCCGCGGGACCGCCTGACCCAAACTCATGTCCGTAGTCATCCAGATTCCCAATCACCAAACGGCCTTTTCGCCGCGCGACCGCGTGACCGGCCAGGTGTCTTGGCAACTGGACGCGCCGCCGAAGATCGCGGAGTTGCGTCTGTTCTGGAGCACGGACGGACGCGGCCTGAGGGACGAGAGCGTGGTCGAGACCATCCCATTCGCGACTCCGCAGGCCACGGAAACGCGGCCCTTCACGGTCACGCTGCCGGATGCACCCTACAGCTTTTCCGGCGGGCTGATCACGCTCTCCTGGACGCTGGAAATGACCATCGAGCCTGGAGGGGAAACCGCCAGCGTGGACATCGTGGTTGCGCCCGGCGGGCAAGCTGTCTCGCTACCGCGGGTGCTGCCCGCGAAGTAGGTGGCGTTAATGCAATTGACTGACACATGCCATCCCGGCAAGGCGTGCATTCAGGCGTTATTTCGCAGGGGTCTTGCGCTTTTTGGCGGGGCTGGCCTGGCCGGTGGCGACCACGCCGGCGGGTTTGATCTTCTCGAGAAAGGTGGTGAGGACGTCGGCACCGGCTTGATCGTTGGTCTTCAAGAGTTCGCGGCGCAGATTTTCCGCGGTGGTCGAGTAGAAGGCGTAGACATTATTCAGATTCTCCGCCCGGGCGCTGGCGTAGTGGGCCTGGAGGATGGCCAGGGGGTCGGTCGCCGAATCGCCGCCCGTGGTAACCAAGGCCTCATTTGACTCCTCGGGGTTGCGCAGGCGCTTGGCGAAGGTCCGGGCGCGGTCGACCCCGTCCAGATTGGGGATCGCCTGATATTTTTTGGCCAGGGCGTCAGCTTGAAGGGCATACGATTCGTTCAATTTGCCGAGCACATCGGTGCGGGCCTTTTTGTACTCGGCGAGCAGCGTCTCGAGTTTTGGGGCTTGGGCGGCTTGAAGCGGGCCGGAAATGACCAGCAAAGCCGCGACGAAGAGTAAAAAGTGACGGATCTTCATAAAGGAAGGAATGGTTTGGGGGCTAAAAATAGCAAAAGTCGTGCAAGATGGCCTCCGCCTGAGGCCGATTTTTCGGCGGGCTTGTCCAAGTTTATTTAGAATAATTCTTGATAAGGTTAACGGGCGGTGCGAAGCAGAATGTGCCCATGAAACTGCGTGATTCACACAGCGGTGACGGTTCGCCGACACCCGATGACCATATCCATGGACGTGGTCTGCGCATGACCGACCAGCGGCGTGCCGTGTACGACGCCCTGATGGGGGAACGGGATCACCCGACAGCAGTGGAGGTCTTCATGCGGGTGAAGACGAAGATGCCGACGATCTCGCTGGCCACGGTCTACAACTGCCTGGAAACGCTCACGGACTGCGGGTTGGTAAAGGCGGTGAACCACGACCGCGAGCCGTCGCGCTACTGCCCGAACCTGGCCGAGCACGCGCACCTTTTTTGCGACGGTTGCGGTGGGGTGATGGATATTCCCCTGCGCGCCCGGCGGCGTCCGCAGGACATCTGGGAACTGCCGGAAGACGTGTCCATTTTGCAGCACGAAGTTTCGTTCCGCGGGCTGTGCCCGAAATGCGCGACCGCGGACACGCAGAAGGCCCCCCGGACCCGAAGCAAATAGATGGCCTTTTTTAACAACATGAGTTCACTGAAAATCCAAGACCTGCACGTTCGCATCGGCGAAAAGGAAATCATCCGCGGCCTGACCCTCGAAATTCCGAAGGGCGAAGTGCACGCGGTGATGGGGCCGAATGGCTCCGGCAAGAGCACGTTGAGCAAAGCGATCGGCGGCCACCCGGATTATACGGTGACGAGCGGCGACGTGCTGCTCGATGGCGAAAGCATCCTGGGCCTGCAGCCCGATGAGCGGGCACGCAAGGGGCTTTTCCTCGCTTTCCAATACCCGATGGAGATTCCGGGCGTCTCGAACGCCAATTTCCTGCGCGCGGCGCTAAATGCACGCCAACCGGAAGGCGAGGAGATTGAGGCGACGGATTTTTACGAGCACATGTACGACGAGATGGACAAGCTGGAGATGCGCCGTGAATTCACGGCGCGCGCGGTGAACGAAGGCTTTTCCGGCGGCGAGAAAAAGCGCAACGAGATCCTGCAGATGGCCATGCTGAAGCCGAAGTACGCCGTGCTCGACGAGACGGATTCCGGGCTCGATATCGATGCGCTGCGCATCGTGAGCGCGGGTGTCAATGCCCAGCGTGGACCGGAAACCGGTTTCCTCGTCATCACCCATTACCAACGACTGCTCGATTACATCGTACCAGATGTGGTGCACGTGATGGTCGATGGCCGCATCGTGCGCACCGGCCCGAAGGAACTGGCCTACGAACTCGAGGCCAAGGGCTACGACTTTATTCGGGACGAACTCGCGGAGCCTGTGTCCGCATAACCGAGGAACCATATGCCTACGGAAGAAATTACTGATCTCGACATCGACCGCACGCGCGGCGATTTCCGGTACGACGTCAAACACGAGTTCGACGCCGGGACCGGGCTGACTCACGACACGATCGATTACATCGTGAACGTGAAGGGCGAACCGGACTGGATTCGCGACTGGCGCCACAAAGCGCTCGATATTTTCCTCTCGAAGCCGATGCCGACGCATTGGGCCTCGAAGGACCTGGAGAACATCGTCTTCAAGGACATCCGCTATTACCTCTCGGGCGGGCAGAAGGCATCGCGCTCGTGGGAAGATGTGCCGGAGGACATGAAACGGACGTTTGAGCGACTGGGCATCCCGGAGCAGGAGCGCAAGTTCCTCGCGGGCGTCGAGGCGCAGTTCGACTCCGAAGCGGTGTATTCCAATATCAAGAAGGCCGTGGGCGAGCAGGGCGTGATCTTCATGGGCTCGACCGATGGCCTGAAGGAACACCCGGAGATTTTCCGCAAGTGGTTCGGCAAAGTGATCCCGACGGGCGACAACAAATTCAGCGCGCTGAACAGCGCGGTGTTCAGCGGCGGATCGTTCATTTACGTGCCACCAGGCGTGAAGGTGAAGCACCCCTTGCAGGCATATTTCCGGATCAACGCGGAGAACTTCGGGCAGTTCGAGCGGACTCTCATCATCGCCGACGAAGGCTCCGAGGTGATGTACATGGAGGGCTGCACGGCGCCGAAATTTGAGACGGCAACGCTGCACAGCGCGGTGGTGGAACTCGTGGCCATGAAGGGCGCGAAGATCCAGTACGTGACGGTGCAAAACTGGTCGGCGAATGTCTTCAATCTCGTGACCAAGCGCGCCATCGCGCACGAGGAAGCAGAAGTGAAGTGGATCGACTGCAACATCGGTTCGCGGCTGACAATGAAGTACCCGGGCGTGGTCCTGAAGGGCCGCAAGGCCCGCGGCGAAGTGATCAGCATCGCGCTGGCCAACGACGGGCAGCACCAGGACACCGGGGCGAAGATGATCCACGCGGCGGATGAGACGACGTCGAACATTGTTTCGAAGTCGATCAGCATCGGCAAGGGGCGCTCAACCTATCGCGGGCTGGTGCACGTGCCGAAGCATCTCAAGGGGTGCAAGAACAACACCGAGTGCGATGCGCTGCTGATCAACTCCACGGCGCGGACGGACACCTATCCCGCGATCACCGTGCGCGGCACGGGCAACGCCTGCCAGCACGAGGCGAGTGTCTCGCAGATCTCGGCCGAGCAGATTTTCTATATGCAACAGCGCGGCCTCACCGAAGCGCAGGCGATGAGCCTGAGCGTGAACGGTTTCGTCAACGATCTCGTGCGCCAGTTCCCAATGGAATACAGCGTCGAGCTCAAACGCCTCATCGACCTGGAAATGGAAGGCTCGGTCGGCTGATCGCCCACCTCACGCCCCACTTCGCCGCCTGAATTCATGAGCACCGCTTTGCTGGAAGAAGACATGACAGAAACGCCCGCCGCGCCCGCCCGACTCCTGAGCGCCGGCCCCGCCGCCCCCGGGCAGGAAGCCGCCTGGGAACAATTCACGAAGATTCCGTGGCCGACGCGCACGGACGAACGCTGGCGCTTTGCCAACGTGAAGGACCTGGACATGGGTGCGTACGCGCTCCCCTCGCCCATCGATGAAGCGACCCGCGAGGACTTGCTGGCCCGCAGCCGCGGCGTGGAAACGAGCGCCGGGCGGATGGTCTTTGCGAACGATCAACTGCTCTCGCGGGAGGTCTACTCGGAGAAGTTGAACCAGCTCGGCGTGGTCTGGCTGCCGTTGGAGCAGGCGCTCCATGAACACCCCGATCTGGTGCAGCAGTATTTCATGCGCGAAGAGGCCATTCTCGGCGGGCAGAAGTTTGCCGCGCTGCACGCCTCGCAGGTACGCACCGGCATGCTGCTCTACGTCCCGCGCGGCGTGGAGATCGACCTGCCGATCGAGGCGTTTCACTGGCTGCACGGCGACAACAGCTCATGCTTCCCGCACACCCTGATCATCGCCGAGGAGCGGGCCAAAGTGACGGTGGTGGACTACTATGAGAGCGCGGATGCGAATGCACCCGGACTGGCTTGCGCGGTGAACGATCTCTGGCTCGGCGCGGGCGCCAATGTGACTTACGTGTGCGCCCAGAACTGGAGCCGCAAGGCACTTGCTTTCCAAATCAATGCGACGGTCGTGGGGCGCGACGCGCAGGCCCGCACCCTTTTCGCCCAACTCGGCACGCACCATCTGCGCAGCGAGAGCGTGAGTCATCTCCGCGGCCCGGGCGGCCGGAGCGACATGCTCGCGCTCACCGTGGCGGACGACGCGCAGGAAATCGATGCGCGCACTTTCCAGATCCACGAGGCGCCCAATACCGCCAGCGATCTGCTCTACAAGAACTCACTCGACGACAGCGCGCGGACGATTTTCTCCGGCTTGATCCGGGTTGATTCAGGTGCGCACCAGACCGATGCCTACCAGAAGGTGCGCAATCTTTTGCTGAGCGACGAAGCCGAGGCCAACAGCGCGCCCGGCCTGGAGATTGAGGCCAACGACGTGCGCTGCACGCACGGTGCGACGAGTGGCCAGATCGAACAGGAGGAGTTGTTTTACCTCATGTCCCGCGGCATCTCGAAGCGCGCGGCGCAGAAGCTGATCGTGCACGGGTTCCTGCAGGAAGTCGTTGAGCGACTGGACCAGCCGGCGATCGGTGCAAAACTCGCGCAGATGGTGCAGGCAAAATTTGCCAGGCACACCTGAGGCGAACAAACTCGGCAGCCTGCTGTCGAACGATCCGTTGCCCACCATGTTTCCCCCGCTCCTCCGTCGAATCGCGCTCACTTTTCTATTCTGCGCCGCCGCCACCCTGGCTGCCGCCGGGGATTGGCCGGAATGGCGCG
>Ga0068858_100005602_pt1 | contig 12285 bp, 10 predicted proteins | sample KBSSwiS12_FD_66589 | JGI IMG/M metagenome (GOLD analysis project Ga0068858, IMG submission 66589) | Switchgrass rhizosphere microbial communities from Kellogg Biological Station, Michigan, USA - KBS Switchgrass S1-2 | ecosystem: Host-associated > Plants > Roots > Rhizosphere > Soil ... | reverse complement strand
GCTTCCTGCGCTCAGCAATGCGAACTGCACACCGTGATTACCTCTCGGGCGTTTTTGGAGAAAGTAAAGCTGGACGTGCCGGGTGAGTCGATCTATCTGGAAGATTTGGTCCCGACAATTACTGGAGGACAAAAGTTCACGGCGCTTCTGGCTTCGTGGTTTCTGCCTGCCACTTCGCTGGAACGCGCCTGCGGTTCTGATCACAACAGCAAGCTGGACGACACTGCAACCATCATCTTTTCCAGTGGCAGTACCGGTGATCCCAAGGGAGTCATGCTTAGCCACGGCAACATCGCGGCCAACGTTGATCAAATCGCACAGATCTTCATGCTGGATGCCAAGGATCGGATCCTAGGCATTTTGCCTTTTTTCCACTCTTTTGGATTTACCGGGACTTTATGTTTGCCGGCCGCGGTCGGGATGGGCGTGGTTTATCACCCGAGTCCGCTGGATTCGCGGGCCATCGGCGCTTTGGTCAGCAAATATGAAGTTACGTTCTTGCTGGCCACCCCGACTTTCCTGCAAATGTATACGCGGCGCTGCTCGCCAGAGGATTTTGGCAGCTTGCAGTATGTCGTCGCTGGGGCGGAGAAGTTGCCCGACCGCATCTCGCAGGCGTTTGAAGATCAGTTTGGATTGCGTCCATTGGAAGGCTATGGGTGCACCGAGTGTGCGCCTGTGGTCTCGGTAAATCGACGTGACTTCCGCGCAGCTTCATTCCGACAGGTTGGAGCCAAGCGTGGGTCGATCGGGCATCCTCTCCCCGGGATCACAGTGAAGATTATCGATGTGGAAACCAACCAACCCTCTTCTTTCGGCCAGCCTGGATTGCTTTATGTAAAGGGGCCCAACGTGATGCAGGGTTATTTGGGGCGACCGGAGAAGACCGCCGAGGTTTTAAAAGACGGCTGGTACAACACCGGTGACATTGCGGTGCTGGATGAAGATGGATTCATCCGAATCACCGACCGGCTCAGCCGCTTCAGCAAGATTGGCGGTGAGATGGTCCCGCATATCCGCGTTGAGGACAAGTTGCACGAGGTGTCGGGATCGACTGAACAAATTTTCGCGGTAACCGGGATTCCGGATGAGAAAAAAGGCGAGCGGTTGTTTGTGTTGTACACGCTGCCCGACGACAAGATGAAAGATTGTCTGGAGAAGCTGGCAACCTCGGATTTGCCGGCGCTGTGGAAGCCGAAAGCTGACCAGTTTGCGCGCGTGGAGGTTCTGCCTTATCTCGGGACCGGAAAGCTTGATTTGAGGAAAATCAAAGAAATGGCACAGTCTTTGGCGGGTGCGATGGCTAAATAAGCGTCCTGCTAGCTCGCAAAACAAACTTAAAACGCAGAGATCGCAAACAAGGCCGCAGAGAGCAAACCCTTCCTTCACCATGGACACTCGATCGATCGGCAGTTCCTGGATAAAACGTGCTCTTATTACCGCTGTCATTCTTATTGTTTGGTTTTGGACACAATCTTTGATCGGGCACCGATCGCTTTCGGATTCCGGGATCGGCGACCGAATGCACAGTCTATTCGCGCCGTGGAATCAATCTCTCCATGAGCACCCGCGAGCTGCCAATTTTCTATTGATCGTCAGTTCGGCTGTGATTGATTTGATGGGACTGTTTTTGCTGGGACGGTGGATCTTCAGCGGGACGGTTCGACCATTTCTGGGATTGATCCTTCTTATGGGATTGCGTCAGATTTCGCAGGCGCTCTGCGCCCTGCCTGCGCCCCCCGGCATTATCTGGCACGATCCGGGATTTCCGTCTTTGCTGGTGACTTATGCTGTGGCGAATGACTTCTTCTTTTCTGGGCACACCGCTATTGCCGTGTTTGCGGGCCTGGAGTTGGCCCGTTTAAAGAAACTTTGGCTGACCGCGCTTGCAGTTTTATCGGTCGTTTTCGAAGTAGTCATCGTGCTGGTGCTGCGCGCCCACTACACCATGGATGTGATCACCGGAATTTTCGCCGCGTGTTGCGTTTCGTTGCTGGTGTCCTATTTCAACCACAAGCCTTCAGAAAACCTGGTTAAGCACTAGCACGCCACTCGGAGATTTGCCGGAGATACTCTTTCTCCGACTCAGCCGGCAGCAGCACCCAAAGCGTATAAACTCCGAGCACAGTGCCGATCGGAAAGTTGATCAGCGAAACAAAGGCAACGATCAGGGCGAGGACTCGTCCCCATGATTCACGTTGCAGCAATCCCCATCCGGCGATTACCCCGACGACAGCTTTGAGCAGCAACAATGTGCTGATCGCCCCCAACAACGAATGCAGAAATAACGGACCGTGGGGGACGCCATATTGATCGGGACGCGCGAAGATGGTACTGGCTGCGATTCGTAGAACAAGACCGCCCAATAGATGGAATGCCGAATATGCCAACCAAAGAATTCCCAGCAGGCGAACATGCTCCTGCACACGGTTGGCCCGGGGATACGCAACCGAAAAACCGGGGCGAACTTCCTTGCCGCAACGGCTGCAGAAAGCTTGTTCGGAATGAAGCGCTGTGCCACATGCGTCGCAGAACATAAGTCCCTCCTCTCAACTCTTTCTGCATTGATACGGAGAACTCTCAATCGCTGTTCCGACTTTGTTGCTCACATTTTTTGTCAGCAAAACGAAAAGGCCACCCGGCAGTGGATGGCCTCTTCTTTTAGGGAGAATAGTTCCAACGAGATTGAGCCCGCCGAAACTTTCTGGAAAAAATCTTATGAGCCGCCAAGGGGGGTGTCAAGAATTTTTTGGGAAATAAATATCTTTATTTTCAATAAGATACGAAAATGGTCAACATTACCTGCCGGAGCAGGTTTTTGGGCAAAATGCAAGTTTTTTCCGGGTTAACTGGCTTTAATTGATTAACTTACCCGCACATCAGGGCCCTTGGATTCGGCCTCTTCGAGGTGGAGGGCTATGAATTCTGTCTCGTCGGGACGGCCCATAGAAGTGTTGGGAAAAAGCTTCTTCATCAGGACGCGGACACCCCCAAAAGCCAGTCCAGCGATCAATGCGAGGACGGCAACGACTCCGGAAAGAAGCAGCGCGTTTACGACAATCGTGCCGATGTTGCCGCGTTTATCGAAGGGGTTCTTTTCGTTCCAGGTTACGTTGGCCTCGTAATTGACTGATGCGAGCAGCGACTGTACCTGATCGCGCGAGCCTGATCCGGCTACCAGGACCAGAAGTGGTCCGGTGCGCTTGGTGAAGATTTGTCCTGCGGCTAAGGCCGGAACACTTCCTGGCTCTTTTGCATTTTGCGCCTGGGCAGCTTCGAGGGCTTGCAGATGTCCGGTGGCCAGTTGCGGCGTGGGATAGGAGATCACCATCAATGTGGCGTCGCCGCTTGTGGTTGTGGCTACTTCTGCACCGGTGTTGAAGTCGACAAAGTCCGCGGGAATTGGCGCGTTGATTTTTTGCAAACCTACTGGGCCGATTACGTATTTTGTGTGGGCCTTTTGCTCTGGGTCGCGCGGAAGATAAGAAAGAAATGTTGCCAGATTCTGATCGTTCGCCGGTGGTAACGGCAGCATGCCGGAGAGCTCTCGTAATTCCGCCGCCGACATGGCGCTGGTTTTGCTGAAGACCGCATCTACCAATATGCTGCCGCGATAGAACAGAACTCGCTCGTTGAGCGATGCGCCCTGGTCTCCGATTTTTTCTTCTGGCATCGCTGCGGCGCGGTAGTAGGTGAAGGCTCCGTAGGCTCCGCTCGCGTCGGGGAAGCGGATGGCTTTGACTGTCAGCTTGCGGCCATCATCGCGATTGTAGGCGGCAGATTCGAAGTCGGTGAAGCCGTACTCTTTCAGTAGGGCCGCGTTGACCGGGTCGGCGACTCCGGGATCCTGGCTGATTTGCGGTGTGCCGGATTGCTGCCATCCCGCGAATTGCCTGGGTAAGACCTGCGGGGCTGGGGTGGCTTTTTGGGCCACAGCCTGCAATGTCAGCAATAACCAGAGCACAATGAGACGATGAGGACGTATTTTCAATAGACGTTTAATACACACGAGACCTTCAACATTAGACTACAGGGCGGGCTGGAAAGTTTCCATGCGCCGAGCTAAATCAATGAAGAAACACTGCGGCTAAGCCCGGTCTTTTGAATAGTCTGGCTTGCGAGGACGGTGAGCGAAGGCGAGTATCTGGATGATTCTCCCCTGGTTCGCCATAGATAATCGCAAAGGGAAACGATTCAAAATGAACTTAGCCGTTCCATATTCGCCAACTGCTCAGCGCAAGGGCGCATTTCGGCGCAAAAATCGGTGACATCGCAGCTGCTTATTGTCCGACGCTTTTATCCAGTTTGCTGGCCACCTTCACTCCGCCCAAGCCGGTTACGTACTTTGAGATACCACGGTAGAGAGACTCGGCGATTTTCTGGCGGTATTCAGGGGTACGTAGGCGGCGTTCGTCGGTCGGATTACTGACGAAGGAAATCTCGGCCAGGATCGACGGCATGTTGGCGCCAATGAGGACAATAAACGGAGCTTTCTTCACGCCGCGGTTGCGGATATTTGAGCCCTTGGCCGCGAGTCCGCTGTGCAGAGCGGTCTGCACGTCAGAGGCGAATTCTTTGGATTCTTCGATCTTCTCTTTTAGCGCGATCTTTTTTACCAGGTCTTGAAGTTCGTGGATCGACTTGGAGGAAACCGCGTTTTCACGGGCTGCTACTTCCAGCGCTTCGGGTGAAGAGGTGAAGTTCAGGTAATAGGTTTCTACGCCGCGCGCATCGGGATCGTTGCTGGAGTTGGCGTGGATGGAAACAAACAGGTCGGCCTGCTCCTGGTTTGCGATTGCGGTGCGGGTTTCCAGCGGGATGAAGGTGTCGTCACCGCGGGTGTAGACAACTTCTGCTCCCAAGCGCGACTCGAGCAGCTTGCCCAAGCGGCGTCCAACTTCGAGGACCAGATCTTTTTCTTCCAAGCCATTCGGGCCGATGGTCCCACTGTCGTGGCCGCCGTGTCCTGGATCGATTACGATTCTGCCGATTTTCAGGCCTAGTGCACGGATGAGTGAGCGATCGCCGCTGGCGGTTGGCTGCGATTCGTGGATATCGAGATCAGGCGTGGCCTTCCGTTTGCCTTTGGTGGTGGATTTCTTGGGCGCAGGTGCGGGGACAGGAGTGTCCGCATCGTCGCTCACAACCTCTGGTTTTTCCAGTTTCGCGGTCGTAACCTTCTGTGCCTTCGCCGGTGGCGCATCATCGTCATCATCCGCAGCCACTACGACTTTTTTCACACCATTCTTTACTGTGGTTGTAGTCGTTTCTTCTGTCTTGGCTGGGGCAGCCGGCTTGCTCGGCTCCGATTTCAGAACCTGCTGCTGTTTTCCGTGGATATCAATGACCAGCCGCGAAGGATTGGATAACAGGAACGTACTGTAGTCGGAGAGACTGTCCACTTCGAGGACTACGCGCGTGCGGTCCGCCTGGAACTGGCCTACGCGGATTTGTTTCAGGAATCCGTCGTTCACGTCGAAGCTCTTCCCAACCAGTGTGGACGCCAGCTTTGTATTTTTCAGATCGAAATAGATGCGGTCGGGGCTCTCGATGCGTTGGGAGTCAAATTTGACGTCTTGCTCGAGATCGATGGCGATGCGCGTATATTCCGGCGCGGACCAGTAACGAATGCCGGTGACGCGGACTGGCTCAGCGCTGTCATCGTCCTCGGCTGAGTCATCGGCTGTGGCGGGTGCATCCGATGAAGCTTTCTTATCTGCAACACTTTTATCAGCAACACTCTTGCTGACCGGCGCTTCTTTGGTCTTCAGCGCAGCCTGCTCGATTCCGCCTAGTGCTTTGCGCGCATCATCGGCTTGATGGCTCTTGGGATAGCGGCGGAGGAATTCTGTAAAAGTGTCGCGCGCACTGTCCGGATCGTTCAAGTCGTCTTTATAAATTTCACCCATGGTGAACAGCGCGTCGACACGCTGCTCGCTGCCGGGATATTCCTTGCGCAGGAACTCATATTTTCGGATAGCGTTGCGCAGAATCTTTTCATCGTTGAACTGCCGGCCCATCTCCACCATGACCTCGGCTTCGGCAACTACGGCGTAAGAGGCTCTGCCGGCTGTCGGCGCCTCGAAGTAGATACGACGGTAGGCGTTCACAACCTTCTGATACTCAACCCGCGAACGTTCCTTTACCGGACGGCCATTCAGCGCTTCGCGCATGCGTTCGGCGGTGTCGAATTGATTGCTGGCCCAGTCGCTGGATTTGCGGGTACGCGCGGAGGCGGAGAAAAACGGCAGCGCAATGAGAAGCGCAACGGCTCCCAAGCGCAGGGCGCGCGGACTTCTAGCGAAATTCTTCAATTTGATCGACCGTAATCGCTAAAACTTCTTAGTGCACTGACAAATGTCAGTCCACGTTACTGATATACAACACGCCTCGCTCGTCGCGCTTTACTCGCAAGGGGCTACGCAACGGGTTTGACAACAGGTTCCATCCGTTGCCGCCGTAGTAGAGATCGGTGATCCGCCGCACATAGTTACGGGTTTCCGCATAATGCGGAATTCCAGCGCTGCGGTTTACCGCTCCTGCTCCGGCGTTGTAGGCCGCCAGGGTCAGTTTGACGTCGCCGTTGTAGTTCTCCATCAATTGCTTTAGATGACGAACCCCGGCATCAACGTTTTGTTCCGGGTCAAAAGGATTTCTGACCTGTAACTGCCGTGCTGTCTGTGGCATAAGCTGCATCAGCCCCATCGCGCCCTTCCGGGATACGGCATTGGGGTTGAAATTGGACTCCACTTTGATCACTGAGCGGACCAGGTTGGCGTCCACGTTATGCTTTGACGCTGCCTGCTCGATGGCGGCGTCGATCTCCTTTTCCGTAAAGGGCTTGCGGGCGAATCCGATGTTCTGAGACTGGCTTGCATCATTCACCTCGGCGGCCGCGGCACGGGCTGCACGGACATTGGCGTTGGGCACTGATTTCCACTTCTTATCCTTCGGACTCCAGTAAACCAAGCCATTGCTTGGAGCTGCCGGAGCCGCTTGTTTCCGGGCCGCGGGAGCGGACGGAGCTGAAGGAACAGAGTCGTTGGTGAAGACCTTACGGCCAACATCATCGGTGGAAGCGACAATGCTCCCGGTACGAGCTTGGGCGTGCACGTATGGCGTTAAGGAAAGAGAGGTCGCGATTACGGTACTTGCCATCAGGACTGCGTGCAGGCGATTGCGCATGACCGGGTAAAACATCCTCCTCGCGAAGACACACATCGCCTTCGCGTTGAAATGCCCGGGAGCCTGAACGTCAAGAACCTACCAGAGTGAGTTGATTATAGGACGTAGGGGAGGGGTGGGCAATCTGACAAAGGGTCATTGAACCACGGGAGTAATCTTTGCAAGTGATTGTAAACAAAGCATATATCTTCCGCCCGAGCGACCCTCCGCAGGCATTTTTGGGGTGTATTTGTTGCGATTCTCATTGATTGCTGGCTACCAAGTATGCCTTGATCTTGCCGGGCTTTTGTAAAAAATCAGTCCGGTTCCCTTGGGTATCGCGCGCAAATGGTAGGAGACCATTGCATGATCACGCGCATATAGGGGCCAAACTTAGTCCGGAAGAAGCGGGCAAGATGTTTCCTTACATATGGCGCAAGGAATAAGACTGTAACCAGATAATCCACCACATGATGGGAAGGGCTGAAGTAACTCTCGGGCTAAGGTCCTTCCGAAAATACCTGCTTTATGAACTCTTTGTCTTGCAGGATGGGAGCAAACTCTTTTTCGTACGCAATCTCCGCATCCCATTGTTTGCGGAAATTCGGGTCGAGTTTTTTGGCGGTCAGAAACTCCTGCAAAGCGGCGGTCTTGTCACCGGTTAGGTAATCCAGGAACCCCAAGTCGAGATGACTGTCTGAATTGTCCGGCGAATACTTCACGGCACTTTCGGCAGCCTGGCGGGCTTCACGGATTTTTTTGGCTTCCAGCAACTTATAGGCGCTGTCCCCGTAGTTGTAGGCCAGAGCGGTGTCGAGTAGGTGGCGCAACTCTGCGAACGGGTCGGCGCTATCATCGACGTTGATGTAAACATAGCGGTCATTGTTGGTGTTGCGTCCGCATTGCTTGCAGACGATTAGCATGGAAGCGGATTGGTGGCCGCGCTTGTCGCCGCCTGCGGCGTCTCCGGCTTTCAAGGCGGCGAAAAGTTTTTCTGCTAATTCTCCCTTGGTTGATTCAAAAGCCTTGCCCATGGCTTCGGGGACTTGCGGCCCGACCAGGATGTTTCCCTGCGCCGCCCATGCCGCTCCTTTTTGTCCGCCCGCCCAGTTGGGAGCATGGGGGGCTGTGTAGGTGACAACATTTCCTCTGCCATCGACGATCGCGAACTGCCGCCCGTCTTTTCCGGGAAAGGTGTCTTCTGCCAGGAGTTTGTCGGCTACTTGCTGAGCGGTGAGTCCTTGGCGGAGTAACGCTAGGGCTTTGGGGCCGTAGCCCACGTTGACGTCAGCTTGCGTGGCGACCGCCCCTAGTTCCGCTTCGGCCCAGGGAACGACTGATCCGACCGAGAAATAGCGTGAGGCTACGGCGATACCCATCTGTCCAGTGGCGGGATCTCGAGCCACAATGGAAAATGTCGCTACGGTGTTGTGAGCCACCACTGGTTGCTTTGCTCGACAGAAAACAGTGGATAAAAAGATCGCGACCACAATTGCCCCGGGCTTTGGCATTCCCACCTCGCGTAAGACGTTGGTCGTTATGATACGCTGACGAAAAATATCATGATGGAACTTCCCGAAAAGCAGGCCCCTGATTCACAGTGGCTATATGGCTTCTGGTATCGCGCGTTGCCGGGAGAAAAAGTTGGGCCTAGCGAACTGAAGCGGGCCCACGTTTTAGGCACCCCGCTGGTTGTGGGGCGTGATTTGCAGGGGCGCGTCTTTGCTATGAACGATGCTTGTCCGCACCGTGGCATGCCTTTGTCTTGTGGGTGGTTTGATGGCGAACAAGTGGAGTGCAGCTATCACGGGTGGAAGTTTGACGCACGCACTGGGCAATGCCAGTCGATCCCTTCATTGACTGCTGATCAGAAACTGAAAGTGGATCGGATTTATGCCGGCAGTTATCCCTGTGAGGAGCATGACCGCTACATTTGGGTTTACTTGCCGGAGCCTCCGGCGCCCGGTGCGGGATTTACACCGACAGAGACTGCCATACCTGCGCCTCAGGTGGAGAAATTCGGAAAAAAGTTTCAAACAGCACATCTCACCGCCGACATGCCGGTGAGCGTGGACCACGGGATCATCGGGCTGATGGATCCGGCCCATGGACCGTTTGTCCATCAAGCCTGGTGGTGGCGCAGCCGGCATAGCATTCACGAGAAAAAGAAAGATTTTGAGCCAATCCCCAGCGGCTTTCGCATGAGCGCGCATACTCCCAGCTCGAACAGTGGACCTTATAAGCTTCTGCGCATATATGCCGATGCCGACTCGATCACCACGACGATCGATTTTGTTCTCCCCAATATGCGGACGGAGACGATTCGGGCTGGCAAATATTGGTTCTCGAGTTTGACCACAGTCACGCCAATTACCCACAATCACTGCCGCATTGATGTCGTCGCCTGCTGGAATATTTTCAATTGGGTACCGTTTGGGCCGTCGCTGTTGAAGTTTGTTTTCGCAAAGTTTGTGGAGCAGGACCGGCACACTATGGAGTTGCAGGCTGAGGGGCTGAAATACAACCCACATCTTATGCTGATCGATGACGCCGATCGTCCGGCCAAATGGTACTTCGCGCTGAAAGCGGCGCATCTCGAAGCCAAGCGGAGTGGCGGAGAGGCGAAACATCCGCTGAGTGGGCCAGTCACACTCAAATGGAGAAGCTGAGCGAACACAGTTCTCGAGATTTTCTGCTGCGTTCTCTGCGCGATTTCTCCGTGCCCTCTCGCGTTTTAAGATTTACACCGACCGAAAGAAAAAATCTTAAACCGTAGAGTACGCAGGGATCGCAGAGGGAACTCATGTAAACTGACGGAATTCCCTCGCAAATATGCGTGAATTGTGATATTTCATTGGTCTGTGAATTTGTATTTCCAATCCGTGTCCAGTCCACATCTCCAGCCGTGGACGATGTATCGTCTGCTGAGTTATACGGCGAGCTACTTTTAAACATTCATTCACATTGATTCGCCACTCAGCTGTTACGGGTGTGTCCGAGAGCAAGCAGAGCAGGAGACAAACAAAATGCCTAGTAAAAAAGCCAGCGATCACAGCAGCATTTCCGCGTTCATCAAGCATCACTACCGGCATTTCAATGCCGCTACCGTTATCGATGCCAGTGAGGCCTACGTGAAGCTGCTCAAGGATGGGAACAAGATGCTGGTCACCATCGCCGGCGCCATGAGTACAGCGGAGCTCGGCCTTTCGCTGGCGGAGATGATTCGCCAGGACAAGATTCACGGCATTTGCTGCACGGGTGCGAACCTGGAAGAAGATGTGTTCAATCTGGTTGCGCACAATCACTACAAGCGAGTTCCGCATTATCGCCAGCTGAGCCCGGAAGATGAAGAAGACTTGCTCAATCACCACCTGAATCGGGTTACTGACACCTGCATTCCAGAAGAAGAAGCCATGCGCCGGATCGAACGCGCGGTGGGAAAAGAGTGGGTTGCGGCTGACAAAGCCGGCAAGCGGATGTTCCCGCACGAATTTCTGTTCAAGCTGCTGAAAGAAAAACAGCTGGAAAAACATTACGAGATCGATCCCAAAGACAGCTGGATGGTCGCTGCTGCAGAGAAAAATCTGCCGATCTTTGTGCCCGGGTGGGAGGATTCGACTCTTGGCAATATGTTCGCCGCGGCGGTGATCTCCGGGCGCGTGAAGAACGTCACCACCATGCGAAGCGGGATCGAGTACATGATGGAACTGGCAAACTGGTATACGAAAGTCGCGCCGAAAACTCCAATCGGATTTTTCCAGATCGGCGGCGGCATTGCCGGTGACTTTCCGATTTGCGTGGTCCCCATGTTGCATCAAGACCTTAAGCGTGACCATGTGCCGCTGTGGGCCTATTTCTGCCAGATCAGCGACTCGACCACCAGCTATGGTTCCTATTCAGGCGCGGTACCGAACGAGAAAATTACCTGGGGCAAACTGGGGAAAGATACGCCGCGGTTCATTATCGAGTCCGATGCGACCATCGTGGCGCCGTTGATGTTCGCTTACGTGTTGGGTTGGTGAGAGAATGGCCCCCTCCTCTAATACAAATCTACGATATACACTCGAGTTTGCGCGGTGTTAGATTCCCCTCTCATTTCACTAAAACCAAGGGAGAAACAAATGCCAGACCAGGTTCTATCGAATCAGAAAACGATCATTGGCAATCAATCGACGATTGTGAAAAACCAGAAATCGATTCTTGCCAACCAATCCACCATCACGAAGAATCAAAAGGTAATTTTGGCGAATCAGGGCGTTATTAAGAAAAACCAGGCTGCGCTCGGCGAAATTCTGAAGAACCAAAAACTGATCCTTGCGGCGCTGAAGAGGTAGCCTGTAAACAGATTCGCATCCAGTGGTCACTGGTGGATTTTTTGTTTTCTCTCGAGCATGGCAATGAACTGCTGAACCTTCCGGGTGCGCGTTTCCGCCTTCTTCACGGTCTGAATCCGCCACAGGATCGCATACCGATTCGCGCGATCAAGGGTCTGGAAGAATGCCCTGGCTTGCGGATTATGATTGAGCGCGGCTTGCAGATCAGCCGGCACTGTGGACTTGCTTGACGAATCGTAGGCTGATTTCCATCGGCCATCTTGCTTTGCGCTTTCTACTGCTTCCAGGCCGGCGGCTTTCATCGCTCCAGTTGCGATTAATGTCTCTGCCTTTTCACGATTGATTTTTGACCAGATGCTTCTTGTGGAGCGCGGGGTAAATCTTTGCAGCCAGGTCTGCTCATTTTCAGGACGCTTTTGTGCGTCGATCCATCCGTGGCACAATGCGATTTCCAAAGCTTCGGGATAGGTCACAGAACCCAGGCCGGAGTCTTTTTTGGCTAAGCGAAGCCACAGACCGGGACTCTTGCGGTGACTTTTGTCCAGCCACGCGGCCCATTCGTTTTTGGATCTGAACAGACGGATTGGAGAAACGTCTGGTTGTGCAGCAGATTTGCGGCTTCGCGCCATACTAGGCCGCTACCAGCCACTCCAGAGCTTCCGGCTGCGTGTTGAAGACTGGAAGATCGCGGCGGGAAAAAGTTTTGAAATTTTCATAGAAGACGTTGGGCAAGTCTTCTGTCCCGACCCACGCTGCCTTCTTCACATACGGCCGATCGAACACCAGC
>Ga0068858_100005601_pt1 | contig 12285 bp, 10 predicted proteins | sample KBSSwiS12_FD_66589 | JGI IMG/M metagenome (GOLD analysis project Ga0068858, IMG submission 66589) | Switchgrass rhizosphere microbial communities from Kellogg Biological Station, Michigan, USA - KBS Switchgrass S1-2 | ecosystem: Host-associated > Plants > Roots > Rhizosphere > Soil ... | reverse complement strand
AAGTGCTGAATCAGCGCTTCCATTTCCGTGTAGACCCGATCCTTCGGCGGCGGCGTGATCCGCGGATCGTCGATCGCAAACGGCCCGGTCGGCGTGATCCGTGCGAGCGCCTGACGACAGATCTTCACGCTCTCGCGCATCTCGGCGACCCGCACGAGGTAGCGCGCGTAGACGTCCCCTTCGGTCCGCACCGGCACCTGGAAGTCGAACGTCTCGTAGCCGAGGTACGGGAAGAACTTCCGCACGTCGTAGGGGATGCCGGCCGCCCGTCCGATCGGCCCGACCAGACCCATCGCGAGGGCATCGTCCTTGGAGATTCGACCGACGTTCTGGGTCCGCTCGCGGTAGATCTCGTTCTCGGTCAGGAGGTCTTCGTACTCGTCGAGCTTCGGCAGAAAGCGATCCAGAAACGACGTGACAGCCGCGTGGAACCCGCGCGGCAGGTCTTCCCGGAGCCCGCCGACGCGCATGTAGCTCGGAAACAGACGGAACCCCGCGAGCATCTCGTTGATGTTCAGCAGGAGCTCGCGCTCGCGGAAGCAGTACAGCATCACCGACACGGCGCCGACTTCCATGCCGTGCGTTCCCAGCCAGACCAGATGACTGTTGATGCGCTGCAGCTCCGCGATCAGCACGCGAATCGTTCGTACGCGCTCGGGCACCTCGACGCCCAGCAGCGTCTCGACCGAGAGGCAGAAGCACATGCTGTTGGACTGGGCGCTGAGGTAGTCCATCCGTTCGACGAGCGGAATCACCTGCTGCCACTTCTTCTGTTCGCAGGTCTTCTCGATGCCGGTGTGGAGGTAGCCGATCGTCGGCGACGCCGAGAGGACCGTTTCCCCATCGAGCTCGAGCACGATCCGCAGCACGCCGTGCGTGCTGGGGTGCTGCGGCCCCATATTGACGGTCATCGTCTCGGTGCGGATTTCAGGCATCGGACACATTACCTGCCGCGCGGTGCAGACGGCCGCGTCCTCATCGGCGCGACAACCGATCCTTCTCGAGGTTGGTGCGGAATTCCTGTTCGGTCATCTGCAGCGGCTCGGCTACCCGGGGCGTCATCGTGATCTGCACCGGATAGTCCTTCCGCAATGGAAAGCCTTCCCAGTCCTCGGGCATCAGCAGGCGGCGCGGATCCGGATGGCCGTCGAACACAATGCCGAACAGATCCCACACTTCCCGCTCCAGCCAGTTCGCCGCCGGCCACACGCCCGTCACCGTCCCCACATGCGCGGCGTCTCCGGGCAGCCGCACTTTGATCCGGAGCCGGGCGCGATGCTCGATCGACACCAGCAGATAGACCAGCTCGAATCGCGGCTCGCGCGGCCAGAAGTCCACCGCGGTCAGCTCGGCCAGCAGCTCAAACGCCAGGTCCGGACGGTCGCGCAGGACGCGCGCGACCGCGGGCAGCTCGTTTTGCGACACGTAGATCGTCGTGTGGAGGTCGAGGCTCGGTGCAGCCTCGCACTGAGCGCCGGGCACGCCCTCGTGAAGGGCGGCGATGAGCGTCGGAGCGTCCATTTACGCGAGCTTCTGTTGGTCGATCTTCCGCTGCAGCTGCACGATGCCGTAGATGAGGGATTCGGGCCGCGGCGGACAACCGGGGACGTAAACGTCCACGGGAACCACCTGATCGACACCCTGCACGAGCGCGTAATTGTCGAACACTCCGCCGATCGACGCGCACGCGCCCATCGAGATGACCCACTTCGGCTCGGGCATCTGGTCGTAGATGCGGCGAAGTGCGGGCGCCATCTTCCGCGACAACCGTCCGGCGACGATCATCAGATCGGATTGCCGCGGGCTGCCGCGAAACACTTCGGCGCCGAAGCGCGCGATGTCGTAGCGCGAGCAGCTCATCGCCATCATCTCGATGGCGCAGCACGCCAGGCCGAAGGTGACCGGCCAGATCGACGACCGGCGCGCCCACTGCACCATCTTCTCGACACTGGTGGTCAGCACGGGAATTTCAGCTTCGAGGCCCATAGTTCAATCGCCAATCGTCGGTCGACGACCGGCGACTTCGCTCCCCCAGTCGAGCGCGCCCTTGCGCCAGACATAGACGTACCCCGACAGCAACAGCAGCATGAAGATGACGACCTGCAGGAAGCCGCTCCACCCGAGATCGCGCAGCGCCATCGCCCACGGATACAGGAACGCGACTTCGATATCGAAGAGCAGAAAGATCATCGCGACGAGGTAGAACTTCACCGACTGCCGCTCGCGCGCGTCGCCGACGGCCGGCATCCCGCATTCGTACGGCGCCTGTTTTTCCGGGGAAGGCTTGCGTGGGCCGAGGACGCTCGACAGCAGGACGGAGACCAGCGCGAACCCGGCGCCGAGCCCGATCATGATGAGGATTGACAACCAGCCCTGCATGGGTGAGTCCCGGCGCGCGAATCAGCCCGTTCCGCACGGCTTGTGAATCATTTCGCAAGCCGAGGTCTCATGCTATCGCAGTCGACAGTCGGCAGTCTACAGTCGACTATCATGAGCGCCCATGCGTCTCGCGTGGTTTTCTCCACTCCCGCCTGTTCGATCGGGCGTTGCCGCGTACAGTGCCGACGTGTTGCCGCATCTGCGCGGCGATCATGCGATCGACTGCTTCGTCGACAGCGCCGTCCGCGTTGACGACTCCTGCGACGCGCATGATTTCGTCTGGCGGCACCACCGCGAGCCGTACGACCTGGTGGTCTATCAACTTGGAAACGCGCCATGCCACGACTACCTCTGGGCGTATCTCGCGGCCTACCCTGGCCTCGTCGTGCTGCACGATGCACGGTTACATCACGCCCGCGCGCGCTGCCTGCTCAGCAGGGGCCGGGCGGACGACTATCGCGCCGAGTTCCGTTTCGATCACCCGGACGCCGTGCAGGACTTCGCTGAATACGCGGTGGAAGGCCTGGGCGGTCCGATCTACTCCTTCTGGTCGATGATCCGGGTCGTTGCCAGCACCGCGCGGATGATTGCCGTTCACAACCCGCGCGTGGCCGCGGCCCTCGGCGAAGAATACCCTGGCGCCGCCGTCGAGACGATCCGGATGGGCGTCCCGGCGTCCGCAATGGCGCGCGATCGGTTGACGGCTCGGGCCGGCGTGAGGCGCGAGCTCGGGATTCCCGACGATGCCGTGGTGTTCGTCGCCTTCGGAAAGATGACCGCCGACAAACGGATCGGAGAGATTCTGCGCGCCTTCGTAGCGCTGGTCGGGGAAGGGGTGAACGCGTTTCTGATGCTCGTGGGAGACGCCGGCGAGTACCCCGCAATCGAACGTGCCGCGCACGGCATCGACCGCGTGCGCGTCACCGGTTACGTCGCCGATGCTGCGGTTGACGCGTATCTTGCTGCCGGCGATGTCTGTCTGTGCCTCCGCTGGCCGACGGCGCTCGAAACATCGGCCTCGTGGTTGCGCAGTCTGGCTGCACGGCGGGCGACCGTCATCACCGGCCTCGCACATCTCGTCGATGTGCCGGCGATAGATCCACGGAGCTGGCGTCCGACGCACGCCGGGCGCGAACCGGTCGCGGTGAGGATCGATCTCCTCGACGAAGATCGATCGCTCCTGCTCGCCATGCGCCGGCTGGCGGCCGAGCGCACGCTGCGCGACGATCTGGGCAGCGCGGGATACGAGTACTGGGCCCGCGATCACACGCTCGAGGCGATGGCCGCCGACTACCGGCGCGTGATCGATGCCGCAGTGTCGCGACCCGCGCCCCTTCCCGCCGGGCTGCCGCCGCATCTGACCGAAGACCATTCCGCGACCGCCAGGCAGATCGCGCGCAGCTTCGACGTCGACCTCGACATCCTGGCCTGAACTTCGGGGCGTTCGCACACCCTCCCGGTCCGCTGAAGGCGGAAACTACTGGCGCCGTTCAGGTCGAGCCCCAAAATCCTTGTGACGTCATGGCTATGCCGCTACGCTATTGGGCTTACACCGAAAGAGGAACACATGGCCAAGGTCTCGATCTCAGTCAACGGCAGGGTGCGCAAGGGGAACGTCGAGCCACGGATGCTCCTTGTGCACTTCCTGCGCGAGCAACTCAACCTGACAGGCACGCATGTCGGCTGCGACACGAGCCAGTGCGGCGCCTGTACGGTCCTCATTGATGGCCGCAGCGCGAAGTCCTGCACGATCTTCGCGGTCCAGGCCGACGGCTCCGAGGTCACGACCATCGAGGGATTGGCCAGGGACGGCCAACTGCATCCCCTCCAGGAAGGCTTCTGGGAGGAGCATGGTCTCCAGTGCGGTTACTGCACGCCTGGGATGATCCTGTCGGCCGTCAATCTGTTGAATGAGAACCCGGCGCCGACCGAGCCGCAGATTCGCGAGAGCATTGCCGGAAACTTCTGCCGCTGCACCGGCTACCAGCACATCGTGAACGCCATTCAATACGCCGCAACCAGGAGGTAAGCGATATGCCCGCGTCTCCCTTGTTGCCGAAGCTCGTGGGCCAGCGCGTGAAGCGACGCGAGGACCCTCGTCTCATTCAAGGCCGTGGCACCTACGTCGACGACGTGAAAATCGCCGGCATGCAGCACCTGGCCTTCAAGCGGAGCGACGTCGCGCATGGCCGGATCGTCTCCATCGACACGAGCGCCGCGCAAGCCATCGACGGCGTGGAAGCGGTCTTCACGGGCGCTCAGATCGCCGAGTTCCTCGCGCCAATGCCGATCGGCACACCCTTTCCGTCTCCGGTTCATCGGGCGGTGGCCGTGGACGTGGTCCGGTACGTCGGTGAGCCAGTCGCCGTCGTCGTTGCTGTCGACCGCTACGTGGCCCGAGATGCCGCCGACGCCATCCTGGTGGTCTACGAAATGCTGCCCGCCGTCGTCGACCCCGAAGTGGCGATGACCGGAAAGCCCACGGTGATCCACCCGGACTTCGCGAACAACATCGCCCTGGGCATCATCCCCGGCGGCACCGGCGTCTCTCACGGCGGCCCCGTCGATGATTCGGCCGTCGAGAAGGCGTTCGCCGAGGCCGAGGTCGTGATCTCGCAACGAATGCTGAACCAGCGTCTCGCCCCATCGGCCATGGAGCCGCGGGGCGTCGTCGTCAACTACGAGCCGGGGAAGGGCACGATGACGATCTGGGCGTCGACGCAGACCCCGCACATGTTGCGCTCGCTCATCGCCGCGATGAACGGCCTGGGCCAGGATCAGGTCCGCGCCATCGCGCCGGAAGTCGGCGGCGGCTTCGGCGCGAAGGTGAACGTCTACGGTGAAGAGTACGTGGCCGCCGCGCTTTCCAAGCGCCTCGGCATGCCTCTCAAGTGGATCGAGGACCGCTCTGAAGCCTTCATGGCCACGATTCATGGGCGAGACATCCTCGGCTATGTCGATATCGCGGCCAGGCGGGATGGCACTGTTCTCGGCCTGAAGCTCCGCCTCATCGCCGACATCGGAGCGTACAACATGCTCCAAACCGCCATTATCCCGACACTGACCATGTTGATGGCGAACGCGACTTACAACATCCCGGCAATCCGTGTGACGGTCGCGGAGGTCTTCACGAACAAGACCCCGACCGATTCCTATCGGGGCGCGGGACGCCCGGAGGCCACCTACTTCGTCGAGCGCGCGATGGACATGCTCGCGCGCGAGCTGAAGATGGACCCGGCCGACCTGCGGCGCAAGAACTTCATCCAGCCACACGAGTTCCCATTCAAGACCCAGATGGGTGTTGTGTATGACTCGGGCGATTACGAAAAGGCGCTGGACCTCGCGCTGCGGAACTCGGGATGGGAGCTCTTGAAAGCGAAACGGGATGCCGCCAAAGCGGAGGGAAGACTCGTCGGACTCGGCCTGTCGATGTACACCGAAGTGTGCGGCGTCGGACCCTCCGCGCTCCTCCCGACCGGTGGCTGGGAACATTCGCAGGTCACGGTCGAGCGCGACGGCCGAATCAGCGCGACCACCGGCGTCTCACCGCACGGCCAGGGGAACGAGACCACATTTGCCCAGATCCTGGCGGATCAGTTCGGCGTTCCGATCGAACACATCACGATTCACCACGGCGACACCGGCGTCGTGAAGCAGGGAATCGGCACGTTCGGCAGCCGTTCTCAGGCCGTAGGCGGCGCCGCCTTACATATGGCCGGGCACAAAGTGAAAGCGAAAATGGCGAAGTTCGCCGGTGCGCTGCTGGAAGCGCACGAAGAGGATCTCGTCTTTCAGAACGGCACGATCTCGGTGAAGGGATCGCCGGCATCAGGGAAATCGTTCGCCGAGGTGGCCGCGTTCGCCTACGTCCCGGTCCCGCTCCCCGAAGGCCTCGAACCCGGTCTGAGCGAAGAGGCGTTCTTCGAACCAGGCAATAACACCTACCCGTTCGGCTGCCATATCTCGATGCTCGAAATAGATCGCGACACGGGCGAACCGACGCTCCTCAAGTTCGTCGCGGTAGACGACGCCGGGAATCTCATCAACCCGCTCATCGTCGAAGGACAGATTCACGGCGGCCTTGCGCAAGGCATCGGCCAGGCCTTGATCGAAGAGGTGGTGTACGACGAGAACGGTCAGCTGCTGACCGGCTCGTTCATGGACTACGCCATGCCGCGGGCCGCCGATTTCCCGCGCTTCGAGCTCGACAACACGGTCACGCCGACACCGGTGAATCCGCTCGGCGCGAAGGGCGTGGGGGAAGCCGGCACGATCGGCTCAGCCCCGTGCGTCGTCGCCGCGGCCGTCGACGCCCTGAGCGAGTTCGGCGTGAAGCACATCGACATGAAGCTGCGGCCCGAGAAACTGTGGCGCATCATTCACGGAGGCCAGTCATGATCCCCGCAGCTTTCGAGTACGACCGCGCGACGTCGCTCGACGACGCGCTGGCGAAGCTTCGGGCGGCCGGCGGTGACGGCAAATTGATCGCGGGCGGCCACAGCCTGGTCCCGCTGATGAAGTTTCGTCTCAGCCAGCCGAAGGTCCTCATCGATATTGCCCGCATTCCGGGGCTCTCCGGCATTCGCGAGACTGAGGGCACGATCGAGATCGGAGCCGGCACCGTACATCACGATGTCGCCTCGTCCGCTCTGCTGCGCGAGCGATGCCCCGTGGTCGCCGAGACGGCCGCCGAGATCGGCGATCAGCAGGTGCGGAACCGCGGCACGCTCGGGGGCAGTCTGGCGCATGCCGATCCGTCGGCCGACTACCCGGCGGTCATGCTCGCGTTGGACGCTGAAATCCACGTCAAGGGGCCGAACGGGCCGCGGGTGGTGAGATCGGGCGATTTCTTCAAGGGCCTCTTCAGCGTCGACCTCGCGGCGGACGAAATCATCACGGGCGTCCGGTTCGTCCCTACGCGAGCCGCGGCGTACGCCAAGCTTCGTCAGCGGGCCTCGCTCTTCGCGATCGTCGGCGTGGCGGCCTCGCTCGACGTGAACCAGGGCGTGATTCGCTCGGCCCGGATCGGACTGACGGGCGCCGCCTTGCACGCGACCCGTCTGACGAACGTCGAGGAGGCGCTCGCGGGGAAGGCGCTTTCCAAAGGCACCATCGACGCGGCCGCTGCACTGGCAGGAACAGATCTTTCGGGCGTCAGTTCCGACATCCACGCCAGCGAGCAGTACCGCCGCGCGATGATCCCGGTCTTCACGCGACGCGCGTTGGAGGCGGCGCTGGCGCGGGCGAACGCATAGAATCGTTCGCGTTAACCCATCAGGGACCAGTCGTTGCCGCCGGCTTGAGTGGCGTCGAGCCCGCCACGGCCGCGGCAGGTGGCTGTGGCGGTTGCTTCTGGTCCTTCCATTGCGCCACCCAGGCGCTGTTCTCCAACGCCAGGGTTTCTTCGCAGCGTTGAATGAAGCTGTCGCGATCCGTCTTGTCCGCCTCGGTCTTACCGCTGTCGAGCCATTGATCCTTGAGCAGTTCCAGCCGGGTGGCTGTCGCCAGATACACGCCGATCAAGGTTTGATAACGCTGGTTCTTCACATATGCGGTAATCGCGGTGGTGACAGTGGCGATGACTGCAAGCCATGCCGCCACACCGGTCGCGGCGGCAACAATACCCAGCGCCGCGCCGATACCGCCGAAGATCTGGACAATCATCGAGTAGCGATCCGACTCCTCCTGGAATTCCCTGGCTCTTTTCCGATACCAGTTGATTTGATCGACGACGCGGACGTCGATGTAGTTATCAACGGTGAGCGCATCCAGAGCAGGCTTGGTCTCGCTGGCGTCGGGCGGACGCGTCTGGATGTCCTTCATGTCTTGCAGGGTCTTCTCGATTCTCTGGCTCAGTTCGACAGTGCGATTGGCCGTGTCGAAGGGAGGAACGGCCGCCCGATACAAATGGATGGAGGACTTGATCGATTCCGCCGCCGCCCGGCAACGGATCCATATCTTGTCCCGATCACCGGATAGTGCCTGCCCGCTGATATACGATGCCAGCGCAATCAGGCCTGCGGCCAGCATGCCCGGCCCGCGGAACAGGTACACCTCGGGGCCTTCCTTGGGAGCGAATCGCGCGATCTGGTCGCCGATAGTGGCCAGTAATGCTCCGGCAAGCGCGAGCCACAGTCCCCAACGGGTCAAGAAGTCGATCGCAGTTTTGTGATACCGGGCAGTGGCAGCCCAGGTGCGATATGCACTCCAGGCGCCGCTCAGGCCCATGACGGAGGATTGGACTTGAGTGCTCATAAGGATTTGAACCGGTGACTTTATCACCTTAACGGCCCAAAGCCCTGACCACAACGGACGACACACTGCTACCTCAACACCCCCTCGCGCCACCCGCGGACGGAGTTGATCAGCCAGACCCTGGGCGCCTGCAGAAACTCTTCGACGGAGATGCGCGCTTCGGCGATTTCCCCCCGCGCGAGGAGCTCGGCCCGCATGGTCCCGGGGAGCAGGCCGCAGGCCACGGGCGGCGTGACGCGGCGCCCGCCGAGATCGACGACGAGGTTTGCGATGACGCCCTCGGTGATCTCGCGGCTCGGATTCCACAACACGGTTTCGTCGTACGAAGGGAGACGTTCCCGTTCGAGGTGGCCGCGGTTCGTCGTCTTGTGAAACAGAAACGGATCGGTGGGATCGATGGGTCGCGCCGCCAGTCCCACACGGAGCGGACCGGGCGCCGCTTCGAGCGGGGCGTGTTCAACGCGCGGATCGCCGTCGCGATTGACGAGCAGTCGCACACGCAACGGGCGCGCAGACCCGGTGACGGCGTGCGCCAGCGCGTCCATCACGCGTTCAAGCGAGCAGTTGTAGTCGAAATACCGGGCGGAGTCGCTCAGCCGCTGCAAGTGCCGGTCGAGAAGAAAGAACCCTTCGTCCGCCGTCCAGCGCAGCGTCTCGAGCAACTCGAACGGGGTGGAGTCATGGGGTGATGGAGTGATGGAGTGATGGGCTGATGGGGAACCGTCCATCGCGCCATTACCCCATTACCCCATTACCCGATTTCCGGGGGGCCCGCCGCGGCGATGCGGCGGTCGAGCTCTTCGATCGCCTGCTGAATCTGCGCAAGCCGGCGCTCGTGCGTGGTTACCGCAAACTGTTGCTCGAGTTCGGTCCGTGCGAGCCGCAGCGACTCGATCGCCCGCAACCGTTCCGGATCCTTCACCGTGCGCACGTGTTTCTGGGCTCGCTCGAGCGCCAGCTGATCCATGCGCTCCTGAATGCGCGCTTCCGCATCGATCAATCCCTCGCCTGCATCTCCCATTCGTCGCTCTCTCTTCTTTGCGAAGCGGGTGTGACCGCCACACCGCTCTTTCGCACTCCCCATTATAGGATCGACGTGTGACCGCCTCGCCGAATTCGACATCCCTCGCGCCGTTTCATCCGGCGGTCCGCGCGTGGTTCGCGGCGGCGTTCGAAACGCCCACACCACCTCAGTCGCTCGGTTGGCCGGCGATCGCGCGCGGCGAGTCGACGCTCATCCTCGCGCCGACCGGCAGCGGCAAAACACTCGCGGCGTTTCTCTGGTGCCTCGACCGCCTGATGTTCGCGGAGCCGCCAGCAAAAGCGCAGCGTTGCCGCGTCCTCTACGTCTCGCCGCTCAAAGCGCTGGCCGTCGACGTCGAACGCAACCTTCGGGCGCCGCTCGCCGGCATCTCGCAGGTCGCCACGGCCCGTGGCGACAGATTCCTGACGCCGGCGATCGCCGTACGTAGCGGCGACACCCCGGCGGCCGATCGCGCACGATTCCAGCGCGAACCCGCGGACATTCTGATTACCACGCCTGAATCGTTGTACTTGCTGCTCACCTCGAACGCCCGCGAGGCGCTCCGTTCGGTCGACACGGTGATCGTCGACGAGATCCACGCGCTCGTGCCGACCAAGCGCGGCGCCCACCTCGCCTTGTCGCTGGAGCGCCTGGCCGTGCTGTGCGACCACCCTCTCCAGCGGATTGGCCTCTCAGCCACGCAGCGGCCGCTCGACGAAGTTGCTCGATTCCTGGGCGGAATCGACCAGTCGCCAGTCGACGGTCGTCAGCCGGCCGTCAACAGTCACCAGTCGGCAGTCAACAGTCGACAGACGGCCGTCAACAGTCGGCAGTCATCAGTCGACATTCGTCGATCGACGGCCGACAGGCGAAAGGCGTCAGTCAAGGGGCGAAGAGCGCCCGGGCTCTCGAAAACGACTGCCGATCGACTATCGACTGCCGATCGTGGACTGTCGACTGACAACGGCCGATTGACTGACGACGGTCGACTGACTGACGACGGTCGACTGATGACTGGGGATGATGTCGAACAGGAGTTCACCGCTCATCGGGCACACGTCAGATATCGCCCCATCACGGTCGTCGACGCCGGCCGGCGGAAGGCGCTGAAGCTCACGATCGAGGTGCCGGTCGAGGACATGGCGCGGATCACGACGGCCGACGACATCCCCAGCGGGCCCGCGTCGGTGGGCGACTCGCGGCCGTCGATCTGGTCCGCGATCCACCCGCGATTGCTGGAGCTCATCAACGCCCATCGCTCGACGCTCATCTTCGTCAACAGCCGGCGGCTCGCCGAGCGGCTGGCCGGCGCGCTCAACGAGCTGGCGGGTGAAACGCTCGTGCGATCGCATCACGGATCGATCGCGCGGCCGCAGCGGGTCGAGGTCGAAGACCTTCTGAAATCCGGATTGCTGCGCGCGCTGGTCGCCACCTCCTCGCTCGAGCTCGGGATCGACATGGGCGCAATCGATCTCGTCGTCCAGATTGAGGCGCCGCCGTCGGTCGCAAGCGGTCTCCAGCGCATCGGGCGCGGCGGCCATCAGGCGGACGCGGTGAGCGAGGGCGTCATCTTTCCGAAATTCCGCGGCGATCTCGTCGCGTGCGCGGCCGTCGCGAAAGCGATGCACGACGGTGCGGTTGAAGCGACCCGGTATCCGCGCAATCCGCTCGACATCGTCGCGCAGCAGATCGTCGCGATGACGTCGATGGATACCTGGGACGCGGAACGGCTGTTCACCGCCATCCGCTCGGCGGCTCCGTTCGCCGAACTCAGCCGCCCGGTCTTCGAAGGCGTGCTCGACATGCTGTCGGGCCGCTATCCGTCCGATGAATTCGCGGAGCTGCGCCCCCGGGTGACGTGGGACCGTGTGGCGGGGACCCTCGTCGCGCGCGAAGGCGCGAAGCGCGTCGCGATCGCCAACGGCGGCACGATCCCCGATCGCGGGTTGTTCGGCGTGTTTCTGGTCGGGGCCGATCCTGGAGCCGCACGTGTCGGCGAGCTCGACGAGGAAATGGTGTTCGAGAGCCACGCCGGCGAGACGTTCGTGCTCGGCGCCTCGTCGTGGCGGATCGAAGAGATTACCCACGACCGTGTGCTCGTGTCGCCGGCTCCGGGGGAGCCGGGCAAGATGCCGTTCTGGAAAGGCGATCGCGCCGGCCGTCCTCTGGAGCTTGGTCTGGCGATCGGACGGCTGATGCACGATCTGCTGCGCATGCCGGCCGCGGCGGCCATCGACCGCCTCGCGCGCGAGCACGATCTCGATCGCCGCGCGGCCGAGAATCTCATGCAGTACCTCCGCGATCAGATGGCGGCGGCACGCGCTGTCCCCGATGCGGCCACCGTCGTGGTCGAGCGCGTACGCGACGAGCTCGGCGATTGGCGCGTGTGCGTGCTGTCGCCGCGTGGCGGCCGCATCCACGCGCCGTGGGCGATGGCGGCAGCCGCGAAGATTCGCGAGGAGATCGGAGTCGACGTCGAAACGTTGTGGGGAGACGATGGGTTCGTGGTGAGGTTTCCGGACGTCGACGAGCCGCCGGACCCGGGACTGCTGATTCCCGATCCGGACGAAGTGCAGGCGCTCGTGGTGCGACAGCTGGGCGCCACCGCCCTCTTCGCCGCAAAGTTC
>Ga0068858_100005595_pt1 | contig 12288 bp, 11 predicted proteins | sample KBSSwiS12_FD_66589 | JGI IMG/M metagenome (GOLD analysis project Ga0068858, IMG submission 66589) | Switchgrass rhizosphere microbial communities from Kellogg Biological Station, Michigan, USA - KBS Switchgrass S1-2 | ecosystem: Host-associated > Plants > Roots > Rhizosphere > Soil ... | reverse complement strand
CCTCGGAGATCTGGTCCGGGAGCAAGCCGAGGAACTCGTCGACCGTGTGCGGGTACTTCGAGTCCGGATGCGGGAAGTCGGACTCGAAGAGGATCCGGTCGTCGCCCATCCAGCGGATCACGTCGGCGACGTAGGGGTCCTCGCACTCCGTGGTGATCCAGCAGTTGCGCCGGAAGTACTCCGTCGCGGACATCGTCAGCTCGGGGAACTCCTTGCCGGCCATCTCGAGGTGCTCGTCGATGCGATGCAGCCACGACGGCAACCAACCACATCCCGCCTCCATGTAGGCGACGCGCAGGCGCGGGTAGCGCTCGAAGACGCCGTGCACGATCATCGACAGGCACGCGCCCATGGCCTCGAACGGGTGCACGACCACGTGCCACTCGTTGAAGCTCTTGAAGCGGTCGGAGCCGAACGTCGTGCCGCGCAGGCCCATGAACTCGTGCGTCGCGAACGTGACGCCGAGGTCCTGGAGCAGCTCCCAGATCGGGTGGTAGTAGCGGTCGCCCAACGTGCGCTTGTTGAACTCGCCCGGTCGCGCCCAGAAGGCGCGGATGCCGAGCTCGTCGTACGCGTACTGGATCTCGGCCATGGCGCGGCTCACGTCGTTGAGCGGGATCGGCGATGCCGCGTGCACGCGGTTGCCCGACGCCTCGCGCATGTCGACACCCCAGTGGTTGTAGGCGCGCACCATGGCCGCCTGCAGCTCGGGGTCGATGCCCTCCACCCACAGGTCGTACTCGGGGCCGTAGATGACCGACAGGTCGATGCCGTCGATCTGCAGCGCGGCGGCCACGGCGTCGCCGCTGAAGCCCTTGAGCACGCAGTCGCCGTACTTGGCGATCATGTCGTCGGCCGTCCAGTCGATGTACTTCTGGAACTGGCCGTAGAGCGACGTGTCGTGCTGCGTCCACTTCCCGTCGACCGTGACCGGGTTGTACGCCTCCCACCCCTCGATCGGTTGGCGCAGCCCGATCCGGTCGCGGAACCGCTCCGGGAGGTACCGCTGCCACAGGTCCTTGGGATAGATCACGTGGGCGTCGGCGTCGAACACCTTGAACCCGTTCTTCATGACAGAGTCCCCCTCCATGTGAGATGGTGCGCCTCATGGGCGCGACGTTCTTCCTCGTTGACGAGATCCCGTTCCCCGACGAGACGACGTCGGGTGCGCCGCGGGCACTGGTCGAGGACGCGCAACGCAGCGGCGCGAGGCGCAAGTACCTCGCCCGCGGCGAAGCCGGCTTCTACTCGCAGGTGTCGTGGTTCCCCGCCGGCTACACCGTGCCGCCCCACACCCACAGCCACGACGAGCTGATCATGGTGCTCGAGGGGAGCCTCACGGTGCTCGGTGGCGGTCCGACGCTGCAGACGGCCGACTCGGTCGTGATCGAGTCCGGCCACGAGTACGGCTTCGAGGCCGGCCCGGACGGCGTGACCTTCACGACCATCCGAACGGCGCCCGCGACCACTGCGCTCACCTGAGCCGTTCTCGGTCACGAGGCGGCCTCCGCGGCGGCGTCGCCCTCGAACAGATCGAGCAGGCGCCGCACGGCGGCATCGATCTCGACGAGCTCACGGTCCGACAGCGGGCCGAGCACGCGGGCGCGCTCACGCCCGTAGGACCGGCCGGCCTGCTCGACGAGGCGGCGGCCCTGGGGCGTGAGCGCGACGGACACCTTGCGGCGGTCCTCGGGATGCGCCGTGCGACCGACGAGCCCGTTGCGCACGAGGCGGTCGACGATCTGGGTCATCCCGCCCGTCGAGCGCACGGTGATCTCGGCCAGCTCGGACGGCGACAGCTCGCCGGCGAGCTGCAGCACCCGCAGCACGGAGAAGTCGATGAACCGCAGGCCGAACTCATCGAGGCAGCGGTGCTGGAACGCGTCGAGCAGGAGACCGACACGCGACAGCCGGGTGAACAACCCGGTCTGACCGGCGTCGCCCATGTAGCGGTCGAAGTCAGACATCGGCCGGCGGATCGATCGTGACGCGGTGCATGACCCGTCGCTCGGTGTAGTCGGCGACGGCGTAGTGCTGCATCGACCGGTTGTCCCAGAACGCGACCGTCCCCGGTTCCCAGTGCAGGCGGCACTGGAGCTCGGGCGAGCGCACGTGGTCGAAGAGGTACGGCAGCAGCACCTCGTTCTCGCGCTCGGACAACCCCACGATGTGCGTGGTCGAGTTGCGGTTGACGAACAGCGCCTTGCGGCCGGTCTCCTCGTGCACGCGCGCCACCGGGTGCTCGACCGGCGGCCACGCCGCCTGCATCTCGGCGAGGTCGAGCGTGGTGTGCCCGTCGCGGATGGCCTTGCGCATCGGCTTGGTGATGTCGTGCACCGCGGTGAGGCCGTCGACGAACTGGCGCATCGACGGCGAGAGGGCGTCGTACGCCGCGTACATCGACGCGAAGCACGTGTCGCCACCGATCTTCGGCAGCTGCACGCACCGCAGGATGGAGCCGAGCGGCGGCCGGGCCATGAAGGTGTTGTCGCTGTGCCACTCGTCGGCGCCTTGGCCCTTGGGCGCGATCTGATCGAGCACGGTGACCGCCGGGCTGTCCTGGTACTTCGTCGCCAGCGGCGGGATGCTGAGCGGACCGAAGCGCAAGGCGAAGCGCAGGTGCGCCTCGTCGTCGAGGTCCTGGTCGCGGAAGAAGAGCACCAGGTGGTCGAGCAGCGCCTGGCGGAGCGCGGCGATGGTGCGGTCGGACAGGTCGTCACGGAGATCGACGCCCCGGACCTCGGCGCCGATGACACTCGTGACGGGCGTGATCTGGACCAGGTCGCTCAACACAAAGTATCTTATGACTGAGCGACTTTTCTGTCGAGCGTTCGCTGTTGGGGGGAAGATGACGCCACCGCTGGCGCCGGGGTCGATCTCGTTGCGGCTGTACCCGCACCTCGACCGCGCCGCGCCCGCGGTCATCGACGAGCTGCGCGACCAGGCGGCGCTGGCGGCGCACCACGGCTTCGACGGCGTGATGACGAGCGAGCACCACGCCGGCTTCTACGGCTACCTGCCGAACCCGCTGCAGGTCGCCGGCTGGTTGCTTGAGGCGATGGCCACCGGCTGGGCCGCGGCCTGTCCCCTGCTCCTGCCGTTGCGCCCGCCCACCATCGTCGCCGAGGAGGCGGCGTGGCTGGCGGCGCGCTTCCCCGGCCGCGTCGGCCTCGGTGTCGCGGCCGGCGGCCTGCCGGCCGACTTCGAGCTCGTCGACGTGCCGATCGACCACCTGGGCCCGCGCTTCACCGCCGGACTCGAGCGCGTGGCCGCCCTCCTCCGGGGCGACGACGGTGGGGACGGCATGGCCGGCGATCCCGCCATCGCCGCCTGCGCCACCAGCCCGGTGCCGCTGGTGAGCGCCGTCAACAGCGACACGTCGGTGCGCCGCGCCGCCCGTGTCGGCGCGGGCATCATCATCGACTCGCTCACGGCCCCCGAGCGTTGCGCCGAGATCGTCGGGCGCTACCGCGAGGCGGGCGGCACCGGGGCGGCCGTTCTCATCCGCCGCGCCTGGATCGGCGAGCCACCGCGCGCCGACCTCGACCGCCAGGTCGACGTGTACAAGAGCTACGCCAGCTCGTCGGCCATGAAGAGCTGGGGCGCCGACGAGCTCGTCACCGCTGATGCCGAGTCGGTGGCCGACGGCCTGCTCGCGGCGCTCGCCACGACGGGCGCCGACGCCCTCAACATCCGCGTCACGGTGCCGGGCGTCGCGGCGGAAGCCGTTCGTGATCAGATCGCGGGCATCGGCGACGACGTGCTTCCTCGCCTGCGCCCGAAGATGAACCGGGAGACGAGCCATGGCTGACTACGACCTGATCATCCGCGGCGGCTTCGTCGTCGACGGCACCGGCCTGCCGCGGCGGCGGGTCGATGTCGGCATCCGGGGCGGCAAGGTCGCCACGCTCGCCCACCTCGACGGCAAGACGGCCACCGAGGAGATCGACGCCACCGACCTGATCGTGGCGCCCGGCATCGTCGACGCCCACACCCACTACGACCCGCAGATCACGTTCGATCCCTACGCCACCATGTCGTGCTACCACGGCGTCACCACGGTGCTCGCCGGCAACTGCGGGTTCTCGGTCGCGCCGGTCAAGCCCCAGGACCGCGACTTCCTGCAGGGCATCTTCGCCGCCGTCGAGAACATGGACCCCACCGCGCTGTCGGCCGTCAGGTGGGACGAGGCGCAGACGTTCCCCGAGTTCGTGGCGAGCCGCCAGGGCCGCCTCGGCATCAACTTCGCGACGTACATCGGCCACTCCAACCTGCGGCGCTGGGTGATGGGCGAGGACGCCACCGAGCGCGCCGCGACGCCCGAGGAGATCGACGCCATGCGCACCCTGGTCGCCGAAGCGATGGAAGCCGGCGCGGCGGGCATCTCGTCGTCGGCCGCCCCGACGCACCTCGACATCCACGGCGTGCCCGTGCCGTCACGCATCGCCACCCGCGACGAGATGGCCGCGCTCGCCGAGGAGGTCGGCAAGGCCGGCGCCGGGTCGATCGGGTACCTGCCGTTCTCCGCCATCGGCGGCATCGACGCCGAGGACGAGGCCTTCCTCATCCACCTCGGGCAGGTGAGCGGCCTGCCCGTCGTGATCCAAGGCCTCGGCGGGCGCAACAAGACCGACGCGCCGACGGCGACGTGGGAGGCGTCGGTCGCGTTCCTCGACCGCGCCACCGCAGCCGGCGCGCCCGTTTTCTCGATGCTGATCGCCCGCCCGTTCGACCGGCCGGTCGTCATCGACGAGACGAACCTGCACTACCTCGCCGTGCCGTCGTGGGACCGCATGCTCAAGCTGCCGTTCGCCGAGCGGGTCAAGCTGCTCAACGACCCGGCGGCGCGCGACGAGCTGCGCACCGCCGTCGAGAACTACAACCGCGATCCCGCCAAGGGCACCACGGTGCCGCCGCCCTTGTGGAGCGTCGTGTACGTCGACGAGGTCGTGAAGCCGGAGAACCAGCACCTGCAGTCGCGCTCCATCAAGGACATCGCCGACGAGTACGGCAAGGCGCCCGCCGACGCGCTGCTCGACCTCGCCCTCAGCGAGGACCTGGGCACCCGGTTCCGCTGGCGCACCGAGAACCCGGAGTGGGCGGCCGCCGTCGGGGAGGCGCAGCTCGACCCGCGCATGCTCATCGGCGTGTCCGACGGTGGGGCCCACCTCGCCCGCGACGACGGCGCCGACTGGTCGTCGTACTTCCTGCGCTCGTGGGTGCTCGACCGCAAGGTCTGGACGCTCGAGGAGGGCATCCGCCAGATCACCCAGGTGCCCGCCGCCCTGCTCGGCTTCACCGACCGCGGCACCCTCCACGCCGGCGGGTGGGCCGACATCATGATCTTCGACCTGGCGACGATCGGCCCGTGGAAGAAGGAGTTCGTGCACGACCTCCCCGGCGGCGTGGGTCGGTTCAAGGCCTGGGGCAAGGGCGTGAAGGCCACGATCGTGAACGGCGAGCCGATCGTGCTCGATGGCGAGCTCACCGGCCGGCTCCCCGGCGCATTCGTCAGTCCGACGCGGTAGCGGGCACCATCGTCCGGTGACCGACTCGTTCTACGGGCGCGACGGCGACGGCTTCGTCGCCAACGTCTTCACCCAAGGCGCCTGGAACCCGAACCAGCAGCACGGCGGCGCCGTGCAGGCGCTCCTCGTGCACTGCGTCGAGCAGGTGCCGACGCTGGCGCCGATGCAGCTCACCCGCATGACGGTCGACATGGTGAAGCCGGTACCGATCGGCGAGCGCCTCGACGTGCGCTCGACGATCACGCGCGAGGGCAAGAAGATCCAGACGCTCGCGCTCACGATGACGGCGGGCGCCACCGAGCTCGTGCGCGCCACCGCGCTGCGGGTCCGCGTCGAGGACCTGGTCGGCAAGACCAATCTGCCGTCCACCACGGTCCACGCCGAGCTCGAGCTGCCGCCGCCGGAGTCGGTGACGCCGAACGCCTACCCGCCCGACTACGACCGACCCGGCTTCCTGCGCGCCGTCGAGATGCGCCGGTTCCAGGCGCCGCTCGCACCGGAAGGCGTGTTCGGGTGGTGGCTGCACACCACGCTGTCGCTCGTCGACGACGAGCCGATGCCGGCGATGTCGCGGCTCATGATCGCGGCGGACATGGCCAACACGATCGGCGTGATGATCGATCCCACCGCCTACACGACGATCAACCCCGACATGAGCGTGCACGTCCTGCGCGCCCCGGTCGGTGAGTGGGTCGCCGTCGTCGGCAACACCCGCTTCAACCTCGGCGCCGGCCTCGGCGTCTCGCAGGCGCAGCTCGCCGACCGCGAAGGCATCTGCGCCCTCGCCTCGACATCGCAGCTCGTCCAGCTGCGATGACGCGTTCCCAATTTGCTATATCATATATTTCGTGACATCCGCTCGTCCCCTCGATGGCGTGCGCATCCTGGCTCTCGAGCAGATGCAGGCCCTCCCCTACGCCACCCAGCTCCTCGCTCGCCTCGGGGCCGAAGTGGTGAAGGTCGAGCCGCCGGCCGGTGAGTCGGGCCGGTCGTCGACGCCCTTCATGGTCGACCCCGAAGGTCGCCACGTGGGAGCCACGTTCGTCCGCAACAACCTCAACAAGCGGACCATGTCGATCGACCTGAAGAAGCCCGAGGGCCGCGACCTCGTGCTCCGCCTGGCACCGAAGTTCGACGTGATCGCCGAGAACTCGAAGTCGGGCGCCATGAAGAAGCTCGGCCTCGGCTACGACGACTTCGCCGCGGTGCATCCGGCGTGCATCTACCTCTCGGTGTCCGGCTTCGGGAACACGGTCGACACGCCGTACGCCAGCTGGCCGGCCTACGCCACCATCGTCGAAGCCATGAGCGGCATCTACGAGATGAAGCGGGTGGGCGACGAGCCACCGCGCGTCATCCCTGTCGGCGCCCTCGGCGACATCGGCGCCGCGCTGTACGCCACGATCGGGGTGCTCGCCGCCTTGCGCCACCGCGACCGAACCGGTCGCGGCCAGTACGTCGACATCGCCATGTTCGACGCCATGGCGGCCATGACCGACGTCGTGACCAACCTGTGGTCGATGGGCCAGCGCGACGGCGGCCCCGGTCTCGTGATCGTCGCCAGCTTCAAGGCGAACGACGGCTGGTTCGTCCTCCAGGTCGGCCGCGAAGCGCACTTCGCGCGTCTCGCCGACCTCATCGGGCACCCGGAGTGGACCACCGATGCCCGCTTCGCCACCCGAGAGGGCTGGGTCGCCCACCAGGAGGACGTGATCCGGCCCGCCATCGAGTCGTGGGCGGCCGGCTACACCCGCTTCGAGGCGTGCCAGCTCCTCAGCGACGCCGGGCTGGCGGCCGGCCCCTGCCTCAAGGCGCCCGAGGTGATCGCCGACGAGCACCTGCGGGCCCGCAACATGCTCTTCGCCCTCGACCGCAGCGACGACGTCGAGGAGCCGATCATCATCCCGGGCAACCCGGTCAAGCTCAGCGACGTGCCCGAGGTGCCCGACGAGCGCGTGCCGTGGCTCGGCGAGCACACCGATGCCACCCTCCGCACCGAGCTGGGGCTCGACGACGCCGAGATCGGACGCCTGCGCGCCGCGGGCGTCATCCGCTGACGGCGGCACGCCGCCCCGTACCCTGTTCGCCGATGCCCGCTTCGACCAACCTTCCCGCACCGACCGAGTCGGTCCGCCGCCGCAGCAGCGGGAACCAGGCCGCGGACTACATCCGGACGCTGATCTTCGAAGGTGAGCTGCGCCCCGGCCAACGGGTGCCCCAGGACGACGTCGCCGAAGCGCTGTCGCTCAGCCGCATCCCGGTCCGCGAGGGGTTGATCGCCCTCGAGCGCGAGGGCTGGGTCACCATCGAGCTCAACCGCGGTGCGTTCGTCAACACGCTCGACGCGGCGGCCGTGCGCGACAGCTACGAGCTCTTCGGCCTCGTCTACGGCTTCGCCACCCGGTGCGCCATGGAGCGGTCCGACACCGATGCGCTGCTCGCCCGGCTGGCCGAGCTCGAGCGCGAGGCCCGCACCACCGACGATGCCGACGAGTACGCGCGCCTCACGATCGCGTTCCACAACGCCATCGTCGAAGCCGCCCGCTCGCCGCGCATCAAGGTCGTGCTGCGGTCGTCGGCGCGCCTCGTCGCCGGCAACTTCTTCGAGCAGATCCCCGGGTCGATCGAGGTCGAGCGCAAGGGCACCGCCGCCATCGTGCGGGCGCTGCGCAAGGGCGATGCCGACAAGGCCGCCGACGAGTACCTCGCCACGATGCGGCGTCAGGGCGAGCTGGTGGTCAAGGCGTTCGAAGCACGCGGGCTGTTCGACCCGGTGTGAGCCCCACCTCCAGCGCGTGCCACAGCGCCTGCTTCGTGGCCCGCAGGACGGCGCTGTCGTTCTGAGCGATCGCCTCGCCGAGCTGCTGGGCGGTGGCCCGCAGCTCCGCGCCGGCCACGACCTGCGACGCGATGCCGAGCTGGTGCGCGCGCGCCGCGGACATGCGCTCGTGGCGTCCGGCGAGCGCCATGCGCAGGATCGGCTCCATGGGCGACTTCCGCACGAGGCCGATCGTCTCGTAGGCACTGACCTGACCGATCGAGACGTGGGGATCGAGGAGCGTGGCCTCGGCGGCGAGCAGGACGATGTCCGCGTCGGCCACGAAGTGGAGCCCGCCGCCGGCGCACACGCCGTTGACCGCGACGATCACCGGCTTCCACACGCGGTTGTGCCAAGCCGTGAGTCGGAGCTCGGCGTTCTTCGTGCGCCGCGATTGCTCGCGCAGCGCCTCCTTGTCGCGACTGAGCTGCACGACATCGAGTCCGGTCTGGAACGCCGAGCCTTCGCCCGTGTTCACGATGACGCGCACGTCGTCGTCGTCGTCGAGCTCGCGCCACGCCGTCTCGAGCTCGCGCAACATGGTCGCGTCCATGGCGTTGCCGACCTTGGGGCGATCGAAGATCAGCCACCCGACAGGGCCGTCGCGGCGGACGATCAGCGTCTCGTACGCCATCACCAGCGCCTCTCATAGGTGGGCGGCGACGGGATCGTGTGCTGCTCTTCGCTCGACCACGCCCTCATCGCATATTTTCTACAACATGACCGCCCGCACCATTCCTGCCGCCCTGGACGACGCTGCCGTCCACTTCGCCGACCACGAGGCGATCGTCGACGGCGGGGTGCGGTGGACGTTCGCCGAGCTGCACGAGCGGGCCGTGGAGGTCGCCCGGGCCCTGATCGCGAGCGGGATCGAACCCGGCGACCGCGTCGGCCTGTGGGCCCCCAACAGCGCCACGTGGATCGCCGCCTCCTTTGGCGTCTACGCCGCCGGTGGCGTGCTGGTGCCGCTGAACACCCGCTTCCGCGGGCCCGAAGCGGGCCACGTCCTGCGCACGGCGGGCGCCAAGCTGCTGTTCACCGTCACCAACTTCCTCGACACCAGCTACGTCGAGCTGCTGCGTGACGTCCCGGGCCTCGATGCGCTCCAGGAGATCGTCGTGCTCGACGGCGACGTGCCGGCCGACGCCACGGCGTGGGACGACTTCCGCACCCGCGCCAGCGACGTCACGCCCGACGTGGTCGCCCAGCGAACGGCCGCCGTCCAGCCCGACGACACGTCCGACATCATCTTCACGTCGGGCACGACGGGTGCCCCCAAGGGCGCCATGCTCGGGCACGAGGCCAGCGTCGCCACCTACGTCGAGTGGGCCCAGCTGGTCGACCTCCGCGAAGGCGACAAGTACCTCGTCGTCTACCCGTTCTTCCACACCGCCGGGCTGAAGTCGGGCGTGCTCGCGTGCGTGCTGAAGGGCGCCACGATCATCCCGCAAGCGGTGTTCGACGTGCCCACGGTGATGGCGCTCGTCGCCGAGGAGCGCATCACGATGCTCCCTGGCCCGCCGACGGTGTTCCAGACCATCATCAACCACCCCGACCTCGCGAGCTTCGACCTGTCGAGCGTGCGGTCGTCGGTCACGGGCGCCGCGGTGGTGCCGGTCGAGGTCATCCGCCAGATGCGCGAGGTGCTCGGCATCCGCACGGTCGTCACCGGCTACGGCATGACCGAGACGACAGGGACGATCAGCATGTGCCGCCACACCGACTCCCCCGAGGTGATCGCCACCACCGTCGGCAAGCCGCTGCCCGGCGTCGAGGTGCGAGTCGTCGACGATGACGGCAACGACGTGCCGGCGGGGGATCCGGGCGAGTTCATCGTCCGGGGCTACAACGTGATGCAGGGCTACTTCGGCGACGAGGTGGCCACCAAGGCCGCCATCGAGGACGGGTGGCTCAAGACGGGCGACATCGGCTTCGTCGACGCCGACGGCAACCTCCACATCACGGATCGCAAGAAGGACATGTTCATCGTCGGGGGCTTCAACGCCTATCCCGCCGAGATCGAGTCGATCATGCTCGACCACCCGGGCATCGCCCAGGTCGCCGTCGTCGGCGTCCCCGACGACCGGCTCGGCGAGATCGGCGTGGCCTTCGTCGTGCCGAGGTCGGACGCCACCATCGACCCCGCCGAGGTGCTGGCGTGGTGCAAGGAGCGCATGGCGAACTTCAAGGTCCCGCGCGCGGTCCACGTCGTCGACGCCCTCCCGCTCAACCCCAGCGGCAAGGTCATGAAGTTCAAGCTCCGCGAGCAGGTGCAAGCGGGGTGATCGATCCCCCGCGCAGCAGCGGCGACATCGCCGCTCGGTACATCCGCAAGCTGATCTTCGAGCGGGACCTCGGGCCCGGTGACCGCGTGCCGCAGGACGAGATCGCGCACGCGCTCGGCATCAGTCGCATCCCGGTGCGCGAGGCGCTGATCGCGCTCGAGCGCGACGGCTGGGTCACCATCGAGCTGCACCGCGGCGCGTTCGTCAACGAGCTCGATGCCGCGGCCGTGCGCGACCACTACACGCTCTTCGGCCTCGTCTACGGGTTCGCCGTCCGCCGCGCCCTCGAGCGCGACGCCGGTACCGGCGCGCTCGCCGACCAGCTCGACGTGCTCCTCGGTCGCCTCGGCGACCGAGCCGACGCCCGTTCGATGGCCGACGCCGCCATCGGGTTCCATCTCGCCGTGATCGACGTCGCCCACTCGCCGCGCATCCAGACGCTGATGGAGGCCATGTCGGGGCTCATCCCGGGCAACTTCTTCGCCGTCGTTCCTGGCGCCATCGAGGTCGGCCGGGAAGGTCTCGCGGCCGTGGCCGAGGCGGTGCGGGCGGACGACGCCGATGCCGCCGTCGAGGCGTGGGAGACGATGATGCATCGCCAAGGCGAGCTCGTCGTCGCGCTCTTCGAGCAGCGCGGCTTCTTCAGCGACGCGGAGCCAAGCCGCCCCAGGCGGTGACGGGGCCCGCGGCGTCGAGCATCGCCGCCAGCTGATCGGCTCCGGGCGCCAGATGGGCGACGCCACCTCGGGCGACCAGCGCACCGAGCCGGTCGCGGTGGCCGTCGGCGTCCAGCACCGCCCCTTCCGCCGACCAGACCTCGACGCCGATGGCACAGCCGAGCGCCGCCGCGACGCCGAGCCCGGCTTCGTCGACCCGCTCCACGACGGCGAGCGCCGGCGCCCACGGCCGATGCAGCCGGGCGACGACGGCGCAGGCGATGGCGAAGCCGTCCGCGTCGCCGGCCGCCGGCACGTGCACGGCGAGCGGGCGCGTGGTGCCGAGCGTGCGCGCCACCCAGTAGCCGGCGAGCCCCGGGTCGGCGGCGACCGTTCCCCCGGCGGTGATCACCTCGCCGTAGTTGCGCGTGACCTGGCTGGGAGCGAGCGGCGCGCCGGTGACGGCCCAGCCGGATTGCGTCGCCGCGCCCAACCGGTCGCGCAGCGGGGGCATGGCGACGCCGCGGCGAGGCCGCGACCACACCTCGGCGAGCGGGGCGAGCGACCACGGCTCGACCTCGACCACGGTCCCCTGCAACCACAGCTCGGGCGCCGACTCGCGTGGGTCGAGGCCGGACACGACCAGCACGTCGGCGTCACCGACCCCCCCGAGCGCCGCGTCGCGCTCCTGGAGCCCGGCGGTGGCGAGGTGGTGGCGACTGCGCCAGTCGAACAGCCCCTTGGCCCCCCAGGTGTTGAGCACGCCGAGGTCGGCGCCGGCCGCCAACGCCTGCAGGCCGGCGATGGCGCCGTCGAGGACGACCCCGGGGCCGACCAGCACCAACGGGGCGCTCGCGCCCTGGAGGTGCTCGATGACGTCGTCGGTGGGCGGGCGCCAACGGTCGACCACCGGCAGGGCGACGTCGAGCGGCTCCGCCGGGTCGAGGTCGACCCTGAGGCGGGCCCCGGTCGTCGGGTCGACGAGGTGCCCCGGGAGGGCG
>Ga0068858_100005592_pt1 | contig 12292 bp, 10 predicted proteins | sample KBSSwiS12_FD_66589 | JGI IMG/M metagenome (GOLD analysis project Ga0068858, IMG submission 66589) | Switchgrass rhizosphere microbial communities from Kellogg Biological Station, Michigan, USA - KBS Switchgrass S1-2 | ecosystem: Host-associated > Plants > Roots > Rhizosphere > Soil ... | reverse complement strand
GTTCGTGGACGGGGGCCGGCTCGATCGCTTCGCCGTCGATGGTGACGGTGAAGGTGTCGGGGTCGACGCGGATGTCCGGGGTGGCCGTGTTGTTGGGCAGGTCCGCCTTGCCGCGGCGGCGGACGTCGCGCACCGGGACCATCGGCGTCGCCGGTTGGAGCTTCTCGGCCAGGCCGGCCTCGATCGCCGCCGGGGCGACGAACGCCAGCGACGAGGCGGCGGCCGGGCCCCGGGCCGCGCCGAACATCGGCCGGGGCAGGATCGGCTGCGGGGTGGGAATCGAGGCGTTCGCGTCGCCCATCGCGGCCCAGGCGATGAAGCCACCCTTGAGGACGAGCGACGGGCGGACGCCGAAGAACGCCGGCTCGTAGAGCACCAGGTCGGCGAGCTTGCCGACCTCGACGGAGCCGACCTCGCCCTCCAGGCCGTGCGCGACGGCCGGGCAGATCGTGTACTTCGCGACGTAGCGCTGGGCCCGCAGGTTGTCGGCCCGTCCGTCGCCAGCCAGGGCGCCGCGGCGGCCCTTCATGACGTGCGCGGTCTGCCAGGTGCGCAGCACGACCTCGCCGATCCGGCCCATCGCCTGCGAGTCCGAGCCGATCATCGAGATCGCGCCCAGGTCGTGCAGGATGTCCTCCGCCGCGATCGTCGACGGCCGGATCCGGCTCTCCGCGAAGGCGAGGTCCTCGGGGATGCTCGGGTTCAGGTGATGGCAGACCATCAGCATGTCGAGGTGCTCGTCGAGCGTGTTGACGGTGTGCGGCCGGGTCGGGTTCGTCGACGACGGCAGCACGTTGCCCGCGGCGGCGACGGTGATGATGTCCGGGGCGTGCCCGCCGCCGGCGCCCTCGGTGTGGTACGCGTGGATCGCCCGGCCGGCGATCGCGGCCAGGGTGCTCTCGACGTAGCCGGCCTCGTTGAGCGTGTCCGAGTGCAGCGCGACCTGTACCCCGGAAGCGTCCGCGACCCGCAGCGACGTGTCGATCACGGCCGGCGTGGTGCCCCAGTCCTCGTGCAGCTTGAAGGCGGCGGCACCGGAGCGCAGCTGCTCCCAGAGCGAGTCCTCGCTGGTCGTGTTGCCCTTGCCGAGCAGCACGACGTTGACCGGCCAGTCGTCCATCGCGGACAGCATCCGGCCCAGGTTCCAGCCGCCGGGGGTCACCGTCGTCGCCTTGGTGCCCTCGGCTGGGCCGGTGCCGCCACCGATCAGCGTGGTGATGCCGGCGCCCAGCGCCTCGGGGACCTGCTGTGGGCAGATGAAGTGGACATGGCAGTCGATGGCACCGGCAGTCATGATCTTGCCGTTACCGGCGATGATCTCGGTTCCCGGCCCGATCACGAGGTCGGGGTGGACGCCGTCCATCGTGTCCGGGTTCCCGGCCTTGCCGAGCGCGACGATCCGGCCGTCCCGCACGCCGACGTCGGCCTTCACGACGCCCCAGTGGTCGAGCACGACCACGCCCGTGATGACCAGATCCGGCGCGCCGTCGGCGCGGGTCGCCCTGGCCTGGCCCATCGACTCGCGGATGACCTTGCCGCCCCCGAAGACGGCCTCGTCGCCGGTGCCGGTACCGGCGGGCCCGCGGCTGAGGTCGGCCGTGACCTCGATGACCAGGTCGGTGTCGGCGAGCCGGACCCGGTCACCGACCGTCGGTCCGTACAGCGCGGCGTACCGCGACCGGTCCAGCGAAGCCATCTGAAGTCCTCTCACCTACGAGTACGCTGTCCGCCCGGTGGGTGGGGCAGGCTGGCTGCCGGCCCGGACGATCAGAACGGGGTCGGGGACGCGTCGCGCTCGTCCAGCCTGCCGGCCCACTCCGGCCGCAGGCCGGGCACCTCGCGGGCGCCGGCGATCGGGACGAGGGTGACCTCGCGCTCGATGCCCGGCTCGAACCGGACCGCGGTGCCGGCGGGGACGGCGAGCCGATGGCCCCACGCCGCCGGGCGGTCGAAGTCGAGCGCCGGGTTCGCCGCGGCGAAGTGGTAATGCGAGCCGACCTGTACCGGCCGGTCGCCGCTGTTGCGGACCACGAGCGTCACCGTCGGACGGCCCGGGTTGATCTCGATCGGGTCGTCGCCGTACAGAACCTCGCCGGGAATCATCGGCATCCGCTCGCTCGGAAGTTCGGGATCTCAGGGGATCGGGTGGTGCACCGTGACGAGCTTGGTGCCGTCCGGGAAGGTCGCCTCGACCTGCACCTCGGCCAGCATCTCCGGGATGCCGTCGAGGACGTCGTCCCTGGTCAGGACGGCGCGGCCGGCGGACATCAGCTCGGCGACCGTGCGCCCGTCGCGGGCACCCTCCAGCAGGAAGGAGGTGAGGATCGCGACGGCTTCCGGGTAGTTGAGCCGCAGGCCCCGGGCGCGGCGCTCCTTCGCGAGGTTCGCCGCGACATGGATCAGCAGGCGTTCCTGTTCATGCGGGCTCAGCAGCACGGCGCCAACCTAGGGCCGGCAGATGTCGGATGCGTAACACCGGCGGCCCGCGCGTCGTCCCCGTCGGCCCGCCGGTCCGTCGCCATCGTCGCGTTTGTCTGTTGCCGGCCCCAACGCGGGCGTTCGGCATCACCTGTCCCGCCCCTCCTGACCTGCGGTGCTTCGCCGGTTCCGTCACAACTGGTGGGAGTTACAACCTGTTCACAGGGGGGCGATGGGCGCGATACCACACCTTTCTAACGTCCGGGGAACCGCTCGGGAGGGCCGGGCAGGCCGGCGGTGGGGAACTGGGCTCCCGGCGACCGATGGGGTTCGGTGTGACAGATGGGGGTTCGGTGACAACGGGATTCGACAGGCGCGGCTTCCTGCGGCGCAGCGCGGGCATGGCCGCGGGCGCCGCCGTGCTGGGTATCGGCGGCAGTGAGCTGCTGGCCGCGTGTGGGAGCAGCGGCTCCGGCGGCTCGGCGGGCGGCAGCGGCTCGGCGTCGTTCGGCGAGCTGACCTACCGGCTTTCCTGGATCAAGAACGTGGAGTTCTCCGGCGCGTACATCGCCGACAAGCAGGGCTACTACAAGGCGGCCGGTTTCTCGTCGGTCAACCTGATCGCGGGTGGCCCGAGCGCCACCCCGCAGGACGCCGACGTGGCGACCGGCAAGGCGTTCGTCGGCATCTCGGCGCCGGACATCACCGGTGCGGCGATCCTGCAGGGCGCGCCGCTGAAGATCATCGGCGCGCAGTACCAGAAGAACCCGTTCGCGATCATGTCGCTGGCGAGCAAGCCGATCAAGACCCCGCAGGACATGATCGGCAAGAAGATCGGTGTCCAGGCGACCAACGAGTCGGTCTGGACCGCCTTCCTCGCGGCGAACGGCATCGACCCGTCGAAGATCGACAAGGTGCCGGTCCAGTTCGACCCGACGCCGCTGACCACCGGCCAGGTCGACGGCTGGTTCTCCTTCATCACCAATGAGCCGAACCTGCTCAAGGTGAAGGGCATCGACACGTTCGCGTTCCTGCTGGCGGACTTCAAATACCCGCTGGTGTCCGAGACCTACATGGTCACCGAGGACACGATCAGCAAGGACAGGGACAAGATCAAGGCCTTCCTGACCGCCGAGATCAAGGGCTGGCACGACCAGATCGCGAACCCGGTCACGGGCGCGAGCCTCGCCGCGACGGTCTACGGCAAGGACCAGGGCCTGGACACCGCCGAGCAGACCCTCGAGGCCAGGGCCCAGAACGCGCTGCTCGTCACCCCGGACACGAAGGCGAACGGCCTTTTCACCATCACACCGGCGCTCATCGCGGAGAACATCGCCACACTGAAGCTGGCGAAGGTCGACATCTCCGCCGACAAGCTGTTCGACACCAGCATCATCGACGAGCTCTACAAGGAGCAGCCGGGCCTGAAGTCGATCCCGGCGCTGGGCTGAGCCCGGCTTCGTGACCGGACACCACGAGGGGAACCCGAGCCCGCTATGAGCGCATCCGCCACGCCTGTCCCCGAACCCGCCGTCGACACCTCGCCGGCCTCGCTGGGGAAGGCGGAGGCCGCGATGGCCTCCGCCGAACCGGCCCCGGGAACCGGGGTGAGCGTGGCCGGGCTGCGCAAGGAGTTCAGGCTCGGCCGCCGGTCGGTCGTCGCGCTGGACAACGTCAACCTTTCCACGACGGAGGGCTCGTTCCTCACCCTGATCGGGCCCTCCGGCTGTGGGAAGTCGACCGTCCTGCGCATCCTCGCCGACCTGGAGGCGCCGACCGCGGGGGAGGCGCTCGTCCACGGCGAACGCCCGTCCGCGGCCCGCCGTGCCCACCACCTCGGCATCGCGTTCCAGGACGCGGCGCTGCTGCCCTGGCGGTCGGTCGAGGCCAACATCCGGCTGCCGCTGGAGGTCAGCGGCAAGAAGACCGACCGGAAGGTGATCGCCGACCTGATCGCGCTGGTCGGCCTCACCGGCTTCGAGAAGGCCCGGCCGGCGCAGCTGTCCGGCGGCATGCGCCAGCGGGTGGCGATCGCCCGCGCGCTGGTCGTCGAGCCGAAGGTGCTGCTGCTCGACGAGCCGTTCGGCGCCCTGGACGACATGACCCGCCAGCGGCTGAACTTCGAGCTGCTGCGGATCTGGAGCGAGCGGGCGACGACCACGCTGCTGGTCACCCACTCGATCCCCGAGGCGGTCATCCTCTCCGACCAGGTCGCGGTGATGAGCCCGCGCCCCGGCCGGATCAAGAAGATCGTCGAGATCGACCTGCCGCGCCCGCGCACCCCCGAGATGCTGCGCACCCCGCGGTTCCACGACCTGCACGACGAGTTGTCCGGCCTGCTCTTCGAGGGCAAGGCCGATGACGAGCAGGCGGCGTGAGGCCGGCATGACAGCGGTGCAGGACACCCCGGCCGGCGCGGTCGTGACCACGGCCGGTTCCGGCGAGCCGGCCGGCGGCCGGAGGCGCGTCGGTGCGCCGCCGTGGCTCGGCGGCCTGATCGGCACCGTGGCGATCCTCGCGCTGTGGTGGATTCTCGCCGTCACCGCGTTCAAGCACGGCGGCGCGGTGCCGACGCCGTGGGAGGTCGCCAAGGACCTCTGGACCGACCGGCACCTGTGGCCGACCCCGGTCGCGACCACCGTGTGGATCGCCTTCCAGGGCTACCTGATCGGCAACGGCCTGGCCATCGGCCTGTCGATTCTGTGTTTCGGCATCCCGGTACTCGACCGGCTCCTGCTGCAGATCGGGGCCGCGTCCTACTGCCTGCCGATCATCGCGATCGGCCCGATCCTGACCACCGTCTTCAACGGCACCGCGCCGGAGATGGCGCTGGCCGGGATCTCCGTGTTCTTCACGACGCTGGTCGGCACGCTGACCGGGCTGGGCGCCGCCGACCAGACCATGCTCGACGTGATCCGGGCGTCCGGCGGCGGCCGGGTGGCCCAGCTGCGGTTCGTCCGGCTACGCGCCGCGCTGCCCAGCACGTTCGCCGGGTTGCAGATCGCGCCGCCGGCGGCCCTGCTCGGCGCGATCATCGGTGAGTACCTCGGCGCCGACAAGGGCATCGGCATCACGATGATCGCTTCTGAGCAGGCCTTCGACGTGCCCCGCACCTGGGCGCTCGCCATCATCGCGTCGGCGATAGCCGCCGTCGGCTATGGCATCACATCGCTCATCGCCCGGCTGCTCACCCCGTGGGCGCCGCGCGGGAACCCCGGAGGTGGATCGTGACCACCACGGCCACTGCGGCGGCCGGGCCCACGCCGGCGCCGGCCGTCGCCCCGCCCGTCGAGGAACGCGCGCCCGGCTCATTGCTGCTGGCGACGGCGCTCGCCCGGCTGGGCCGCACGTTTGCCCAGGTCCTGGCCTCGGTCGTCGTCATCGTCGTTCTCTGGTACTCGTTCCTGAAGGCGTTCCACCTCAACCCGCTGGTGGCCAAGGATCCGAAGGACGTCTACCACTACCTGTTCACGGTGCCGAAGGCGCACGACAACCGGCACGTGATCTTCACCGCGCTGATGCAGACCCTGGGGGACGCGCTCGCCGGCTACCTCGCCGGCACGATCGCCGCGATCGTCGTGGCGGTCCTGTTCGTGCTCTACCGGCCGGTCGAGCAGGCGTTCCTGCCGGTCGCCATGGTGCTGCGTTCGGTGCCGCTGGTCGCGATGACGCCCATCATCACGCTGGTCTTCGGCCGGCACCTGGCGGGCGTGACGGTCATCGCGGGGATCGTGGTGTTCTTCCCGTCGTTGGTGAACATCGTCTTCGGCCTTCGTTCCACGCCGAAGGCCGCCGCCGACCTGGTCACCGCCTATGGTGGCTCGTCGTTCACGGTGCTGCGCAAGGTGGCGATGCCGAGCGCGTTGCCGTCGTTGTTCGCGTCGGCGCGGATCGCGGTCCCCGGCGCCATCATCGGCGCACTGCTCGCCGAGTGGCTCGCGACTGGCAAAGCGCTCGGCTATTACATGGAGCACGCCCAGCAGGTGTTCGACTATGGCGGCGTCTGGGCCTCCGTCGTCGTCATCACGGCTGTCAGCGTCGCGATCTACGGCGTCGTCGGAATCATCGAGACGGTTGTGCTCGCCCGTTACGGCCCCGCGCCGGCCCGAGGGAAATGACGCATCGGAAACGTCCTCGACACACGGTCGACATGCGCCGCATTAAGTGTGCCTTTCCGTCTCGCCGGGGCCTGCCGGCCCGAACCTGGCGCGAGGACAGAAAAGGCTCGGAGTTGACGCGGTGAGTGCGTCCATTGTTCCCCGGGAGTCTTTATCCGTCAGGGCCCTCGATGCTCGGCAGCAATCGGTGACTGTGCGGTCGTCGGCTGCGACAATGGCAGTGGCGGCTGCCGTCAGGGGCATGCCGGCTGGTGAAGTCGAGGCGAATGGTCCTGTTCGCCGTCCCGCGGGCGACTTCTCTCCGGTCCGCTACGTCACCTGGGTGGACGAACCCCCGGACCCCCCGGCTGGAGGGCCTGTGTGAGCGCGCCTTTTCCGTCGTCGTTTCTGAGCCGGGCCGAAAGCCCCCTTCCCCGGACGGGCGGGAAAAGGCCCAGCGCGACGACGACCGACTGGGGAATCGCGCTGGCCGCGGGCTGGCCGGGTTCGGGCACCACGACGCCCAGAACGACGCCCGGCACCAGACCGTCCGAGCGCCGCCCGGTCCCGCTGCCGGCCGTCGCCAGCGGCGGCCGCGCCTTCCCGGCGGCCGAAGGGGCCGTCGCGCTCGCGCCCAGCGAGGCGGAACTCGCGCGGCTGCGGCGGGTCGCCGTCGGCGAGGAGGAAGCCGACCTGCTGGTACACAGCGGCACCGTCGTCGTCGTGCAGACCGGCCAGCTGCTGCGCCGTGACGTCGCGATCGTCGGCCGGTTCATCGCGGCGGTGACCAGGCCGGGCGCGCTCGCCGGGCGCCGCTCGCTCGACGCCACCGACCGCTACCTGCTGCCCGGCTATGTCGACGCCCACGTGCGGCCGGAGCACACGCTGCTGCTGCCCGGCGAGGCCGCCCGGCTGCTCGTGCCGCGCGGCACGGTGACCGTGCTGACCGACCCGGCTGGCCTCCGGAACCGGTGCGGCCCGCGCGGAGCCGGCCTCGCGACGACGACCGGCACCCCGCTGCGGCTCGTCACCCGCCGACCCGGCGTTCCCGGGCCGGCCGCGGCCGACCTGCTGCCCGGCGAACGGGCCGGCGCCCACCGGGTGCTTTCCGACCTCGTCGGCCCCGGCCAGCTGGCCTGCGCCGTGCGCTCGGGAATCACCGGCGGTCTGGCGCCGGCGGAGGCCGTGCGGCGCGCGACGCTCGCGCCCGCCCGCCGGCACGGGTTCGACCAGGTCCTCGGCGCGATCCTGCCCGCCCACCTCGCGGACCTGCAGATCGTCACGGAGATCGGCGGCGTCGAGCCGCCGCACCTCGTCGTCGCCGGCGGCCGGATCGCCGCGGCCCAGGGCCGCCCGCTGTTCGACAACCCGGACCGCACGCCGGGCTGGGCGCTCGACATGGTGCGCCTGCCGGTGAACCTGAACGTCGGTTCGTTCGCGCTGGCCGGCTGGCCCGGCCATCCCGCTGGGCTGCCGGCGGCGGTCGAGATCGTCTCCCGGATCTCCACGCCGGTCGTCCCGTCCCGCCCGGACGGCCTGGCCGCGCTGCTCCCGGGCCTGCCGACGGTGCCGAGCGCGCCCGGCGGCAGGCCGGTGCCGCGGCAGGTGCGGGTCGACCCGGCCGTGCGGGGCGGGCAGATCGTGGCCGACCCCGGCCACGATCTACTGAAGATCGCCGTGGTTGACCGGTCCGGCAGCCAGGAGCCGGTGCGCGTCGGGCTGCTGCGCGGCGTCGGGCTGACGAGCGGCGCGATCGGCGTCACCAGCACCGACGCACCCGGTGACCTGGTGCTTGTCGGAACCAACGACGCGGACATGCTGACCGCCGCGCGGGCGCTGGAGGGCATGGGCGGCGGCTATGTGGTGATCGACCGGGGCTGGGTGCAGGCCGCCTGCCCGCTGCCGGTGGCCGGTGTCGTCAGCGACGCGCCCTGGGAGGCTGTCGAGGGTCAGCTCGCCGCCGCGGACACGGCGGCGTTGGCGATCGGCTGCCGGATCACCAGCCCGCTGCAGACGCTGGCCGACCTCGGGACGGCGCTGTTCACCCGTCCCGCTTCCTGAGCGGCCTGGGGCAGCCGCCGGTCCGCGCCCGCCAGCCTCAGCCCGCGGCCTGCGCGGGCCGTTCGGCGTCGCCCGCCGCTGGCCGGTCTGCGCTCTCGTTCGCGGGGGCCGCCTGAGGCTCGGGAGCGTCGCCCTGGCCGGCGTCAGCCTCGACGGCGACGGCGGCCGCGGAGTCCCGCAGCGCACGCACGGTGTAGTCGGAGAGCATCCACGACCGCCGGGGCGTCGCCGCGTCCTGGATGTCGACCAGGCCGGCGCGGACCATCCGGAACAGCGCCCGGCGGGCCTCCGTCTTCGAGACGGCCAGCATCTGCGCGACCTCCTCGGTGCGTAGCCGCGGCTGCCGGCGCATCCGGGTGATGACCTGCAGCTCCGCCAAGGTCAGCGGCCGGCCGCCGAGCTCGTGGCTCAGCACGAAACGGGCGAAGCCCAGGTCCGGGCGGCCGCCGGGGAGCACCACCACCACGGCGTGCTCGCCGCTGCGGCCGTGGTCCGGCGGGGCGTGCCCGTGCCGGAGCTGCTCCCGCCAGATCTGCCCGACGCCCCGCCCCGTGCGCGCGACCAGCCCGGCTCGGCGGAACGCGTCGGCCAGCAGCGGGTTGCGCGGGCTCGGCGGCGCGCTGAGCAGCGTCGCGACGGTGATCCCCGCCGGCAGGCCGGACGGGTTCGAGACGACGATCTGGTCGCGCGACCACTGGACGTGCACGGCGCCGGGAGCGGTGTAGTCCCGGTGCACCAGCGCGTTCGCCAGCGCCTCCCGGAACGCGGCTTCCGAGTAGACGGGCACCCGCATGCGGACGAGGTCGAACCGCACCTCCCGCGACGGGTTCAGCTCCCGGAACTGGGCCAGGAACTCCTCGACCAGCCGCAGCAGCGGCCAGCGCAGGAACACGTTGGTGCCTGTCGACAGCCCGTCCACCCGGTCGAAGACCTGGATCGCGGCCTCATGGGTCGGGGCGAACCGCCGCAACGCCTGCGGATGGCCGAACAGCAGCAGCCCGGCGAGCAGGATCTCCATTCGGCCGGCGCCGGCCGGAGCCTCGCCGTCGTCCGCCACGGCCACATTCGCGGCCGCGCTCCGTTCCGGCCGCACGCGCACGACGCCGAGTTCCCTGGCAAGCGTCAGGTTGTCGAGAGCGGCCAGCCGCTGGTCGGCCTGGCCCCGCGACGCGCCGATCAGCCGGCGCAGCCGGTCGAACTCGACCGGATCGAGATCATCCCAGGTGGCGCCGGGTACGACCCGCCCGGTGACGTCCACGATGCCGGTAACCGGCGCACCCCCGGTGGTCGTGGAACCAGGGGCGCCCTCAGCGCTTCGCACAGCAACATCGTAGAGACGATCAAGCCCGCGCGGAAAGGATTGCTTTGTCAGGTTGCGGATGCCCAGGTGGCGCGGCCGCTCAGCGGCCGGCGCGGGTCGGCGGGCGGCGTGGCGCCCGGGTGAACCGGCCGTCGGGGTCCGCGCCAGCGGCCGGACGGCGCGGGTAGCGGCCGGCCCGGGTGAGGAAGGCGCCGAGGACCCGGCGCAGCGCCACCCCGGCGGCGTCGGCCCGGATGTGCACCTCGTCGGCCAGCTCGCCGTCACCGCTGATCAGCGGCAGCCCGTCGACGGTGAACCTGTCCTGCAGCGCCAGGTCCTCGTCGAGGATCGCCTGTTCGAAGCGGGCCGCCTCCGCGAGCCTGGCCGCGTCACCGCCCAGGTCGTTGCGCAGCATCCGGGAGTAGACGCGGGTCGCGCCGTTGTCCTCGGGCTGCAGGCAGAACAGGATCGTGTTGATGATCCCGGCCTCCGGATACTCCATCCGCAGCCGCAACATGAACGGCGGCCGGAAGACATAGGTCGACACCCGCTGCTGGACCAGCGGGCGGATGCCGGCGGCGACTCCCGGGTCCTCCGGGTTGGAGACGTCCTGCTCCATGACCACGCGGAAGCCGTCCCCGTCGGCGTCCACCCGGTAGGGCGGCACCAGCATGTCCTCGCCGGCGCCGCCGATGGTGGCGGCGTGCACGAACGGGAAGTGCGCGGTGTCGAGGAAGTTGTCCGCGAGCAGGCCGGCCGGCGCCGTCGAGCGCGCCGGCACCAGCCAGATCGAGTCGAACCCGTCCTCGCCCGCCTCGGGTAGCGCGAGGATCTCGGAGAACGGCTCCTCGGGGGCGAGCCACACCAGGCCGTGCCGCTCGCTCACTCCCCAGGCCGCGGTGGCGCGGGCGCGGCGCGGCGCGGGGACGCCCGGGCCGAGCGCGGGCACCGCTGTGCAGCCGCCGTCGGCGCCGAACCGCCAGCCGTGGTATGGGCAGACCAGCGACTCGCCGTCGACCCGGCCGGCCGACAGCGGCGCGAGCCGGTGCGGGCAACGGTCCTCGAACGCGACGAGCGTCCCGTCGACCCGAGCGAGCACCCAGGGCTCGCCGAGCAGGCGCACCCCGAGCGGCTCGTCGCCCAGCTCGGTGGACAGCGCCACCGGGTGCCAGCCGTGCCGCAGCGCTGGATCTGTGTTCGTCAGACGTCGCGACACGTATCCGCCCTTCCTGGCCGGCTCCGCCCTTCTTGGCCGGCTGCCGCGCCCATCATCCTCTGCCCGGGTAGCGTTCCCGTTTCCCGCCGTCGATGACCGTCGTAACAGCCCGTGAGACCGCGCCGGGTGCGCCGGTCGGCTGAATCCGGTCCCGAACACGTCCGTAACCTGCGGGTCCTATGGTCTGGGCTCGGGGTTGACGGGGAGTGACAGCGGAGAGGGGAGCCAGGTGACAGGCGCCGCGCCCAGGCTGCACCGACCGGGCACGGTCGGGGAGGCGGTTCAGGTGCTCGCCGAGGTCGGCGACGCCGAACTGCTGGCCGGTGGCACGGACCTCGTCCCCGCGCTGCGCGCCGGCGACCGACAGCCGCGGACGCTCGTCGCGCTGCGTGGCGTACTGGAGCTGCGGGCCCGGGCAGTCGCGCCCGACGCCCTGACGATCGGCGCCGGCGTGACCTACACCGAGCTCGCCAGCTGGGAGCAGGCTCGCGGGCTGGCCGCGACCGCCCGGGCCGTCGGCTCGGCCCAGATCCGCAACTCGGGGACCGTCGGGGGCGCGCTCGGCACGGCGAACCCGCGCGGCGACCTGCTGACGTTCCTGCTGGCCGCCGGCGCCGACGTGCTGACCCGCTCGGTCCGCAAGGGCGCGCGTACCGTCCCGCTCGCGGACTATCTCGGCCGGACCCCCACGGGGGCGGGGCGCGCTGAGCTCGTGACCGCGGTCCGCGTCCCGGCGCCCCGAGGGCCGCAGGTGTTCCTCAAGATCGGTGGCCGGCAGGCCGCCTATCCGGCGCTGGTGAACCTCGCACTCGTCGTCGACCGGGCGGCCGGGCGGGTCTCCTGCGCCGTCGGTGGCGTCGCGGCCGGGCGGTTGCGGGCGACGGCCGCCGAGCAGCTCGCCGCCGGGGAGATCGACTGGACGCGGCCGCGGCCCGGTGACGCGGGCGTCGCCCACCGGTTCGGCGCGCTGGTCGCGCTGGCGGCCAGCCGAGCCCCCGGACAGCTGCCGGCCGGGCCACGGGACCCGGTCGACTATCGGTGGCACGCCGCCGGCGTGCTGGCCGAGCGGGCGCTCGCCCGCGCGCTGGCCGCGCCCGTGACGTCGCGGCAAGGACGGCTGTGACATTGCGGCAAGGACGGCTGTGACATTACGGCAAGGACGGCCGATCGACGGGAGGACGCCGTGACGGCGGGCAGCAC
>Ga0068858_100005578_pt1 | contig 12311 bp, 18 predicted proteins | sample KBSSwiS12_FD_66589 | JGI IMG/M metagenome (GOLD analysis project Ga0068858, IMG submission 66589) | Switchgrass rhizosphere microbial communities from Kellogg Biological Station, Michigan, USA - KBS Switchgrass S1-2 | ecosystem: Host-associated > Plants > Roots > Rhizosphere > Soil ... | reverse complement strand
CGTCGCGATTTCCGCGCGTGTGGGCGGCATTCCCATCGCCTCGATGTGGCCGCGGATCCAATCCAGGATCTGCTGCTGCCGGGCGGTGAGGCGCGGCGGCGCGACCAACGCGTCGGTGCCGGAGGCGGGCAGGTGGGCGTTCATTTTGCGAAACACGGGGCGGGGAGGCATGGTTACCGTATGGATATGCGGTACACGGATTATAGACGGTGGAATGATCCCGTCAAGGGGGTGCGCGTCGCCCGTCAATTTTGACCCGCGCCCGGCACGCTCCTATAGTGTGCAAATGGCCGCAGCCTGCCGCGGCCGGTGCCAAGGACTGCATCCAACGTGAAGGCGCTCGTGTTCCTGCTGGTGTTGCCCGTAATCATCGGGTTTGCCTCCGAGATGGTCTTTCGCGACGCGAGGCGGGCCTCGTTCGCCGCGGCCGTGGGTTCCGCGCTGGTTGTCTTCCTCGGCGTCTTCGTCTTCGACCCCGCGGGAACCTGGAACTGGATTGCCGCGCTGCTGGTGTCGCCGCTGCCGATGGCTCTGGGTGTGGTCACGGTGCTGTACTGCTACGGGCGGCTGCAGATGCGCAAGCCTGGCCGCCACCATGGCGCGTGACGCGCCGGCGTCGCCCGCAATCGTCCTCGAAACCGCGCGGCTCATCCTGCGCCGGCTCACGGTCGACGACGCCCCGTTCATCCTCGAACTCCTGAACGATCCTGACTGGCTGAAGTTCATCGGCGACAAGGGCGTGCGTACGCTCGACGCCGCCCGCGACTATCTGCGCAAAGGCCCCATCGCCATGTACGAGCGCCATGGCTTCGGCCTCTACCTGGTGGAATTGAAAGCGGGCCTGATTCCGATCGGCATGTGCGGACTGATCAAGCGGGACTCGCTCGTGGATGTGGATATCGGCTTCGCCTTTCTTCCGGCCCACCGGGGCCAAGGATATGCGCACGAATCGACTGCGGCGGTGCTCGCCCACGGCAAGCGCGACTTCGGGTTGAAGCGCATCGTGGCCATCGCATCGCCCGGCAACGCGAAGTCCATCGCTCTGCTGGAAAAATCGGGAATGCGAATGGAAAAAACGGTTAAGCTCGATGGCGACGACCACGACGTCGTGCTGTACGCGATCGTCCTCTGACGCGAATTTCACCGGGAGCCGGCGAACACATGAACGACGAGAAGATTCGAGTGCGCGTCACCGAGAGCGGACAATTCCTGGACGTCGTCGTGCTGAACAAGCGCGCCGACCGCATCGAAGTCGTCCTGGGCGAGGGCGTCCACAGCGTGCGCTGCGCGTTGACGCCGACGCGCAATGCGCAAGCCTACGTCGGCAACGCTCTGGGACGCGAGATCGTCTACGAACGCCCGCGCGCCACGGTGCAGGCGGATATCGACCGCGTCAGTCCGGCGCTGCGCGATTCCGGCCGGCGCTGAACGCTACTCGATCACTTCGTCGGCCTGCAGAAGGACTGTGGCCGGAATCGTCACGCCCAGCGCTTTCGCTGCCTTCTTGCTGATTACCAACTCGAATTTTGTCGGCTGTTCGATGGCGAGATCGCCGGGCTTGGCGCCTTTGAGGATCTTGTCCACGTAATCGGCGGCGCGCCGGTGCAGCTGGCGCATATCCGGGCCGTAGGACATGAGGCCACCCATCTCGACGAAATACCGGTCCTCGAAGAGCGCCGGGATCTTCAATTTGTTGGCCCGCTCCGCGATCACGCGCGCCTCGGACGCGAGAAGCGAATCGCCGCTGTTGAGCAGCGACTGCGTCCCGTCCCAGCCGATGGCATCGAGCTTGACCGTAAGCTCGTCGCGCGATCGGACTTCGTCCGACTGGAACTTGAGGCCGACGCGCGCTGCGGCCTCCTGCATCGTCTTGACCTCCGGTGTATTGTCCGGGCGCGACGGATTCCACAGCACGGTGGTCTGAGTCAGTTTCGGAAACGTCTGCTTCAGGAGGTCGACGCGCTTGGCCGAAAGCGGAAGGCTCATCGCCGAAACTCCGGTGACGTTGCCGCCGGGGTGCGACATGGACTGGGCGAGACCGGCCTTCACCGGATCGCCGGTGGCCGCCACGACGATGGGAATGGTCGTCGTGAATTTCTTCGCCGACAGCGCTTCGGGCGTACACATCGCAACGATGATGTCGACCTTGTCGCGCACCAGCCTTTCCATGATCGCATCGAGTTTGGGACCGCTGCCGCCGGCGTCTATGTACTCGGATTGCATGGTCTTGCCCTCGACATAGCCCAGCTCGGCCATGCGCTCGCGGTAGGCATCGGCGTAAGGGGCCGACGGTCCCTGGCCGAACATCCAGACGTAGGCGATGCGCGGGACCTTCGTTGCCTGTTGCGCTGGCGCCGGCGACGCCGCCACGGAGAGGGCAATCGCTACAATTGCGATCAACACCCGAACGGCAGTTTGCATAGTTCTCTCATTGGGTGGGAACGACTGACCGGCAGTCTACCCTTCCCCCCGCGATGGCGATAGCAAGGAGTCCGCACCATGCCCGACATCATTACCGAGCGCAGGACTGCCCAGGTCGACGGTGAATTCGTCGTCTTCCTGATCGGCATGCGGATCAACCGCCTATGGAAAATCCACAAGTGGCTACCCGTTGCCATGGCCATGCCACGGATGCTGCGCGAGCTGCAGGCGGATCCCGACTCGGGGCTGCTCGGCTTCCAGTCATGGTTCGGCAATCCGAACGTGTTCGTGCAGTACTGGCGCTCCTTTGAACACCTCGAGCGGTACGCCAAAGATGCGACGCATGCGCACCGTCTGGCCTGGGCGATGTTCAACCGCACGGTCGCCAGCAACGGCGACGTCGGCATATGGCACGAGACGTATCGCGTCCGTCCGGGCGACTTCGAATGCGTCTACAACAACATGCCTGCGTTCGGCCTGGCGGCGGCGACGCGGAGCGTTGCCGCTTCCGGCCAGCGCGAATCGGCCCGCGGACGAATGGACGCGCGGCCTTCCTGACCGGCAGCGGGTCACTCCCGCTGCGCCGGATACTGCACGACTTTTGCCATCGCGCGCTCGAAGGCATCGCGCGGTGAAAGCATGCGCTGCTGCCGCACCGAAATGAGCGGATAGTGCCGCAGCGCAGCCAGGCGATCGTTGACTTCCGCGCATGCCGCGGCACAGGAAACCCAGAGCGCCGGATCGATCCTGCGCAGATCGTAGGCGCCGGAATGGCTGCGCAGCGTCTTGCGGCCGCGCTTGTCGCTGTACTCGTGGAAATACGACATCGCAAGTTCGCGCAGTGTCCGATACACGGGATCGCGAAAGCGCAACACGGCGCCGTTGGTCTTGGAAATCGCACCCCATGCGCCGCCGCGGCGGAACAGCGCGACCACATGTGGAAAATCGCTGGGCGAACAGTCCATGTGCATCACCAGGGGTGGCTCTGCGTGCAGCCACAACGCGCAGGCCGCGACGAATGCGCCTTCGATGCAATGGGCGCGGCGCTGGCGCAGCACTTCGCGCACGGAGAGTATCGTTTCACCGCCGAGCTCGTGATTGGCCGGGATTGCGTTGACGTACGCCTGAATTTTCTGCGGCGTGGAAAGCCGGTCGAGTGTGGCGAACTCGCGACGCGTGAGGCATAGTTCCTCGCGCCGGGCGCGCTGACGGAAAGGGGCGGCCATGGGCATGACGGGTGACTTGCGGCTATTATCCGCACAAATGCGCCCGCCGCCGCATCCTGTTCATCCGGCGCGGTCGGCCCTCGACCGATGAATGCCTGACTTTTGCCGTCTCGCGACGCGCGCTACGCGCACCCCATCGCTTTCCTGTTCCTCATCCTGCCCTTCGGCGCGACGAGCGGATACCTCACGGTGGCGGTCGGGTACCGGTTGTCGCAGGCCGGCCTTGGCGTGGACCAGATTGCCCAGTTGGTGGCTGTGGCATTCATCCCGCAGACCTGGAAATTCCTGTGGGCGCCCGTGGTCGACACCACGTTGAAGCGGAAGATGTGGTACGTGCTGAGTGCCGTGCTCACCGCCGCCGGAATCTTCTTCACCGGCGCATTGCCCGCGTCGGCGCAGTCGATGCCCGCGCTCTATGTCGTGGTGCTGCTGGCCAATGTGGCGGTCACGTTCCTGGCCATGTCCGTCGAGAGCCTCATGGTGTACTGCACGCGGCCCACGCAGCTGGGCAGGGCCAGCGGCTGGTTCCAGGCGGGCAACCTGGGTGGACAGGGATTGGGCGGAGGCGCGGGACTGTGGATGGCGCAGACGTTGCCGGACGCGTGGATGGGTGCCGCCGTACTCGCCCTGGCGTGCGCGCTATGCAGCGGCGCGTTGCTGCTGCTCCGCGAGCCGCCGTCTCTGGCGCGCAGCGGGAGTTACATGCGCGATCTGCGCATTGTCCTCAACGACCTGTGGCTAGTGGCGCGATCGCGAGCCGGGGTCCTTGCACTTCTGATCGTCTTCCTTCCCATCGGAACCGGTGCTGCGTCCAACCTTTGGGCGGCGGTGGCCGATGACTGGCATGCATCGGCGAACACGGTGGCGCTGGTCACCGGCGTGGCGGGCGGGGTCGTGTCGATGGCGGGTTGCCTGATCGGCGGCTACCTGAGCGACCGCATGAATCGCAAATCGGCGTACATGCTGTACGGCGCGCTGCAGGCGGCCTGCGCCGTCGCCATGGCGTTGTCCCCGCGCACGGAGACGATGTACATCGCGTTCACGATGACCTACGCGCTGATCACGGGGTTGACCTACGCCGGATTCTCCGCGGTCGTGCTCGAAGCCATCGGGCTCGGCGCTGCCGCGACCAAGTACACCGTCTTCGCTTCGCTGTCCAACATGCCCATCGCGTATATGACGGTCATCGAGGGATGGGCACAGGCGCGCTGGAACGTCGGCGGCATGCTCCTGGCAGAGGCGTTCTTTGCATCGGCCGGCCTGCTGGTTTTCATCGCGGCATCAGCGCTGGCTCGACGCAGGTGGGCAACGGCCTGACGCGTACCCGCGAGATCAGGCCGGCAGCCGCGCCACGTCGACCCACGTTCCTTTCGCCTGCGACTGGACGCATGCTTCGATGAAGGCCATCGTGTGCGCGCCGTCCTCGATGCGAGGATAGGAAAAGGCAGGTACCGCATCTCCCAGCGAGCGCGCCATGCGCTCCTGCGCCACTTCGGCATAGATATTGGCGAACGCCTCACGCAACCCTTCCGGATGGCCGCGCGGCGTACGTCCGGCCGCGATGATGTCGGCAGGCAGGAACGTATCGCCGCGACCGTAGATCCTCGCCGGTTCGCCCTGCAGCGCGACGCGCAGGTAGCTCGGTTCGCGATGCGACCAATCGAGCATTCCCTTCTCGCCGTAGATCCGCAGCCGGATGTCGTTCTCTCCGCCGGCGGCCGCCTGCGTGACCGTGAACGTTCCCCGCGCCCCGCCATGGAATCCGATCAGCGCCGACACGTAGTCGACCACCTTGCGGCCGGGAACGAGCGCACCTACGTCCGCCACCACGCGGGCAACTTCAAGATCCGCGGCAAAGCACGCAAGGTGTTGTGCGTGACATCCGATGGCGCTCAACACCAGCGCCATCCCGCTTCGCTGTGGATCGAGTATCCAGCGGAAGCGATTGTTTTGCGGACCATCCTCGACCCGGGTCGCGAGCCCGCTCTGTATGTATTCGACTTGCACCAGGTGGATCCGCCCCAGGTCACCGTTGCGAATCAGCGCGCGCGCATAGCGGGTCATCGGGTATGCGGCGTAGGCGTGCGCGACCGCGAACAGGCGGCCATTTTTCCGGGCGCGCGCCACGAGATCGCATGCCTGCGCGAAATCGTGCGTCACCGGCTTGTCGCCGACCACATCGAGCCCGGCGTCCAGTGCCGCCGCCGCAAAAGCATAGTGCGTGTCGTTGGGCGTCATGATCGCCACGGCCTCGATGCCGTCGGGACGTAGCTTTTCCTGCGCCAGCATGTCGGCCACGTTGCCATAGCTGCGCTCGGTGTCGAATCCCATTGCCGCGCCGGCCGTGCGGGACCGGCCGGGATCGCTGGAAAATACGCCCGCAACTGCACGCCACCAACCGTCCATTTCCGCAGCACCGCGGTGCATGCGACCGATCCACGCATCCGGCCCGCCGCCGATGATGCCCAGCCGCAAGGGCCGCCCGAATCGTTCCTTCAATCCCGACATGTTCTCTCTCCCGGTAAGTCGTTGCGCGTCTCGATGCAATCGGAAAGCGTAGCACGCCGCGAATTGGCGTTTGCGCCCGCGCAACGTGTGCCACAAACGCTCTTGACGACACGTCCTATCAGGAGTCTTATCAGAACCTGTCTCTCTCGCTCAAGGAGCCCCGTCATGGCCAGAAAAAGCCCCGCTGCAGCCAAGCCCGCCGCAAAGAAACGCGCCACCCGCAAGCCGGCGGCCAAGGCCGCGCGCAAGGCGGCCCCGAAGGCCGCTCCGCGCGCGCCGTCCTTCGCCGCCTATTCGCCGGCGTCGCTGCCCGGCATGGGTGACATGGCCAAGATGGCCAAGCTGATGACGCCCGAGCAGGCGATCGATCTGTACAAGGCCAACACCCGAATGGCTCTCGACATCATCAACGCGGCAATCGAGGGCACGGCCAAGGTGCGCAGGCTGCAGTTCGAGGGCGAGGAGCAGGCGCGGGCGATGGGTCACAAGGCCGCGCGACACGCCGCGGAAGCCGGCAGTCCCAACGCACTGATGGCGGCGGGCCAGAGCGTCTCGCAGGAAGCCGTCGAAAGCGCAATGCGTTACTGGGGGCAGATGTTCGAACTCGTCGTCGAGGTGCAGAAGCGCCTGTTCACGCTGATGGAGGGCCAGATGGCCGGCGTCCCCGGAGTCAAGGAAGCCAAGGCGGCAATGGCGATGATGCCGGACATGCGGCAGGCGCAGAACGTGATCAATGCGTTGCAGGGCGTGGTGTCGTCCGGTGGCAACGCGTTCGAATCGATGCAGAAGGTGATGGGCGACTTCGCCAAGTACATGCCGGGCCAGAAGCGCTGACCTCTGATCCTGGTTGCCTGTAGCCGACCTCGCGGCGACTCCGGCGTTGCCCGCGCGTCCTGCGCGGACGATGCGCTGGCTGTCGTGACGGGGCTTAGGTCGGTAAATCGTTCCCAAACAAGAACGTCACCGCGCGGCGGGGTGTGCGCGCTCCGGCGTCGTCGCAATCTACCCGTTGCCGTGTTGCGTGATCGTCACGTCCGAATGCGGGATCAGCCGCTTTTCTGCGCGGCGCGCGGCGCGGTCCTGGTCACCGGAAATTCTCATGAACGCCAGCCCGACCAACAGGACCAATCCCCATCCGACCAGCACCAGCATGATCAAATTCAGATCCATTGCACCCCCCAAAGGCCAAGGTACCACGCGTGCAGTCTGTCGCTGCATCATCGCCACAGGACTCAGTCTACATGAACACACTGACGCCCTTTGTTCCGGCATGGTACACCATCACTATGATTATTCGGACCTTTTCACGTTCGGCAAATGATCCTCAGCATCGCCCAGCGAACGTCGGTGCGGGGTCGGATCTTGAACACTGAAGCAAATGTCCTGCTGGGGACAGTGGTCGTTGGCGTCGGCGCAACGCTGTTCATGGATGTTTGGGCAATGCTGCTGCAGCGAGCGTTCAATGTTCCGTCGGCCAACTATTGCCTGGTAGGGCGCTGGTTTTGCCACATGCAAGATGGCAAGTTCATGCATGCGAATATCGCTGACGCTTCGAAAAAGGGTTCGGAGTGCGTTGTGGGTTGGGTCGCCCACTACGTGATTGGTACCATGTACGCGCTCGTGTTCGTCGCGTGGATGTCAGGCAGTTGGCTCGCGCGGCCCACATTTTTGCCGGCGGTGCTATTTGGGCTAGGCAGCGTGCTAGTGCCGTACCTGCTCATGCAACCTATGTTCGGACTCGGCATTGCCGCGTCGAAAGCGCCCCGGCCGATGCAGGCCAGGTTGCGAAGCATCGTGGCGCATGCAATTTTTGGAGTCGGACTTTATGTAAGTGCTGTTGGCGTGAGTTACGTGCTGCCGATCGATGTCTAATCGCCTGTCAACCATGGCCTTGATCGACCACATCATCGTGAAAGTCAACGACCTGAAGGCGAGCGTCGCGTTCTACACGGACGTGTTGGGGTTCGCGAACGAGGGGACGGACGGCCCTTTCACGATGATCAGGGTCGGCCCAAACTGCCAACTCCAGTTAGCGCCCTGGGGCACCACAGGACTTGAACACTATGCGTTTGCCGTATCACGGAAGGAATTCGATCAAATCCTCGGCCGTATCAAGGAGGCGGGAATCGATCATGGTCCAACGTTCGATTCCGTTGGATCCAATAGCGGACCTGGCGAAGAGTCCGGGGCTAGAGGCCGTGCGCCGACGCTTTATTTCAATGATCCGAGCAAGCACCTACTCGAGATCAGGTCATATGACGCGTAAGGCGGTTAAACGTGGCTAATATTCTCGTCGGCGTCTTCGCAATATTTTTGTGCCTCATCAATGCCGCGGTGTGGACATTGGTGTCGGACAAACCGCTCGTGAGTATCGGTTGGCTTCTGGCGGCGGTGGCCTGCGTGTGGCTGCAGAAATGGTCGCGCGGATAGCTTTCTCGATACGAGCGACGCGTCCAGGATGGCGGGGGCCAAACGTCACCGTCGACATTAGCAGCCGGTGGCAACACGATAGTCCTCGCTTAATGTGTGTAGCCGTTTCTGTTGCCGTTCATCCTGCTCGCGCGACACCTGAAATGCGGCGAACGCGCCGAATCCGACCATCGCACCTAGGGAAAAAGCGAGATATATCCATAGGATGCTCATGGAAATCTCCCGTGGGTTGTGACGACTGTATTAGGCTCCGGCGGCATGCGATACACAAGTTAGCGCGGTCGCGGGTGTCAGTCGGACATACGCGCCGTGTTCCGTAGGAGGATGCGAAGGGCGCGTTGAATGTGTTGCCGCCCGGGGCCGGAGCCTGACTTCATACGGCAGCCAGGCAAGGAGTTTGCGGGCGCTGCAATTGCGGGGAAGCGTTGCTAGCGTAGGACATTTCCGACAACAGGTTTGGTCGCGGGATTACTTGACGCGCAAAACCGGCATCGCGAAAATTCCGCCCGTTCTTGGTCTTTTGGATGCCCGAGCTCTTTGGGCGATTAGGCGATGCGTTAGCTACTGGGAAGCGGAGGCTATTAATGAATGAATCGAGGAAGGCGGAGCCCGATTTCGACGTAATCGCCAAGGCCGAACGTTTCCTTAATAGCGTGCTGGGCTATCAGGCCGCTATTGCCGTGCATCAGCTAAGGGACGACCTCGGCCTCGATGTGGAGGAGCTTACCCTGACGGTCGCGCCCACTTCGCAGGAGGCGGTAGGGGTCTATCGCGTGATCTGCACGATCGTGCGAGCGAATGTGCCGGAGCCCATCGTCCTAGAGGTACTTGTCGACCCTGAAACAGCGGTCCTAAGTGCCGAGAGAGTCGGAGATCGAAGCGTCCCGCTTCTTGTCAAGCCGGCGCTACAAGCCGTTCCGCGCAAGAAATAATCTACGCAACGACCGCCACGGGTATTGCGACCATCCTCGGCCCGCTACATAGCGGTGGCCGGATGCGTTGACATTTACCATTTCGATTTGTGTTGCTTCGAATCGAGCCGTGCTTGGTAGGCACCCTGTAACAGAACAAGGTGTCGTCGGCAGCACGGCGAGCAGCTCGCGCGCCTTCTAATACAGTCATTTCCATCTCCTCTTTTTCTCGCCGCCGGTCATGGCGTATCGGTAGACCGGCGGGCGCCATGGGTCCAAGCTTGCATTCGGGCCAGCGAACGTGGCTGGCGCCCTGCGCGCTGGCTAGAGTTGGTGGCGGCGCCGGGGTGAAGTGAATTGGTCCAGGCATTGCGCAAACCTACAGCACGGCGGCGGAAGCGAGCGCGCAGCCAGGGGACCCGTGGCAAATCCAATTCATTTCCAACAGTTGGAGGGGGCTTACCCCGGCCTTGCCAACTACCTAGTACAGAATCCCGGCGTACTTCTCGATGAGCTTCGATTCTTCGCCTTGGAAGAGCCTCGCTGGTGCCCGGGGCCGGACTTGAACCGGCAAGGCCTTGCGGCCGAGGGATTTTAAGTCCCTTGTGTTTACCAGTTTCACCACCCGGGCACGGCGATGATTGTACGCATTCGCGCTGCAGCGGGTGGCGACGAGAGGCCGATTGCGAAGGTCAGTGCTGAACTACTTCGACCTCGATTTCAGGCCGGGTTTCGTGACGGGCGCTTTGGATTCGGTGATGCGTCCCATGACTGTGGTTGGGTCGTCATCGGTGCGCATCTCCGAACGCTGCGATTTGACCGGCGCGAAACTGCGCGGACCCGTTTTCGCATTCTGCGCGCGGCGTTTCTTTTGCCGTTGCAGCACGCGCCGCCGGGTAATCCGGCGCATGGCATACAGCAAGCACGCGAGGGCAAGAATGAGGGGTACGGCTATGGAAAGGGAAAGGTTCATAATCTGCGAGTTTGCCTCGTCGCACCGGCCTGGCGCAAGCCTCGTCTGACCTGGCGTCGACGGACGGCGACCGGCGGCGCCCGATTTGTACCGCACACACATTGACATTGGTCAATTTCGCGTCAAAACTAAACGTGTGAAATGAGTGAGCAGTCTCGGTGCCGGGCGTGGCGGCCGGCACGGCACGGATTGCTGCAGACTTCGTAGTCAACGAGGGAGATGACCATGTCGCGAACAGTTCTGGTGCTTGCCCTGCTGGCCATCACTGTAGCGGCACCGAGTGCCTATGCGCAGACCACCCCCGCGGGTGCTGCTGCGCCGACAGCAAACGCCGTCGATCCAGCGTCGATTCAGGCCCTCAAGGACATGGGGGCGCACTTGCAGACGCTGACCCGCTTCCACGTATCGACTGAGGTGACCGGCGAACGTGTCCTGGCGGACGGGCAAAAATTGCAGCATGTGGCGACGGCCGAAATGGATGTCGTGCGCCCGAACAAGATACGCGCGTGGATGCGAAGCGCCCGTGCCGAGCGCGAGATCATCTACGACGGCAAGACGGTGACTCTGTTTACGCCGGCGCAGAAGTATTACTCGTCGGTGGAGTTCACGGGGACGATCGGCGAGCTGATCGCCAAGCTGGAGGAGAGGTACGCGGTCGAGATGCCGATGTCCGATCTCTTCCTCTTCGGCACGCCGGCGGCGCCGCTCGACAAGATCGAATCGGCGATGAATGCGGGGCAGGATTTCATCGACAACGATCTGTGCGACCACTATGCGTTCCGCCAGGGCAAGATCGACTGGCAGATCTGGATCACCACCGGCAGCAAGCCGCTGCCGCGCAAGGTCGTAATCACCAACCGCGCCGATGAAGCGCGGCCGCAATCGGTCTCGCTGATCGACTGGAACCTGAAGCCGACGTTCAAGGACGCCGTGTTCAAGTTCACGCCACCCAAGGGCGCGACCAAGATCGAGATCGTGCCGCGGAAGACCAAGTGAGGAGCGCCATCATGAAGAAATCATTTGCAAGACTCGCTGGTGCCGCGGTGGCCGTCCTTGTTCTTGGCAGCTTTGCGATGGCGCCGTACGCTGACGCCGCAGGTCGCGGTGGCGGAGGTGGCGGCGGGCGAGGAGGTGGTGGCGGCGGCGCGCACGCCGGAGGTGGAGGTGGCGGAGGAGGCGCGCGCGCCGGAGGCGGCGGCGATCGTGCCGCGGCGGGCGGGGGCGGCCGGCAGAATGCCCAAGTCAACAACAGCAGGGCTGATTCCCGCACGAACGATGTCCGCAACACCAGCGTCAACAACGTCAACAACGTCAACGTCGACCGCAACGTCAACGTCAATGTCGACGGCGGTTGCTGCAACAACGGCTGGGACAATGACTATCACCCGGTGGCGAGGGCAGCGGCCGTGGGCACTGCCGTTGCGGTGACGTCCGCCGTGATTGGCTCGATGGTGAACACCGTGCCCGCTAGTTGCGTGCCGGTCAATTATGGTGGCGCGGTCTACCAGCAGTGTGGCGGCACGTGGTATGCCCCCCAGGGAGCGCAGTTCGTCGTAGTGGCCCCACCGTACTGATCAGCGATCCGGGCCGCGGGACCCGCGGCCCGCTTTGCCGCGAATCGTTCCGAGCGGGACTTGCCGTGTGTGGCAGCGGCGGAGCGTTACTTCGTTGCCTTGCCCTTGTCGCTCAAGACATCCTTGAATATGAGACGAGGCAGCACCAGGCTGGCGACAACGGTGGCTATCCAGATGATGAGCGTGGCAAAGACCCAGGTACCGATGCTAGTGATGCTCAGGCCACGCGTTAGGAGCGTAGTTACAAGCAATCCGACAAACGTGGTGA
>Ga0068858_100005576_pt1 | contig 12315 bp, 13 predicted proteins | sample KBSSwiS12_FD_66589 | JGI IMG/M metagenome (GOLD analysis project Ga0068858, IMG submission 66589) | Switchgrass rhizosphere microbial communities from Kellogg Biological Station, Michigan, USA - KBS Switchgrass S1-2 | ecosystem: Host-associated > Plants > Roots > Rhizosphere > Soil ... | reverse complement strand
GAGGGCCATGCGAGCGCAGTGCTCGCCGCCAGTATTTTTCACTACGGCGAATTCACGGTCGGGCAAGCCAAAGCGCTGATGGCCTCGCGCGGCGTCGAAGTCAGGTTGGGCGGCGGAACAAGGTAAAATCGCGGCCTGGCGCTGCGCGATATATCATCGCCGCATGGCGCACACTCGACATGTCTGACAACTGGCTGAACAAGATAAACTGGGCGCAGGACGGGCTCGTGCCGGCGGTCGCGCAAGAAGCATCCAGCGGCCGCGTGCTAACGCTCGCATGGATGAACCGTGAAGCGTTGAAGCGCACGGTGCAAACCGGCGAGGTGCACTACTGGTCGCGTTCGCGCAAGAAGATCTGGCACAAGGGCGAAGAGTCCGGCCACGTGCAGAAAGTGCTGGGCATCAGGCTCGATTGCGATGAGGATGTGATACTGGTCGAAGTCGAGCAGGCCGGCGGGGTCGCCTGCCATACGGGCCGGTACAGCTGTTTTTATCAGAAGCTCGTAAACGGCGAGTGGGTGGCGACGGACCCCGTGCTGAAAGATCCACAGGAAATTTACAAAAAATGATCGACACCACGATATTGCGGCGTTTGTCCGCCACGATAGCCGAGCGCAAAGGCGCGGATGCGGCGAGTTCCTACGTGGCCGGTCTTTTCGACAAAGGGCACGACGCGATCCTCAAGAAAGTCGCCGAGGAAGCGGCGGAAACACTGCTGGCGGCGAAGGACGGTGATAAACTGCATCTCGTGCGCGAAACCGCCGATTTATGGTTTCACTGCCTGGTGCTGCTGGCGTGGCACGGCCTGACCAGCGACGACGTGCTGTCGGAATTGCGCCGGCGCGAAGGCATCTCCGGCGTGGACGAAAAAGCGTCGCGCAAGTAAGCGCAGCGCCGGCAGTTGCGGCAGATTACAGGCGCTGCGCTTAAGCAGCGCACACAAGTTTAGAGGAGTGGAAACATGGGCTCATTGAGCATTTGGCACTGGTTGATCGTGTTGGTTGTCGTGGTGCTGATTTTCGGCACCAAGAAACTGCGCAACCTGGGCACCGACTTGGGCGGTGCGGTAAAAGGCTTCAAGGACGGCATGAAATCCGAAGACGACAAAGCGGCCGCCGCGCAGGCCGAGATTCATCCGGCCGCGGGTCAGACGATCGAAGGGCAGGCGAAGAAAGAGCCCCAGTCGAAAGTGTAAACGGCAGCGGACACGCATAACGCCACACCGCCCGCGCGTGCGTCGCCGCGCAAATTCTCGGCTCATCCCGGCTACTGCTGCACCAGCGCGACCGACTTCGCGTGGTTTCACATCACAGACGCGCTGAAAAATGACATCGTTCAATCAGAGCACTCGATTAAATGTTTGACATAGGATTTTCCGAAATCGTCGTGATCGCGGTCGTTGCGCTGATCGTGATCGGGCCCGAGCGGCTGCCGAAAGTGGCGCGCACGCTGGGTCATCTGTTCGGCCGCATGCAGCGCTATGTCAACGACGTGAAGGCCGACATCAGCCGCGAAATGGAGCTTGACGAGCTGCGCAAGCTGCAGGCGACGGTGCAGGACGCCGCGCATGCAATCGAGCAGACGGTCAACAAGGAAATAACTTCCACCGAATCCGAGTTGAACAGCATCGCGCAAACGGCGGCGCAGGCCATGCAGCCGGCCGCCGAAACTCCGGCCGCCGAAATACCGGTTATCGATGCGGCAGCGCCACCCGCGGCCGAAACGCCGCCAACCGCGCCGAGCGTGCAGGGCCAGCTCGACCTGGGCTCCGAGCAATCACCGCCGGCGCGCAAGCAAGCCTGATGCAGACGTCGCGCGCGCGGGCGTGGTGGCGCCGATGACAACCCAGGACACTTTCATTTCGCATCTGGTCGAGCTGCGCGACCGGCTGCTGCGCGCAATTCTTGCCGTGTTGATCGTGTTTTTATGCCTGTTTCCATGGGCCAAGGATCTGTACACGTTGCTCGCGCAGCCGCTGCTCGCGGTGCTGCCGCAGGGCGGCCAGATGATTGCGACCGATGTGGTGGGTGTTTTCCTGGTCCCGATGAAAGTCGCCTTGCTCGTCGCGTTCGTGATCGCGCTCCCTTACGTGTTGTTTCAAATCTGGGCGTTTGTCGCACCGGGACTCTACACGCACGAAAAACGGCTGGTGCTGCCGCTCATCTTCACGAGCACGGTCCTGTTCATCGCCGGCATGGCGTTCGCTTACTTTCTCGTGTTTCCGGTCGTGTTCAAGTTCATGGCGCAGATTGCGCCCGAGGGCGTTGCGTGGATGACGGACATCGAAAAATACCTGAGTTTCGCGCTGACGATGTTCATCGCGTTTGGCGTCACGTTCGAAGTGCCGGTTGCGGTGGTCCTGTTAGTGCGCATGAACGTGGTGTCGGTCGCCAAGCTGCGCGAGATCCGGCCGTACGTGATCGTCGGCGCGTTCGTAATCGGTGCGGTATTTACGCCGCCCGACGTGATATCGCAGCTGATGCTCGCGGTGCCGCTATGGGTGCTCTACGAGCTCGGGATAGTTTTCGCCAGCATGATGGGAAAACCAGCCGTTGCCGATGACGACACGGCGGCGACGGAAAATGTCCCTGAGAAAAGCGACGGCGGCCAGCCGCCGGTTTAGCCGGGCTGCTTGTTGCCGGCGTCGCGGCGAGGCTTGGGCCGGAGCCCAACGCCGACCCTGACGTCGAATTCCTTTTTGTCGCGCATGACCTTGAGCGTCGCGGCGTTGCCCGGCTTTAACGCGGAAATCAGGTTCAACGTGCTCGAGTAATCCGTGACGGGCTTGCCTTCAACGCCAGTCAGCACGTCGCCCGGCTTGAGGCCGGCCTTGTCGGCAGGGCTCGCATTGACGACTTCCGTGATCAGTGCGCCGGCGACTTTCGGCAGCTTGAGCGTGTCGGCGAGCTCGGCCGTCAGGTCCTGCACCCCGATGCCGACCCAGCCGCGCGTGACCGTGCCAGTTTCGATGATCTGCTCCATCACCTGCCGCGCGAGGCTCGACGGAATCGCGAAACCTATGCCCTGCGAGCCGCCGGTGCGCGTGTAGATCGCCGAGTTGATGCCGATCAGATTGCCGTTCACGTCCACCAGCGCGCCCCCCGAATTGCCGGGATTGATCGCCGCATCGGTCTGAATAAAATTCTCGAATGTGTTGATGCCCAGATGGCTGCGGCCGAGCGCGCTGATGATGCCGGAAGTGACGGTCTGGCCGACGCCAAACGGATTGCCGATCGCAAGCACGACGTCGCCGACGCGCGCCTGCTCGGATTGCGCGAAGGTCACCGAAGGCAGGTTCTTCAGATCGAGCTTGAGCACGGCAAGATCCGTATCCGGATCGCTGCCGACCACCTTCGCCTTGGCGCGGCGCGCATCTGCGAGCGCGACTTCGATCTCGTCGGCCGCTTCGACTACGTGGTGGTTGGTCAGGATGTAACCCTTGTCGCTGACGATGACACCCGAACCCAGGCTCGAGCTGCGCCGTGTCTGCGCATCGAACTGCTCGCCGAAGAAATAGCGAAATACCGGGTCGTCCATAAACGGATGGCGCGCGACCTTGCTTTCCTTGCTGGTGTAAATGTTGACGACCGTCGGCATCGCTTTGCGCGCCGCGTCGCTGTACGACGCGATCGCGCGCGATGGTGCGACCGCGGCTTCGCGCGTGGTCACGACATCGACGCTGGCGCGGGTGGTCGAGCCGAGCAGGTCCGGCCGCAACGTCGACACCACGAACAGGATGGCGAGGCAGATCGTGGTGGTCTGGGCGAAGATGAGCCAAAGTTTGCGCATGGAATTTTTGCCTGCAACCCGCCGGGGAAAACCCGCACTTGTAACCGGTTAGAATGCGCGCTGGATTGTGAGGGGCCAGATTCCCATGCGACGCACAGAACTCGAGAGCTACCTGAACCAGTATCTCGATGTCATCCGTTTCCGCGATTATTGCCCAAATGGGCTGCAGGTGGAAGGGCGCACCGAAGTGCAGGTAATTGTTACCGGCGTCACCGCATCGCTTGCGCTCGTGCACGAGGCGATGGCGCACGGGGCTGACGCGCTGCTCGTGCATCACGGCTACTTCTGGCGCGGCGAAGATCCGCGCGTGACCGGCATCCGCCGCGACCGCCTGGCCGCACTCTTGAATAGCGCACTCAACCTGTTTGCCTATCATCTGCCGCTCGACGCTCATCCCGACGTCGGCAACAACGTGCAACTCGCGCGCGCGCTCGACCTGCCGTACTCGGGCACGTTCGGCGAGCAGGGATTGGGCGCGCATGGCGAGTTTGCGCAGCCGCCAACACTGGCCGAACTCGGCGGCCGCATCGGCGCACGCCTCAATCGCGCGCCGCAAGTCATCGGCGATGGTCACAAAGTCGTGCGGCGGGTCGCCTGGTGCACCGGCGCGGCGCAGGGTTATCTCGAAGACGCCGTGCGCCTGGGAGTCGACGCCTATCTCTCGGGTGAAATCTCCGAGCAAACGGTGCATCTCGCGCGCGAGTCGGGCGTTGCGTACATCGCCGCGGGCCATCATGCCACCGAGCGATACGGCATCCAGGCGCTCGGCGAACACCTCGCTACGCGCTTTGAACTCAAGCATCAATTCATCGATATCCCGAACCCTGTTTAGTCCGCAACGCGCGCCTTTTGCGGCTCAATATCGGCGCAATCGCCTGAAGTAATGGAGTATTTTCAGGTTTTGCTTAAGTTTTTGCGCGGAATTCGCTAAACTACCGGTTTTTTGTCATTTCGCCAGCGGGGAAATTCGATGTCGGATCAGGAAGTGGATCAGGGTAAACGCGGTTTTCTGCTGGTCGCCACCGGCGTGGTGGGCGGCGTTGCGGCAGTGGCGACAGCCGTCCCGTTTGCCGGCAGCATGTTTCCGTCCGAACGCGCCAAGGCTGCGGGCGCGCCCGTGGAAGTCGATATTTCCAAGCTCGCGCCGGGCGAAATGCAGATCGTCGAATATCGCGGCAAGCCGGTGTGGATCATTAATCGCACCAAGGAAATGCTCGACGGCATCAAGAAAAGCGATTCCAAAGTATCCGATCCGAATTCCAACGTTCCGCAACAGCCGCCGTACGCGAAAAACGAATTCCGTTCGATCAAACCCGACATTGCGGTGCTCGAAGGCGTGTGCACCCATTTGGGCTGCTCGCCGCAGTACAAGTCGGTCGATGCCAAGGGCGACATGGGCCAGGACTGGAACGGCGGATTTTTCTGTCCCTGTCACGGTTCCAAATTCGATTTCGCCGGCCGCGTATTTGCGGGCTCCCCGGCGCCTATCAATCTCGAAGTGCCGAAGTACAAATTCGTCGGCGACGCCAAGATCATCATCGGCGACGACACGAAGGGAGCGTAAACGATGGCCGCTCTCGACAAACAACCCGTTACCGGCGCCGGTCCCCTGAACGGCCTCCTGACCTGGGTCGACGCGCGTTTCCCGCTGATCAAGCTGTGGGAAGACCAGTGGGGCAAGTACGTCGCGCCCAAGAATTTCAATTTCTGGTACTACTTTGGCTCGCTGTCGGCGTTCGTGCTGGTGCTGCAGATCGTCACCGGCATTTTCCTGACGATGAACTACAAGCCGGACGCGGCGCAGGCGTTCGCCTCGGTCGAATACATCATGCGCGACGTGTGGGGCGGCTGGATCATCCGCTACATGCATTCGACCGGCGCATCGGCGTTTTTCATCTGCGTCTATTTGCACATGTTCCGCGCGCTGCTCTACGGCTCGTACCGCAAGCCGCGCGAGCTCCTGTGGATATTCGGCATGCTGATCTATCTGTGCCTGATGGGCGAAGCGTTTTTCGGCTACCTGCTGCCGTGGGGCCAGATGTCGTACTGGGGCGCGCAGGTGATCGTCAACCTGTTCGGCGCGATTCCGTTCATCGGGCCGGACCTTTCGGAATGGATACGCGGCGACTACGTCGTGTCCGATGCGACGCTCAACCGGTTCTTTGCGTTTCACGTGATCGCGCTGCCACTGGTGCTGCTCGGCCTGGTTGCGGCCCACCTGATGGCGCTGCACGAGGTCGGCTCCAACAATCCGGACGGCGTCGAAATCAAAAATCAGCCGAAGGATCCTAAAACCGGCCTGCCGCTCGACGGCATCTACTCGCATCCGTATTACAGCATCAAGGATACGCTCGGCGTCGTGGTGTTCCTGATCGTGTTTTCGGTGATCATGTTCTTCCTGCCAGAAATGGGCGGCTACTTTCTCGAATACAACAACTTCATTCCGGCCGATCCGCTGAAGACGCCCCCGCATATCGCGCCGGTGTGGTACTTCACGCCGTACTACTCGATACTGCGCGCGATCCCGCCGCTCTTCAATTCGCAGTTCCCCGGCGTGCTCGCGATGGGCGCGGCGACGATGATATTGTTCCTGCTGCCGTGGCTTGATCGCAGCCCCGTGAAGTCGATGCGCTACAAAGGACCGATATTCAAATCCGCGGTCGCTATCTTCGTGGTGGTGTTCCTGATCCTGGGCTATCTCGGCACCGAGCCGACCAACGTCTGGGGCCAATTCGGCGCGTGGCTCGGCAATGCCGATCGCGCGACCGTCGTGGCGCGCATTTGCACCGCAATCTACTTCCTGTTTTTCATCCTGATGCCGTGGTACTCCAGGATCGATAAATGCAAGCCGGAGCCGGCGAGGTTGACATGGTAAGCGCCGCGCTCAAGAGATTCGTGCGCGCCGCCGCGTGCGTTGCCTGGCTCGTGCCGCTCGCAGCGGTTGCCTCCGAGGGTGGCCCGCGCCTGCAGACCGCGCCGATCAATGCACACGACCTCGCTTCGCTGCAGAACGGCGCCAAGCTGTTCGTCAATTACTGCCTGAACTGCCATACCGCCAGTTACATGCGCTACAACCGGTTGCAGGACCTGGGCCTTACCGAGGCGCAGATCAAGGACAACTTGATTTTCACCGGCGTGAAAGTAGGCGAACTCATGCAGTCGGCGATGGACCGCAAAGAGGCCAAGGACTGGTTCGGCGTCGCGCCGCCCGATCTGACGGTCGCCGCCCGCGCTCGCAGTTCGGCGGCCGGCAGCGGCGCCGACTGGATTTATTCATATCTGCGCGCTTTTTACCGCGATCCGGCGCGGCCGACCGGCTGGAACAATCTCGTTTACGCGAACGTCGGCATGCCGCACGTGTTGTGGCAGTTGAACGGCCAGGCGCAGCTGCATGAAGAAGTATTTCCGTCGGAACACGCCGCCAAGGCGGCGCTGATCGCTACCCGCGGGGTTGCACTGCTCGAAGAGACCCACGAGACCAAGGACGGCAAGGCGGCCTTCGTGCTGAAAACGCTAACACCTGTCACGGGCACGCAGTCGGCCGTTGACTACGAGAAGACGGTGACGGATCTGGTCAACTACATGCAATACATGGCGGAGCCGTCGCGCCTCGAGCGCCGTCAGATCGGGTTTTACGTGCTGATGCTGCTCGGCGTCTTGTTCGTGCTCGTGTTTGCCCTCAAGAAATCCTACTGGAAGAACATTCACTAAACGGTGCCTATATGATGACCTTATATTCAGGCACGACCTGCCCCTTTAGCCAGCGCTGTCGCAACGTGCTGTACGAAAAAGGCATGGATTTCCAGATCGTCGACGTCGATCTGCACAATAAGCCCGAAGACCTCGCGGTGATGAATCCGTACAACCAGGTGCCCGTGCTCGTCGAGCGCGACCTGATGCTGTACGAATCGAACATCATCAACGAGTACATCGACGATCGTTTTCCGCATCCGCAGCTGATGCCGGCCGACCCGGTGATGCGCGCCCGCGCGCGGCTCTTCCTGTTCCGCTTCGAGCACGAAATGTTCACTCACGTCGAAACGCTGGAGAAGGGCAATCAGCGCCTCGCCGACAAGGCGCGCGCCGCCATCCGCGACAATCTCGCGCAGATCGCGCCGGTGTTCACCAAGCAGAAATACATGCTCGGCGACGAATTTTCCATGCTCGACGTGGCGATTGTGCCGCTGCTGTGGCGCCTCGATTATTACGACGTGCAATTGCCCAAGCAGGCGGCGCCGCTCATGAAATACGCGGAGCGCCTCTTCAGCCGTCCGGCGTTCATCGATTCGCTGACCGCGTCGGAAAAAGTCATGCGCAAGTAGTAGACTTAGCGATGGCCAAAGAACGCTCGACCAAACCGTACCTGATCCGCGCCATTTGCGAGTGGTGCAGCGACAGCGGGTTTACGGCTTACCTGTCGGTCAAGGTCGACGCCAACACGCGCGTGCCGATGGAGCATGTGAAAAACGGCGAAATCGTGCTCAACGTCAGCCCTGACGCCGCTCACCGCCTGACGATAGGCGACGACACGATACAGTTTGCCGCGCGGTTCGCCGGCGTTTCGCGCGAGTGCTCGATTCCGGTTGCAGCGGTGCAGGGAATTTTCGCCAAAGAAAACAGCCAGGGCCTGTTTTTCCAGGCGGAGCCGTCGCCCGAGGCGCCGTCCGAAGCTACGCCCACGCCGCCCGCCCCCGGCGGCAAGCCCAAATTGCAGATCGTCAAGTAAGCGCCTTGGCGTCCGCCGCGCGCTTAGCGTCAGCAATTTCTGCGTGCAAATCTTCCTGCCGGCCGGCAACCACGCCACGCTCTACAATTACACGCTGCAAATGCGCTCGGGCGCTGGAGAACGACTGCTTCGCCCAGATCGAGGAAACGTACGAAAAATACGGCTATGGGCGCCGCTGTGCATGGCTATGTGAGCAAGCCGCTGGCGTAGTTGATGGTTCGCATGAAGGCGGCAACCTCGCGGTTGCCGCTTTTTTTGCGGTGCGGTTGCTCTGGCGCGACGGGCCGTGTAGCCTGTAGCGATAGTCATTTGCCGGCAGCATTCATGCAAAAAAGTACAATTCGCCGCTACGTCGTCGCGCCCGCGTTGCTCGCATGCTGGATCGGCGCGCCGGGTGCCCGTGCCGCCGACGAGGCGCCCGCGGTTAAGCCGCGGGTAGTGATTCTGTGTCCCGAATGCGGCATGGTCTACAACATCCGGCGGATCGAGAAGCCGGTGGCTCCGGAGCGCAATTTGTTGCCCAGTCTGGCGACCGCTCCGCATGCGGGCGGGACCGGCAATGAAACGCGGGCGGTGCCGCTTTTCAGCATAGGCGCGGGCGGTCCGCAGCGTGTGCAACGCGAACCGGTCTCGCGCAGCGTCTGGGAAGTCACCGTGCGCTACGACAACGGGCAGTTCGGCTTCGTCACTAACGAGATGGAACCCGAGCTCAAGGTCGGCGACCGCGTCCGCCACGTCGAAAATACGCTCGAAGCGCTGCCGCAGCCCGCGCGCTGAGCCCGCCGCCCGCGCCGCGGCAGCCGGCGATTTATAGTAGCGGCCGCGCGCGCCTGCCATCATGAGAACCGGCAGTCGGTGAAGACCGCGCAGGAGTCCTCCATGCCTATCAATCGCTTGTCTGCAGCTCTCCATCGCGTGGCCCGACTTGCCGCCGGCGGGCGGCGGCTGCATCCGTTGCATGTATATATCTCGGTCCTGTTCACGCTGTTGATCCTCGCCACCGGCGCCGTCATCGGCTGGTACAACTACAGCCAGACCAGCAACATTATCCTGTCGGCGTCCGACGATCTGTTCGAACGCATCGGCCGGGAAACAGTCACGGGTATCGAGCGCATCTACCGCCCTATTGGGCTGCTGACCGATCTAATGGCCGGTCAACAGTTGACCGAAATCACTTCGCTGGCAGCGCGGCTCGAGCGGCTTCCCGAATTGCGCGAGGCGTTGGCGCAGAATCCGGCGATGTCGGCTTTTTATGTCGGTTACGGCAACGGCGATTTTTTCCTGGTGCGCCCGCTGCCCGCCGACGAGACTCTGCGCAAGAATCTGAATGCACCGCCGCAAGCCGTGTTTCTCGTGCAAAGCGTGGACCACGGCGCCGGGCGCGGCAGCCAGGGCAAATTCGTTTACCTCGATCAGGCCCTGCGGCCGCTCACGACTATCGACCGTGCGGATTACCGCTTCGATCCGCGCACGCGCGAATGGTACGCATTGGCGATGGCGTCAGACCAGCAGATAAAAACCCGCCCCTACGTGTTTTTCACCACGCGCGAGCCCGGTATTACCTTCGCTCGTCGCAGCTTCACCGGCGCAGGCGTCGTGGGCGCGGACGTGACTCTCGCCGACTTTTCGGGGATGCTGAAAAAACAAGCGGTCACCCCGTCCGCGGAACTCGTCTTGTTTGACGATGCCGGTCAGGTGCTCGCGTATACCAAAGCCGACAAGCCATTGTGGAAGGAAGCCGGCGCGTCCGGCCTGCGGCTCGCGCTGCTGGGTGAACTTGGCGGCCCGGTGCTGGACGGACTGATAAACGGCAAAGCGGCCGGCACCATCGGCAGTAATTTCAGTTTCGAAGCCGCCGGGCGCAGCTGGATCGGCCGCATCAACAAGCTCAACGCACGCGGCCAGGAACTGTACCTGGGTGTGCTCGCGCCGCATGATGAGTTGCTGCGCGATGCGACGCGCATCCGAATGGAAACCGCGCTGATCACGCTGGCCATCCTGCTGCTGGCGGTGCCGGCCGTGTGGCTGCTGTCGCGGGCAATCGCCACATCGCTGCGCACGCTGAGCGCGGAGGCGGCAGCGATTCAAAACTTCAATTTCGACGCAACCAGCAGCGTCAATTCCATCGTGCGCGAGATCGACGATCTCGCGCAGGCGATGGAAGTGATGAGATCCACAATCCGGAAGTTTCTCGAGATTTCGTCCGCGCTGGCAGCGGAGCGCGACCTCGAGCGGCTGCTCGGGCGCGTGCTGGCGGAGTCGCTGGCGCTCGCCGGCGCCGACACTGGCGTAATTTATCTGCTGGATGACGATGGCGTGTCGTTATATCCCGCGCACGTGCGCTGGCGCGCCGCGGCCGCCGATGGCGGGACGTTCGCGGCTCTGCACGTCGACCGCGATGCGGCCAACCTGATCGCCAGCGCGGCGCGCGAGGGCAAGACCCGCGTCTGCGCCCTGGGGTCAGGTGACGCCGATGAGACAGCACGCTATCTCGCCGGGACGTTCAAGGTGCTCGGCGCGGGCCGCATGGGCGTGGCAGCGGTCCCGCTGCACAATCGCCAGCATGAAGTCGTCGGCGTCCTCGCGTTCGCGCGCGTGCTTGCGGGCAACACGGCTGACGGGCCTTTTTCGAACGAACTGATTGCGTTCGTCGAGGCGCTCTCGGGCACCGCCGCGGTGTCGATCGAAGCGCGGCGCCTGCTCAAAGCGCAGAAGGATCTGCTCGACGCGTTCATCCAGCTGATCGCCGGCGCGATCGACGCGAAATCGCCTTACACGGGCGGGCATTGCCAGCGTGTACCCGAGCTCACAGTCATGCTCGCCCGCGCTGCATGCGACGCGCGCGAGGGCCCGTACCGTGACTTCAGCCTCAGCGACGATGAGTGGGAGGCGGTGCATATCGCGAGCTGGCTGCACGATTGCGGCAAGGTCACCACGCCCGAATACGTGGTCGACAAGGCGACCAAGCTCGAGACGATCGGCGACCGCATCCACGAAATCCGCACGCGTTTCGAAGTGCTCAAGCGCGATGCCGAGATCGAATACTGGAAAGCGGTCGCCGGGGGCGGCGATCGCGCGACGCTTAAGGCAGCGCTCGACGCCACGCGCGCCGAGCTCGACGCCGATTACGCATTTATCGCCGAATGCAATATCGGCGGCGAGTTCATGGCGCCGGGACGGGTCGAGCGCGTGAAGCGCATTGCGCAGCGCACCTGGTTGCGCACGCTCGACGATCGCATCGGGATTTCATGGGAGGAGCGCCAGCGCATGGACGGCAGGCCCGCGGCGCCGTTGCCGGCGCCGGAGCAGCTGCTCGCCGACAAGCCGGAGCATGTGCATGCGCGCGGCCCGACGGATGCGATGCCGGCGGACAATCCGTGGGGCTTCAAGCTTGCGATGCCGGCGGCCAAGTACAACAAGGGCGAAATCTACAATCTGTGCATAGGCCGCGGTACGCTTACCGAGGAGGAGCGCTACAAGATTAACGACCATATCGCGCAGACCATCGTCATGTTGAGCCGCCTGCCGTTTCCGCGGCACTTGAAAAACGTGCCCGAAATCGCCGGCGGGCATCACGAGAAAATGGACGGTACGGGATATCCGAAGCGACTCACCCGCGACGAGATGAGCCCGGTGGCGCGCATGATGGCGATCGCGGATATCTTCGAGGCGCTGACCGCGGCGGACCGGCCCTACAAGAAAGGCAAAACGCTGTCGGAGTCGATCAAGATCATGGGGTTCATGAAAAAGGATAGTCATATCGACCCGGAACTGTTCGAACTGTTTCTGACTGCCGGCGT
>Ga0068858_100005574_pt1 | contig 12318 bp, 13 predicted proteins | sample KBSSwiS12_FD_66589 | JGI IMG/M metagenome (GOLD analysis project Ga0068858, IMG submission 66589) | Switchgrass rhizosphere microbial communities from Kellogg Biological Station, Michigan, USA - KBS Switchgrass S1-2 | ecosystem: Host-associated > Plants > Roots > Rhizosphere > Soil ... | reverse complement strand
GCCAAGCTCAAGAGCTACCTCGACTACGGCACGTTCCAGCCGATCCAGATCGCCGCCACCGTCACCCTCAACGAAGCGCAGGACCACCCCAAGCAGGTGCGCGAGATCTACCAATCGCGCCGCGACGCGCTGTGCGACGGGCTCGACAAGATCGGGTGGCACTTCCCGAAGCCGCGCGGGACGATGTTCGTCTGGGCGCCGCTGCCCGAGCCCTACGCCCACATGGGATCGCTCGAGTTCTCGAAGATGCTCGTCACCGACGCCCACGTGGCCGCGTCACCGGGCATGGGCTTCGGCCCGGGCGGCGAGGGCTACGTGCGCTTCGCCCTCATCGAGAACGAGCAGCGCACGCACCAGGCCATCCGCAACCTCAAGAAGACGCTGATCCACCTCGACGGGGACTGAGGATCCCGCCGAGGCAGAACGCCACCGCCGTGTCGGCGACGCCCTGGTCCCACGCGCCCGGGCGCGCGAGGAACGTGTGGGCGAGTGCCTCGACCGCACCGACCACTGCGTAGGCGAGCACCCGGGGGTCGCCGTCGGGGATGCGCCCGGCCACGATGGCGTCCTTGAGGTGATCGGCGAGATCGTCGGCCATGGCCGCCTCGCCGGCGCGCAGCGCTTCGAGGAAGCGTGAGTCGGTGGCCGCCACCTGGAAGACGGCGATGACGTCACGGTGCGCCTCGAGCCACGTCAACGACGAGCGGATGCCGGCTTCCAGCCGGCGGAGAGGGTCGGGCTCGTCGCCGGCGGCGTCCTCCTGCGCTCGCCGCAGCGCGGCCTGCGCCTCGGCCAGCGCCTCGAGGAACAGCTGCTCCTTCGATTCGAAGTACCAGTAGAACGCGCCCTTCCCGACGCCGACGCTGTCGCAGATGTCGGCGACCGACGTGGCGTGGTACCCGCGCTCGGCGAACTGGCGGATGGCGTCGTCGAGGAGCTGGCGGCGGCGTTCCTCACCCCGAGTCGTCAGCTGCCTCCCCATCCCGGGCGACGGTAGCGGAAGTACCATTCGGGCGACATGGCCTACTGGCTGATGAAGCTGGTGCTCACGCCAGTGCTGCGCTTCTTCTACCGCGTGCGGGTCGAAGGCCTCGAGCACGTACCCGACGAGGGCGCGGCCATCCTCGCCAGCAACCACGTGTCGTTCTCGGACTCGATCTTCCTGCCCCTGATGCTGAAGCGGCGGCTCACCTTCGTCGCCAAGGCGGAGTACTTCGAGGACCCGAAGACGGCGTGGTTCTTCCGCGCCGTGGGGCAGATCCCGATCAAGCGCGGTGGCGGCCCGGCATCGGCGCGGGCGCTCGCCTCGGCCACCGAGGTCCTCCGGGCCGGTGGGCTGTTCGGCATCTACCCCGAAGGCACCCGGTCGCCGGACGGCCGCCTCTACCGGGGGCGCACGGGCGTCGCCCGCCTCGCCATCGAGAACCAGGTCCCGGTGCTCGCCGTCGCCATGATCGGCACCCGGGAGGCGCAGCCCATCGGTCAGGTGTGGCCCAACCTGTTCCGGCCCATCACGATCCGGATCTCGCCCCCCATGCTCTTCGGCGGCGTGTCCGCATCCGACCACCTCGCGCTGCGCCGGGTGACCGACCAGATCATGTTCGAGCTGCGTCGTCTGTCCGGTCAGGACTACGTCGACACGTACTGCAAGCGGGGCGAGGAGGCCCTCTGCGAGGCGGAAGCGACGCCAATCCTGGCCGGACCGCCCCTGGATGCCGTTCCCGCGTAGTTCTCCGCGGAGAAACGATTCGTTCACAGCGCGCCCGTAGCCTCATGGGCGTGGAGAGCTACGTCGTTCGTGTGTGGATGCCCGACCGTCCCGGTGCGCTGGGCCAGGTCGCCAGCCGCATCGGTGCCGTCCGGGGCGACGTCGTCGGCATCGACATCCTGGAGCGGGGTGCCGGCCGGGCCATCGACGAGCTGGTGGTCCAGCTCCCCGACGAGTCGCTCCTGCCCCTGCTGCTCTCGGAGATCAGCGCGGTCGACGGCGTCGACGTCGAGGACGTGCGCCCGGCCGCGGATTCGTTGCGCGACCCGCACCTGGCCGCGCTCGAGACCGCGGCGATGCTGGTGGGTGCCGGATCGGTCGACGATCTGCTCAGCTTGCTCGTGCAGCACGCCTCGCTCGACTTCACGGCCGAGTGGTCCGCGGTGATCGACCTCGATGAGTGCGAGGTGCGCGCCGAGATCGGGCCCGTGCCCCCGGCGGCGTGGCTCGAGGCGTTCGTCGAAGGCAGTCGCAGCTCGGCGCGCGTCGCCGCCCACGAAGCGGGCCCGGACGACATCGCGTGGGCGCCGCTGCCGTCGGCCCGGTTGAGCCTCGTGATCGGACGCTCCGGTCGTCCGTTGCGAGCGCGCGAGCGCCGGCAGGTGGCGGCGCTGGCGCGCATCGCCGACACGCGGTGGACCGAGGTCGTCGTGCGTGACGCGCAGTCCCGCCACCCCAGCTCGCTCTCGTAGGGGTCAGACCCAGGCGCGAGCACGCTCGACGGCCCGGAGCCACGTGGCGTGCGCAGCATCCGCGGTGGGCCGATCGATCGACGGCGTGACCTCCACGTCGAGGCGCCACTGGCGCGTCACCTCGTCGAGGCTCGACCAGACGCCTTCGGCGAGCCCCGCCAGGTAGGCGGCGCCGAGCGCGGTCGTCTCGCGGACGACCGGGCGCTGGACGGGGACGCCGAGCTGGTCGGCCTGCAGCTGCAGCAGCAGCGCGTTGTCGGACGCGCCGCCATCGGCGCGCAGCGCGACGATCGGATGCCCCGACGATGCCGTCATGACGTCGACGACGTCGCGCGTCTGGAACGCCATCGATTCGAGGACCGCGCGCGCGAGGTGGGCCCGACCCGTGCCGCGCGTGATGCCCACGACCGTGCCGCGTGCGTACGGGTCCCACCACGGACTCCCGAGTCCCGCGAACGCGGGCACGACGTAGACGCCGTCGGTGCTGGTGATCGACGCGGCGAGCGCCTCGGTCTCGGCGGCGTCGTCGATGATGCGCAGCTCGTCGCGCAACCACTGGACCGCCGCGCCGGTCACGAACACCGCGCCTTCGAACGCGTACGTCGCGCCCGGCTCGCCGTCGAGGGTCCACGCCACGGTCGTGAGCAGCCCGTCCACCGGGGGCGGGCAGGCGGCGCCGACGTTCATGAGGACGAACGAGCCGGTGCCGTAGGTGTTCTTCGCCATGCCGGGTTGGATGCACGCCTGTCCGAACAGCGCGGCCTGTTGATCACCGGCGACGCCCGCCACCGGGATGCCGTCGACGGTGGAGCCGAAGCGGCCGCACGTGGGCCGCACCTCGGGCAGCACGGACCGAGGCACGCCGAACAGGTCGCACAGGTCGTCGGACCACGCGAGCGCGCGGATGTCGAACAGGGACGTGCGGCTGGCGTTGGTGGTGTCGGTGACGTGCTCGCCGGTGAGCTTCCACAGCAGCCAGGCGTCGACGGTGCCGGCCGCTACGTCCGGTGTCAGCTCGATGCCGCCGTCGGTGAAGAGCCACGCCAGCTTCGTGGCCGAGAAGTACGGATCGAGCACGAGACCGGTCCGGTCGCGCACGAGTGGCAGCTGGCCGTCGGCTTCGAGCTGCGTGCACCGGTCAGCCGTGCGGCGGTCCTGCCACACGATGGCGCGGTGCAGCGGTCGGCCGGTGCGACGGTCCCAGATCACCACGGTCTCGCGCTGGTTGGTGATGCCGATGGCCGCGATCGGTTGGTCGAGCGCGGCGCGCAGCTCGGCCATCGTCTGCTGCACGGCGGCCCAGATCTCCTCGGCGTCGTGCTCGACCCATCCCGGGCGCGGGTAGTGCTGCGCGAACTCGCGGTAGCGCCAGCCGACCGGTCGTCCGGTCTCGTCGATCGCCAGCGTGCGGACACCGGTGGTGCCGGCGTCGATGGCGAGGACGATGGCCACGGCGTCCGGTCAGCTCGCCGGTGCCAGCACCTCGGCGGTGACCGTGGCGACGCCGGACTCCGTCGTGCCCAAGGCGCGGGCCAGGCCGTGGGAGAGGTCGAGGATGCGACCAGCGACGTAGGGCCCCCGGTCGTTCACGAGGGCGAGCGCCATCCGGTCGCCGTGGTGGATGAGCAGCATCGTCCCGAACGGCAGCGTCTTGCTGGCCACGGTGAAGCCCTCCTGGTCGAAGATGGCGCCGCTCGCCGTGGGCTTGCCGTCGAACCCGGGCCCGTACCAGGACGCCGGACCGCTGAAGACGTCGCCGGTCTGGACCAATCCGGCGGGCACGCCGGTGACGGCGCCGAACGGATACCGCGCCATGAGCTCGCGCTGGCTGAGCGTGCTCCGGGCGTACTTCGGGTTGAGCGTGAGCGTGGGCGCCGGCGTGTTGGCGCGGCGGGCGGCGACGTCGGCCGGGTCGGCGCTCTCGCGCTGGGCGATGGTCTGCTCGAGCTGGGCCTGGAGCACCTTGAGCTCCTCCACGGCGCGCTGGGCGTCGCCCAGGGCCTGGTCGGCGGTTGCCGTCTCGGCGTCCGCTCGGGCCCGGGCGTCCTCGAGGCGGGAGAACAACAGCCGGTCGGTCCGGGCGGCGACGTCGACGTAGACCGAGCGCCGCAGGTTCTCCATCCGGGTGGCGTCGACGCCGTCGACGTAGGAGTCGACCACGAAGCGGGCCACGTGGCGGCGGGCGTCGTCGAGGGCGAGGGTGGCGACGAAGCGCCGCTGGCGGGCGGCCACGGCCAGCGCCTCGGTGCGCGTCGCCGTGTCCGTGAGCTTGGCGATCCGTCCGATCAGGACGGAGCGTTGTGCCTTCAGCTCGGAGAGCGAGGGGCGGTCGTCGGCCCGCACCGCCGGCGTCGCACCGACGAGCACCAGCGCCACCACGGCCAGGGCGGGGGCCAGGCGGCGCGTCACTAGGGTGGCGCGGAATGAGGGAGGAGAGGGGCGCATGAGGGTTGGCGTGCTGACTGGCGGTGGTGATTGTCCCGGGCTCAACGCGGTGATCCGCGCGGTCGTGCGCAAGGCCGAGAAGGTCCACGGGGACCAGGTCCTCGGCTTCCGGGATGGCTGGAAGGGAGTGCTCGAAGCATCCACCATGCCACTCGACGTGGCTGCTATGCGAGGCACGCTCCCGCGCGGAGGCACCGTTCTCGGTACTTCTCGGACGAATCCGTACAAGGTGGACGGAGGGGTCGAACGCTGCCTGCAGACGCTCTACGAGCTCGGCGTCGACGCGCTGATCGCCATCGGCGGCGAGGACACGCTCGGTGTCGCCAACAAGCTCTTCGGCGAAGGCGTGCACGTCGTGGGCGTCCCGAAGACGATCGACAACGACCTCTCGGCCACCGACGTGACGTTCGGCTTCGACACCGCGGTGCAGATCGCGACCGACGCCATCGATCGTCTCCACACCACGGCCGAGTCGCACGACCGCGTGATGGTGTGCGAGGTGATGGGCCGCCACGCCGGTCACATCGCGCTGCACGCGGGCATCGCCGGTGGTGCCGCGTTCATCCTCGTGCCCGAGGAGCCGTTCGACATCGAGGAGGTGTGCGAGCGCTTGAAGGCGCGGCACGCGGCGGGCCGGTACGCGTCGATCGTGGTGGTGGCCGAAGGGGCGTCACCGAAGGAGGGCACGCTCGCGCTCCAGGACAAGGGCGTCGACGCCTTCGGTCACGTGCGTCTCGGCGGCATCGGCAACACGCTCGCCGAGGAGATCGAGGCCCGCACCGGCTTCGAGACGCGGGTCACGATCCTCGGCCACGTGCAGCGGGGCGGGACGCCGACCGCCTACGACCGGATCCTGTCCACCCGCTTCGGCATCGCCGCCATCGACGCGGTGCACGACGGCGCGTTCGGCCACATGGTCGCCCTGCGCGGCACCGACGTCGTGCGCGTCCCCCTCTCGGAGGCGGTCGGCGAGCTCAAGACGATCGACCGCGAGCTCTACCACCACGTCGCCGAGGTCTTCTTCGGCTGACCCCCTCGCACGTTCTTTGTCGCGTTGTGGTCGCTGGGCGACCACAACGCGACAAAGAACGAGACGAGTGCGGTCAGCCGCCGCCCTCGCCGTGCTTGCCGTGCTTGCCCCTGGGGGCGGGGGCCGTGGTGGGGGGTGGGGCGGCCGTCGTCGGGACGGTGGTGACGACGGTGGTGGCGGTGGTGGCGGTGGTCGACGGCGGGGTCGTCGTGTTCGCCGACCCGTCGTGGCCGGTGGTCGCCGTGATGAGTGCCACCGCGAGCACGGCGGCGGCGAGGCAGGCGGCGACGACCAGCGGGCGGCGGCTCGGCCGGTGCCCGTCCGGCTCGGCCGTGTCCCCGATCACGGGCAGCACGGCGGTGGCATCGATCGGCGTGAGCGCCGGCAGGGCCACCGTGGCGTCGTCGATGCCCGATTGCCAGCGCCGCAGCGCCTGCTCGAGCGCGCCGGCGTCCCCGTAGCGATCGGCCGGCGGCTTCGCCAGGCAGCGCAGCACGATGCCGTCGAGCGCGACGGGGACCTCGGGGCGCAGCTCGCTCGGCGCGACCGGCGCGTCGTGCACGTGCTGGTAGGCGACGGCCACGGCCGACTCGGCCTCGAAGGGCTGGCGCCCGGTGAGCAGCTCGAACAGCACGCATCCGAGGGCGTACACGTCGCTCGCCGGTCCGGGCACCTCGCCGCGCGCCTGCTCGGGCGACAGGTACGCCGCCGTGCCCATCACCACGTCGGCGCTCGTCATCGTCGTGAGGTCGCCCGCCCGGGCGATGCCGAAGTCGACGAGGCGCGGCACGCCGTCGTCGCCGCACACGATGTTGCCCGGCTTGACGTCGCGGTGGACGACGCCGACGCGGTGGGCCGTCGCCAACCCGGCGGCGATGTCGGCGACCAGGCCGACGGCCTCGGCGACCGGGTACGGACCGGTGACGGCGAGGCGCTCCTTCAGGCTCGGGCCCTCGACCAGCGCCATCACCAGGTACGGCTGCCCGTCGTCGTCGCCGGCGGCGACGACCGGGACGATGTTCGGGTGGTTCAACCGACCGAGGATCCGGCCCTCGCGCGTGAAGCGGGCCGCCAGCTCGGGATCCACCCCGGTGGTGTGCAGCAGCTTCACGGCCACGAGCCGCCCGAGGTCGACGTCGCGCGCTCGCCAGACCGCGGCGGTGGCGCCCGTCCCGAGAGGGGCTTCCAAGCGGTACCGACCGGACAGCACGGTTCCGGTGTTGAGCCCCATCACCTAGGAGCTGTTCCCGAACTCCTCGAGGGCGGAACGTGCGACGTCGGGCTCGACGTACACGACGCGCGCCTTGGGCACCGCGGCGCGCAACCGCGCCTCGGCCTCGTCGATCCGGGCGGCGATCTCCGGCAGCGTGAGGTCGTGGTCGAGCTCTACCTTGACGCCGACGAGCAGCTCCTCGGGCCCGAGGTGCTCGGTGCGGAGGTGGATGACGCGCCGGATCGACGGCGAGCTCTCGATGGCCGCGCGGATCGCCGCCTCGTCCGCGGTGGACGCCGCCTCGCCGATGAGCAGGCTCTTCATCTCCACGACGAGCACGCCGGCGATCACCACGAGGAGGATCCCGATGCCGAGGCTGCCCACCGCGTCCCACCGCGGGTTGCCGGTGGCCGCGCCCATGCCGACGCCGACGAACGCGAACACGAGGCCCGTCAGCGCCCCGGTGTCCTCCAGCAGCACCACCGGGAGCTCCGGGCCCTTCGACGTGCGGATGAACATCCACCAGCTCTGGCTGCCGCGCTGGAGCGACGCCTCACGGATCGCGGTGCGCAACGACAGGCCCTCGAGCACGACGGACACCCCGAGGATCACCAGGGCGATCACCACGTTGTCGAGGTCGTGCGGGTGTTCGAGCTTGTCGATGGCTTCGACGATGGCGAACACGCCGCCGAGCAGGAACAGCACGAGCGCGACGATGAACGCCCAGAAGTACTGCTCGCGCCCGTACCCGAACGGATGGCTGCGGGTCGCCTCCTGGCGCGCCCGCCGGCCGCCGAGCAGCAGGAGCGCCTGGTTGGCCGTGTCGGCGAGGGAGTGCACGGACTCGGCCAACATGGATGCGGCCCCGGTGAGGGCGAACGCGACGAGCTTGGCGATGGCGATGCCGATGTTGGCGGCCAGCGCGGCGAACACCGCCCTGCGTCCGTCGCCTCCGTCGTGCGCACTCGTGCTCACCCGGTGACCAGCCCGCGGTAGCTGAGCCGCCCCAGGGGCGTCGACGTCAACGTGCCCTCGCCGTTGGGCACCTCCCGCGACGCGCCGTTGAACTGGAACAGCACGCGGTCGACGCCCGGGTACCCGGTGGCGGTGTAGACGACCTGGGCCAACGCGAGGATCTGCTGTCGGCCGGTCACGTCGAGCAGCTGCCGGCTGAGGTCGAGCGTGACCAGGCCGTCGACCGGCCCGCGCAGGTGCAGCAGCTTCGTGTCCGAGGTGATCGCCGTGTGCAACCCGGCCTCGTCCGCCGACGGACCGGCCAGGAGCGCGGTGAGCGCCTTCTTCAGCGTGGACGGCGCCTCCACGTCGCGCTTCACCGCCACCAGGTGGCCGTCGGCATCGGCGAGGAAGATGGTCACCTGACGGGACGCGGTGGCGGGCGGCATCGTCGTCGTGCTGCTCGCGCCCGTCGGAGCGAGGAGGTCGAACGGCACGTTCTGCGCCTCGATCGGGCGGGGGTGCCCGTCCTTGGGGACGCCGCACGCGGCAGCCAGCACCACGACGAGGGCCCACCCGACCACGAGCCGGCGCCTCACTCCGAGGCCTCGCCGTCGAGTGCCTCGAGGTCGGTGGCGAGCACCGCGGCCGGCCCCAGGTCCTCGGGCTCCTCCGGCTCCTCGGGCGCGACGGTCGGAAGCTCGACGACGAAACGCGCCCCCGGACCGCTCGGCCGGTCCTCCACCCATGCGCGCCCGCCGTGCAGGTTGACGTGCTCGCGCACGAGCGCGAGGCCGAGACCGACGCCCTCGCCGCTGCCGCGCCGGCCGGCCGCCTCCGAGCCGCGCGCGAAGCGCTCGAACACGCGCTCGCGATCCGTCTCGTCGACGCCGGGCCCTTCGTCCTCGACGCCGATGCGCACGTCGTGGTCGACGAGCTCGACGTTGACCAGCGTGCACCCCCCGGCGTGGCGGTCGGCGTTGCCGATCAAGTTGGCGATGACGCGCACGAGCCGGCGCTTGTCGACGGCGACGGTGCAGGCCGCGGCGTCCGCCGAGATGGTCACCGGGATGTCGCCACCGCTCGACGCCGCGACCGCTTGCAGCACGAGCTCGCTGATGCGCACGGTCTCGAGGTGCAGGCGCGCCGCACCGGCGTCGAAGCGCGAGATCTCGAGCAGGTCCTCGACCATCGCCGAGAACCGCTGCACGTCGGCCGACAGCAGGTCGAGCGCCGCCTGGGCGCGTTCCGGCAGCTCGTCGCGCCGCGCCTCCAGGACGCTCACCGATGTCGTCAGCGTCGTCAGCGGCGACCGGAGCTCATGGCTCACGTCGGACGCGAAGCGGGCATCGCGCTCGATGCGCTCCTGGAGCGCGCTCGCCATGTCGTTGAACGAGTTGACGAGCGTGCCGAGGTCGGGGTCGGCGATCGGCGCGACTCGCGTGTCGAGGCGCCCCCCGGCGATGGCGACGGCGGCCGAGCTCACGTGGCTCAGCGGTCGCAACACGCGGCGGCTGGCCCACGTGCCCAGGAACGCCCCGGCGATGGTGGTGACGACGGCCGCCGCCGCCAGCGAGATGCCGATCGAGCCGAGCGCCTTCTCCGTGTCCTCGAGCGAGGCGATCTCGAAGTAGGCGGCCTTCACGCCCGGGAGCGGGACGCCGATGCCGAGCTGCGCGTGCTTGTCGAGGCTGAAGCGCATCCGAGCGGGATGCCCGGCGATGACGATGTCGCGCAGCGACTGGGGCAGCTGCTGCTTCCCCCGCTCGCTGGTGACGGCGAACCACTGGCCGTTGCGCAGCAGCACCGGGCTCGCGCCGGTCGGCGATTCGAGACCGTCGAGCACCGCCTGTTCCGGCTGGCTCTGACCGCGGAGCTGGTCGCGCACCACCCGCGCGTTGAGGAAGGCCTGGCGGGTCGCGGCCGACTCACGCTCGCTGACGAGGTTGCCGCGCACGAGCCCGTAGGCGACGACCGACAGCAGCACCGAGAGGATGAACGCGCCGAGGGCGAAGGCGATGGCGACGCGTGAGCGGAGGCCGAAGCGCATGAAGCCCCGGGCGCGCAGCACGGCGCGTCGACGCGCCTGCGCGACCGTCAGGTGCTCGGCGCTGGTGGTCAAGACTGGAGCTTGTAGCCCAGCCCGCGCACGGTGACGACGTGGCGCGGGTTGGCCGCGTCGATCTCGACCTTCGTGCGCAGCCGGCGCACGTGGACGTCGACGAGACGCCCGTCGCCGAAGTAGTCGTAGCCCCAGACGCGTTCGAGCAGCTGCTCCCGGCTGAAGACGCGCCCGGGCGCCGACGCCAGCTCGCAGAGCAACCGGAACTCCGTCTTGGTGAGGTGCACCTCCTTGTCGTCTCGGCGGACGACGCCCTCGTCGGGCACGACCTCGAGGTCGCCGAAGCGGAGGTGGGCGCGACCCGGTTCGGCGGGCCGGGCCCGGCGCAGAAGCGCGCGGATGCGGGCCGAGAGCTCCTTCGGTTGGAACGGCTTGGTGACGTAGTCGTCGGCGCCGGCTTCCAATCCGGCCACGACGTCGTGGGTGTCCGCGCGGGCGGTGACCATCACGATCGGCACGTCGCTCGCCTTGCGGATCGAACGGCAGAGCTCGAAGCCGTCCATGCCCGGGAGCATGAGGTCGATGAGCACGACATCGGCCGGCGAGCTGGCGAAGACGTCGACGGCGACCTCGCCGCTCTCCGCCTCGACGACCTCCCAGCCCTCGTCCTCGAGGGCCATGCGCACGGCTGTCCGGATGCGCTCGTCGTCCTCGACGGTCAGGATGCGCGTTCCCACACCGGGAAGGATGCCCGATGCACGGCCCCACGCCGCGCCACGAGGGTCAGGCGAGGTCGGAATCGACCCCTTCGTCGACCTGGTCCTCGGCTTCGGAGTAGGCGGCGAGCAGGGCCTGCTGCCCCGGTCCTTGGGTGGTCCGGTAGTGGAGACCGTCCGGGAGGTCGCTGCAGAGCTCGCGGCACGCGACCAGCGACTCCGCACCCTCGTCCGTGTAGCCGGTGAGGGCGGAGAGGTCGATGTCGAGGCGCGACGTCTGGTCGTCGATGGCCGCGGCGGCCGTTTTGACCAGTTCCTCCCCAGTTGCGTCGTCCAAGTAGCCCTGGATCGTCAGGACCACCCCGGTGTCGTCGACCTGGACGTCGACCGATTGCACGGGCTCGGGCACTCGACGAGTCGCGGGCATCCGTACAGGCTTGCCGATCAAACCGGTCGAGGTCATGTCCCTGCCTTTGCGATCGTGTGACGACCGTCTTGGGAATCAGTGACACAAGTCACCCGATCCGGCTGTTTCCCGCACCCGTCGTCCCGAGGAGGCTCCGGAGCGGCCCGAAGATCCCCGGGGCGGCCGCGATCGTGAGATCGCCGTCGAGCTCGACGACCTGGGCGCCCGCTTCCGCGGCGATGAGCGCGCCGGCGGCCCGGTCCCAGGGCGCCAGGCCTCGTTCGTAGTAGCCGTCGAGGCGGCCGGCGGCGACCCAGCAGAGATCGAGTGACGCGGCGCCGAAGCGACGGATGTCGCGCACCTGGGGGAGCAGGGCGGCGACCACCGCGCCTTGTTCGGCGCGCCGCGTCGCGTCGTAGCCGAACCCGGTGCCGATGAGCGCGGTCGCGAGGCTCTCGGCCTCCGTGCACCGCAGCGCTCGGAGACCGACGTGGGCCCCGCCTCCGCGCACGGCGGTGAAGACCTCGCCGCGCGCGGCGTCGGCGACGACGCCGACCTCGGTGCGGCCGTGCACCTCCACGGCGATCGACACCGCGTACGCCGGCACCCCGAAGAGGAAGTTCGTGGTCCCGTCGAGCGGGTCGACGATCCACCGCACGCCGCTGGAGCCGGCGTCGGCCGTTCCCTCCTCGCCGAGGATGGCGTCGTCGGGGCGGGCGGTGCGGATGCCGTCGACGATGAGCCGCTCCGACGCCCGGTCCGCGGCTGACACCATGTCGGTCGCCGTCGACTTCGTGTCGATCTCGTAGGTGTGGCCGAGTGCGTCGGCGAGGAGCCCCGCGGCCTGTTCGGCGAGCGATCGAGCGAGGTCGAGCAGCTCGAGGGGGCCGATGCGTTCGGAGAGCCCAGCCACCCGTGAACCTTAGGATGCCGGTCCGTGGCGCTCGTCGACCTGCGGTCCGACACCGTGACCCGGCCGTCGCCCGACATGCGCCGGGCCATGGCCGACGCCGAGGTCGGCGACGACGTCTA
>Ga0068858_100005570_pt1 | contig 12322 bp, 6 predicted proteins | sample KBSSwiS12_FD_66589 | JGI IMG/M metagenome (GOLD analysis project Ga0068858, IMG submission 66589) | Switchgrass rhizosphere microbial communities from Kellogg Biological Station, Michigan, USA - KBS Switchgrass S1-2 | ecosystem: Host-associated > Plants > Roots > Rhizosphere > Soil ... | reverse complement strand
GAAGGATCCGCGCCGACCCGCCCGGAGCCTTCGCCAGTAGCTAGAGGGGCAAGATGGAAATCGTATCCGATGGCCGGAAGGCCGGCGATAGGCGAAGCTGGGTCGTTCTTCTTGACGCCCACCACCAGCGAATCGCTGGCGCCGAAGACGGTATCGGAATCGATGTGCGCATCGCCATCGATATAGAGAGCCGTCACAGCTTCACGGTAACCGGGAGCGCTGATCAGGAAGTGGATGTGCGAGGGGCGCCAGCCGTGCCGGGCCTGTGCGCGGATCATATCGCCCACGGGCCCATCCAGAGGAATTTTGTAGCCGACCGGGCAAATAGTCCGCAAATGGTAGCGGCCTTGCTCGTCGGTGTAGAAGCGGCCGCGTAGATCCATTTCCGAGGGATCCATCTTTTGCAGGTCGTAATCGCCGTGTTCATCAGGCTGCCAGACTTCGACGGAGGCATGCGCGATCGGGTTGCCCTTGGTATCGGTGACTTTTCCGTACAGGCAGGTTTCCATGCCGTTGGTGGGCTTGGTCACGATGGTGGCGCCTGCTTCCATCACTGGTGAATCCTTCCGATAGAAGGGGCCGAGGAGGCTGCTCTTGGTGACAGCGTCAATATCGGTGCCGCGCCTGTCGTTCAGTGAATTGACGAGGGCACTGAGGCCTAGCGTGTCGGACAGAAGGATGAACTCCTGCCGGAACTCGGTGCACTTTTGACCGACCCCCGTCAGGAAACCGATGCCCTGAATCCATTCGTCCGGAGTCAGGTCGGCTTCACGCGCGAAGGCGTGAAGGTGCTTCACTAGGATCTCCATGATCTGTTTCAGACGCACATCGGGCGTTCCGGACATCTGCTCGATGACGGCGTCAGTTATGGTGTGCTCATCAATGACTCTCATGAGGACTCCTTAAAGGTTTAGCAGCGTTTAGTTTAGCGCAGGGAAGCGTTGCCACAGTGGATTGGCTGCCCACGCCGCTTCTATGGAATCAGGCAGTTTCGCCGTGCCAAAGACCCAAGAGTGTCGAAGGTTCAAGGTACAAGTCTTGCCATCGCAGGCCGAAATGGAGATGTGGGCCAGTGACGCGACCGCTCGATCCACTCTTCGCGATGGGAGCGCCTTTGTCAATGGTGGCGCCCTCCTTGACCAAAAATTCGGAGAGATGCATATACAGCGTGAAGATGGACTCCCCGTGGTCAATCACGACCAAGCCGCCTTCGAAGTACATTGGACGCGCGATGACGACGCGACCGGAGTTGGCTGCGCTGACTTGTGTACCCATGGTGGCAGAGTAATCGAGGCCCTGGTGCACGCTCCGGGTCTTGCCGTTGTAGACGCGCCGCGCGCCGAATGAAGACGTGTAACGGGTATTGGCTGGTGAGACAAACGGGCCTTGCCAGAGACGCTCAGGCGGGGAAGATTTGAAAACCTTTTGCTTGATCGCGACTTCGGCGTCGATCTGCGCCTGAATTTTTTTGGGTGGCGCCACAAACTTCTCAGGCACGGTGATCTTGGAGGACGGGTAGGCGTGGTATGTCACTGTGACCTCTACTCTTTCACCGCCAAAGATCATGGGATAGCTGCCGGGCGATTGGTTCAAGCTGACACCCGCGAGGGCCGAGAAGGCATCGCCGTCGGGCCGAAAATCGATCGTTCTGCCGAGCCAAGTTGCGGGGCCCGAATAAGTCTTCGACTTAAATAGGACCGGCGCTTCTCCGGCTCGTCATACAACAAAGACGAACCGACTCACCGGACTGCCAGTGATAAGCCGACTTGTCGAAGACCGACCTCGAAACCGCGTGCCCACTCTCCTAGTGGGAAGGGCTGTTCTCGCCAGCTATCGCTCCGCCTCGTGGGTTGATGTTTTTTGCGGGCTCAATTCTATGACTGGCGTTTCTCGGGATTGGCACAGCGATACTTCCACAACCGGTTATCGAGAGGTGCTGACGATGGCCGGCCTAGATGAAGTCACGGGGCGGTCAGATTACTCGGGAAGATAGAAGCGTCTGCGCTGTTCTCGATGTTTCAAGGTAGAATGATGTGCTGACTGAGAGGTTCCACGGCCGATAGGAGGTAATTATGGCGATTCAAGTTAACCGACGGGAAATGCTCGCGCTACTCGGGGCGGCGGCCGCTTCGCGCGCATGGGCGAACACGGCGCTATTGCATCCCACTCGCATCGACCACGTTTCGCTCGCGGTGAAAGATATCGGCCAGGCGATGACGTTCTACCGCACTTTGTTCGGCAATGAAGTAATGAAGGACAACAAGACCGACCGCCGCTTTCAGCGAATTGGGCCGTGCTACCTGTCAATTGCGCCGGCCGCGGCGGGACAAGCCATCCGTATCGACCACGTTTGCGCGGGTGTCGCGAACGTCGAAATGGTGGCTGCGGCAAAGGCCTCAGTAGAGAGCGCCGGCATTATGGTTAAAGGCTCGAATCGCGATTTCACGATCGTCGATCCGGATGGCGTCAATTTCCAAGTCGCACCCAACAACGCGTGGCCCAAGATGCCCAATGCCGCCAACGAAGCCGGCGGCAACGAGGAGCCACCACTGTTTCGCGCCAAGGGCATGCACCACTTGAACGTTCGCGTTTCCGACATGGAGAAGTCGACTGCGTTTTACAGCAAACTCTTGGGTGATGTAGTGCGTCACCAAGGAAATCCGGCCCAGCCGCGGTTTGATTCCGGTGAGACCACCTTCGGCCTCTACTATCCTGTTGCCGGCAAGCCGCCCGAGGTGGATCACTTTTCAGTTCTGGTCGAACCGTTCGACGCAGCCGCAGCCGTCAAGAAATTGCAGGCGATGGGTGCCAATGCCAAACTGGCGAAGGATGGAACCCTTAACGAATTTTACGATCCTCAGGGAATTCGCCTGCAAGTCTCGCTGGCTACCGTGACCAGCCGCTAATACGTCCCGGGAGAGGGCAGCGTTCGGCTCGCCCCGCCAGCGTCATTGATAGGTAATCGTGATTTGCACTCGCCGAGAAGGCTTGGCTGACGCATTCGAGAAGCAGGCGAACTGAAAGTCGCAGGTCGAGTACGTGCAACGCGATCTTGACGATCGCAAGAAAAGCCCAAAGGCCAAGCGAAAGCTGTCCGTCTATGCCGATTGGGATTGCCATGTTTCAAAGGGAGAAGTATAATTCGGTTCTTTGGGTGATCGTTGGTGCGGTAACCCCCTACTAACCGTGCGTCTCGGGTCGAAAGGGAAAAACAAATGAGTGATCTGGCAGTCCGATACCGCGCAGCTACCCTGTTAGTTGCCTCCACATTACTAGCTTGTGCTCTGCATGCGCAAGTGACCAGTAGAATCAGCGGATATGTCAAGGATTCGTCGGGTGCGGTTATTCCGAGGGCGACAGTGACAGCCGTATCCGTTGAACAAAAACTCACCAGAACTGTGAATTCGGATAGTACGGGGCATTACGAGTTGGTGGCCATACCCGCCGGCAGCTACGACATTGATGTGGCCGCCCCCGGGTTTCAACATCAAACGCAGACGGGCGTGGGATTGCAAGTGAATCAAACCTTGCGCCTCGATGTCGAGTTGCGGCCGGGTGACGTACGTACGGAGGTTTCGGTAGAAAGTTCGGCCACGCTGGTGAACACAGCAACTGCGACTCTTTCGGCTGTAGTAGACCAGCAGCGTGTGCTGGACTTGCCCCTCAATGGTCGAAACATTGTGGCCCTAACAGAGATTCTGCCCGGTGTCACCGACATCGTTGCTCCCGAAACGATGGCTAACACTCGCTCAGGGCCGATGTTATCGGTCAACGGCTCTCGCCAAATCGACAACAATTTTATGATGAACGGAGCCAATTGGACGAATTACGCACAGACCACGGGTATGAACTTCCCTCCGCCGGACGCGATCGCCGAGGTTCAGATTCAGACGCAACAATTCGATAGCCAATACGGGAACAGCGTCGGCAGCCAGGTTGTAGTGACGTCCAAGTCGGGAACGAATTCTTTCCACGGCGCCGCGTGGGAATTCCTCCGCAACCGGGCGCTCAACGCGCGAAGTTTCTTCCAAACGGTACGCCCGTTCGACACCGAGAACCAATTTGGCGCCTCCGGCGGTGGCCCGATCAAGAAAAATAAACTGTTTGCCTTTGGTTATTATCAGGCCCTACGAGTGCGCCCGCAGTCTGGATCTGCTGTGGCCCTGGTGCCGACGGACGCGCAGCGCAAGGGGGATTTCACCGCCCTTACTACCAAGCTGAAGAACCCAGTCAACCCTTTGACCGGCAAGCCCCTAACCGATTCCGCTGGCCAAGCTTGCGTGCAGAATAACGTAATCCTCCCGGGCTGCCTAAACCCAGCGGCTCAGACGTATTTAAATATGTTTGTGCCGCACGCGGCATCGGGGCGAGTGCTTACTTTGAGTCCGGTGCCCGCCAATCAGTACAGCTACATGGGACGGATCGACTACATACAAAACAGCAAGAGCACGTTCAATGGCCACTTTTTCATTGACACCTATCATGCGCAATTCTCCGCCGGCAACATACAGCCGTATGAGATTGGCTCGCGATTTAACCAGAGCAAAGACTTTGCTATCTCAAATACGTATACGCTGACCAACGCCCTTCTGAACGAGTTCACCGTGGATTATTTGCAGGCGAACTCGCTGGACACGCCTCTCACCCAGATCCCGCCGTCGCAGTTGGGTGTGAACATTCCCTTCGGAGATGGCGAGGGCCTGACCATCACGACCAATGGTTTCTTTACGCTAGGTACGGCAAATCCAGCTTTGCAAGCGTATAGGAACCCCCACTTGCGAGACACCATGACGTGGGTTCATGGCCGCCACACCCTGAAGTGGGGATATGAGGCGATGAGAATGAGCTTTCGCCTGGATACGAATTTTAACACCAATAGTGTAACTTTCAGTGGCGCTTACTCTGGAAATGCATTGGCCGACCTGATGTTAGGGCGGTTCGACAGTATGTCCGTCAGGTACGGTAGCGCCGAAGCTAATTACGTCCAATACAGACATAATTTCTTTGCCCAGGACGAGTACAAACTCACGCCGCGTTTCACACTCACTCTGGGATTGCGTTATGAGCCGTATTTCGCGCCGAGACAAAAATATGGTTTTTACACGACAAACAATCTCGGCGACATGACGGTCATATCCAAAACCCACCCGGATGCGCTTCCAGGCACTCTCTTTCCGGGCGACCCCGGCTTACCGTCCAACGGAAAACTGCAGTATGACGACATGAACAACTTCGGGCCGCGGATTGGCTTCGCGTGGGATGTGTTTGGAACCGGAAAGACCAGCATACGGGGCGGATACGGTTTGTTCTACGATCAACTGAGTTTAAACGTCGCCCATCAGCCCCAAGACCCTTATGCTGGAAATAGTGTACTCAACGGCGGGGACCTCAGTAATCCTTATGCATCATTGAACATCCCCTTTCCTCCGTTCTCAAACCCATCGGGAAATTTCGGTTGCTCGCGAATCAGCACTTTTCCTTTCGAGAAATGCGCTATTGCGCTGCCGTCAACGCAGGTCTTAACCGATCTACACCTGGTGACCCCCTATACCCAATCCATGAGCCTTACCCTCGAGCGGCAATTCGGACACAGCGTCAATATCCAGATGAGCTATGCGGGCAAGTTGACGCAAAAGCTCGAGGGCCATCGCTTCTGGGACGCCGCGGTAAATAAACCCGATCCGCGGACCGGCGCGGCGCCTTCGCTCCAGAACGCGAACAATCGCGTATTTTACGCCAGCACGATAGGACTGTACAGCACGCAAAATAGAATATTGGGCAACGACTTTCGCTCTAGCTACCATAGTGCGCAAGTGCGCGTGGAGAAGCGCTTCAGCCGCGGCTTTTCGTTCCTCGCTTCGTACGTCTTCGCGAAAGAGCTTGATAACTATGTCCTGGCGGGAGCGGGCTTGATAGGCGGAACCGCTGACCCGTTCAACCTAAGATTGGATTTCGGCCGCGGAAATTTCGATCATACGCACGTATTCTCGTCGAGTGAGCTATGGAGGCAGGAACATAAATTTAGCAATACCTTCCTCAGATACGTCTTGGCCGACTGGAGTATTGGCGCTTATCAAACGGCACAGAGCGGCGCTCCGATCGCGTTCGTATTGGGCTCTGACATTGCGTTGAATGGTACCAATCAAGCAAGTCATGAACCTGCGCAATTGCAGCCTGGCCTGACTCATGAGGATGTCGGAATCAGTCATCCGAACACCGATGCGTTCGTCCATTCGTATTTCAAGACGTCGGCGTTTGTCCCGTTGACTCAGATGCCGTTGGGGAGATATGGAAATGCGGGGCGCAATTTCATGAATGGACCAGCCCTGTTTAATGTCGATCTTACTTTGACCAGGGCGTTCCCGATTCGGGAACGCCTAAGGGCGCAGATTCGCGGAGAATTCTTCAATTTGTTCAACGAAAAGCATTTCCTCCCGCCCAATACTACGGTCGGATCCGGGAGCTTTGGCCAAATCGTTGACGCGAACCCGGGCCGCGTGATTCAGTTGGCGGCGAAGTTGATCTGGTAGGCTGTACTGCCTGCCTGACATTGCTGCAAGACGGTGAGTGGCGTCGCCCGCGAGATTCGCGTGTATAACGACGGCTCGGTTTCCTGCCGGCCGAGCGTCGATCGCGAAGCTGGTGGCTGATTTCAATAGCTCTCATGGAAAGAAAAAAAGGAGATTAGCGGTGGCTGGAAAAAATATCAAGTTTAGCTTCTTAGCTGCGGGCGTGCTGGTCAGCGGGTTGAGCGTGACTCGCCTGGATGCACAGGGCCCGTCAACGGCCACGCAGGCTCTGCAGAAGGCGCATGTCATGGAAAGACTTACCGCGGCAAAGCCGACGACGCACACAGGAACGGCGCCGAGCTTCGTACTCGATCCCGCCTGGCCCAAGCCGTTACCCCATCACTGGATCATTGGCGACGTCGGCGGGATGTATGTCGACCGCCATGATCACATTTGGGTATACCATCGCCCGCGTTCGCTCATCTCAACCACCGACAGCGGAATGCAAGGGATTGCGGGCAAGGATGCAAAAGGAAATCCAATCAGCGCTATGGGCTTCCCCAGACCGGACGGACGGCTATCCGGTTGTTGCACACCAGCGCCCTCGGTGCTGGAATTCGACAAGGATGGAAATGTGTTGCAGGCTTGGGGCGGTCCGGGAGATCCGGGTTTCCTGGAGACCAAATGCCGGCAGCAGAATGGCTGCTTCTGGCCGGCGCGCGAACATGGCATCTATGTAGATCAAAACGATTTCGTCTACGTGGCCGGGAACGGACAGGCACGCAACTTCCACGGTCAATACCCGTGGGCGCCGAGCTTCGGAAACGACTCGCAGGTGCTGAAATTCAAAATGGACGGCACCTTTGTGTATCAGATCGGCACCGCCGGCGCGAAGGGACCGAAGAGCAACGATACCAACGGAGGCGTCAATGGAACGCCTCAACCTTTCTGGCCGGCCGATATGACCGTGGATCCGACAACCAATCGGCTGTATATCGCCGATGGCTATGGCAACCGTCGCGTGTTGATCGTGGACGCGGCAACCGGGAAATATATTGGTCACTTTGGCGCCTATGGCCGGAACCCCGAAGTGGGAGAGAACGGCGGTGGTGCGGACGCCGGTGAGGGAGCAGGCGGGTGGCCGGCCGATTTCAAGCGCGGCGAAATGAAACCCAAGTTCTACCGGAGTCCCCTACATTGCGCCAAGTTGGCCAACGATGGACTGCTTTATGTTTGCGATCGCGGCAACAATCGGATCCAGATCTTCAAGGCCTCGGAGGCGGGCAAAGTGTGTTCAAACCCCAACGGTGAAGTGGGCAAGTGCGGATTTGTCGGAGAAGTCTTCGTTGCACCCCAGACCGGGTACGGAACTTCCGGAACAGTGAATTTCTCGACCGACGCGAAACAAAGCTGCATGTATGTCGCCGACCTGACCAACTCCCTGGTTTACGTGATTAATCGCCAAAATCTTCAGGAAATGAGCCGCTTTGGAGGTGTCGGACGGCAGGCGGGCGAGTTCCATTGGCCACACGTGGTGAGCGTTGATGCCGACGGCAACGTATATGTTGGTGAGGTGGACGGTTCCGCGCGGATCCAGAAGTTCTTGCGCTATGGAGCAACTGGATGCAGCGGCACGGGCAGTACCGAGATCGGCAAATACGACGATTCGAAGTGAACACGCCGGACACGGTTGAAACGGCATCTCGCTAGGAGTATCGTCAAGACAAGAGGAGTGTTTATATACACATGCAGCGAAGTGGCATAGTGGCGACGATGCTGTTTGCAGTTGCCAGCGGTGCAATCGCAGCCGACTCCCCTTTGGTTGAGGCCGTCAAGGACCAGGACCAACAAACGATCGGTACTTTGCTTGGCCAGCACCCGGGCGTGAATGTTCGATCGAATGACGGCTCGACGGCGCTCCTTTGGGCCGCGCATTGGGGTGACGTCAAAACAACCGATCTGCTGCTTCGTGCCGGTGCCGACCCGAACGCGGCGAATGACTTTCGCATGACGCCACTGTCGCAAGCGTGTGTGAATGGAAGCGCCGCGTTAGTGGAATTGTTGCTCAAGGCGGGCGCCAATCCCAACACGCCGATCGCGACCGGCGAGACCCCGCTTATGACTTGTTCCAAGACCGGCGGCGCGGAGGCTGTCCACGCGCTAATCGCGCATGACGCCGCTGTCAATGCGAAGGAGCCGGTGCAAAACCAGACGGCGCTGATGTGGGCTGCGGCGGAACGTCATCCAAACGTAGTGAAAATGCTCATTGATGCGAAGGCGGACCTGCAAGCCCGCACCAAGCGAGGTTTTACGGCGCTTCATTTCGCGGCACGCGAAGGCGATCAGGGAAGCGTACGGTTGTTGCTTGCGGCGGGTGTCAGCGTGAATATCCTGGCGCAGCCGGATGCTCCCGCGAAGGGAAAGGATGAAGACGCGGCAGAACCTGTTCTGGGCGGTGCCGCGGCGGGAGGCGGCGGTGCAGCTGTAGCGCGAGGTGGCGTGAGGAACGCACCAGCCGGAGGTTACACTCCACTGCTCGTTGCCACCGTCAGAGGCCAGGTCGAATTGGCACTCTTCTTGCTCGATCAGGGAGCCGACCCGAACATTGCCGATGCCGGTTTTACGCCGCTTCACTGGGCCGTGTCCACCTGGGAAAACGGCACTTCCAATCCGGTATACGGTTTTGAAGATCCCATGTCCGGAATCCCGGATCGCCAAGCCAAGCTGAAGCTTGTGAAAGCGCTTCTGGCTCACGGCGCGGATCCGAACGCGCGCATGAAAAGGCGTCCCCCATTAGCCGGCGGATACACGGATGCGGCTGGCGCAACGCCCTTCCTGCTCGCAAGTTCCGTTGACGATGTCGAGATGATGCGGATCCTGCAGGCTGGCGGAGCCGACCCGAAACTCGTCATGGCAACAAAAACGACGCCACTCATGGCGGCAACGGGCCTCAATCATCTGGTGGGAGAGAGTGCGGTCACAGAAACGCAAGCGATCGAAACGGTCAAGTATCTTTTGGATCTCGGTATGGACCCGAAGGGTTCAACAACATTTGGTGAGAACGCGCTATTTGGTCCTGCGTACCGCGGATGGAATACCTTGTTGGCACAATTGATCGACCTGGGCGTGGATGTGAATGCGGTTAGCAAGGCAGGGATTACGCCATGGCTGGCGGCGTCCGGGCAAGGCGACCGGCTCGGCGGTGTCCTCTACAACCAGGAGGGCGCGGATCTGCTGCTGAAGCACGGTGCGGATCCGAAGCTCGGTCACGCTTGCCTGGCCCAGAACAAGTGCAAGTGATGAAACACAAGATCCAACGGGGCGCGACGGCGAAAGCGATGTTTGTGACTTGCGTCGGCCTCGCGTGGATGAGCGCGACCTCCTTCAAGGCTTCAGCTTTTCAGGCGCCGGCGACTCCCGCGGGCGAACTGGTGACCAAGTATTGCGTCGCATGTCATAACCAGAAGCTGAAGACCGTGGGGCTCGCCCTCGATAAGCTGGACGTCCAGCACGTGTCGAACTCGGCAGAAGCCTGGGAAAAAGTTGTCATAAAGCTCCGCAGCCGTTCCATGCCGCCCACAGGTATTCGGCGCCCGGATAATGCCACGTACGACGCCGTAGCCGCGTGGCTGGAAACCGAACTCGACCGCGCCTCCGCGGCTCATGTGAATCCGGGTCGGGCGGCGGACCTCCATCGGCTGAATCGCACAGAATACGCCAATGCCGTGCGAGACCTGATCGGGATTGAAATCAATGCCCCGGCAATGTTGCCGCCGGATGAGCAAGCGTATGGCTTCGACACCAACGCGGATGCGCTCCTCATGCAACCTGCGCTGCTGAGTCGGTACTTGTCCGCGGCGGCGAAGTTCTCCCGGCTTGCCATTGGCGATCCGACAATTCCACCAGCGTTCGAGCGCTACGGAGCACTGAAAGGCAACTCGAATGAGCAGACTTACCTGTGGCAGACGGATCGCCTGGGGGAAGACTTTCCGCTGGGATCGCGCGGTGGGGTCGCCACGCCGCATTATTTCCCGGTGGATGGAGAATATGTCATCAAGCTGAATCTGCAGCGGACGAATCAGGGCATTATCCGCGGCCTAAACGTAGCGAATCAGATTGAGATTCGGGTGGACGGGACGCGCGTCGGGCAATTCAAGATAGGTGGTGAGCCTGAGTTAGTGGCGGCGACACGGCGGCTGTCCGCGGACGAACTCACGAAGGCAGAGGACGGGTTACAGGTGCGCATCCCAGTCAAGGCTGGTGCACGGCAAGTGGTCGCCACCATCCTTAAATCCGATGATGCCGAGCCGGAAGGGCTAGGCCCGGATCTCATTCCAGTCTGGAGCCGGGAAACGGATCTCCCGACGACTCCGGTAGCCATCTCGTCGCTACTGATCGGTGGTCCGTATAAGGCGCAGGCGCCCCAAGAGACCGAGAGCCGCCGGCTGATATACGTGTGCCATCCCGCCAGCAGCCAGGACGAATTGCCGTGTGCGACGAAGATACTGTCTACACTGGCGCGCCACGCGTACCGGCGGCAGGAGACCAACGACGACGTGCAAGCGCTGCTCAGCTTCTATAACCGCGCCCGAGCGGCGGGGAATTTCGATTCGGGGATTCGCGCCGCCCTCGAGCGCCTGCTGGTCAGCCCGGATTTCCTGTACCGGATCGAGTTCGATCCCGCCAAGGTTGCTGCCGGTGAAGTCTATCGCATTCCCGACGTGGAACTGGCTTCGCGAATGTCGTTCTTCTTATGGAGCACTATACCGGACGATCAACTGTTGGACCTGGCGATCCATGGAAAATTGCGCGAGCCGGCGGTTCTTGAGCAGCAGGTTCGCCGTATGCTGGCCAGTCCGCGTGCGCGTACCTCGCTGGTGCAAACCTTTTTCGAAGAGTGGCTGCAAACTCGCAATGTGTGGCTGCTGAAGCCGGAGAACACGAAATTTCCATGGTTTGACGACAACCTGCGAATCGCCTTCGTGAAGGAAACCGAATTGTTCCTCGGTGCGCAGTTGAAAGAAGACCACAGCGTTGTCGATCTACTGACGTCGAATGAAACGTTTCTCAATGAGCAACTAGCCAGACATTATGGGATTCCCGATGTCTACGGAAGCAGTTTCCGGCGAGTTAAACTCACCGACGACAATCGCTTCGGATTGCTAGGAAAGGCGAGCGTGCTGGCCGTGACATCGTACTCCACACGCACCTCGCCGACCATCCGCGGAAAGTGGCTATTGGAGAACATCCTGGCGGCACCTGTCCCTGCGCCGCCTCCCAACGTTCCTGCCCTGGAGGCGAGCGACGACCAGGCCAAGCCTTTGTCGGTTCGTCAGATGCTGGAGATGCACCGTAAGAATTCAGTGTGCGCAAGCTGCCACGCACGGATGGACCCGCTGGGGTTCAGCCTAGAGAATTTCGACGCCCTAGGGCAATGGCGCACTACCGACGCTGGCAGGGCCATCGACGCATCCGGCGTTCTGCTGGATGGCACCAAAGTTGAGGGGCCAGCGGCGCTGCAACATGCCTTGGTGGCCCAGAAAGAGCAGTTCGTCCGGTCGGTGACCGAGAAGCTCCTGACGTACGCCCTGGGCCGGGGACTTGAATATTACGACGCTCCAGCGGTTCGCGGGATCGTGCGCGGCGCGGCTGCCGACGACTATCGTTGGTCGTCGGTGATTTTGGGAATTGTCAAGAGCGCCCCATTTCAAATGAGGAGGGCCGGTTCATGATCATCACGAAGAAGACCCTGTCGCGTCGAACCATGCTTCGTGGGATGGGTGCGGCCGTAGCATTGCCGTTGCTCGATGCAA
>Ga0068858_100005569_pt1 | contig 12322 bp, 9 predicted proteins | sample KBSSwiS12_FD_66589 | JGI IMG/M metagenome (GOLD analysis project Ga0068858, IMG submission 66589) | Switchgrass rhizosphere microbial communities from Kellogg Biological Station, Michigan, USA - KBS Switchgrass S1-2 | ecosystem: Host-associated > Plants > Roots > Rhizosphere > Soil ... | reverse complement strand
AGTCACGGCGTCCGCACCGATGTCCGGGCCATACGCGCTAGCGGCATTCGGGGATGCTATCTTCGAAGGCCAAGTGAACAGCAGCGGCGCGTTGAATCTCGCGCTGATCACCGCCAGCTATCAGAGCGCCTACGGCAACCTGTACGCCCAGCCCACCGACATGTTTGAGGCGCAATACGCGCCCACCATCGGGTCGCTACTGCCGAGCACAACGCCGATCACGACAATCTATTCCAATAACCAGTTGACGCAGGACGTTGTGTTCAGCAGCACGCCTCCCGCGCCCGAGTTCGCGGCGCAGACACCGGCCACTCAGCCAGCGAACCTGGCGCCGGTTTTCGCAAAGGGATTTGGCTCGCCCGACCTCGTCACCAACACCTATCGCCTCGCGTACCTGCGCGATGCACAAGCGCAGCCTGACGGTGGTTACCCGACTGTGACCACCGGGATCCCCGCCGCGGCGCCCACCAACACACTGCGGCAGGACCTGAAGACCAACGACCTGCGCAATTGGGCCCCCACCGTGCCCGTGCTGCTGTGTGGCGGAGAGAACGACCCCACCGCCTTCTTCCTGAACACCCGGTTGATGCAAAACTACTGGACGAACATCAATCCACCAACGGGGGCAGGGACTTTCACCGTGCTGGATGTAGACTCTCCACCCGCATCCGGCGACCCGTACACTGACGTCAAGAATGGATTTGCCGCGGCAAAAGCCTTGATTTCCGCAAGCGCTGGGGGAGGCTCAGCCGGCGATTTGGCCGTGCTCGAGCACTATCACGCGGGACTCGTACCGCCCTTTTGCCTGAGTGCGGTAAAATCCTTCTTCGACGCATTCCAATGAGGGTGAAATGGCAACCAAGCTTGACAAGCTGCTGAAGCGCGAGATCGATATCGACGGCAAGCCGTACATGATCACACTGGCCCCGGACGGGGTGAAACTTACCGAAAAAGGCAAACGCAAGGGCTTAGGTCTTTCCTGGAAGGGACTGGCCAACGGCGAATCGGCAACGGCGCTGTCGTTGACGGGCGGCTCGTCAGGGGCTGAGTCGGAATCCGAATCCGAGTCAGAATCCACGGAAGAAGCTCAGTCGTAATTGCTCAACACACGGGCCTGCCGCCAAGGGAAACCTTGGCGGGGGTACGGCGGTTCCTTGCGATTCCCTGCTGCAGCCAACGCAGCTCGCTTTGAGCCGTTCCGGTGAGTGCCGCGCGTACCCCTGCCAGCGCATCCGTGCACAGGTGTTTCCTGGAGGCTAAGACCTAACTCACTCCATCAGTGAGTCAGATGTTAGGAATAGGCGACACTTATAACCATTAGACCAAAGGCGAGATGTTGGTGACTCGCCTCACAGTTGTTCAACGCAGACAACCTGTGATCGGCGCGCGGTGCTTGATCGTCTTCATACACACCGTGGTTTCGATCTTCTGAACGCCTGGTAATTGCGAGATTTCCATGCGCAGCAGGCTGTCGAGCTCCGCGATTCCCTCCACCAGTACGTGGATCAGATAGTCAGCCTGGCCGGCTGTTGTGAAGCACTGGAGGATCGCCGGGTGCTGTATCACGGCTGCCTCAAACTCCGCGTGCTGGACAGAGCTCAGGGTCACCTGCACGAAGGCTTCGACCTGCAGACCCAGCCGCCGGGAGTCGATTTCCGCCCGGTATCCCCGGATTACCCCCGACCGTTCCAGCTCCCGGACGCGCTGCCAGCAGGGAGTTTTCGAAAGTGCGACCTGTTCGCCTAATTCGGCAAATGACTGACGGGCATCGTCCTCCAGCAGCGTCAGGATGCGGTGGTCAATCTTATCCATATCGTTCCTGTATAACGGGCACCCCGCAGGCCCACGTTCTTCCATGGTACCTAAGTCCAGTCCATCAGACTGTATGTCGCAAATTGGACACGTGGCAGAATTGACACCGGTTACCCTCATTTTGGTTTCTTTGCCTATGCAGCTTGCGTAGCATTTCTGCTGCATTGCGAAATTAGCGACTTGTTGTTTTGCCGACACCACGGGGAATTCATGAATCGGCGCTGGATGTGTTTTGCCTTCATCACCTTAGCGGCTCTCGGTAGAGAGGCCGCGTGCGCCGATTTGCCTGACTCGGTCACCGTCAAAGTAGGCCAGGAGGTCTATGTGTCCTTTGTGGCCAATGGGGACTCCCTCGTGAGTCCTAAGACCCTCCCGGACGCGAATGGCCCAGACCCCGCTGTCACCATCCAGGTGACCCAGAGCGGCCCCAGCCGCACCCTGATGGTCACCAATCCCTATGCCCGGCAACTGGGCTACCGGGTCATTGCCAAGAAACGGGGCAGCCGCAAGGAAACCGAGCTGCCGGTCAGCTTTGTCCGCAGCGGGCAGCAGAGTGTCATGTCAACGAACGAGCCTTTCGACGAGCTGGTCCTGTACCAATTCCATCTGCAGGGCTGACAGCGCCGTCAGAAAATGGTGTGATCCCCCCTGGGAGTGGCTGACTTGCAGGCAAGCACGAGAGTAGTGTTGCCGCAGTCGGTGCCCTGGCCCACATGACCATGGGCTGGCCCATTAATGGGCACGGAAGCAAATTCACAGGGGGATCTCGTGGCAACACCAGCACCACAATACGCACAAAACGGCTCTGTCTCGGGTATCGACCGCGCGCATCGCACTGTCATATTTGCGTCATCTTTAGGAACAGTGTTCGAGTGGTACGATTTTTATCTGTACGGCTCGCTCGCTGCTGTCATCTCCAAACAGTTCTTTTCCGGCGTCAACGAGACGACGGGATACATCTTCGCCCTGTTGGCATTCGCGGCCGGCTTTTTCGTGCGGCCGTTCGGTGCCCTCGTGTTTGGCCGCATCGGCGATCTCGTTGGCCGCAAGTACACCTTCCTGATAACCATCATTATTATGGGTAGCTCGACGGCCCTGGTCGGCTTCCTGCCCGGCTATGCCAAGATCGGGGTCGCAGCTCCTATCATCCTGATCACCCTGCGACTGCTGCAGGGCTTGGCGTTGGGTGGCGAGTATGGCGGCGCCGCAACGTATGTCGCGGAGCACGCGCCGGCCAACCGTCGCGGTTACTACACCAGTTGGATCCAGACAACGGCCACATTCGGGCTGTTCCTGTCGCTGATTGTCATCCTCGTCTGCCGCAACCTGTTTACGACAGAAGGGTTTGAAGACATCGGCTGGCGTATCCCGTTCTGGGTTTCCATCCTCCTGTTGGTGGTGTCGGTTTACATCCGGTTGCAGTTGAAGGAGTCACCGGCCTTCACCGACCTGAAGAACCAGGGTGGCTTGTCCAAGGCACCCTTGACCGAAGCGTTCGGCACCTGGTCGAACCTCAAGATCGTGATCCTCGCGCTGTTGGGTGCGACCGCGGGCCAGGCGGTTGTCTGGTACGGCGGCCAGTTCTACGCGCTGTTCTTCCTCGAGAAGGTGCTGCAGCTCGATTCCAAGGCGGCCAACATCATCATTGCCGCTGGATTGCTCATCGGCACGCCCTTCTTCATTTTGTGGGGATCGCTGTCTGACCGCATTGGTCGCAAGACAGTCGTTCTCGCGGGCTGCGTGCTCGCCGCGATTACCTACTTCCCCGTTTTCAAGGGACTCACCCACTTCGGCAACCCAGGACTCGAAGCCGCGGTGGCCACGAACCCGGTGGTTGTCGTAGCCGACCCGGCGGATTGCTCGTTCCAATTCGATCCGATCGGCAAGAAGACCTTCACCAAGTCGTGCGACGTTGCGAAGGCAGCGTTGGCCAAGGCGGGTGTCCCGTACTCCAACGAAGACGCGCCGGCCGGCACCGTGGCTCACCTGAAGATCGGCTCCAGCGCCACGGTGGATTCGTTCGCGGGCAACACTTTGCCGAAAGCGGACTTCAAGCCGGCCAGTGAGGCGTTTGGCAAGAAGCTCAAAGCTGCGTTGGTGGCCGCCGGGTATCCGGCGAAGGCTGACATGGACAAGGTTTCATACCCGGCCTTGATCGCCTTGTGCGCCTATCTCGTGTTCCTCGTGACGATGGTTTATGGGCCTATCGCTGCGTGGCTCGTGGAGTTGTTCCCAACTCGCATCCGTTACTCATCGATGTCACTGCCTTACCACATTGGTAACGGGTGGTTCGGTGGGTTCCTGCCGGTGACTTCGTTCGCGATCGTTGCTGCGACCGGCGGCATCTACAACGGACTGTGGTACCCGGTCATTGTCGCCAGCGCGACCGCCATCATCGGGTTCCTGTTCCTGCGCGAGACGAAAGGGACGGCGCTGCAATGATCCGGGCCGCCGCTTGGTGGAGCTGTCATGAGCTCTGGTAGGGCGGCGGATCTCGTGCGGGAGCTTGCGCTCCAGCCGCATCCCGAGGGTGGGTGGTATCGCGAGATCTATCGCTCACCCACTCTCGTTCAAACAGCGCGGGGCACCCGCCCCGCGTTGACTACTATTTACTACCTGTTGGAAGCGAGTCAGCTCAGCCGGTGGCATGTGGTGCAGGCTGATGAGCTGTGGCATTTCTACGGCGGGGCGTCGTTGGAGTTGTTGGCTTACGCGCCCGCCACACGCACGTTCGAGCGGCGTTTACTTGGGCCCGTGGGTATGGACTCGGCCGTCGACGAAGCTTTTGCGGGTACGCCGGAAGCGGATGTTGCTCACTTCGATGTTGATTTGACGTCCACGCTTCACTTCGCTCCCCCAGATCTCTCGGCTCCGGCACAGCCTGCTGCTGTGGTGTCAGTTATACCTGCTGGCGTTTGGCAGGCGGCGCGTAGCTTGGGTGAGTATTCGCTCGTGGGGTGCACGGTGGGGCCGGGGTTTGAGTTTGCGGACTTTGAATTCGTCTCTGCGCTGGGCGCGCACGGTTCGCATTTCACGGGCGAGCTGGCGGTGTACGCTGGGCTGCTGTAGCGACAGCGAGCCCGCCCCGTGCGCGGGGCCCGCTATCGCGACATGGCGAGCTGGCGCCGTCGCGCATGGTGTTACAGCAACGCCGATCGCGTGCGGGTTGCTCGCCTTAAACCGCCGGTCGCAACTAAGTGGCGGTTCGGGGGTTTAGAATAGAGCCCTATTGCCGAAACGAGATTCTGCTATGACGGATGAGAGCCTTCGCCAGTTGCTGGCGCGTGTGCATGAGCGGTTGAGCTCTACCAGTTCGGTTGACCCCGAGTCTCGCGAGATGCTCGCGACTGTTATGCGGGACATTGATGGCGCTCTTTCCAAGGGTTCAGCTAAGGGGGGCGCTGAGCCTGCTGCGGGTACGGTGTCGGCTGTGCCTGTGTCGCCGGAGGCTCGGGTTTCTGCTACTGCACCGCGCATTGAAGAACTGGCGGTGCGTTTCGAAGCTGACCATCCTACGATTGCGCAGCTGTTGAGGCAGATTGGAGAGTTGTTGGGGCAGGCGGGGATCTGACGCGCTTCGGGCTGGCATTTGGTCCGGTCGACGCATGATGCGTGCGACGCTTCCGACGCTCAAACAGACACTCCTTGGGGTACTGACTGGTTGCCAGGATGCGATCAGCCGCGTCGGTTCCGACGCTCGGACAGCGGCCAAATCATCTGTCATTAGAGTCTCGGTGGCGGGGTTTTCACCTGCTACAGATACAGAATTTGAGATTTCGGGCCGACGTCAGCACCTGACTCCGCTGCAGCGATAGGAAGTTGGAATCAGTGGATTTGGCCGGAATCGCGGTATCCCTGCCGTGTTGCTGATCTGACTTGGTCATCAGGGAATTCATGCTACCGAGAGATGTCCACGGGTTCTGAAGTCCGTTATCCCCGGTCGTAGCCGGACGGACAGCGTTCGACCGGACGGGTATCCAAGTGCCTGTCGCCCCTGGAACTGGCTTCACTTGGGGGGCGACGGGTATCAGCTCGCCTTCTGATGAGAATTGCGACCTCGAGACGCTTTGGAAGGCGTCCTGTGCTGTCCCCAGACTCGCGAACTCAACGGCGCTTTCGACACACTCCAGACTTCCTGTCGATCCGGTTGCCCAGCGCGATTCCTCGTTGCTCCGCGACATCGATTCAAACATCGCTATTTCAAACATCGATAGTTCACACATATAACTTACTGACAGCAATGACACAACCGTCGCTCCAGTATCAGCTGAGCCACGATTGGATGATGCTGCATAGCGGATTACGGCGGCTGGCTCGTCATTACTATAGTCGACATCCTTGGCTTACCTGGAAGTTCTGTTGTTTCAAACGGTGTGAGCACTAACCTGACATCTACGTCGATCAGATGATAAGGACCCCAAATGACTTCGCTTCAATCGACTGTACGCAGATCGATCTCGATACTGAAAGGCGCAATGCTGCTCTTCGCTGCATACGCATACCTGTCACTGACTGCGGAATTAGCAGATGGCGGATCACAGACTTACTCGACCGGCACCGGCGAACAGAAAACAATTCCACTCGCGGGTGGCTCCAGCATCGTGTTGGACGCGGAATCTGCCCTCAAAATCGAGCCCGGACGCAATGTTACCCAGGTATTCCTCATCAAGGGCCGGGCCTATTTCAAGCTCATTCACGATCCGTCCCACCAGACAGCAGTCCATACGCCGTGGACAAAACTGGTCGACGTGGGCACGAAATTCAGTGTCGAGCTCTTCGACAAAGCGCAGACTGTGGTCATTACGGAGCAGGGAATGGTGGAAGCGGAGGTGCAAAGTCCTTCGGCCTCCGATTCATCGTCAGCAGGTCCGGCCACAGTGGAACGCACCACGCTGCTGGAAGATCAGATTCTCTTGACGCGGCCCTTCGATACGATGGCTCATTTCCGCACGGGAAGCCTCACGCAGGCCGAGCTCGAGCGACGCCTGGCCTGGCGGGACGGTGTGCTCATATACCGAGCCGGGGACTCGCTGGGCGCAGTTGTCAGAGAGATCAATCGCTACCGCAAAATAAAAATCAGCGTCGATCCGTCGGCCCGCGGCCTCAGTGTCGGCGGACTCTACTACATCAACCAATTGGACAACTTCGCCGCAGCGGTGGCTTACAAATACCATCTGCAAATGTATCGGCTGGGTCCCCATGAGGTATTACTGTCACGGAAACAACCCGCTCGCCAGCGAGATATTCCTCAGTAAAAGAACAGCATCATCGCCGCAGGACACAGTGCATTGCCACGGCACACACAATAAAAACAAATGCGGGCCATGGGGGACTAAAACCCCATGGCGCCCTGCAACCTCGCTTCCGGGTTCACTGACCGAGCGACGATGTTATAGTTTCCATCGTCACCGGATCCGCCTCAGACACAAATCCTGAGTTAGTAGTCCGAAACAATTACTCTCTCAGCGGGAGTCTCGCGAAGGGACGCAGTGTGGCCGGACAGGAGTTTGAACGGTGCATGTACGGGACAGGAACGCTCTAGAGAAGCGACGTCAACGCAATCATTGCTGCGGCAGTAAGGCGGGTTACTGCAGTAGTAAGGCGGGCCTTCTACGCCGAGCGCTGTGACCCTCCCCGTGTACAAACGCAGCTCCCCACGGCTCTCACGAATAATCTGCGCGGCACTTCTGCTTGGCGATCTGTTCTCGTACCGCTGCGCGCGTGCCGCGCCGGCGTCGCACCCAACTCATGCGGTAAAGTTCGACATTCCAGCCGGGCCCGCGGCCGATACTTTGACGAAGCTGGCCGCTCAGGGGCATACGAATGTCCTATACGACCCCGGGGAGATCGGGGGCATTACAACACCCGCAATCGCGGGTGTTTTCAACCTCGAGCAAGCTCTCGAGAAATTGCTTCGTGATACGAAGCTGATCTACACCATCACCAATGGCGACTTTATAGCAATCTCTGCCGCGAAGCCACCGACGTCACCGCCCCCGCTGCCTGCGCCACCCCGCAAAATTCCGCCTCTTGATGTCGCTCCGAGCATGGCTACAGAAGCGGTTTTGATCGAAGCCGATTACACCAGCTTCGGCAGTCTCTCCGCCGGTGCGCGGCCCATCGCGCTCTTTGACCGCAATGACATCGACCGGCGCGATCCCGGCAATTTATCCGATCTCCTGCGAACGCAGTCGCAGAACTTCGCAGGAGGACCCGCTGAATACCCGACAACCGGCAGGGAAGCCGGCACGAACTCGGTCCTGGGCAGCAGCGTGAACCTTCGAGGCCTCGATGCCGGGGCAACCATGATTCTCATCGACGGCCGAAGAGTCGCACCGAGCGGCAGCTCCGGGGCGTTTTCAGACATTTCCAACATCCCGCTCAGCGCAGTTCAGAAAGTTGAAATCATGCCTGACGGCGCAACCACGCGTTATGGAGCTGATGCTCCGGGAGGCGTCGTGAATGTCAGCATGCGAAACAACTTCGTCGGATCGCAAGTGGACGCGAGATTTGGGTCCGTCACAGATGGCGCCGTTCAGGAGAAGCGCTACGATGGTTTATGGGGAGCGCCACTGTCATTCGTCGACGGCGGTCACATTATGTTTGGCTTTGAGTATTACCGCCGCAATGCGCTTGCAGCTCAGGACCGCAGCCAGGTTACCGGTGACCTCGGGCCGTTGGGCGCAAACTTCACCCAAACGTATGGAAATCCGGGAACACTCGTCATTGGCACACAGACCTGGAAGATTGCAAGCAATCCAACGAAGTCCGCTGACGCGTTCGCCGCGGGCTCGCAAAGCAACAGCCCCTATTCAGGGACCACGATCCTTCCCGACCAGAAACGCATGAGCGTCATCGAATCGCTGCGCCTGAGCCTGGATGAGCGTTGGCAGGGGTTCTTCGACGCCCTCGGCACCATTCGCGACGTCTCCGCGGCCGCGGCTGCGAGCAAGGCTGACCTGTTCATCCCCACCACGAGCCGGTACTACTTTGACCCTACAGGCGCCAACGCTGAACCGGAGACGGTACAATACAGCTTCCTCAACAGTCTCGGGCCCCAGACGTTACGGGGCGTAGTCAAAACGCTCAACACCGGGGCCGGGCTCAACTTCGACTCAGGGAACTGGCGCTGGACCGGAGCGGTGGATTTTGCAGGGGAACGAGAGCTGCAGCACATTGGTGGCTTGCTCAACTACACCAACCTGCAGTCCGCGCTGGACGCCGATGCGTTCGATCCTTTTGGGTTCGGGGGACATACCAACAGCGCAATTCTGCCGGACATAGGCGCCTATAGAGACTTCAAATCCAGCTCTTATTACTACGGCGGTCGACTCAGTATGGACGGCCTACTGCGTCGGGTTCGGGCAGGTGTCGTGAAAGTGAGCTCCGGTCTGGAATTTCGCCGCCAGACGCTGAACGATCAGACCTCCGGGTCCTTTGCGCCACTGGCACTCGCACAGGCCTTTGGGCGAACTACGGAGTCGGCGTTCAGCGAGATTCGGATACCCCTCTTCAGCCCTCAACATCGGATCACCGCCTTCGAGCGGCTGGAAGTGTCCGCCGCAGCCCGGTTTGACCGATACAGTGACGTCGGACATGCGCTGGCGCCCAGCTTCGGAATCAATTGGTCACCGGTGGGAGGACTGTCGCTGCAAGGCAACTTCAGCCGCTCGTTCCGGCCACCCAATCTGTTCGATCGTGCCGAAGTCAACAATCAGAGCGTAGTGGTACCCCTCAGAGACAATCTTGCTCCGGCCGGCGTGAGTCAAACGCTCATCTGGTTCGGAGGCAACTCGCAATTGATTCCGGAATCCGCCGGCAGCTGGACCGCCGGTCTCACATGGATGCCGCCCTTGCCCTTGGAGTCATCTCTAGCACTCACGTTCTTTGACATCGCGGTTCACAACCGCCTCAACCAGCCGGAATTGGCTTCGAACCTGCTCGATGATGCCTCCTACGAGGGCCGTGTCACCCGCAATCCGACGACCACGCTACGAGACGCCGTGTGTCAACGCAGCGTATTTCAGGGCGGCAGCGCAGCGAGCTGTTTGTCCACACCGATAGACAGCATACTGGATTTGCGTCTGAAGAATGTCTCGGAGCTACATACCAGGGGCATCGATTTCTCGGCAAGGTTGGAGCAATCAACCTTTATGGGAACTGTTGGCGGCCGACTCGATGGCACCTATCTGCTGAAATATGCGCTGACGCCCAACGCCGACTCGCCCGCGACGAGCCTCCTGAACAGGCAAAACAACCCCATCAATCTGCGATTCAACACCGAGGGTTACTGGAAGTACCGTAACCTGCAACTCGCGACACTGGTAACGTATGCAAACAGCTATCGCAACTGGGATGTTTCCCCAGCGAGCAACATAGCATCGTGGACCACGGTGGACATGAGCGCCAGCTATGTAATCGAAACCGCGAATCGCTCGGCCCTGTCGGGTATCACTCTCTCCGCGCGCGTACAAAATCTGTTCAATCGGATGCCCCCGTTTATAAACAACACGGTTGAGACCGTGGGCTATGACCAGGAAAACGGCAGCGTGTTAGGTAGATTTGTCAGCCTGTCCATTCGTACGCAATTCTGAGCATGCTGCGCACGCACAAGCACTCTCCAAAATCACTCACTAACGCGTTTGACAAACTCACGGCGACCGGACCACTCTATTGCTGTCGCATTTCTAAGGAGCAGGAAAATGATTGCGGAACGATTCAATGTTGAATTGCTGTATTGCGGGCGGGTCTCGCGCAAAACACGCGGAGCAATTACAGGTCTGCATCACGAGTCTGGCTTTGCGCCCTTTATCTGGTGGAATAGCTGAGGATTCTCAGCGATTCAACTGATCCGGGTGATTGCCATCGCTCGGATCGGGTCGCAACAACAAGAGGGCGCGTTGGAACCGCCCTCTTTGTTTTCTTACGAACCAATCGGCGTGCCCCCCCCCGACGTAGCAGGGTGGACCAGATTTTAGGAGCAGACTCGGCAGGCAGTCGGTGCACGCGCCGCGGGACGATCGCGGTCGCGGCAGACCCGCCGCCGCGGTATTGCGTGCCTGTTCGATTTCGTCTGCAGTGCGCATCTCGGGCTGGTACGCAGAGTGCTGACCTCTTCTTCGAGCCCCGGCCAACTCGATTTCGAGACGGGCCTGATTTCTCTCGAGGGCCGCAAGGTTGCTTTCGGTTTCGACCAACTTCGCTTCTCGCGCGGGCGAGGTGAGCAATCAGCTCGGCATGAAGGTTACGCGAGAGATTGAGCGAAAGGAGTCCGAAGCATTGATGGCGACGACAGCGTTGCCCTTCACAAAGGCCCGCTTCCGTTTATAGAAGACTTAGGGCATATTATCTGAATTACATAAACTACCCTAAGATAGCCATAAATGGATCCACGCCGAAATCCGTATGCTCCTGGAGCTGGCACTCCGCCACCTGAGCTTGCCGGCCGCGATGGCATCATCGACAGAGCGGCGATTGCCCTGGATCGAATCCGCGCGGGAAGGAGCGCTCGAAGCCTCATCTTGTATGGACTGCGTGGTGTGGGAAAGACCGTGCTTCTGAATCGAATCCGTATCGACGCAGAAGCCCGAGAGATTGTGGCGGTGAATATGGAGGCACCGGAGGATCGCTCACTGCCTGCCCTCCTGGCACCAGCACTTCGGGCAGCACTGATCCGGCTGGATCGAATACAAGCTGCGACCGCTGGAGTGCGCAAGGCTCTTCGTGCTCTCGCCGGCTTTGTGTCCGCTTTAAAAATGAAACACGGCGACATCGAAGTGGCGCTCGACGTCGATCCGGAGAAGGGTCTTGCTGACAGCGGTGATCTGAATAGCGACCTGAGCGAATTAATGATTGCCGTTGGCAAGGCAGCCGCTGAGAAGAAAACAGCCATCGTCCTGTTTATAGACGAATTGCAATACGTTCCCGAGGAGCAGTTCGCTGCGCTCATTATGGCCCTGCATGGGGCCAACCAAGCCCAGCTGCCTGTGACCATGGTCGCCGCGGGGCTGCCACAGCTTCTGGGACAGACCGGCAGAGCCAAATCCTACGCGGAGCGACTGTTTGAATTCGTTTCCATTGACCAACTCGACAAAGAGGCGGCAATCACTGCTCTGCGCGTGCCTGCTGAAAAGGAGAGCGTCAAATTCAGGCCCGCTGCGATCACTGTCATTTTAGAACATACTCACTGCTATCCGTACTTCCTGCAGGAGTGGGGGAAATACTGTTGGAACGTGGCAAGAAAGTCGCCCATTACGCCAGCAGACGCTGAGATCGCAACGGAGCAGGCACTTGCAGAGCTCGACGCCAGCTTCTTCCGCGTACGCTTCGACCGTCTGACGCCATCGGAAAAGCGATATATGAGGGCGATGGCCGAGTTGGGATCCGGCCCCCATCGGTCCGGGGACGTAGCAGAGCTGCTCAAAAGGAAGGTTACAAATGTCGCGCCAACTCGAAACGCTTTGATCGCGAAAGGAATGATCTACAGTCCGGCGCACGGCGACACGGCATT
>Ga0068858_100005563_pt1 | contig 12329 bp, 8 predicted proteins | sample KBSSwiS12_FD_66589 | JGI IMG/M metagenome (GOLD analysis project Ga0068858, IMG submission 66589) | Switchgrass rhizosphere microbial communities from Kellogg Biological Station, Michigan, USA - KBS Switchgrass S1-2 | ecosystem: Host-associated > Plants > Roots > Rhizosphere > Soil ... | reverse complement strand
GACAAAAAAATGAAAAAGATCAAATGGGTGTTAATGGGGGTGACGGCGGTGCTGCTTTGCGGATGCGCCAGCGATGGGGGGCCGGGTGATGTGCAGGTTACGTCTCAATCCGCCACGCCATTGCCGGCGGTTCCCACCAACGCCTGTCGCGTGTCCTCCCATCCGCCCATGGGAACTTACAAGGTCATCGCCCAATTGACCGCAACCGGCCAGGTCAATGAATCGTCCTCGCAATTGCTCCAGCGGCTGCAAAAACAAGGTGCGGCTCTGGGTTCCACCTATGTGATGGTGACTTCGGTTTCGGACAAGAATTTTATCAACCCGGAAAATTCGGAAGTGATCAGCAACCCTTATCTCGCCCAAGAGGCCAGTTTTTATAGCACCGCGATACCGGGCGGGGCTCCTCAGTCCGCCGTCCTCCCGGTCGTCACGGCCGAGGCCCTCCAGATCACTTCGGGCAGTAATAAACCGAACAAGGGAGCACCCTCCAACCTCTGGCAGAATCGGCCCCAGTAAGTCGGGAGCCGAAAACCATCCTAAAATTGACCAATGAAAATGACCATGATCAAAGGGCTGGCCCTCGCCGCCATGACGTTCGTTCTCCTCTCCTGCGCTACCAGCGCGGACTACGGAGTACAAGTCACACCGCAAACTTCAACTCAATACGCGACCGTACCCATTTCGGCTTGCCGTGTCTCATCCTATCCGCCGAAGGGTCAATATATCGTCATCGCCAACCTGACGACGGATGCGCAAATCGGGGAGTCTTCCACCCACCTGCTCAATCGTCTCCAGCAAAAGGGAGCCGAGCTCGGCGCGAACTATGTCATGGTGACTTCAGTTTCCGACCAGACCTTCGTCAAGCCGGGCGATGTGGATATCGATGACAACCAATATCTGAATCCGCTGGCGGAATTTAACGACACGGCCTCCCCTGCGGCCAGCGGTTATACCACGGTGAATGGCGTGGGTTCGGGACAACCGGTACACGAGGTCATCACCGCACAGGCACTCCGGATCACCTCCGGCACAAACAAGCCAAACAAGAAGCTGCCTTCCAATGTTTGGCAAATGAACGCCAAAAAATAGGCATGATTTTTCCGAACGTAACCCGGCAATAAATAACCGGGCTACGCTTGAATGGCTCCCCTTGGGAAGGGATTTCGTCAGCCCGAGGCCCGCATCGATTCGACGCAGCGCTTGAGCGCCGGATCGGGATTTTCCACATCAGCCTCGTATTCGATCACGGCCATGCCGTCGAAACCGCCTTGCATTAGGGCTTGGTTAAAGGCGGGCAGATCGAGATTGCCCGTGCCAACGATCACATCGTTCCATTGGCCGTTGCGATCAAAAGTGAAATCCTTGTAGTGGATGCCGTAGATCTTGCCGGCGAACTGTTTGGCCCACTCGACCGGCTTACCGCGGTGCGGTCCGATCTGCATGGCCCATGCGGTATCGATGCAGAGACCGATCTCGGGTCCTCCGAGACCGATGATGTACTCGAGGACATCCGGTGAGCCGCCGAACATGTAGCCGCCATGACAATGAATGCCGACGCGGATGCCGAATTCACGGGACCATGCACGTACCTTGGGCACGGCTTGAAGGAAGGTGCCGATTTGGAAATGGCAGGAAATATGGCGCGCACCGGCAACGGTGGCGGATTCAAACCAGACTTTGTCGGAATCCTGACCGGTGAAGGTTTGGACGCCGAGAGATACGATGGAGACGCCCGCCTTTTTGTAAATGGCGACGGCCTCCTTCACGGAGTCGGGCTTGTTCAAGTCGGCGTGAACGCCGCAGAGCTCGATCGAGTTGAGGCCAATATCGCGCACTTTTTGCGCAATGACGGCGTTATCTTTAAAATGGCGGAAACAGTAACTCTGGACGCCGAAGTCGGGACTTTTATTCATGGGAGAGAGGACTAGATGGTTGGGTTGGTTGGAAATAGGGGATCATCCCTTGGAGGAATAGATTGGCGTGCTGCTGCCGGAATTGGAATCCGGGGCAGGAGGAGGGGGCGTTGCGCCAGAATTATGCATCGAAGAAAGGGTCGGAATACCCTCGTGGGTCATGAACTTACCGATTTCCGTGGCCATTTGTTTACCGATCTTCTTGGTCTCCTTCTCCGGCTCCTTCTTGGCCATGACGAACTTGGCGGCGGCAACGTAAGGATTGGGAATCACCACAGCGCCCGGCATGTGGCCGCTGGCACCGTTGGTATCGAATGTGAGGAATGGTTCGTCGGGATTGCTCAGGGTATAGATCTGGGCGCGCACTTCGACATGGCTTTGCCCGGCACCAAATCCGATTCCCGCCTGCATGGCGGCGCTACCTTGGTCGACAATCACGAATTGACCGCGGACGATCCAACAATTTTCCTGCGTCGCGAGCATGCCATCACCGGCCGTGGCGCGTGCGACTCCGTTGTTCAAGGCCTGAACCAGGGTCTTTTGCAGAATGCCGGGCAGTTTTTGGAGAATATCGGCCTGTTGTTGTTCCTTGCGCTGGCCGAGAAAGGTGTTGTCTTCCCCACCGCGAAACATGCCGAGAAGATGAGGACGTCCGCCGCCTTGATCGCCATTGGCCTGGTTGGAAGTGCCGACGGTCGAAAACAGGCTGACGTAAATAACCTGCGGGGGAGCCATCGACGGAGGTGCGTTGGAAACGACATTATCCACCTTCGCGGGAGTAATCGCCCCGAGAGTCAGGGATGCGCCAAGGAGAAGAGAGTGCAGGATCATGGGCCTTTAAAAGTAGGGGTTACCGGGCACGAGCCCAAGGCGGAAATTGTCGGATAATTTCCGGGTGAATTCGAGAAGATTACGCTGTCTTCAAGGTAAGCAGCGCGATTTCCGCTGGGGCACCAATCCGGCACGGAAACCAATCACCGCAACCGTTGGAAACCACCATCGAGGTATTACCGTTCTGGTAGAGACCGCTCCAATACTTGAAAAATACGGGGCCGAGACCGAGGTGATCGCCGAACATGATCTGGCCTCCGTGTGTGTGACCGGCCAAAACGAGATCGGCGCTGTCAGCGATATCGAGCATATGCGGATGATGCGCGAGCAAAACGCGGACATCGCCTTCCTGCCTGGCGGAAAAGAGAGAGGTGACCAGCTCCGGATGACCTTCAAAATGTTCTCTCATCCAAGGCAAGCCACCAAGGATCAAGCGCCGACCACGAATTGGAAGGATGACGCTTTCATAGGCGAGCATCGGTAGATTATTTTCCGCGCACGCATCCATCACGATGCCCGGGCCGGGGATCAGGTCATGATTCCCCTCGCAGAGATAACTGCCATGCCGGGATTCGATGGCCTTGATTGCCTTGATGGCGGCCGCGAACTCAGTCATTTCCCGGTTGATAATATCGCCGGTGATGGTGACGAGGTCGGCCTTCAGATCGTTGGTTGTATCGGAGATGACCTTGAGTCGGTCGGGTCCGACGAAGATGCCCGAATGGAGATCACTGACGTGCGCGATGGTAAAGCCTTCCAGTTCCGGCGGTAGTCCGACGATGGGAATGGAATAAGGTCGTACGCAAAGATCACTGCGGGTGATGGAACCGTGCACGCCCATGCCAAGGGCCACGGCAGGAACGGCTCCGTAACCGGCCATATAGAGAAATTTGCGCCGCGAGATTCCTTCGGACGTGAGGGGCTTTTTTTCTCTGGTGAGCAAGGGTCTGCGCAGAATGAGAACGAAAAGAATGGTGCCAAGAAATAGAGGAATGAGCAGAAGGACATTCCATGCCATTTCCACGGCCATCGGAAAAAAGAGCCAACGATGAATGAAGGGCATCCAGTCCGACGGAGCAAAAACCTGCAGCAGAAAGAGGCAGCTCATGAGGAGGCACCATGAGGCAATCGCGACGCCGATCCATTTGGGCCAGGGCTTGCGGCGACTAATCATCCGGATTTGGAGAGCAGCAAGTCCCGCATTCATAAAGAGTGCGAGGCCTAAAACCACCATAATCTTGGACATCATACGAAGGGGAAGTATCGGCCATGCAACCGGTACTGGCAACCCGCTGAAAATGACAAGAATGTTAGGCTGTCTTGGGAAAGACTCCGACGAGATGCTCGCGTTGCCAAAATAGCCACGCGACCGCGCCGCCAATGATCATGCTGACGTCGTCGAGGGGATCGCCCACGCCGTGATGCAGAACCGAGGGGCCGTACCACTTAAAGAAGAAGCACCAGACGATGAGATGACACCCGATTTCCCAGAAGCGCGGAGGCTGGTCGTCCGGGCGGAGGCCGATCCAGCGGTAAAAAAGGAGATAGATGGGCAGGGCGACTGGGACCGTCAGGCTGTCGTTAAGATGGCCGTGGAAAAACGGGGAGTAGGCGTGGAGGTTCGGCTTGATCCATTCGCGATTGATGACGTAGATCGCCAGAGAGGCGACGAAGATGGGGTCGCGCCAGTAACCAAAGCTGCCTGACCTCTCAGCAGGCATAAAGGACGACCGCGTTTGCCGCGACGACGAAGCCCAAGGCGGCGAGGGCCTTGAGAGCCAGCGTCAGCCATGCGCTTCCCATGGGCAAAAGAGGAATCATGGCCGTTAACTTCCCCCGCAGGGCGGTTTCCTGTCAAGCTTGAGCGCGGGTTTCTTTCGGCGCGACTCGCGGGATTTTCGCGGATAGTTTTTCAACATCCCGCCATGCCTGTGATTCTCGCCGACATCACCGACTACAGCCCGTTCTTTCCGTGGATCGGATTGATCGTTGCGATCATCGCGCTCTGGCTTTCGCTACGAGCATGCAAGCGTCGGAGGTTGATCGATAATCTGCCGACTTCAAAAACGCAGGGTGTTTTCATCGGCCTCGTGGAATTAAAGGGAACGGTCGAATGTGAGGCACCGTTGACGAGTTATCTTTCGGAGATTCCCTGCGTTTATTTTTCTTATCATATTGAGGAGAGATGGTCGCGGTGGGTGCAGGTGGAAGAAAGTGATGGCAAGGGCGGAACGCGAACCGTGACCCGCCAGGAGTCAGGCTGGACGACTGTGGCCTCGGAAATCCGCTCGACGGCGTTTTATTTGAAGGACGATACGGGTCATATTCTTGTCCATCCGGAGGGAGCGCGGATTGAAGCAATCGGTGTCTTCAGCGAGTCATGCACACCCATGAATCCGCTCTATTACGGGAAAGGGCCTGCGAGCGGCGTCATCGATTCCGACCACGTGCGTCGATTTGTTGAAACCGCAATTCCCTTACAGGCTCCGCTTTTCCTCGTCGGGCAGGCGCGCGAACGGAAGGACATGGTCGCCCCGGAGATTGCCGCCGATCCGCAGGCCGCGGACTTCCTGATTTCGACACGCTCGGAGGAGCAAGTGAGCAGCGGGCTGGGTTGGCAGCTTTTGCTCTATTTTCTGCTGGGAGCCGTGGTGGCGCCCGGAGGGCACATCGCCTACGACCTGTCGCAGGATACGCCGATTCCGACGACCTCGATTCTGATGTTTATCGGCGAACTGCTGACCTTTCTTTTCGTTTGGTTTATCGGCTGGTTCATCACGGTCTATAACAGTTTGGTGGAATTGCGGCAGCGGGTGGAACAGGGCTGGAGCCAGGTCGATGTCCAGATCAAGCGGCGGCATGACTTGATCCCGAACCTGATCAACGTAGTGAAGGGCTATCGGGATCATGAAGCGGAGACGCAGCAGGCGTTGGCGGCCATGCGTAGTCAATTAACCGCAACCGCACCGGGCGAAGCAGGTGGAGATTTCCACGCGGTGCAGGCGCAGGTGCAGATTCTGAAAGAGGCCTATCCCGAGTTGAAGGCGGACCAGAATTTTCTCGCGCTGCAAAAAAGCCTCAGCGAGACCGAGCAACGCATCGCCTTGGCGCGTTCCTATTTTAACAGCATCGCGACATTTTATAATACACGGCTCGGCGTGATTCCGGACCGCTTCATTGCTTCCGTGGGAGCGATGAAACCGAAGGCGCTGATGGAGGCGAATGATTTCGAGCGAGCGCCAGTCGAGGTGAAATTTGCAGATGCGATTGCCCCGGCGGACAACGTGCCAGCTCCACCTCAATAAGAGCGCATCGACAGTTGATGGCTGATCGGCTTTTGCTGGTCGGCGGGGATAACGGGTAGTCCGGGCAGGCTGGTGCGTTCGTACTGGACCAGTTCGGCGCGGCAAAGTTCCTGAAATTCAGTCCAACGTGGCCACGCGTCGTCGGTATTGGCCGTGGCAACCTGGCGCAGGAGACTTTTCCATTCGATGAGCAGGCGGTCGACATCCCCACGATGAACGTGTTCGCCCAGCCCTTCCATCGGGACATATTTCTTGGCGCGAAGGAGGCGGACGATCTCCGCGCCGCCAGAGCCGTAGTTGACCGGTGCGCCATCGTTAAGAAACCCGTCGCTCTGAAAGCGCTTGTAGGCTTTTTGACAAGCATGGGCCAGGCGACCACCCCAGCGCGGTTCGTTGCCGCAAAAGCGATCACCCGCTGCCAGGTTGGCGATGTCCTCCATGAGATCATTAAGCGGGTATTTTTCGTCCTCCAGACCTGCGAGCACACCGAGACCTTCTGCACCGGAGAAGCAGGACATCAGACGTCCGCGCCGGGTGAGTTGGAGATGTTTGTCGAGCAAGCCGAGCCGATTCCAGAGCCAGATGAGCGTGGGTTTGGGATCGAGCTGAAGACACTCGGGGCGATGCGGACAGGTGAAGCAGAAAGGTGCAGGATCCTTCTCGCGGCGCACGAGTCGTGCGCGACCTGCGTCGGTCCTGAGTCCGCATGGCAGGGGACCGGGAATATTTTGCGTGGATTCAATCCCAAGCGGAATGAACTCGATCGTGAAAAGTTTTTTCTGGAATGCCGCAGCGGCTTCGGCGATGGGCACGCCGTTGGATAGTTCAGTAAGCAAAGGACGCCAAGGTAGTGGCGCACAGCGCTTGAGATGTCCGGCGCGGGCTTGTCCAAGCCGGGGTGAGCGCTCGCTCACCAGCACATAACCCTGATCGTCCAGACCACGACGTCCCGCGCGACCAAACATTTGGAGTAGATCGGAAGGCGTAACTTCCCGGGGAAAGCCGCCCGCAGTAAAACTCGTGGCCGTGACGAGAACGGAGCGAAGAGAAAAATTAATGCCCGCGCTCAAACCAAGTGTGGCTACCACGACACGCAGTTGTCCGCCCTTGGCCAGCGGCTCAATGAGGCCCGCGCGTTGGACGTAGCTGAGTCCGCTGTGATGAAACGCGACGCGTTGTCCGAGCAGCTTGGCGAGATCGGGACCCGCGGCGGTTTCCTGTTCCTTGGTGAGTCGCAGAGGTTGCGGGCAGGGAATTCCAGCGGCCACATCACGTGCGATTTTCTCCGCTTCTTTCCGGTGTGGTGCGAAGACAAGAATGGGGCCAAAGTCGTCGCGCAGGGCTCCGGCCAGACGACGTGTCCAATAGCCTGTGATGGAATCCGGGATGTTGCGCGCGAGCGAATCGATCTCAACTTCGTCAAGCGGCACAGGGCGCTGCTTCTGCTCCACCATGGTCACGCTGCGTCCACGATTGAGGCGCAGCAGCCAGTCGCGGACTACGCCGGGATTGGCCACGCTGCCGCTCAAGAGCAGAATCTGTGTTTGCGGGGACAGTGAGAGTACGGTCCCCTCGTAGTGATTTCCACGCAAGGGATCAGCCAGCCATTGATACTCGTCGATGACATAGACTGCCGCATTCATCGGTGTTTGCTGGGCTTCCAGTGTCGCGACAATCAGGGGCGCGCCGGGATCATGGGTCAGGTCGCCGGTCGTGATGCCGACTCGCCAGCCACGCCGACTCCACTCCGCAAATTTATCATTGGCCAGGGCACGCGTTGGCACGGTGTAGATGGCCTGTCCCGGACCCCGTCGCTGCTGAAAATATTGCTCGAAAATGAAGGTCTTGCCTGCACCGGTGGGAGCCTGAACGATGACATCATCGCCTGAGGCCAGGGCACGGATCGCCTCTGCCTGCCAGGCATCTGGCAAGCGGAGCTGTTGCAGGGCTTCGAGACCGGTCATGCCTTCACTATAGCATTTCAGCGCAAGTGGGCAGTCCTACCACGGCTAGGGGGCGAATTGGCGACAACTGACGATGCGGAATTTGTAAGGTCCCAGCGGTTGGCCCACGACAGGGGCCGTGGCATTGGGATCGAGATACCGTTCGATTTCGTAGGAGCCCCGCCAATCGCCAACGATGAGATCCTTTCCCTCCTTCCAAATATTTTGATCGGGATCGTTTTGTGTTTTTTGCAAAACCTGTACGCGGACATGAACGGTATAGGAATTCGAGCGCGTCGTCAGTCGCCCGTAAAGTTGTGCGTAAGGCAGCTCGCGAAGATTGTCACCGGTGAGCCTTCCTCCTCCCTGCATACTATCCCAGAATGCATCCAGCGCAGTTTTCGTCGTGGCAACGCTGGTGGAAGCAAGCCCTTGCGGCACAATCGGCACGGAGCAAATCTCGCTCTCACTGAGATAGGCGTCGGCGCTGTTGTTGGCGAAACGGCTTTCGATCTGCGCGACCGTCGCGTTTTCATCAACCGTTCTCCAAATCGAAGTGATGGGTGGCCCGGGAGACTTGTATTTTGGGCTCATCGCCGGAGCAATGGCCGGAATACGGAGATTGGTGAGAAGGGCGTGCAGCCCGGTGTTGCGATGAATCCACGTGAACGGCGCGACTTGGTCGTTCAGGTTGATTTTGCCAGCGGTTGTCATGCAACCGCTGATCGCGTAGGGCTCGACCGTAGGCATCCAGAAATTATCGAGGATGAGGTGATCGGGAGGCGAAGTGGAACCCGGATGATTGGCGCAGGCGGTGTAGGGACAAAAGAGAAGTGTTCTCCAAGGTGTGGACTGGGCTGGTGAGGAGGGATCAATTCCGGCGGGCAGCGAGCCGAAAATTACCGGAGAAGGCACAAGCGCATTGGGGCTTCTTTGAGTGGTAGCGCCGACTTGTCCGCCACTCAGCGATAAATAAGCCATAGTGGAGGTGAGCGTTGTCCCGCTATCGGGCAATCCGATTTGCGCACCATCGGGAGCGAGACCGGGACCAGTATCCCAATCCCCGTAGAATGGCTGTTTGGGGACCATCGTGACAAAGGTTGTCCCGCTTGGCACCGCATTGGCCGGACTGATGAAGGTGGTGTAAGAAACGGGACTGCGCGTCAGCCAGTCGATCGCGGTCATGGTGCCGGTCGCGGTGGCATAAGAGGTTTTGATCAATTGCGTAAGACCGGAAGCAAAGCAGGCGCTTGTACCATCCGCGAAACGAAGATTGTGAGCATGGGGTACACCTTGACCATCGGGCTGGTTGAGGAAGTAGCTGGGATGTGGTTGAAACAAGGCCGCCGGTACGCTGGACAAACCGGCAATGACGCGCAGATCTGTGCCAGCTTCCACGCTGCGGCTAACGTCGCCAGCCTGAATCAACTCAGCACGATTGAGTTGAGTGGAGAGCAGGCGATTGCGGAGATTCATATAATAAGAGGGTACGACTTTAAATGTGGGGTTCGTTGCCCAGGAAGAACTCGAAGTCGCCGGTGTTAAACCATCGGCATGATCGCACTCGCCATTGATTGTCGGTGCTAGAAGAGAAAATTTGGGCAGATCGACGGTGAGTGTTTGAAAGACGTTACCGCTTCGGTCGCGGATCCGGACGATGAGTCCTGTCATTCCGGCGAATTCAAACGGCTGCTTCCATTGCTGTGGCCAAGTAGGACCATTTTTTTGAGAATCGAGCCAAACATTGGGAGCAAGTGGAACGACGAAGGCCTTCGTGCCTGCAAATGGATAATTTGAAGCAGAAGAAGTAACGTCGAGAGATGCGGCGCGCCACGCGAGAGGACCTTCATTGCCTCCCCAGGAACGCTCGGCGGGAAGCACCTTAAGCGCATCGCTGAGCAACCGTGAATTGGCTTGCGATGCAAATCCAAAGTCGCCCGATATCGGACCGCTGGTGACATGGATGCCATCCAGTCCCGAAATCTGGATATCGCACGCATCGCTTACCTCCGGATAACCACAGCCTGGCTGATAGGTGCAGGGAACAACGAAGGCGCGGACGAGTTCCGATGTGACATGGCTCCACAGATTGGTGCCGGAAGACGTGGCAAAATATTTATTCCAACTCGTGCCCGCGGCATCGTCGGGTGTTGCGTCGTAGTCGATCACGGTCCCGTCGTCGAAACCGAATCCGCAAACGTAGAAGACCATGGTCAGGCTGGAGAGCGTGGGGCAACGGCCCATTCCGCGAAGCGTTACCTTGCCCGTGCCTGTTCCGTAAGTCGTGGTCAGGGGTACAATGAAGCCCAAGCCTGCCCCGGATGAATCCGCCGCAGCGAATGGAACAAAAGGCGCGGGGCTGGAATCGACGGCATTGAGCCCGCGAATGAAATCGGTGATTTCCAGGGCTAGCTGAGTCCAGGTGGCACCGGTATATTTTGAAGAAAAGGTCGTGCCCCAACCGGGAAGAGTTGTGTTCCCGCGCGTCACGAGTTCGCCAAAGAGCTGGGCATTCGAAGGAATCGCGAGATCGGCCGTGGAGCTAAGCGCGTTGTGTCGCTGAAAGAAGTAACTTCTCGTGCCTACGGTGGAGTCCGATTCAATGGCGCGATCGGTGGCCGTCGTGCGAGTAGCGTCCTGCGGGGCATCGGAAACAGGCCATATGGCGATACGGGGTTCGCCCAGTATCGTCGTTTCGGGTGCCTTGCTATGGGCTGTGAGTACAAATCGGGCGATATTGAGCTGGCTTGTGGTCAGGGGATTCGTATTTCGTTGGCCGGAGCTGGTGAGGCTGGAACTGAAGCAAAGCTCATCGACCGATTCATAAAGACGGTCCACTTTGGGTGGGACAGCTTCTCCCGCCGTTGTCGTCAACGCGCCGAATTGTGAACCGCCCCACGCATAGCGAGGAGTCAATCTGAGTAGCTGCTGAGGTGAAAGAGGATTGGAGTCTTGTCCAAAAACAGGGACGAGTGAAGTCGTCGCCGGATGTCCCGGATAAGAAGAAAACTCTCCGTTGGCAGGCTGATGCGTGCCCCAGGAAACGTCATCGGTTGAGTTGACGTGGGGTGAATTCCAGCCCGTGCCACAACCGGCGGTGTTGATGTTAATTTTGCTCGTATCGTCATCGGTCCAAAAGGCGATTCGCGCCACGATTGGATTTGCTTTTGTCCCATTGCTGGCCGGACCGATTGAACCGTCCTGAAGCTGGTAGAGCCATGCGACTGGCATCGGAACGTCAGGATACGTATCGATGCTGATTCCTTCCACATTGTTGGCCGCCGCAGGATCAAGAATAGGATAAATCGTCTGCCCCAAAAAGGAGGAGGTTTGCGTCGGCGAGTTTAGATCGGTGTAGAAACTCTGATTTGCTGTAGAATTCCAATCGGCTGGCACGTCGGTTGTAAGAAATGTGAGAGTGCCGCTGGTATCGGCCATCTGCGCGGAGGAATAGAGCTTGTAACAGGTAACCGGTTTCCGTGAGGAGGACTGATCGTACGTTCGCAGCAGACCGGGCTGAGAAATCCAAGTCAGGCCGCTTTGGGTCGATGCTTGTTGAATTTGGCCGATAACGAGTGCGACGGCGGAATCGGCCAGCATTTTTTCCTCGGCAGTTGCGATGTTGTTTTGACCTCCCTGAATCTGCCGTGTGACGCCTTCCAGAAACGCAAGAACGAGTATCATGGCCAAGGCGATTGCACCGACGGCTACAATCAGCGTTACGCCTCCTTTCCGAAAACGGGCGTGCGATGAGATTGGAGACGAAAGCGACATGGTTTATGGCGAAGGTGTGTTGGACCATGCTGATGAAGTTAACAAAATTTCCCGTTGAAAAAGACGATGCCCGATCTTTTGCGAGGTAAGCGCGCCGTCGAGGGCGGCCAGATCCGCATCGAGCTGCGCAGCATTTTGAAAGAGGCCGGGCGGCACCACTGCGGGTGGGTTCGATCCGTTTTGAGCAGCCAATATTTGAGCCGAAGGTTCATCCATGACGACAAGGGCCACACGCAGACGGGCAGGCAATTGATGGAACGTCAAAGGAGTGGTGGAATCACGTGAGTCATAATGAAAGTTGGACGCAAGAGGAGATCCGGTATCGTTGGCGGCGCGCTCCGGTAAAAGGACAAGTGCAATGACATTATTCGCCAGGACGGGTGTCGTTGCCGGGCTGGAGACAAGCTGTTGAGTCCACGCAGAGGATGAGGTCAGGTTGAAAATCTGCAGGGACTCGGAGGGCTGCCGAATTTCTTTCAGCCGCCATCGCCAGCGTTGTGCGCTTGAGGGAAGAAAGGACGGGGCCTCGGTGTCGTTTCCAAATTCGATAAAATACCCCATGG
>Ga0068858_100005561_pt1 | contig 12331 bp, 12 predicted proteins | sample KBSSwiS12_FD_66589 | JGI IMG/M metagenome (GOLD analysis project Ga0068858, IMG submission 66589) | Switchgrass rhizosphere microbial communities from Kellogg Biological Station, Michigan, USA - KBS Switchgrass S1-2 | ecosystem: Host-associated > Plants > Roots > Rhizosphere > Soil ... | reverse complement strand
GCGCGCGCCGCTGACGGGTATCATCCTGGTGATCGAATTGACGGGAAGTTACACCCTGCTCTTGCCGATGCTCGCAGCTTCCTTTACCGCCATGTTGATCCCCACCATCTTCCGCAATCCACCCATCTACGACTCACTGTCCGCGAAAAAATAAGTCTACTGCTTCTTGAACTTGATCGCCTCTGTCGTCGCCCAGCCCGAGACCGGATCGACGCTGGTCGGATTGATGATTGCATCCGCCCCCAGCTTACGTGCCTTCTTCTGCAGCATCTCAATGGTAAATCCGCGGATGGTCCCCACCACGGTATAGCCTGACGGAAGTTGATCGGCGTTCAGGACAGCTATCGGCTGACTGTCGGGTGTCGGTATGGGAGCAGGCGCCGGTGTCGACGGCTTGCCATTCGGGGATGAAGTGGAAGAGCATGCGGCAAGAATTGCGGCAGCGATGACCGGGATGAGGATTTTTTGTAAATTCATAACGAGGCGGATCGGTCAATATAGCCTTCGGCAATCCTCCCGCGGCAAGTCATTCTTTGACGTGTAGGTGACGAAAGCGCCTTAAGTGTGAAACGACGCGGGCGATGCTGGCCTATTGAGAATTTAGGCCTTAACCTGAGGATATGAAGGGCGAAGTGGTTTACCTCTACGCGTTTGATGTCGCCAACGAGATCATCACGCCACGCGTGCAGGAAATCCTTTCGGAAAAGCCGTTCCCATTTGAAATCCGTAAGGATCGCACCCTGCCCAAGGACATGCCGCTTTATCGCCCGCTCGCGATTGAGCCCAATTCGCCCGAAGCCTGCCTGTACGGCGCGCCCGTCCGCCTGCTCATCCGCATTTACGACGTCGGTGTTGTCACGGTTATGATGCGGGTCGCCGTTGAAGTCGCTGCGCTGGGCGACCTGATCCGCTACCACAATCCATGTCTGGAAGACGGCGTTACTCTCGATAAAGTCGCCGAGAAATTTTGCGCCAAGGTCTGCGAAAGCCTGAAAGACTCCATCGTCAGGCCCACCGAGTTTACGCCACCGCCGGAAGCCTACACCGTCTTTTGCTTCACCGACCTGGACGGCTCGGTCAACGCGAACGCATGGCTTGATGGCCGTCGCAGCGATGTGGCCGGATTGCTGACCGAGACCGCCGCGGAAAAATTAAGTGAAACGCAAATCACCGAGGTCCTTCGCATCCAACGCTCCTTCGAAAACAGCGACCTCGTCGTGATCGATTGGGACGCGGCCTTTGTCGTCGATCTGAACGGTTACGTTGACGATGCTCTTTACGCGCTGGAACTTGCCAATCTCCAGCTCGAGGAATTTCGTGTCATGGACCAGCGTCTCGATAAATATCTCGATCGCGCCTACGAGGACCTGGAGCGCCGCCCTTGGGCCATCTTCGGCGCCGCCAACAAAACCCTGCGCCATCTCCGCCGCTTCCGCGTTGATGTCGCCAAGCTGACCGATGAAGTCACCCACATCACCAAGTTTTTCGGCGACTGGCACCTTGCCCGCGTCTATCTCGGAGCCCGCGACCGCTTCTACCTCGACCAGTGGCGCGCCAGCGTGGAACAGCGTCTGGCACAACTCGACAAGCTCTATAGCGTCGTCCATGCGGAGGTGAACGAGCAACGGATGCTTTGGCTCGAAATCATTATCGTCATTTTCTTCGCCGCCGATTTGGCCATCATGCTCTGGTTCGGACGTTAGATTCTCATTCAATCTGCCATGTTTTTCTGGACCCTTCTCGTCATCTGGATCGCCGGTCTTTGTTGCATCCCTGATCTCCTGCTGCTGAACAAGCGCCCCACCGCGACGCTTGCCTGGTTATGGGCCCTCATTTTATTTCCGGTCCTCGGTCCTCTCCTTTATTTTGCCATTGGCTCCGAGCGGGTGAAGCAATCCCGCATGAGAAAGCGCAGCAATTTTCGTAGCAAACAGGAGAGCTCGTCCGCCCGGGAGCACTCCGCGCGGTGGTGGAAGCTTCACGCCGGAAAACAGGATTTCGATCCCGAGATTCGCTCGCTCTTTCAAAGCCTTTCGACCATCACCCGGCTCCCTGTGTCGACTGTTCGCGAGCTCGAGGTTCTCCGCAAGGCGCCCGCTTTTTATAAATCCCTTCAGGACGATATCAGGGCCGCGAAGATCGAGGTCCACTTCGAAACTTACGTCTGGCGTGATGATGAAATCGGAAAAGAGTTTCTCGATCTGCTGGTTGAGACGGCTCGCCGTGGCGTCACGGTCCGATTGCTGGTTGATGAAATCGGGTCTCTTTGGTTGAAGCACGGCTATTTTCAACGGCTCATTGAGGCTGGCGGTCAATTTTCCTGGCACCACACGCTTTCACCCCTCCGCAGCCGTTACTCCTTCAATCTCCGCAATCATCGCAAACTCCAGATCATCGACCGCGAGGTCGCCTATGTCGGCGGTATGAACATCGGTCGCGAATACATGGGGCTCAATCCCGCTTACGGCGATTGGTCGGATGTTCAGGTCCGCGTCAAGGGAAGTGTCATCGGTATCCTCCAGGAAATGTTTGCCGAGGACTGGTTCTTCGCTACGGACCGCGATGACATTCAGGACGCCCCACGGGTGAAGAATGCCGCCGAGGAGACCACCTTTGTCCAGGTTCTGCGCGGCGGCCCGGATGAAGACGAGCAGCCAATGCTTCGCGTCAATCTCACCCTCATCGAGACCGCCCATAAACGCCTCTGGATCGGCGCCGGCTATTTTGTTCCCGGCGATACGATGAAGACGGCCCTGCAAGTCGCCGCTGCGCGGGGCGTCGATGTCCGTCTTCTTATCTCGGAAAAATCCGAGCATCCGCTTTTGGTCAAGGCCGGGCGCTCGTATTACGAATCTTTGCTTGGGCAGGGCATTCGCATTTACGAGTACAGCCAGGGCATCGATCACTCCAAATACATCATCATCGACGACGAATGGGTCTCCATCGGTTCGTCCAATCTCGACGAGAGATCGATGCGCCTCAACTTCGAGCTGAATCTCCTCGTCCACAGCGAACAGACCAACCGCCAATTCGCCGAGATCTTCAAGAGTACGATCGCCGCTTCCGAAGAAATCGAATTAAAGACCTTTTCCCAACGCTCCTACCGGGAGAAACTGGTTGAGTCCGCCCTGCGTCCCATGTCTCCCGTGCTTTAAGAAATCATGTTCAAGCGACTCCTTACCACCCTCGTCGTTTTTCCCATGTCGTTCATTATCGTTGCGTTACTGACCCTCATCCTGATCGACATCGCAGGCGGCTTGTCTCCAACGGTCCAGTTTAATTTTTCAACGATCAATTGGGCCCCGGCGGTGGTGGTCAATTCTGTGTTAAATCTGATGTCGGACCTCATGGCCTGCGTGCATTTTTCGCTGCAGGAAATACCGCGCGAGCACATCTTCGTTGTCGCATTCGCGCTGGTCGGCGCCGTTATCTTTTCCCTTTCCTGCGTCTCGGAGCACCTCCACGTCATGCTGCTCGATTATCGGCGGTTCTTCACTATGCCTCTGCTCTTTGCCTACGCCTTCCTCATTTTGGGAACACTCATCAATTTCGCGGCCGACTATATTGGAGGAAACATCTCCCTGATGGCCTCGTCCGCGGAACAAAAAGCTACGGCTATCGCGCAGTATCACACCGATTACGACAGCACCATGCATCCGATCGTCCTCGCCCTCACCGTCCTGGCTGCGCTGTACCTCACCATCCGCCTGACCCGATGGGACGGCCTCCCCTGGTGCCGCGCCCCCTTGCCCGTCCGCGTGCCGCATCAGTCCCGCCGCGCACTTTAGCAAGTGCCCCCGTCGAGATTTGAACTCGAAACCTCTTTCTTCGGAGGGAAGCGCTCTATCCAGTTGAGCGTTGGGATTGGAGGGTTTTCAGAGGAGAATCAGTAAAGTGAAGACAAGCGACTATTCTGATAACTATTCTCTTACAAACGAGGATCCGAGTTGAGAATGGTGGCGTGCTAGATTGACAACCTCCCCTTTTTCGACAGTCTGACGGTTACTATGGCTGATAGACAATCAACTACTTCTAAGTTGGCAATCGCGGCAATCATTTGTGCGATTTTGGGATGGGTTTTAGTAGTGCCGTTGATTCCAGCGATTGTCATGGGGCATCTGGCTTTGAGTAAGATTAAGAAAAACCCATTACTAAAAGGACGAGCCATAGCAATAACCTCTCTCGTTATTTGTTACGCATGGCTAGCTATCTTAATCGTCAGCGTGCTTGTTAAGTTAGTCACAGCACATCGGTAAGTATTACCAATCGTTAAAGCTAGCAAGTGCACCCGTCGAGATTTGAACTCGAAACCTCTTCCTTCGGAGGGAAGCGCTCTATCCAGTTGAGCTACGGGTGCGGGCGTGATCGGCTCGTTAAAATGCCGATCAGTGAGGGGAAGACTGTAGCGAACGCGTGCTGTCTCGGCTACTTCAAAAACCTTCTTGAGAAATACTGCCCTCCGCAGGAGCCGGTGTCTCGTGCAGGTCAACCCCGTAGAGCTTCGAGTTCAACGTCAGGTCCTTGAGAATCGTGAAGAGGTGAATCTTCCCCTCGTACACATCGCGGTACTTCGTTACCTCGCGCTGGTCGATGACCTTGAAGCCGTACCGCTCAAACATCCGGGTTCCGCGCCGACTCTCATAGGTCACCACCTGCCCATAGACCTGCTTCTCGCCGTTATCCACGAGATACTTTAAATAGATATCCACCAGCTCACGGGTTGCCCCGACGCTGCGTGCCTCCGGGCGGATATTGAAATGAAAGTGAGGAATGTCTGGCGGCGTGAACGGCTGTTCCTTGCGTGCTTGCGTCAAAATCCAATGAACATATTTGCGACTCGCCGCGTTGTAAGGCCGTGTGAAGTAACGCCACAGTCCGCGCGCGACCAACCCCGGCAACGTCCGCCGTTCATAGGCCTCCTTCTTTTTCGGAAACCGCGATCCCATCAGGTAGCCTTTTACCACGCCATCGATCTCGCAGACAAAAGTCGATTCCGGTTCCACGTCGGTATAGTAGGCCGTCAGATAATCGGCGAAGAGTTCGCGATCTTCAAAGGCGGGATCAATCGGCTTCCCGAGAAAACCGGTGTCCGCGCAAATCGCGCGAAGCGTCTCGCGATCTTCCGGGCGATAAGGCCGGACGACGCGACGTTCGCGCGCGGAAAGGGGAGTCGGTTCCATTATGCTTTAATTACTGCCGTCCGCAGGACCTAGGCGGCGGCGTAAACACCATCGGGCAGTGGACGCCTCGCAACTTCGTTGACGGCCTGGGCGATCGCCTTCTGCAAGGCCTCGCTCCGGATCAAGCTGGTGTCATTAACGAGATGAACCGAGGCAATCTCCTCGGCCTGCAGCAACTCCGGCGGAATGCGAAGGAAAACACGATAAACCAGAATCTGCCCCAGAGCCGTATTCCCCACCAATGACGTAATATAATCGACCACCGCGTTCAACCGCATCGGCCCATGCGATTTCGTTACCGGCGCGGAAATGGGCGGCGGCGTAATCGATGCGGGAGCAGCGACTGGCTTTGGTGCAAGCGGCGGTGGAGTCGAGGTAGGAACAGGCGGAACAACCGCATCCGGTTTCGGCTCATGCAGAACCACCGCGGGCGGTATCGAGGCCCCAATCGCCGAGATATCCGGCGCACCAGTCCGCTTCAAATATTGATCCAGCGTGATCGGCTGTTCTTCGATCCACCCGCTGCCCAGAAATTTCTCCGTCAGCGGCAGCGCCTCCGCAAAGGAAACATCCGCGCTTAAGGCGACCTCCGCCAGGCTGCGTTGACCGTCATACGCCAGCAAAAGCTTCCACTGCGGGGCGTGTAGGCGAATCGTCCGCGCCTCCTGTTCATAGGCAGCGGTGCGCTTGTAAATTTCGGTTCCAGTCATACGCGTTAAGCCGTTTCGGCGGAAGAAAGCCCCATCACAAAATAGGCGTGTTCCTTGCGCCACAAAAGCGGCTGCACAAAGACGGCAGGCGGCATCTCAATCGGATCATCCGGCACCGTGCTGAAGATACGTGGCTCGGAAAGCGTCAGCCCCGTGCCGAAACGCTTCGAGACATTATGAACGATCGTCCCCGCAATATCGCTCATGACATCGCGCGAGCTTTCCTCGGAAAAACGTCCCCGATTATGCCGCGCCGCGTGAAGCTGATGGAGAAACTGCTGCGAGGCCGTCAGGTAAACAAAGCCCTCCGCATCACCCTTGAGATGGATCAGCCCCGTGTACGCGGAGAAAACGAGCGATTGAAACTCAATTGTCGGGTCGCGCACAACGATCTCATTCCCCGTGATCTTGTTCAGATAAGCCAGGGTCACTTCGATGAAGTAGTGGATGTCTCGTTCGTGCAGCGGCATACAAATTCGGGCGAGAAGATTCGGATCTACGTAGCTCTAGGGTTAATTACCAGTCCCCGTGAACTATGTCGATTAATCAATGGCCGGTTGGCAGCGTCTTTTCCGCCTTGGTCAGGTCGATGGAGAAGGAGCCGTAAACGAAATTCAACTCCGCGTGCAGGGGTAAATGCCGGGCATCGTCGGTGATCCAGACCGTCAGCGAGCCCTTGCGCCGCGTTCCTTTCGTCGGCAGCGCCTTGATCCGCAGCATGGGCTGTGCGGGCCAGTTGCCAAAAGCGCGTGTTTCCCGCGCCTGGCATTCCACGGAGGACTGCTTTTCCGAATTGCTCTCATAGACAAACAACGTGTGCTTGTCCCCCGGCTTCCACGTCCCGGCCCGCAGGTGATAAAGCATGGATCCCACGTCATCCAGCGAATCCTGGTCGATGGGAAACGTCTTGGTTTCGCCCTTCGTCCAGATTTCCCGGTTACCTTGATGCTTGGCGTAATCGATTTGAGTTCGCTCCTTGATCGTCCGTTTCGATTCAAACCGATATTCGCCATACTCGACCGAGCGCCATGGCGGCGGCCCCATGATCGACCAAAACGTCCCTGTGAATGGATAGGTCTCGTCCACCAATCCTCGCGAAGCCAGGTCCAGTTCCATCTCCCAGTGATCGCCCTTTTTGTGCGCTGTGAAAATTCCCTGCGCTGCTTCCAGGCCTGCCCAGGAAACGAGATAGGTCAGCTTCTCGCCATCGCTCCACGGGAGGTGATCGAAATCCACAACGGGTGGCGGAGGCGGTGCAGGTTCCGCCGCTGTCGGAATGAATCCCAACACCAAAGCCAGTCCGAGCGCCCCGACAAACCGCGTCGCGTCCACCTAGCGTTGGTCCCGTTTCAGCAGGTCGGTCCGCGCCCGCTCCAAAGCTGCACGTTCCCGCGAATCCAGGCTCGCAACACCCTGTTTCGAAATCTTTTCCAAAATCGCGTCAATCGACTCGGTCGCCTTCTTATCCTCAAGGACTTTGATGTTGTGCTTGTTCGCCAGTCGCTGGGTGCGCCGTTCGTCCAGCCAATCGGTCAGCCATTCAAAGCCCCGCCCCGCGCCGATGAGCCGCATACCCAGATAGCCGATGGCCGCATCACACCAAAGAAAGCCCAGCGAAATCCAGTCATGGTAAGCAATATTGGCAAGGCTCAACACTGCTAAAAGCACCCAAGCCCATCCCTTGGCCGTGAGATTAACAAACCAGATGTTAATTTCCACTCCAGGATAAATCGTGGCAAAGGCGACAAACACTCCGAAAACCGTTCCATAGCCTCCCAGGTAATTTTCTGTCCAAAATCCCAGAAAACCAGATAGGCACAAAAAGAGGGAGGGGATCAGAATGAGGGCTGCATAGAGGCTAATATAAGTTTTTCTTCCGACAAACTCCTCTACCTGTTTTCCGAAATAGTAAAGAAAACCCATCGCAAATATGAAACGAATCGCAGTTTCCGGAGGAAAAATTATATAGGTCACTAGCCGCCAGATTTCTCCCCGATGAACAACTTCGTAATTACCCAAGCCGAGACTGCTCAGGATAATCGCTCCAAGAAAAGAAACCGCTAGCGCTGTGAGAGCGAATGCCAATACATGAAAGATCAGTAGTAGCGTGTTAACATAAATCGGCCGTCCCCCCATCCAAAACAGCGGTCGGTAATCGTCCGATTGTTCGTGGTAAAGCATGTTAAGAAAAATCCTGCTGCAAGATTAAGCCCGTCTGCAAGGACTGTCCAGTGTCAGCCATGTAATCGTTGGTAGACATTGACCGGATGAGGCTTACGTTGATCCATGGACAACGCATTCTTATCCCCGGGCCACATCGCGCTCTGGTTTCTCCTCCTCGGGCTAATCCTGCCGCGACTCACCATTTTCATCGCATGGCTTCAAACCGGCATCCCGATCAATCCGCTGCCCGATCTCGTCAACTTCGTCCTCTGGCTCATCTTTCCGCGCTTCCTCATCGCCTTCTACATCTATACCGATCAGGGGATGAACAACATCTGGTTCTGGGCCTACGTCATCCTGGGTGTCTTCGGCTTAATCGGTGAGGGTGGCTATGCGCGACGCCGTGTGGTGCGCCGCACTACCGTCTCCCGCGATGGCCGGACCACCACCACCGTCGAGGAAGAGGAAGTCTAAAGGATGTTTTGGTGGCCCGGGTTACTTGTTACCCGGGCGCGCAACGCGCGCAGGAAGCGATTTTAAATCTAGTCTCTCCACCACCGATAAAGCCGCTTCTCGATTTCCCGCGCCTCCGCTTCCTCGCTCGGTGAGGGAAAATGTCCCGTCTGCCGAACGAAAAGTTCCGTGGAATTCTCCATTCCGTTATAAACCGCAAACTGCCCCGGAGGCGGCACGGCCGGGTCGAACAAAGCCGGCGCCACAAACACCGGAATCCTGATCCATCGCGCCGCGGTCGCCGCATCAAAGTAAGCCAGCACATCCAGCACCTCGGGATGTCGCCGGTAATAACTTCGCACCGGCTCTCCGCTGCCCACACACTGCAACTGCACGCGCAACGGATGATTCCCAAAACTCGGCACCTCCAAAAACGCCTTCCGAAAGCGATCATCCCACGGCAACGCCAGAGCCCCGATCCCGCCGCCAAAACTTCCCCCTGCGTAATGAAGACGCGCCGCCAACTCCGGATAAAGTTCCAGCAACGCCGAGGCCGTGCTCCAAAGATCGGCCACACAGCCGCGATGCGAATAAGTCTCGCGGCTCTTGATCCCATGAAGCACATGCCGAAAGGCCTCATTGGGAATGCCAGGATGTGCTGAGCGATTGAATCCCCGTGCACATGGTGCGATGGCAATTGCCCCGCGCTCAAAGTGCGGTTCAGCGCGACCACCATACCCGTGCCCCACCACAATCCCATGCTCGATCGGTCCCTGCATCGGCACCGTCAACCATCCGCCAATTCGCACGCCATCCAGCGAATCGAACTCGATCTCATACACCTCAAAATCACCCCGCGGGCTCGTAATCTTGCGCCGTTCCAGCCGCAACGGAATCGCCCGCGTTTCCTCGTAAGTCCGTTTCCAGAAAGAGGCAAAGTCGTCCGGCCCCTCAGGCGCCGGGACGCTCAATAGCCTCGTCAGGTCATACCCGTAAGTCGGGTCAAACGGAAAGGGGTGCTCACGCGGGATGCTCGGCTGTAACTTTTGAGTGACGGTATCTTCCGGGGTGGAATTCATCGGCTCTTTAGGCTACAGATCGCCTTGTGAAAAAACAGCTGATTACTCTTTTCTCCCTGGCCGTTTTGGCGGTTTGCAACACCTTCCTCATCGCCGATGACGCGATGTCCGCGACCGCTGCGGTCTCTTCTCACAGTACCGTTCCCGATCACCTGATTTATCTGACCGGCCAGGAACCCGCCTGGAAGCAATTTCCCAAGGCTCCCGCTCCCGGTTCCGCCGTTGATGACTCCGATCTCGCCATCACGCTGGCCGCCCAGGCCATGCGCACCGACGCGCAAAAGGCCGAAGCCGACCACGACCGAACCTACGCAATCACCCTCGTTACGGAAGCCATCGATCCCGCCTTCCAAACCAAATATCCCAACATCTTCGAGATGCTCCAGAAAGCCGACAGCGATCAGCACTATATCAACTCCATGATCAAAAAGCAGAACGCCCGTCCCCGGCCTTACGTAGGACATCCACTGCTCGTCACTTCGCTCTTTCCGGTGAAGGACTTCAGTTATCCCAGCGGCCACGCCTCCGGCTCAGAACTTCAGGCCCGCCTCCTCGCCGTCCTCTTTCCCGCGCAGGCCGATGACGTCATCAAGCGCGCACGCCAGGTCGCCGACAGCCGCGTCATTGCCGGCGTCCATTACGCCAGCGACATCGCCGCCGGGCAGACCCTCGGCGACCTCATCTTCGACGCCCTCGAAGCCAATCCCCAGTTCAAAAAAGACCTCGCCGCCGCCGCCGCCAAGGATCAGATTCCGCTTAAATAGAGTTCTCAGCGAGCGGGACTCCATGCCATTCTGACCGGATGGCTTTCATTCAGCATACTGGGGATAGACCTTCGTCATTCTCCGTTCGCTCCCTTATCGCAGGATTTCTGCTGGGCATCGTTTTTGTCGTCGCTGGCTATCGTCTTTATCACGAATACAAACAGCACGCCACGCCGCCATCTACCACGGAGAATCCCGCTATGCCACCCGTTGCTCCACCTCTGCTCACCAGCCCGGTCATTCCCCGCTGTGACGATCTCATTCTCAACGGCACCGCCGAGGCCTGGGGCTCGCGCGGGCTTTACATCAACCTCCTCCAGAACGACAGCGACTCGTTCCCGGAATATAAGGACAAATTCGCCACGCGCGCCCGACTGGCTTGGAAGGGAGCCGTCCTGATGGCTCGCATCGAAGTCGATATCGACAAGACCCATAGCCACGAAAGCGGCCAGGACAATATCCTCTGGAATGGTGACAACTGCCGCATCGGCCTCGGCACCGGCGACGGCTTGACCAAGAGCTGCCAGATCATCGTCGCGCCTGGCCTTGATCCCGCGCATCCCAAAATGCGCACCCAGATCCAGGAGATTCCCGTTCTCGACGATATCCACATTCCCTACACTTACGATGTTGCGTCCTATCGCTTCCCCGCGGGAATCACCGTGCAGCCCACGCCTACCGGCTACGCCGTCGAGTTCTCGATTCCGTGGAACTCCTTCGGCGTCACACCCGCTAGCGGCCAGGTCTGCGGCCTCCTGCTCGCTGCCCAGCATCTCGATGACGCCAAATACATGCGCACCCTCGCGCTCTATCCCTACGCGCGCGGCCTCGCGTTCCAGGAGAAGACTTACTTCACGCTGGGTGATGCTCCTTCGGCACCCATCGACACCATGGCCCGCGCCACCGTTCTTTCCCCGCAACTCCTCCGCATTTATTACAGCGTTTCGCCCGAGTCGAAGGGCCACGTGATCGTCGCGGAAAATAACGGCAAGGAAATCGACCGCCTCGAAGTCACCGATCCCGCCATCTCCAGCTACGCCCATCTCGTTTTGCTGCCGCCGGACCACGGCCCCATCAATATCCAGATCCGCGACGGCCAGCAACTACTCGGCGAGGTGACCCAGGACGATTACGACAAAGCGCTGATCAAATTGACCAGCGAGTTGCCCTTCGTGATGAACACCATCTTCAGTCTGCCCGATCCCAAGCTGCCGCAAAAGCCCGGCCGCAGTGGAATGCCGGAAGGCCGTCTCCGGATGGATGCCCAGCAGCGCTACACCTTCGGCGAGCCTGTGATCACCTATAAATATTACGATGCCAAATACAACGAAGTCACCGCGCCCGATAAACCGGGCCGTTACGGCGCCGTCGTCAATCTCCACTTCAAAAACGGAATCGATCAGCAGCGCTTTTACACCCTCTACTGCGCGCCCAAGTCGATCGGCAATACGCGGCTTTTCCCTGTGTATCAGAATCCCGCCCGGCTTGGCATTGACCAGACCGTGCTCGACCAGGCCCGGCTCTCCTCGGCGGAGAGCATCCACTACATGCTCTTCCCGGATAACGACGCCAACGCCAACTTCGCGATCATGCTGGCGGGTTTGTCCGAGATCGCGCATGGAGGAAAGTCCTCAACCGGCTGGGCCAATCCCCGCATCATCAACTTCGAGTGGTGGGAAGGCCTGCGCCAGAAACTCGGCCTCGTTGAGAACTACCCTTACGTCACCAATCTTCCCGATGGCTACGAGGCCGACCCGGATAAAAAGTGGCCGCTCCTCATCGTGCTCCACGGTGCCGGGGAGGGCGGTGGCGATCTCCATCAGGTCGTTCGTAACGGCCTCGCGCGACTTCTCTACTTTGGCAAAAAAGTCCCCGCCGTCGTCATATCGCCCTCCTGCACCGCGCGTTCGGATTGGAATCCCATCGTCCTCTCACGCCTCATCAATGAAGTCAGCCAAAAGTACCGCGTCGATACGGATTGC
>Ga0068858_100005554_pt1 | contig 12339 bp, 9 predicted proteins | sample KBSSwiS12_FD_66589 | JGI IMG/M metagenome (GOLD analysis project Ga0068858, IMG submission 66589) | Switchgrass rhizosphere microbial communities from Kellogg Biological Station, Michigan, USA - KBS Switchgrass S1-2 | ecosystem: Host-associated > Plants > Roots > Rhizosphere > Soil ... | reverse complement strand
GGAACAGTCGAGCACGCGATCCGGGCGGCGGTCCAGCATCAGCGAGACGTCGGCTACGTGTTCGCGGGGTCGGAGCCAAGCCTGATGGAGCGGATGCTCGGGCCGAAGCGCCCTTTCTACAAGGCTGGTCCGGTCATCCGGCTGGACAGAATACCTGGCGACGAGTTCGCCGCGTTCATCGACTCGCGGTTCAAGCGATCAGGGATGACACCGGAGGCGAATTTCGGATCGGCGGTCGTCGAGCTCGCGGGCAATCTCCCCTACGACGTCCAGCGCCTGGCCCACGAAACCTGGGATGAAGTGCGCGCGTCCGGACGGCGCCGCGCGACGCTGGACGATCTGCACCGGGCCCTTCGCCGCCTGCTCGCGGAGCATCAGGTCCTGTTCGAAGCGCTGTGGCAGCGGCTGACCCTCGCGCAGCGGGCCGCGCTGCGAGCGGTGGTGCTCGAGGACGGGCGCGAGCTGCTGTCGGCCGACGTGCGCGTTCGACATCGCCTCGCCGGGCCGTCCAGCGTGCAGGCTTCTCTGGCCGCCCTGCAGCGAGACGATCTCGTGAGCCGCGAGCCGGATCGCTACGTGGTCGTGGATTCTCTGCTGCGGGAGTGGGTAGCCCGTCAGACCTTCTAGCGGGCCTCCGGCCCGGCGAGGGCCTCGGCGCGACGCGTCACCACTTGATCATCATGAAGCCGCGCAGGATCGGTCCGACGCTGTTCGTGAACGCGCCGAAGCGACGAGTGCCGGCGACGGGGTAGACATCCCGCGGGTTCTTGTGATTCGTCAGGTTGAACAACTGGACGCCGACGTCCGCCGCGCGCTTCCTGTAGGTCACGGTTTTGTAGGCGATCATGTCGACCGCCATGAACGCGGGGTACCGCTCGCCGTTGGGCTCGCCGTGATAGAAATAGCGCTCGTCGAGAGTCGAATACGGGAATCCCGAATGCCATTCCATCACCGGGGAAACAACCAGCCCCCACAGGGGCGTGTTGACCGTCCCCCACGCGAGCCATCGATGACGGGCGTCCGCTGAAAGCTGCGACATGCCGCCGGGCTGCAGCAGGGGCTGATCGAAACCGGTGAACAACGTCATGAAGTCGTTCAGCTCGCCGCGGGCCGACGATCGCACGTAACTGACGAAGAGCTGCTGCGAGTTCTTCCACACCTGGCGCACCGAGACCTGGTACTCCTCGTAATTGCTCCGTCCGTCGCTGGTGACAGCCAGCGGTCCGCCGTCAGTCGCCACGTCGAGCGTCGCCAGACGGGTCGCACGCCGCCGCGTGTACCCGATCTGCGCGTCCATCCCCGGGCGGAGCTGCCGCTCGAGCTGCAATGTGACGGCAAACGCGTTCGGCAGGCGAAGACGAGTGACCATCGGATGGAACACGGTCTTCGTGACGGTGCCGGTCGTCTCGTCGATCAGCGATTCGGTCCGGTCGGGATACCCCGCGAAGGCAGGCGCGGCGAGCGGAATCTTGCCGACGAAGTTGCCGGCACCAGCTTTGATCACGGTGAGACCCGCGTCATCCAGAGCGTAGCGAAAGCCGCCTCGCGCGGATGGCAGCGCTCCGTAGCGGTTGATGCCGTCGACCCGGGCGCCGGCATCCACCTGCAGACGGCGGTTGACGCGCCACGAATCTCTGAGCGACACGTCGTACGGCCAATCGCGGGCGCTCAACGACGAGGTCGCACCGAAGTGAACGGCGCGCACGAGGTCGCCGCGTTCGTTCTCGACCATCACCGGATCTTCGCTGACCGACCCGGTCAAATGGCGGGGCCGCAACGATCCGGAAACGGTCAGGTCGTGCGTGCCACGCCAGGCGCTCAGCGATTTGTCGAGCGTCACCGACGCGCTGTATCGCACCGCGTTCCGCGCGACGCGCGCAAACCAGTTCTCGCGCCAACCACTCGGCGACAGACGCGCCGGCCCGACGCCGTTCTGGCTGATCCTGGAATCGTGGGCGAGCACGCCGGCGCGAATCGTCAGCAACGAGGCGTTCCCGTACGTGCGGCGGCTCGTGACCCCCGCGAAGAGGTCGTTGGCGCTGACGTTCGGTGCGGCCTCCTGCTCGCGCCGGACGCTCAACCCCTGCAGGTCGGTCGCGCTCGGAAAGATGAACCCTTGAAGCGTGATTTGATGCTGCGGAGACGCGTCGATGTCCATCCGGCCGAACACACTGCCGCTCTTCTCGACGATGTTCGGACCGCTCCCTTGCGTGACATCGGGCACGACGATACGTTCGAAGTTGTACTCGACGGCGCTGAAATAGCGGAACCGTCCGCTGCCGTTGCGTCCGCCCACGAAAAATCGTGGGAAGATCCCTTCGATGCGGCCCGCCCCCGGATTCTGGAATCGCGGGCGCGGGATGAAACCCTGGAGTCCCATCTGCTTCTGGTCGCCGGCGCGCGTTTCCATCTTGAACAGCGCGCCCATCAGGTCGCCGTACGTGGTGTTCATCGGATCGCGGAGCACCTCGACGCCGCGAACGGCCTCATAGGCCAGCGAGACCGACGTCACGCCGGTTGCCGGATCGGTCACGTCGAAGCCGTCGAGCAGCATCGGCGATTCGCTGGGCCGCGCACCGCCCAGCCGCATCAATCCGTCCGGGCCACGGATGACCGACGGCAGCAGCGGCAGCGATTCGCGCGCCTGCAGGCGCGAATTCGGAAGCCGTGCGATGTCAGTGGCGGTGAGCGTGTTGCCGAGCAACGGTGTGATCGGAGACTCCGGCGAGAGTTCGGACCCGACGACGACGGTGGTCGTCGTGGCGCGCGCGATCAACAGGACGATGCGAGTCGCCTCGGCGCGAAGAAGCTCCACCGGCTCGAAGCCCTCGAGCCTGGCCATGACGCGCGAACCAGGGACGGTCTGGGGAATCTCGAACGTGCCATCGGCTCGCGAGGTGATCGTCGCGGTGACGGTATTGCCCTCTATGACCTCGACGGTCACACCGGGGAGCGGAAGCTCGGTCTGGTCGAGTACGACTCCGCGCACCGCTTGCGCAAAGACGTTCAAAGACAGGGTAATGAGGAAGAGAATTGTGACGCCGGCAACCCGCAACGACGCGCACATGGGGACGCTCAAGACTACCTCAGGAAGGCGATTATACAAGGGCAAACCGGAGCTTCAAGACTTGAGATCACGCGGTGTCCGGCGTGGCCGGATGTGAAGGAACGATATGAAAATTGTCATCGCCGGCGGAACCGGTTTCCTCGGCCGGCCACTGGCGCACGCCCTGGCCGCCGACGGCCATGAGGTCGTGATTCTGACGCGCCGCGTGCCGAGAGGCCCCGGCAGCGCGCCGGGGCGGCTGGTCACCTGGACCCCTGCTGACGGCCGCGCCCCCTGGACGGCGGAGCTTGAAGGCGCCGGCGCGGTCGTCAATCTGGCGGGTGAATCGATCGGCGCGAAGCGATGGTCCACCGCACAGAAACAACGGATCCTCGACAGTCGGCTGCAGGCGACGCGCAGCCTCGCCGGCGCGATCGCACGGGCCGCGCGGCCACCCCAGGCGTTCATCAGCGGATCCGCGGTGGGATATTACGGACCGCTCGGTGAAGAGATCGTCACCGAGGACCACCCTGCGGGTTCGGACTTTCTCGCGACGGTGTGCGAACAATGGGAATCGGCAGCGGTGCAAGGCGCTGGTGACAGGACCCGCGTCACGTGCATTCGCACAGGGCTGGTGCTCGAAAAAGACGGCGGCGCGCTGCCCCGCATGCTGACGCCGTTCAGGCTCGGCGTCGGCGGTCCGCTCGGCACGGGGCGTCAATACTGGCCGTGGATTCATCGCGCCGACTGGATTTCACTCGTCCGCTGGACCATCGATCACCCCCTGGCGACAGGCGCGATCAACGCGACGGCGCCCACGCCAGTGACCAACGCGCAGTTCACCCGGTCGCTGGGTCGCGCACTCCACCGGCCGGCCTTCATGCCGGCGCCGGCCTTCGCGCTGCGACTCCTGCTGGGAGAAATGGCGGACGGGCTGCTGCTCTCGGGACAACGGGCGATTCCGGCACAGGCCGAGCGCCTCGGATTCAGGTTTCAGTTCGCGGATCTCGACGAGGCACTCGACGCCATTTTCGCCCGCACCGAGAAGTAGTCTCGGGCGCCGAGGCATCCCGCCGCGTCACGGTGCGAAACGCAGAACTTCGCGTGCGCAAGGGCTCTTAGTTCACGACCCCGACAAGGTACTTGTCGCCGGTGGGCGCAGGTACGCCGCCGTCCGGCTCGATGGTGACCGCCATGGCCACTGCCGTCGAAAGGTCGGAAGGCGGGACGAACACCGCGTGAGCGATACCGTCGACGCCAGGCTTCAGGAGACCGGCGCCGACGGGTGTCTGCCCGGTGACAATCCACAACTGATAGGTTCGCCCATTGGCGAGCGGCGGAAGGTTCGACGCGGTGAACACGAGCCCTCGCGATCGGCTCCAGAACGCTCGGGCCGCGGCGCGCGGCGCCACGGGTTGTCCAGCCAGCTCGACGCGCACCAGATCCGGGGCCCCCAGGACGACGACGACGGTTTTCGCCTCGGACGCCGCCCGGCGCAGAGCGACTGAGTAGCCGCCAAGACCAAATGCGATCGCCAGCGAGGCAGCCGCAAGAAGCCAAGGGGCGAGGACGGCGCGAGGCTTTTGCCGCGATGCCGTAAAGACGAGACCGTCCGCGAGACTGCCGTCGAGCTCGGTCGTTCTCGGTCGGGACGGGGGAGGTGGAACCGCCTGCGCGGCTGCGACAACCCGCTCGCGGAGTCGCTGGGAAGGATCGAGCGGCGGGGCCGCCTGGGCCAGCGCGGCGGTTGTCTGGGTGAAGGCACGCACTTCGACGAGGCATTCAGCGCATCCGGCGAGATGCACCTCGAACTCGACGCGCTCTGTGGGAGGGAGCGCCCCCAGGACATACGCCGCCGCGTCTTCACGCCACTTGTCCACTTACCTACTTCTACGGCGCTCGAGCAGGAAAAGATGGGGGAAAAGTAAAGCTAATGGTTTGTGCTATTTGCGAGGATGGTCCGGCATATAGTCTTCGGGCGGAACGACCAGCAGCACTTTCGCGCCCTCGTCGGTCCACAACTCGCTATGGTCGGTGCCGCCATCGGCATGCAGGAAATCGCCCGGCCCCATCCGGCGACCGTATGAATACACGCTGCCGGAAATCACGTAGCACTCTTCCGCACCGGTGTGGTGATGGGATGGAAAACGAGTTCCCGGAGCGACATCGAGGAGCAGCGTGGCGTACCCATTCTCGCGATTCATCGAGAGGACACGCATGCGGATGCCGGGCACTGGATGAGGATGCCAGACATCGTTTTCAGCGAAGCTGAACACGAAACCGTCCGGCACAGCCGGCTCATCCGCGCGGACCCGCGCCATCAGGCGCTCGCGCACCGCAGGACTTGGCGACCGGGCGCCCGCAGCCAGGGCAAGCGGCCATTCGAGATCCTTGAAGTCGATAGTCATGCCTGTTCGTTCTTCGACGCTCCCACCATTATGTGCTGGAGCTCGCGTCTCAGCGTCATCATTCCTGTGCGCACCCGGGTCTTCACCGTACCGAGCGGCAACCCGAATCGCTCGGCCAGCTCCGACTGTGTCAACCCGAGAAAATACGCGTCCTCGATGAGCCGCCGCTGGTCGGCGGGGAGGGAATCGAGCGCACGCGCGACGGCGCTCTGCTGTTCGCTGACCGCCGCACGTGCCTCGGGGCTTTCGACCGGCGGCGGAAGCGGCGTGGCTTCGACGGTGCGCAGCCGCACGTTGTTGGCCCTCAGCCGATCGATCGCGCGGTTGCGCGCGATCCGCACGAGCCAGGCAATCGGCGGTCCGATCTGAACGTCGTAGGTGTCGGCGCGCGTCCACACCTGCACGAACACTTCCTGCAGAATCTCCTCCGCCTCGCTGCGATCCCGCACGATGCGAACAATCAATCCGTACAGGAGACGGCTGTGACGATCGTACAGCTCGCCGACGGCCGAGCCGTCACGCGCCACCAGCCGGTGGATCAACGCGATGTCGACGCGCGAATCGTCAGGGCCGCTCTGCATCAGTACTCCGCGAGACGACGGAGCGCGACCACGATCTTTTCCGTGTCGGGCAGGTTCGCCTTCTCGAGCACCTGCGAAAAGGGGCAATGCGTATCCGGATAGGTCAGGCGCAACACGGGAGCGTCGAGGTGCTCGAAGCGCTCCTCCATGATGACGGCCGACAGCTCGGCGCCGATACCGAGCGTCTTCACGTCCTCGTGGACAATCAGGACCCGGTTGGTTTTCTCGAGCGAGGTGAAGATCGCCGCCTTGTCGAACGGCTGCAGCGTCCGCAGGTCGATCACTTCGACTTCGAGGCCTTCTGTCGCGAGCTGGTCAGCCGCCTCGAGCGACGGCGCCATCATCGCCCCGTAGGCGATGAGCGTGATGTCGCTGCCTTCACGCCGGGTCGCTGCGACGCCGATCGGCACGATCTCGTCGCCTTCGGGCACCGGGCCCTTCGCGCGCCGGTACAGAAACTTGTGCTCGAAATAGACGACCGGATTGTCGTCGCGAATCGCGGCTTTCAGCAGCCCTTTCGCGTCGAACGCCGTCGACGGGGCGACGACCTTCAGGCCCGGCCGATGCACGAACCAGGCTTCGGGATTCTGCGAATGGTAGAGTCCGCCGCCGACGTTGCCGCCGCTCGGCGCGCGAATCACGATCGGCACCGACGCGCGGCCGCCGTATCGATACCGGAGCGTCGCCGCCTGGTTGACGATCTGATCGAACCCGCACGAAATGAAGTCGGCAAACTGCATCTCGGCGACCGGCCGATACCCGCGCAGCGCCGCACCGATGCTGATGCCGACGATCGCCGATTCCGAAATCGGCGTGTCGACGACGCGGTCGTCGCCGAATTCTTCGTGCAGCCCCTGGGTCACTCCGAACGCGCCGCCGTACGCGCCGACGTCCTCCCCGAGCACGAACACCTTCGGGTCGCGGCGCATTTCCTCCGCCAGCCCTTCGCGAATCGCGTCGAGGTAGGAGAGCTCCTTACTCATACTGCTTGGAGAGTTTTATCACGAAAGAACTCGGACGGACTCGGTGGAACATTCTGCCCTAGCCGGAGGGCCCCGGCGCCCCCTCCGGTGAAGGAAAAGGCTCACGCATACAGGTCGGTCACTGCGTCTTCGGGCGTCGGGTCCGGCGAGCTCACCGCGAACTCGACGGCCTCGTCGATCGTCTGCGTGACGCGCGCCTCGACCTCCTGCAGCTTCTGGTCGGTCAGCACGTGCCGCGATCGGAGGTAGGTGGTGAACGTGGGAATCGGATCCCGGCTCTTCCACATCGCCAGCTCCTCGTCGCTGCGATAGAAGGCCTTGTCGTGCTCGGAATGGCCGTGCCACCGGTAGGTCTTGCATTCGATCAGCGTCGGCCCTTCACCGCCCCTGGCGCGCGCCAGCGCACCGAGCGTCGACTGATAGTCCGCGAGCACATCGTTCCCGTTGATCGCCACGCCGTCGAAGCCATAACTCCGCGCGCGATCCGCCACATCGTCGATCGCCATGCTCTTTTCGATCGGCACCGAATAGGCGTACTGATTGTTCTCGCAGATGAAGAGCACCGGCAGCTGGTGCACGCCTGCGAAGTTGAGCGCTTCGTGAAAGTCGCCGGTGTTGCTCGCGCCTTCGCCGAAATACGCCACGACGACGTTGTCGGTGCGTTCCATCTTGTAGGTGTACGCGAGACCGGCGGCTACCGGTAGATTGGCGCCGAGCATGCTCGTGTTGCCGAAAATGCCCAGCTCGCTGACGCCGCTGTGCAGCGCGGAGTCGCGGCCCTTCGACAGCCCGGTCTGCCGGCCGAACATCTGCGCCATCATGATGCGCGGTTCGACCCCCTTCATCAGGAGCGACCCGAGGTCGCGGTGGAGGGGACAGATGTAATCCTCCCGCCGCAGTCCGAAGCAGGTGCCGACGATGATCGCTTCCTGTCCGATTCCGGAGTACACACCGCTGCGGACCTTTCCCTGCCGGACCAGAATGCTCAGGCGCTCGTCGAACGCGCGAATCAGCTTCAGCCAGTAGAACATTTCGAGGAGCTGTTCCGGCGTGAGCTTGAATTTCGTTCGCTTGATCGGGGGCATCGCCGACAGAGTTTAGTCTGTTTCCGCCCGGACGGCATCCCATCGCGCCCCTTCCTCGTCGCGTCGATCTGTCTCTGATTCCTACGGGGCCGCGCGTCTTCCGGATTCGCGTCGCGCCGTTACCGCCGGGGCGGAGCAGAACAGCTGCGCTCCAGACGGGCGCGAAACCGGGAAATATGGAGCGAATCAGAGTCGCGGGCGGACCGCTGCCGTCAGGGCTCAGACGAAGGTCAGCGATGCCTTGCGGAAGTCGCCGTTGAGCAGCGTGGACGAGTCGGCGCCCAGCCAGCTGTCGATCACTCGCGCGTACACCGATCGGAAGTCGGTCTCGTAGTGAACGTCGCCGGCGCTGTTTTCGAGCGTCGGGTTTCCGGGATCGGTGTTGAGCACCGGCGCGGTGCCGTACAGCCCGCCACTGACACGACCGCCCATCGCCATCATCACGCTCGCCGCGCCGTGGTCGGTCCCCTGACTGCCGTTCTCGCTGATGCGGCGGCCGAACTCCGAGAACGACAGGAGCAGCGTGTCGTCGAACAGGCCCTGGTTCCTGAGGTCCGTGTAGAACGCGGTCAGCGCGTCATTGATCGTGGCCATCAAGGTGAAGTACGTGCCATTGGCCGCGTTGACGTTCTGGGTCGAATGCGTGTCGAAGCCGCCGGTGGTGACGTAAAAGATTCTCGTCCCAATCCCTTTCACCATCGCGCCCGATACGGCACGGAGCGCCTGCCCCAACCCGGTGTTCGGGTACCCGGTCGACGGTGTGTACGCCGCCACCGTCGCGACGCGATCGAGCGTCGCCATGGCCGCCTGCGCCGACTCGTACACGAATGCCACCTCGGGACGATTGACCGGAACGTGGGAGTTGATGCGCAGCGCCGCCGCACGTTCCGCCGACGCGTCTGCACCAGTGTTGGGGCTCGAGAAAGAGTAGCCGGCCGGGCTCGCAATCGCCGGCACCGCGACGTGATTCGATTGCAGCACATGCGGCGAGGCGGACGTCGTGTTCCATCCGGCGAGCGGATCGACCGGCGATGCCAGGCTGTCGAGATAGCGCCCGACCCATCCCGGTCCCTGCGGGTTCCGCGGATCGGCGGTGGACCAGATATCAGTGCCCTCGAAATGCGAACGCGACTGGTTGTCGTAGCCGGTGCGCTGGATCAATGCGAGGCGCCCGGCATCGAAAATCTGTTTCAGCCCGGTGAGTCGCGGATGGAGCCCGAGAGAAACCCGCGACGAGTCGGCGCCGACCTGCAGCACCGTCGTGGCGGGCACCGCCAGCGTCGGCCGGCGGCTGTAATAGAACGGATCGTTGTAGGGCACCAGCATGCTGAGCGCGTCGTTGCCGCCGCTCAGGTAGAGGATCACGAGATTGCGGGCGTGAGCGCCTTGCGCGCGCGCCAGGTCGGACAGGAGCTCGGGCGCCGCAAACGTCACCGTGAACGCGGCGACCCCGCCTTTCACGAATTCGCGCCTGGTGATTCTCATAGCTCCTCGAAGTCTGAAGTGTGAAGTCTGAAGTCCTATACGAACTGATATTCAGGCAACCCGGCAATGAGATGGACGAGCCCCGCCGATTTCACTTGCAGTTGCGCGTCGCTGCCGGTCCACGCGCCGGTTGCGTTCAGGTAATTTCCGAGCTCCTTCAGCACCGAGACATCGAGCGGCGCGGTCTGCAGTACGTCGAGAAAATACGTCAGCATCGCGTCCGCCGACTGCGCCGACGTCTTCGCGGCGCGCGCCAGGTTGAACTTCTGGTTGCCGGCGAGCGCAGCCGCGAAGTTCATGCGCGCCAGCATCGCGCCGGTCGAGAACCAGCTGCGCCCCGCATCCCATCCCGATACGTCCGGCGGCTCGTAGAGCACCTGGCCCATGTTCGCCATCGGCGTCAGCGCGTCGTTGACCGAGAAGCCGACCCACCCGACCTCTTTCAACGCACGCACGACAAACTCCGCGGGCCACGCGTAGCGCGCGAACACCGAGCTCGGCTCCCAGAATTGCGGCGACAGCAGCACTTCGCGCACGACCGTCTTCATGTCGTAGCGGCTCTGCAGATACACAGCCGCGATCCGATCGACGAATGCGGGATCGGGATCGCGCAATTCGCTGACGAAGAACCGGTACAGCTTCATTGCCAGGTACCGGGCGGTATTGGGATTTCCTGCCAGCGCGTTGATCAGGTCGAGGCCGTCCTGCATGCCGTTGGCCGCCGATCGCGCAGGGATCGTGTTGCCGCCTGCTGCGTCAACCGGAAAACTGAAGGTCTTGGACGCCGTGTCGTGTTGCGCGGCGTTGTAGACGAATTCGTAGTGCTGCGCCGGGTCGCCCGCCGCGCCGGGCCGCGCCAGGTTCCATCCGGTGAACACGCGGGCGCCGGCGTACACATCGGTCTCGGTGTAATGACCGACGCCCATCGTGAACAGTTCCATGACCTCGCGGGCGAAATTTTCCTGCGGCCTGGCCCTGGTGTTCGTCCGGCCGTCCAGCCACACGAGCATCGCCGTGTCTTTCGCGATGTTCAGCAGGATGTCGCGGAAGTTGCCGAGCGCGTTGTCGCGCAGCATTTCGATCTGACCGCGAACCCTGGCCGGATCCTCCGACGCCTTCGCGGCCATGTACCGCGCGCCTTCGGCGGCGCCGAGCGCGCCCGCCACTTTGTTGTAGCCGGTCGCAAAATGGTTGTGCCAGAAGAGCGTCATTTTCTCCTGGAGCGGACGCGCGGTGTGGACCATCCGGAACAGCCATCGCTGCCGGGCGTCGGTGATGTTGGCCGCCGGCACGAACGGGCCCCTCGCCGTGATCCCGACGTACCCGGACCTGAAGATCTTGTCGTCCACATCGTCGGCGACGGCGTCGAAGTCGATCAGGGTGTCGATCGCCTGGGTGGGTGACATCTGGCTGTAGTAGTCCAGCTCGGCGGCACTCGCCCCGAAGCCGGCGCGCCGCAGCAGATGTTCAATCGGACGATCGAAGTGACCGGCCATCTTTCACCCTTTCCCACATCAAGCGAAGCGCCAGCTCGGGGAACCGTGTCAGCAGATGAAAACGAACAGAAGCGTACGATCGGTGCCCCGTGGCATATTCCAGAATCGCGCGGGTCGTGGCGGGGTACCTCGGCGCGTTTTCAATAATACGCGCCATTCGGGCTCGATCGGCAAACAGATATCTCTGTATCCATACGGCATCCCGCAGCTCGCGTCCGATTTCGCTGCGGCAGGCGCGCCGGTAGAGGCGCGCAAGCCCGGCCGGCGGCTCGGGTGCCTCGACGATGGCCCGCGCCGCCAGATCTCCCGTCACCATGGCGTAGTAGATGCCCTCGGCCGTGAACGCATTCACGAAGCCCCCGGCGTCTCCCGCCAGCAGCACCCGGTCTCGACCTGGCTCCGGCAGCGGTCCGCCGACCGGAATGAGAAATGGTGTGAAGTTGCGACGCACCGACTCTCCCGTCACCACTCCGCGCGATTCCAGCTCGGCGATGAGGCCACGCTGAAGGTCGTACGGCGCTTTGTCAACGGCGTTGCGGTAGTAAGACAGAACGTAGCCAATGCCGATGTTCACGTGATCGCGCTTGGGGAAAATATAGGCGTAGCCCTCGGGAGCGCGCGGGTGCGCGCGCTTTCCGACGTCCGATCCTTCATTGACGCCGCCGGGGTCGTATCCGTACGCCACCCACAGCGTCGACGGATCGAGGTCGCGTAACGCCGATCGCGGCGTTTCTTCCATCATGTCGAGTGCGACCGCGTGCGGCGCCCACCCGCGATTGAGTCCCAGCCGGCGCGCGATGACGCTGTGAACGCCGTCGGCCGCGATCACGATGGGCGCCTTCCACCGGCGCCCGTCGCGGGCGATCAGCTCGACACGTTCCGCGTTCATTGCTGCGTGCACGATCTCGGCGCCGGTCACGAGCTCGGCGCCGGCCTCTACAGCCAGCGACACGAGCAGGGCATCGAACTCGACCCGTCGGATCATCAGCGCAGCCGGCTCGCGCGAGTGAACGATCGTGGAAGCGCCACCAGGTCCTTCGAGGTGCAAGCGACTCAACGTATGCGTAGCGATACGGCCGAGTTGGGACTCAAGGTACGGAAACCGTTTCAGGGCGCGGACGCTGATCCCGCCGCCACAGGGCTTATTCCGGGGGAAGGCGGAACGGTCGATTAACCGGACAGGGACTCCCTTCAGGGCGAGTGTCCGGGCAGCGGTCGCCCCGGCGGGACCGGCTCCTACGACCAGCACGGGGCT
>Ga0068858_100005552_pt1 | contig 12340 bp, 4 predicted proteins | sample KBSSwiS12_FD_66589 | JGI IMG/M metagenome (GOLD analysis project Ga0068858, IMG submission 66589) | Switchgrass rhizosphere microbial communities from Kellogg Biological Station, Michigan, USA - KBS Switchgrass S1-2 | ecosystem: Host-associated > Plants > Roots > Rhizosphere > Soil ... | reverse complement strand
CGCTCGGCCTACTCGATCATGGAGCAGGGCAAGATCGACTCGATCCTTTCATCGCGCCCGGAAGATCGCCGCGCGATTTTCGAGGAAGCCGCCGGCATCACGAAGTACAAGAGCCAGAAGAAAGAGGCGCTCCGTAAGCTGGAGAATACCGAGGCGAATTTGATCCGTCTGGCCGACATCATTCGCGAAGTGAAGAGGCAAATCGGCTCGCTGCAACGGCAGGCAGGCAAGGCGCGCCGCTATCAGGAGAGCCATCAGGAGCTGGCCAATCTCGAGACCAAGCTGGCGCGGCACCAGTTCGATACTTTTTCGGCGACGGTCAACGCCTTGCAGGAGCAGGTTGACGGCACGCGAGTCCGCCAGGAGACCCTCGACGTCGAAGTCGTGGCCCAGGAGGAGAAGGTGGCCGAAGCGCGGACCGGGTTGACGGTCATCGAGGCGGAATTGCTTCGCCTACGGGACGAGCAGAATTCGATTCGTAATGCCCTCGACCGCGCGGCGCAGAAGGCGGCGACGAATCGCGCGCGGGTGGAAGAATTCACCGGACTACGCGACCAGGCCCGTCAGGAAATTGCCGGGACGGAAGAGAAGATCCGCGTGGGCGAGGAACAACTGACGCATCTTAATGCACAGGTGGAAAACTTCACGCAATTGCGGAGCGAGACGCAAAGCCGCTTCGACACGGAGCAGGAAGCATTGCAGATGCTCAACGCCAAGATCGGCATGGTTGAGGCGGAACGGACCGAAGTTGAGGAACGGAAACTGGCGCAGGAGCGACTCTTCCAGCGTCAGGAGCAGGAACTGGCGGCGCTCGAATTGCAGCAGCGCGATTTCAAAGTGCGAATCGAGGCGCTTCAGGCAGAGCAGCACGCACTCAATGTGCGTCGTGAGGAAGCGCAGGCTGCCGTTTCGCGTCACGCGACTTCGCTGGCAGAAGCCGAGACTCTTTTGACGCAGCGTCGCGAGGCGTTGCAGGTGGCGCAGGTTGCCCGTCGCGAAGCCGAGGAGAAATTGCGTGAGGTGGAGAAGTCCCGCGCGGAGATCAGCCGGGTGCATCATCAATGCCAGGCCAAGCGGGATGCGCTCGCGCAGCTTGAAGACCAACACGCCAGTGCGCCTCAGGCGACGCAGCGGCTACTTCGTGAGCAGTCGGATGAACTGCAGGGCACGCTTTCGAGCCACATCAATGTGCAGGCGGGATATGAAGCTCCGCTGGCGCTTTTGCTGGGCGATGCGGTCAATGCGCTGGTGCTGCGTGATGATTCTTCCGCGCAGACCTGGCGCGATAAGTTGTCGGGCAAGGAACAGTGTGCGTTTGCGCCGTTGCGGACGGCCCGGCCTACGCCGCTTCCTTCCAGTGCGGAAACGCACGCGACCAAGTTTGTCACCGCCCAGCCAGTGGTCAGCGAGTTGGTCGCGGCTCTTCTGGAGGATGCGCACATCGTCGAGGATTTGGCGGCGGGATGGCTGCTTAAGGCAGCTCAGCCGCAAAGCACCGTGGCCACGCGCGGCGGGGAGTTGATCACCCGCAGTGGCTTGCTGCTCGTGGGACAGGATACAGGCGCGTCGCTCGCCGTGCTGACCCGGCAAACGGAGCTGCGCAAGCTCGAAGCCGAGCTGGCGGATTCTACCGCGAAGGTTGCGGAGGCGCAGGCCAGCATCGATGCCACGCGCACTGCCTTGGAAGAGAAAACGAATGAGCTGGAGCAGGCCCGCGCTGCGGTGCAGGAAGCGGAAATTTCTCTCGCAACCCAGCGTCAGGAGGATCGCGCCGCGCAAACGGCGGTGGCGCAGATTTCCGCACAATGCGATGAAGCCTCGCGTGAGGTGAATCGGTTGATCAGTCAGACGCAGGCGGACTCGGAAAAGCATGACCGGTTGCGCGAAGCGATGACTGGTTCATCCGAAGCGCGCCGCGAAGCGGAAGTTGCGATGGAAGGATTCAAGGTTCACCTGGCGGAATTGGCCAAGGAAGAGGAAGCCAAGACCTCTGCGCTGACCGAATCGCGAATCCAACTCGCCACGCAGACGCAGCAGTGCGAAGCCTGGCAGCAGCAGCGTGAGCCGGTGGCGAATCGTTTGCAGGAATTGCGCGAACTGGCCGAGCTTCGTAATCGTGAGGCGCTGGAGCATGAGCAACGTGTCCTCCAGGCCCACGAAGAGATTGCTGCGGCGGAACGTGAGCAGGTGGAAAAGAGCGAGTCGCAGACCCGCGTGGCCGGCGAAATCGAGCAGGCGCAGGTCAGCCGTGCGGCCGAGCAGGCCAAGATCGACGAGCAGGAAGTCATCCTGCGCAACCTGCGTCGCGAGCATGGAGAAATCCAGAGCGCTCGTTCCGAGAACGAAGTGAAGCTGGCCGAACAGAAGCTTTTCCTCGGCAATCTGCGTGAACATTTCCGTCGCGACTACCAGAAGGAACTCGAAGAGCTGCCCGCCTTGACGGAGGAAGAAGCGGCGACCGATTGGGCCGCCTTGGAAGCCGACGTCGCAACGAAGCGGGAAGCGCTCGATGCGATTGGCCCCGTCAATCTCGAGGCCATCACGGAATACGACGAGCTGGAGCAGCGTTATACGTTCCTCACGGGACAGGAAACCGACCTGCTCACCGCGAAGGACCAGATCATCAAGGCGATCCAGGAAATCAACCGCACGACGCAGAAGCTTTTCGCGGAGACCTTCGAGCAGGTGAAGATCAACTTCCAGGAGATGTTCACGGAATTATTTGGTGGCGGCAAGGCCACGCTCTCCCTGCTGGACGAAAACGATCCGCTCGAGTGCGGTATCGATATCGTGGCGAAGCCTCCCGGCAAGCAGACGCAAACGGTCAGCCTGCTCTCGGGCGGCGAGCGCACGATGACGGCGGTCGCATTGCTGTTCGCGATCTACATGGTCAAACCCAGCCCGTTCTGCGTGCTGGATGAGCTCGATGCGCCGCTGGATGAATCGAACATCAACCGCTTCATCAAGATCGTGAAACGGTTCCAGGAGCAATCGCAGTTCGTCGTCATCACCCACAACAAGCGCACCATCAGCATCGCTGATGTACTTTATGGGGTGACGATGGAAGAGCGCGGCGTTTCGAAGTTCGTTTCCATGCGCCTGCAAAAGAACGAGGCCCATGCGACCCGGGGGACTACCCCGACGGCTTCCGAGGAATCGGTTCCGTCCATCGCGGAGTCGGTGAGCAATAACTAAAGCTCACCGATTCGTTCGGAAATAAGAAAGAAGGTGCGGTTGTGAATGAGACCGCATCCCCTGTCTTGATGCGATTTAGGAGAGCTTTCAAGCGGAAAACTCACGCTCTTCCATTCATTATTACTGTTTTCAGATAATAATTTGAATGAATGGATGGCTAATTGTGTCTTAGAAGCGTTAGAGATTTTTTGTAGATTGCACTGCCGGATTCAACTATCATCCCTATCCGATTCACTCTGGAAAAATACAGAAGAATGACTGCTCCTAACTGCCTGTATATCATCGCGATCGCGTTGATGATTTTTGGTTGGGGTGCGTTCGCCCGTGCGGAGGGGGACGGTACCTCTGCAGCTTCGTCGACTTCAGGTGCGGTGGCTCCGGACGGTACGCCAGTCGTTCACAAGTCGCTCCACAAGAAGAAAAAGGCTGCGGCGTCTACCACCGGCGTTCAACCGGTTGCCAGCGATCCCCTGACGGCGACTGCCAAGCCTTCCTCAACGGTCATAACCATCCCGAAGCCGGTTGATTCCTCGCTGACTGTGACGGCGAAGGCAGGGCAAGCGGGTGTTCCTGGCTTGAGCCCGACCGTGGAGACGGGATTGCCGGTGGCACGTCATACCGACCTGAGCGGGCTCACTTCTCCACCCCTAAGCGATTCCGCGCCGTCGGGTCTCCAAAGCTCCAGTACCTATCACCCGACCATGGCGAGTAGTCTTCCCGGTATCGCCAATCCCTCGCCCTCGGTCACCTCGACGGCAATCGGTGGCTATACCGCCGCCAACAGCAACTTTACTTTCACCAACTTCTCGAAGAAGCCGAAGAACACCTACCCTTGGCACACCAATATTTACACGACGATGTTTTATATCGGTGAGGGAGCCTCGAGTATCAGCAACACGGATAACAAGGCCAGTTCCTTTGATGCCAACTGGGTGGATAGTAATCGTGGGACCGATAGTCCGAATGATCGCAATGGTTACGCTTCGGGTAGCCATGCCTCCACGGTTAACCCCTTCTACATTGCGCTGCCGTTCAACGACCTGGTTTATCCGGACAAGGCGAGAATGTATCTTCCCGCGGGCTGGCATCGTCCCAACAAGGATGGAAAACCGGTTTCGGCGTGCAAAGATCGTTGGGTGGCCATCAAGGCGGATGATGGCAGCGGCCATATCTGCTACGCGCAATGGGAGGATGTCGGGCCTTTGCGTTACGATCACGCCGAATATGTTTTTGGTTCCGAAAGACCCGATACCTACACAAAGGCAGGCTTGGACGTTTCCCCCGCGGTCTACGATTATCTTGGCATGAAGGACATGAAACGCCCGATGATGCGTTGGAAGTTTGTTGACGATGAAGATGTTCCGCCGGGGGTATGGCTCAAGCTGGATGAGCAAGCGCTTCTCTACCAAGCCATGCACCATATGGGGGTGGGTTCATCCTCCAGTTTGCCGATTCAGCGCGCTTCACAGCCGATTGAGGATGAAAGCGGCTCCAACAAGAAGAAAGTTGGAGCAGCGAAGGGTTGATCGGCTAGCGATCGATATCGGTCCGATTTTCGCCGTTGAGGGCGCTGAGAAAGCGGGTCGTTTGACGTCGCAGCCCCTGAAAAAGCAGACTCTTGCTCTTCGCGTAACCGTAACGGTCTTCCAGCAGACGGCAGCGCTGATCGGATGAGAGAATGATCATCTTGAGCTGCAGCTCAAGTTTCAGGTGCTTGCGCGCCTGCGCGGAACGAAGACAGGTATTGAGTTGATCATTGAAAAGGTCTTCGATGTGGAAGCACTTTCTCATGATCTCGAAGACCGATTTATTTATGTCGGTCGGTTCCACGTCGGGAATAAGGAGGTAAGGAGAGGGGCTATCTGTGCCGCCTTGATGGGCAAAAGTTGCCGCCTCATCGCCAGCTTTTTCTTGGTCCTGCTCGGCCTTAAAACGGGATAGGGAAAGTAATGTTTCCAACTGTTTGTCTATTAGGGATACATCTTGGTGAAGCTGTTCCCGACAGGAGCCGAATAGATCAACCGACTTGACGGAGCCTAAAACCCGAGGGTGTCCCTCAAGTGTGGAGTAGGTTTTGTAGAGCTCTGTAGCACTGACCAGAAGGTCATTGAGGTCCGTCAGCTCCTTTTGAGTAGGGAGGGTCGGGAGGGCGGTAGAATCGAACTTCATAGTAAGGCTAAACTATTTATGGCATAGGGCGTGCCAAGATCACATTGAATTCCAAGGGCGGGATGGGGCGAATCGTTTGCTTTCTTGTTGCTCTACGTCAGGGAAGGTAAGCTGATATCGGTTTTTCGCAATGCGTACGCGTTATTTTTGTTTGGTGGCTCTATGCATCCTAAGCTTTTGGACAAGCCACGGCGAAGCTTGGGCTGCGGATACCCCATCGGCGGTAATACCGGCAACCCCGCCTTCCCCGGATGCCAACGCGGCGGAAATCGCCAAGGCCCAGCAAATGGAGCGGGTGGCGGAGAGTCACCGGGATTACCCCGCTCTCGCTCAAGCATTAAGTGATGAGGCCGATGCGCAGTTGCGCGCACATGAATTCGACAAGGCGGAGAAATTGCGGCTACGTGTGCTTAAGGTGCAGGAGGACCATGCGGGGAGGCAGTCCCTGGCAGTCTCGGATGCTCTGCTTAATCTGGGTTGGTTCTACAATGATATGGGACGCTATGAGCGAGCGCAGGATGCTTTGGACAAGTGCCTGGACATTCGGCAGCGCATCGCGGGGCAGGAATCCGCGCCGGTGGCGGAGGCTTTGAACGCGTTAGGATCGTTAGAGGAAAACCGGAACAACCTGAGCCTGGCGGAGGCGTTCTATCAACAGGCAATCACGATCCGCGAGAAGGTCCTGGGCTTGGAGAACCCGGATACCGCGACGACGTGGAACAACCTAGCGACACTGTATTGGATCATGGGTGACTATGCGTCGGCGCAAAATCTTTTCACGCGAGCATTGGCGGTCAGAGAAAAAGCCTTTGGTCCGAAAAGCCTCGCGGTGGCGGCTACACTGAACAACCTCGGGTTACTGGACAGCAGCCTGGGGGATTACGACGGGGCACAGGATTATTTTCAACGGGCCCTGGCCATCCGGGAAGCCAGGCTGCCGGCGGACCACCCGACCATCATCAAGACGCTGGGGCAACTGGCACTGGTTTATGTGCGGGAAGGCGATGACGTTCGCGCGGAGCCGCTTTTGGTGCGCGCGGTGCAGATGGAGGAGAAAACATACCCGCCAGATGACCCGGATGTGGCGCGAAGCAAGATGCAGCTTGGCTTGCTGTACGATCGCCTGGGACAACATGACAAGGCGACGCCTTTACTGGCGCAGGCGCTGGAGACACGTCATCGAACGCTGGGCACGCAGCATCCTGAGTACGCCGCGAGCTTGCGGGCATCTGCGCGTCACGAGCACGAACTGGGGCAGTTGAAAGAAGCTCTTCCGCTCTACGAGGAGGCGCTGAAGATCGACCAGGAGGCGCTTGGGGACAATCATCCGGATACGCTGCAAATTGCTGCCGACCTTGCCTATTTGAAATTGGAACTGGGTCAGAAGAATGATGCATTGAAGCTGGCCAAGGATGTGGCAGAGGCCCAGCAGAACGCGCTTAACGGCGTTTTCACTTTTACCGCCGAACGGCAGCGGATGGGTTTTGCCAAGACGATTGAGCCATGCGATCTGCCCGCAGCCCTGGGCGATTCCGATTTGCTGGCGCAAATGGTTCTGCGCACGAAAGGCGTGGTGCTTGATTCGTTACTGGAGGACGAGGCACTCGCGCGCGCTGCCAAAGATCCGGATGTGCGTGACTTGATGGAGAAGCAGCGACTACTTTCAGCGAGGTTACTTCGGGCCCAGGAAGATGCGACGGGCGTCGATTTTTCCGATTCGCCCCAAGCGTTGGCGGAGCGCAAGCAAATGGAGAAGGACGAGCAGGAGCTCGAGGCGAGCTTGGCGGAGAAAGGTGTGGGCAGTGGACGAACCCGCCGGGCGCTGGCGACCGACACGGCGGATGTGCAAGGTGCCCTGCCAGACGATGCGGCCCTAGTCGAATTTGTGGCTTACAATCGGTACACGGGGCATCTCGACTCGGAAGCTTCATATGGAGCTCTCGTGGTAACTCGCAATGGGCCGATTCGCTGGGTACCGCTGGGTACCGCTGCGGCGATTGACGGACAGGTGCGGACTTATCAGAAGTACATGCGCAAGCGGGTGCGGGAAACGGCGTTGGCAGGAGCGTTGCATGGGCTTTATCAATCGGTGTGTGCCCCGGTGACGACTGCCCTGCCACAGGGAATTCATCGGCTTATTCTAAGTCCGGATGGGAATCTCAATTTCGTTTCATTTGCCACTCTACTGAATCTGAAGGATGGGTTTCTCGCCGAAGAGTATGACCTGGATTATGTGGCAAGTGGCCGTGATTTGATTGGGCGACCCCGTGTGGCGTCGAAAACGGCTTCGGATCACCGCATGCTGACGATATTCGCCGATCCTGCTTATGGCCGAATTCCGAATGCACCCGGGAAAGGGGCGAAGATTTCCGGAGGCCGCGACGCAACGTTGGCACCGCTTCCGGGGACTGAACGGGAAGCGAGCTTCTTGCAGGAAGAGGCGCGGGCGAATGGGATGTCGGTGTCGATCTATAAGGGGGCGGAGGCGTCGAAGCTGAACCTGGCGAAACAGGATTCCCCGGATGTTCTCCACCTGGCCACGCATGGTCTTTATCTTTCGGCGGATGATGTGCCGAATTTACCGCCGGGCCTGGATGGAGCGAAGGTCCCGGCAGGCGAAGCGATGTCGCGCAGTCTGCTGGCGCTGGCCGGTGCCTCCGTGACGTTGCAGGATTGGAAGAAGGGCATTTTTCCTCCCTTGGAAAATGATGGCCTCCTGACGGCGCAGGATGTGGCGAATCTCAATCTCGACCACACGTGGCTGGTCGTGCTTTCCGCGTGCGATACCGGAAGTGGGGAAGCGCAAACGGGCGAAGGAGTGCTGGGCTTGCGGCGTGGCTTTGCCGAAGCTGGCGCCCAGAATTTATTGATGACGCTATGGCCTGTGGAAGATGCGGGCACTGCTGATTTGATGCAGTCGTTTTATCATGAAGCGCTGCAGAGCGGTAATGCTCCCGTGGCGCTGGCGCGGGTGCAGCGAGCGCGGCTGCTCGATATCCGTAAGAAGCTTGGATTATCCGAGGCGGTGCGGCAGGCCGGGCCTTTTATCCTCAGCCACTGAGCGCTTACTTGGGATTGAAATTTGAGACGAAAGCCTGCCATGCCTTGTCCTCAGCGGCGGTCACGGTGGCGGGGTCTTCGTCTTTTTTTACCTTGAGCAAGGGAGTACCGTCGAGGAGCAGGAGATGCTCGAGCTCGAATTTTCTGCGTTCTTCCGCAGGGACTTTTATCATTTTTCCGAGGGTGTCCCAGTCGGCGCCATTGAATACGTACTGGCTTTTCCATGCGGAAGTGAGACCGACGCCGTCATATTGGCTGGAGCTGAAAGGACGGGGCGGCGTGTTCCGGGCGAGAGTTGCCAGGAAGTTCGCCATGTTGCCTTCATTGATCGCCGTGGTCGGCGGGATGTGAATCACCAGGGCGCCGGGCTGGATGAACGCGCCAAGATGAGCGTAGACCGGCACCGTCGCGTATGGCGTATTGCTCATATTGAGCGTGAAGGGAGAATCGACGTAGAGATAATTTCCCGCGAGAGCACCACCCACGATCAAAAAGATGATGCCAAAAAGGACCTTGAAGAAAGGGAACTCATTTTTGACTTCCATCTTTTTCGAAAAGCGGGTCTTGGCTGCCGCCGTGGCGGAAGGGGCGAGGGCTGCAGAAGCAGCTGTGGTGTGAGCAACACTGACCTGATGAGGCTGAGTTGCAGCCTTCGGTAGGACAGGGTTCGCGGCTTTGGCAGCGGCAGGAGTCTTGGTTGCCTGGGGAATTGAGCTGGGCATGGGGGGCATTTTCCCATCCATAAAAACTGCCGGGCGCGAAGGGGTTGGCGGTGGTGGATTAAGCTCGGGGAGTTCGGCGACCTGCTTCCAATCGTTGTGTGAGGGACTCCAGACCCAGTTGTCCTGTGGGATTTCCCCGCGGCGAATCGCCTCGATGACTTCAGAGCGGGGCATTTCTTTGGTTTCCTGAGTTCCGGGGATAGCGAGAATAACTGTGGCGGATGAATCGTTTACCATGGCGTTATTGTTAGTGATTAGACGCAGAAATTTCGATTTCGGCGCGAAAGAAAAATACCTGTAAATGTAAGTCGCTGTGGATTAAGCCAATTCTTTTACAAAAACGCCGTTGCCTTAAAGGACCCGATGGCAGACAAGCGTTTTTGCTTTGATTGTCAATTTATCTGCAAATAAACCGGTATTGAAAGAAGGTATGCTTCACTTGCGATTTAAGGACAACTCTCATGAATCGATTTATTGCTCCGTTCGTCTGGTTCTTTTCACGTCTTGCCCGTTTTTCTGGTGCCCTTGTCGGCGATATTTCGTGGCGACCGCCGGCGTGGGTGACTGGATTAAAAGCGCGGGCGGTACGGCATCCGATTCTTTTGATCATGGCAATCGCGGGCTTGATTGCGTTGACGGTTGGAGGCGTACGGGGTTGGAGTTGGTACAGCCACTTACCGAAGCCCGTGACGGTGAATTGGATCGTGAAGCTGGATGAAACACCCGATCCCGGAACGGAATTTGAGGCTCAAAATCTGACGCTGAGTTTTGAGCAATCGGTGGCAAAACTGGAGTTGATCGGCAAGGACGTGACGAAAGAAGTGACGCTCTCGCCCAAGGTCGATGGCAAATGGACTTGGACGGATGGAACGAATCTCGTGTTTACCCCGACAACGAATTGGCCGGCGGGAACAAAGTTTAAGATCAAACTTTCACGAGGGTTGTTCTCAAGACATGAACGGCTGGAAACGTTGACGAAGGAATTTACCACCGATCCCTTAAGTGTGACGATCAGCGACCTGGCGTTCTATGTCAATCCGAAGGATCCCTCAAGCAAACAGATCACGGCGACGCTGACATTTTCGAGTCCGGTCGATCGCGCCAGCCTTGAGAAGAACCTGACGCTGATAATGCAGGGCACGGAACAGATTTTCGCGGGAGCGCCATCTGCGACCGGTCGGTGTACGGTGACGTATGACAAGATGGATCGCGTGGCGTATGTACGCTCGGTCAACGTAACGGTGCCGAAGGAATCCGGGCATGCGACGTTAACAATTCCCGATGCTGTGGTGACGACTGCGGGCGGTACGCACCTCGCCGAGGCGGTATCGGCAGAAGTGTTGGTGCCGAGTGCATCTGATCTTTTTCACGTCAAGTCGGCCCAGCCGATGATTGTGACCAATCGCGAGAGTGAACCGGAGCAGGCTTATGTATTGAATACATCGGTGGGTGTGAAGCCCGAGGTGTTGGCGAAGGCGATCCATGCATGGATTTTGCCCGAGCCGAAAAAGCATGCCGACGCTGAAAACGAAACGGAATCTGCGATATGGCAAAGTGCCTCGGAAATCACGCCGGCAATCCTGGCGAAGGCGAAGTCGATTTCGTTGAAGTTGGTGCCCAGTCCGGAGGAATACGCGACGCTGCATTCGTTCAAGCTCAAGGTACCGGAGAACGCATGGGTTTATGTCGAGGTCGATAAAGGATTGTCGGCGATGGGAGGATTTCAACTCGCGGATAAATTCTCATCGGTTGGTCAAATGCCGCCGTACCCGAGGCAGGTACAGATCATGCATACGGGATCACTGCTGGCGTTGAGCGGCGAGCGGAAGCTTTCGATCCTGAGTCGCGGGGTGGAGAAGCTGGAGTTTCGACTGGAGCGGGTGACGCCGAGCTCGATTAATCATCTGGTCAGCCAGTCGGAGGGGAATTTTCAGAGTCCGGTTTTTACGAACTACAATTTTGACGAGACGAACATCGCGGAGCAGATCATCCGGCAGCAAAGCATCGCGGCACCGGATACGTCGAAAAATGATTACTCGGCGCTGGACTTCTCTGAGTTTGTCCGGGATTCGAATGATAATCACGGAAAGTTGGGTCTGTTTATCCTGCGGGTACTTGGTCGGGAGAGCGGTGATGATGGCGGGTTCTATAAGAAGGACGGAAGTGTGCTGGCCGATCCGAAATCGCATCCGCCGGATCCTTCGACCATCTCCTATCGCAACGGCGAGCCGCAGGATCCGACCGATGGTGACGATATCCTGGCAGATCGCCGGTTGATCCTCGTGACCGACCTGGGAATGCTCATCAAGGACAACGCGGACGGCACTCACAACGTGTTTGTTCAATCGATCAAGACAGGCAAGCCGGTGGATGGAGCGAAGGTGGATGTACTCGGCAAAAATGGCATTCCCGTGGTCTCCACGGAAACAGATGACACAGGCTGCGCGACGCTTCCGGACATGACTGATTTCAAGCGGGAGAAAAAGCCGGTGGCTTATGTGGTGCGGCGGGATGACGATGTTTCTTTTCTTCCCTTTGGCCGCGCAGACCGTGTGCTGAACTTCTCGCGCTTTGATACGTCGGGCGTGACAGGGCTTGCGCCGCATGACCTGACGGCTTTTGTTTTCACGGATCGCGGGATTTATCGGCCCGGGGATACGGCCAAGCTGGGTTTGATCATCAAGCAACGGGATTGGCAGGGAAAATTGGACGGGGTTCCCCTGCGCCTGGATATCACTGACCCGCGCGGTGCGGTTGTGCAGAGCCGTGTACTGAAACTGAATGCCGGCGGTTTTCTCGAGACGACATTTGCGACACGCGAGACTTCAGCGACAGGAAAGTACGAGGTCGATTGTTACCTGGTAAAGGGAAAGGACGACGAGACGTTGTTGGGATCGCAGACGTTACGAGTGGCGGAATTTTTGCCGGATCGAATGAAGATCAAGGCGACGTTATCGGCGACTTCGCCGGAGGGCTGGATATCCCCGACGGGATTGACTGGATTGGTTACGCTGCAGAATCTCTACGGCACGCCGTCGATTGGGCATCGGGTGACGGGCAAGGTGACGTTGAGTCCTGCTCAGTTCAGCTTTACGCGTTATCCCGACTATTCGTTCATCGATCCCTACCTGAATGCGAAGGCGCCGCGTGCCGCGCATGAGCAGGATCTGCCGGAGCAGACGACGAATGATTCG
>Ga0068858_100005549_pt1 | contig 12347 bp, 5 predicted proteins | sample KBSSwiS12_FD_66589 | JGI IMG/M metagenome (GOLD analysis project Ga0068858, IMG submission 66589) | Switchgrass rhizosphere microbial communities from Kellogg Biological Station, Michigan, USA - KBS Switchgrass S1-2 | ecosystem: Host-associated > Plants > Roots > Rhizosphere > Soil ... | reverse complement strand
ACTAGGCATGCCCATTGGCTATCATGTTCTAGTGCTGCAGGCGCTGAAAATATGGAAGGTGTGGGCGCCTCGCTGATGCCAATTTTACCGCGAGGGAACGCAGATCGGAAAATGGGGTTTCGTTACCGGTTGGCTATTGGCTTGGGAAAGAATTTCGGAGGTATTACCGGTGAGTGCCGCTACTCGACATCGTGGGGCGGAATCTGGCGGCGGCGGTCGAGATAGCGGAACACTTCCGTCGCGGTGCGACGCTCCCAATATTTGGCGTCGAGGTGTTGGAATAGTTCGCGGGCGAGTCGTTTTTCTTGGTTCATTGCCTTTCGATTATAACGAGGATGGAGCGGCTCGCGATAGGCACTTGAAATCTTCCTCTGAAATCAAGTTTCGCGAGGAGACGCAGGTCGAGATGAGATCTGAGCAGGCTGGACCTCGGACTATCGTTGCTCTCTGTGCTGCGACGGACCGGGGGAGTGGCTCACGCTGGAGGACATCGCGGCGTGGTGCGATTTAAAACACGACTGGCGCTGGTCACTATAAAGGTTATTCTGCCCGCGTGACGATCACAGGTGCTGAATTGAAATGGTTGGGACCGATTGCACGGGGCGTGCAGTCGGTGTGGCGTTTTCTTGGTCGCCGCGTGACTATAGAGCTATCGGTTGCCTATCATCAGCACCACGTCGATCGGCCCTTGGAAAAGATGCTCACGATCACGATTCACAATAGGACCGGAAAAGAGACCGCGTTGTGTGGGTTCGCCTACGAGCGTGATGATGAGGGCCGGAAGTCAAGGCATGCGCATGAGAGGCCGATAGTGATTCGTCATGAAATGATGACTATTGCTGCCGGCCGATCGCGGACCTTTTCGCTGATGTGGCAGCCGTCGAACTGCATTCATCCTGAGCAGGAGCATTTTGGGATTCTCATTCGTGGTTATCGCAAGATTTGGGCGCCCGTCAGGCAATGGAAGCGGGTGCGCTGCGAATATATGGCCGATTTTCCAAATTGGGCACAGCACCCGAGGAATGGCACCCGGGTTGAGTTCAAACAATATGGATGGATGGCTGTGGCCGCAGAAGCAGCAAAACCATCAATCCTTCAGAATAACGACTGCTGTTCAGGGCCGGTGGGTAAGCGGGCTGCTGGCGACTAGGCCGAGCCCTCAAGAAACGTGCGGGCGTCGACGAGGTCGGGGGTGAAGAGGCCTTCGGTGTAGGTGGAATAGATCTCGTGGAGGACTTCGCGGGCGGCTTCGGTGCGGCCCTGGCGTTGCCAGAGCCGGGCGAGGCTCATCGTGGCCCGCAGCGCCCACGCTTTGCTGTGCTGCTCCCGGGCGGTCGTGATGGCCTGGCGGAAGTGGGCCTCCGCGGCGGTGTCGGGATCGGCGGCTTCGGCGAGGAGCAGTTCTCCTTTCATGCGATGCAGTTCTGCTTCCTGGAAACGTTCGTCGTTTTTGGCGGCGAGTTCGAGGCCTTCATCGATGACCAGGTGCGCGTCCCGGAAGCGTTTGAACTCCAGGCAGGCCTCGCCGACGTTGCAGAGTTGGTAGGAGAGGGTGAGTTGCGCACCGCTGGCGCGGAAGGCGGCCAGTCCTTCGAGGAGATGCGCGAGGCCTTTCGCCCGATCGCCCTGGAGGTACAGGCCGGCCCCGTGAAAGGCGATACCGGTGGCCTTCCACAGCGCAAAGCCATGCGTGGTGGCGAGCGCGATCTGCTCCTCGGCCACGGCGGTGAGCTCGGCGCCGAGCCGGCAATACTGAAAGAGCCAGGCAGTGTGATGCAGAGCGTAGGCGAGGCTGAACGGATGGCCGATCTGGCGGGCCAGGGCGAGCATCTCCCGGTTGATTTGCAATGCCTGGTCCGGATAGCCGAGGTGCCATAGAGCGACGGCCAGGTTGCTCCGGTGGGTGATGCCGGCATCGTGGCCGGTGTACTGGCACCAATGTGCGGTGCGGGCGCGGTCGTCGTACTTGGCAATCGCCTCGGAAAAGCACTCGCGCGCGTCGGTGAAGGCGCCGCGATAGAGCATGGTCTCGCCGGCCATGAAGGAGACCTCCATCAACATGCCGGGGTCGTTGAGCCGCGTGGCGAAATCCACGCCTTCGTTGGCCAGGTCCATGCACAATTTCAGGTCGGCGCGGACGGTGTGCCACTCCCAGGCCCCGAGCAGCATGGCCAGCCAATGGGACGGTTCGCCGACACGCTCGCACAATTCCCGCGCCCGGTGAAAAATGGGGCCGACCTCGGGCGCAGCGTAGCCGCGTGCCGCGATGTAGGCCGTGCCGAGCGGGCTGAGCAGCTGCAATTCCAGCGCGTCCCGCTCCGGCGATTCGGGCAGTTCCTGGATGAGCGCCAAACCGCGGGTGAGATGGCTGATCGCTTCCATCTCGGCCGACCGCTCGCGCGATTTCAGTCCGGCCTGCAGCCAATAGCGGATCGCTTTTTCCAGTTCGCCGGCCTCGCCGAAATGGTGGGCGAGCAACTCGGGACGCGTCTCGACCAGCACCACGCCAAATTCCGCATCGAGCACGTCGGCGACGCGGCGGTGAAATTCCTGCCGCTTCGATTTGACGAGCGAATTGTACAAGACGTCCTCGAAAAGGGCGTGCCGGAAGGAATAAAGACAGGTGGGTGGACGACCCCGCCGATGAATGATTTCGGCTTCGACGAGCAGACGCATCTCGGCGTCGAGCGCGGCCGCGTCGAGTTTGGCCACGGCGGCCAGCAGGTCGTGGTTGAACTCGCGGCCCAGCACCGCGGCGAGCTGGGCGATTTCGCGGCCGCCTTCCGCCCGGTCCACGCGGGCCATGATGAGATCCTGCAGCGTCGCGGGAATCTCGTGCGAGTGCAGCCCCCCGCCATGGGATTCGTCAGCCGCGGCTGCGTCCGATTGCAGGACCTTGGTGAACTCCTCGACAAAGAGCGGGACGCCGCCGGCGCGTTCGTAGACCTGATCGATCACGTCATCGGAGAGCGTGCTGCCCGCCTTCTTGCGGATCATTTCCTTCACCTCGTCGTGGGTGAGGCGGTTCAGGGCCAGGCTGGTTTGATTGGCGCCCGCCGCCCATGGAGGCCGAAACTCGGGACGGGAAGTGAGCAGGACCAACACGGGATCGCTCAAACCCTGGGAAAGCAGGCTGCCGATGAACTCCAGGGTGGAGGCGTCCGCCCAATGCAGATCCTCGCAGATGAAAAGCACGGGGCGCCGGGTGGCCAAGGCCGCCAGCCACTGTTCCAGGGCGCGGAAGATTTCTTCCCGCTCGCGGATCGGTGGCAAACCGAGGGGAGCAAAGCGGTGGTCGACCGGCAGTGAAAGAAGCGTGGCGAACAAGGGAACGAGTTCCGGGCGGGCGAGGCCGTAATCCTCCAGGTGGTGGAGCAATTTGTCGAAGCGGGTGGCGGCCGATTCCGCTGGGCCGAAGCCTAGCTGGCGCTCGAAAAAGCGGATGGCGGGATGCAGGCTGCTATCCTTGAAATGCGGGGAGCAGCGCCACTCGATGATCGACAAGGCCGACGAGCCGCGGGTGGAAGCGGACGTGCTGCGGCGGGCGCGGGTGGAGCCGGGCGGCGTCTCGTCCACATGCTCCTTCATGGCGTGGACGAGGCGCGATTTGCCGAGGCCCGGCTCTCCCATGAGCAGCACTGCCAGGCAGGCTCCTTCGCGCACCTGCCGCCAGCGATCTTTCAACAAGCTGAACTCATGGTCGCGGCCGGTGAGCGGCGTGAGCTCCGCGGGCGCCAGGGTCTCGAAGAGGCTGCCGATATTGCTGGCTCCCTCGATGTGGAAGAGTTCGACGGCGCGCGTCACCCCTTTCAATTTTTTCTGGCCGATACTTGCGCACTTGAAACGGCTTTCGATGAGCCGCCGGGTCGCGTCCGTGCAAATGAGTTCGCCGGGCACGGCGACATCCTTGAGCCGAAGGGCCACGCTCCGTGCCTCGCCGACGAGCGAAATGGAAGTCTCGCCGCTTTCCACCACCGCGGAGCCGGTGTGAATGCCGGCCCACATGTTCAGTTCCAGGGCGTGTTGTTTTCGGAACTGCTGGCCGAGGGCCGCCATGCTGTCGAGCAGCGTGAGCCCGGTGCGCGCGGCGCGGCGTGCCGCATTTTCATAAGCGATGGGATAGCCGAAGCAGGCGAGCATCCCGTGTTCGTTGCACTGCACCATTGTCCCTTCGAAGCGGGTGACCGCTTGTTCGCAGGCTTGTTGATAGGCGTGCAGGACCTTGGATTGCTCCTCGGCATCGAGGTTCTCGAGATAAGCCTCCGACTCAAACAGGTCGCAACCGGCGACGAGCAACGTGACCTGCCGGCGCTCGGCCTCGCGGGAACGGCGCCGGGAGGAAGCGCCGGCGCCGGTCGATTTATGGGAAGATCCCGGCGCCGTCTGGCGCGTACCGGACTGAATCACTTCGCTGAGCGCGCGCCGGTCGGTCGGCATGTCCGCGGCCGACGCAAAGACCCGGCGGAGATCCTCGGCAAAATCCGCGGCGGTCGAGTAGCGGTCGTGCTGCTGCTTGGCCAGGGCCTTGAGACAGATGCGCTCGAGGTCGGGTGGCAGGTCGCGGGCGATTTGCCGCGGCGGTTGCGGTTCATCCTCGCAGAGCTGACGAATGAGCTCGTCCATTTCCTTCGCCCGAAAAGGCACGTGGTTGGTGAGCATCTCGTAGAGCACCACTCCCAGGCCGTAGATGTCGGTCCGGCCATCGATGCGGTGCGCCATGCCTGCAGCTTGCTCGGGCGACATGTACGACGGCGTGCCGGAGAACATGCCTTTCTCCGCGCCGCCGGCCTGGACCTCGTCCAGGGCCAGGCCGAAATCCACGAGGATGGGATTGAGTTCCGAATTGAGGATGATGTTCGACGGCTTGACGTCGCGGTGGACGATCATGCGGCTGTGGGCGTGGGCCAGCGCGTCGGCCAGCGCGGCCACAATGCGGGCGGATTCCATCCAGGTCGGGCGGTTCTCCTTGAGCCAGCGCCCGAGGTCGGAGCCATCGAGATAGGCGGAGACGACATAGACGCTGCCCTCGTGCATGCCCACATCGTAGACCGAGACGATGCCCGCGTGGCTCAGCCTGGCCAGCCGGCGCGCCTCCTCCATGAAGCGCTCCACTTCGGTGGAGGGAGCGGCGGACCCGCGGCGGCTCACCTTGATGGCGACCTGGCGGCTCAATTCTCCATCTTCGCACAGGTAGACGGTGCCGAATCCGCCCGAGCCGAGGGGGCGAAGGACGCGGTACCGTCCGAACGCTGCAGGGGCGGCACTGTGGCTGGCGGCCGGTGGTTCTTCCGCGCGCGATGCGGTGGCTGGCGTCGCGCCGGCGCGTGGCTTGAGAACGGTCGATTCATCATCCGAAAGAATACCGTGCGTCGCTGGAGGGACGGAATCGGTGGGATGTTTCGGGACACTCATGATCGGAAAGCCGGGGGCGACCTTCGTGGAGGAAAAAGGAAAAATCGAGCCCGTCGTTGTGACTTTCCTTGGGGCTGCCGCTTTCAGAGTCTGTAGAATAAATCATTCTACCCTTGCGGAGTCATTCTGAGCGGAGTGTAACGGAGTCGAAGAATCCCGCCGCTCTACCAGCGACGCTGCTGGTTGTTCGACGGGATCCTTCGACTTCGCTCAGGATGACCCCGCGAAGAAAGTCAGTGCCCTATCAAAGACCATCCCATGCTTCGCTCCCGCATCTCCCCGTTCATCTCGCCCGGCAAGACGTTCATTTTTGGGGCGGCGTTGCTGGTCTCGGCGGCGACCTGGGCGGTGGCGGAATCGCCGGCCCCGGGTGGAGACGTGCCTCCGCCGTGGGCTTATCCGATCGATCCGCCCAACGTGGTGGCTCCCAAGGATGACGGCACTTTGCGCCACGTGCCCGATAGCGCGCTGGGCCTCACGCTCAGCCAGGTGAAGGATGGCTTTGTCTCCCCGGACTGGCATCCCGGCGACCATCCGCCCATGCCTCCGATCGTCGTGCACGGCAACAAGCCGGCGGTGATGGCGTGCGGTTATTGCCACCGCGCCGGGGGCACCGGCGGCCCGGAGAATGCCAGCCTCGCTGGCCTGCCCGCCGCGTATATCGTTCAACAGATGGCCGATTTTAAGAGCGGCGCGCGGGTCACGGCGTTGCCGCTGAGGGCTCCGCAAAAGAACATGATGGCGCTTTCCAAAGCGGCGACGACGCCGGAGGTCGAAGAGGCGGCGGCCTATTTTTCCGGTCTCAAGTTGAAGCCGATCATTCGCGTGGTGGAAACGGACATGGCGCCGAAGACGCAGGTCCACGGCTGGCACCTGGCCGACCTCAAGACCGGGGAAAAGGAGCCGATCGGCCAGCGGGTGATCGAAGTGCCGGAAGACCTGGAGCAATTCATCAGTCGCGATTCGCGCGCGCAGTTTATCGCCTATGTGCCACCCGGGAGCATTCAGAAAGGCAAGGCGCTGGCCAGCACGGGAGACGGCGGACGCACCGTGCAATGTGCGATCTGTCATGGACCTGATCTGCGCGGGCTCGGCCCGATTCCCGGCATCGCCGGGCGCTCGCCCAGCTACCTCGTGCGCCAGCTCTACGATTTCAAGCACGGCACCCGCGCCGGGATCAGCAGCGCGCTCATGAAACCGACGGTGCAGAATCTCACCGTCGAAGACATGGTCGCCCTCGCGGCTTACGCCTCTTCGCTGGAGCCTTGAGCTTCAGCGTTTGACGAGGGCCTGCAGTTCCGTCCCTGCACGCTCAATCGGCTGCGACCAATTGCCTTGCGCCGGCTGTCGGAAGAGCCGCATCGTCGGGTACCAGCGTGTCTCTTCTCCCTTTGGCCCCCAGCGCCAGTCGGGAGCAAATGGCAGGAGCGTCCAAACCGGACGCCCGAGCGCCCCGGCGAGGTGAGCGACCGCCGTATCCACGGAGATCACGAGATCCAGTTCCGCGACCAGGGCCGCCGTGTCGGCAAAATCCGTCAAGTCCCGGGACAGATCGATCAGTCCGGCCTGTCGCAAATCGCGTAACTCCCTCTCATCCGGTTCGGTCTGCAAACTGTAAAATGTGACCTCGGGATTCACCAGCATCACCGGCACGAGATCGTGAGCGATGATGGAGCGACGCTGGTCGTTCACATGGACGCGGCTGCCCGCCCAGCAGAACCCCACGCGCAGTTGCTTCGCCGGACCGAGCCGCGTTCGCCACATCTGGCGCAACTTCGGGTCTGCGTGGAGGTAAGGCACCGTCATCGTTAGCGGCTCCGGCTCGTCCAGGGCAAAAGGCAGGCTCATCAAGCCGCACTGCCGGTCAAATGGTGGCAACGTGGAATCGTTCGGCACGACTTCCACTTCCGCTGGGCAATTCTGCCGCAGCAGGCGCACCAATTTCGGCGGAGACTCCACGATGACCCGGCCTGCCGCCGCCCGACAGGCCGCGAGGGGCAGGTAGCGCAAAAAATGGATGGCGTCGCCAAATCCTTGCTCGGCGTAAAGAAGCAATGTCTCTCCAGGCATGGCGCCGCCATTCCATTGCGGCTGGGCGAAATTGCGATGGACCCACGGAGTCGCCGGATCGCGTTGCCGCCATTCGAATTCGCGCCAGCCCTCGGCGAAGTGTCCCAAAAGCAGCAGCATGTGCCCCAGGCTCCGGTGGGCCGTGGCATCCTGGGGATGTCGGGCAATCCATTCGCGATAGCACGCCACCGCCTCATCGAACCGGCCGCTGCGATAGAGCGTGTGTCCGAGGTTTCCATAGGTCGCCGCCACCCCCGGCTTGAGCTTCAGCGAGTGCTCGATGGCCGCGATGGCTTCGTCGTAAAACCCTTGCTTGGTCAGCGCTCTGCCCAGGTTGCTGTACGCTTCCGCCATTTGTGGGTTGAGCGTCAGGGCCCGCTGGAAACTGGTCACCGCCTCATTCCACGCGCCTAGCTCCGTCAAGGCGGAGCCCAGGTTGCAATGCCCTTCCGCTTGTTCCGGACGCAACTCCACCATCATGCGGAAACAGTCCACCGCCTCTCTGTGGCGACGGGCGCCGCTGGCCAGCAAACCGAGTTGCTGCCAGGCCTCCGCTTTGGCCGGTTGCGCCGCCACGACCTGGCGGTACATCGCCTCCGCGGCCTCGAGCTGGCCCGCCTGATGAAAGGTCAGGGCGGTCTGGAAAGCTTGCTCAACGGTGATGGCAACCATGCGCCATCACCTTGCGAGAAATGACTACGGAAGCAACCTCCCGCGTCCACTCCCCGCGCTTTTCAGCGCCTCAGGGTGGCCGTGGTATGGACCGGCGGTAAAACTGCGAGCGGAAGTCCCGCTAATAACATTCCGGAGTGATCCCCATTTACTTTCCCTGACAAAAGGGACACAAACGCCCGTCCTTTGCGTGGTCGAGGCAAACCGACGGGGCAGGGCACAGATCGGGAATCCCCAAAATAGAATGTTTAATTCCAGCGCCCCCGACGTCCCCGTCCCAAAAAGGTCTGCTGGAATTGTCGCGGCGGTAATTCTCGCGGGCCTACTTTTTGTTGCGCCGCGTGCTTCGGCCCAAGCTGTCCCGGTCATCAATGTTAGTTTGAAAGCGGTCCCAAGTTCCGACGGCACGCTCGAGTGGCGCTTCACCAAGCTGCCTTCCGAGTCCGATATATTAACATCCGATCCGCTCGTCAGGCCATCGCTTCTGCGGAACTTGCAATTTATCCAGAGCCACAACAGCAAAGGGACTTACAACGCGCTGGGGCAATTCCAAGACACCATGTTGAGAGGTGTACCTTCCGATTTTGACTGGTATGGTCCCAAGGATCCCAGTGCCCTCCAGGATTCGCCTCCCCCGCAACTGTTGGCCACCTTTGTTCCCTCGGCGCCGCGGGCGACTCCCACGCTCAAGATTGTCGTGCGCGTGTCCGGCTCGGCCTTGATCGATGCGCATCCAGTGGCCACGACGATCGGCGCCTTGCAGTCCCACAAAGTGGCGGGCCTTTCGGCGTTGACCGCGGAAGACCAAAAGACGGTGGTCCTCGTCACCGGTGGGCAGGGAGCGGGCGCGCCACCTGTGAGCTGGATGGCGTCGGCCGAGCATGCCATCGCGTATGATTGCGCGGCGCAAGCGTTCAACAGCGCGAAACGTCATCATCTGCAGCAGCAGACTCCCTCGGAGGTGGGAAGCGACCTGCCTTCCGATTTGGTGCAAAGCGAAGTGGCGGGATACATTCTCTCGCAGGTGAACCCTCTGGCGCGGCCGTCTCCGCCGGGGATGGATGTGAACACCGAGTTGCCTGCGCCCGGGAATACCTGGGTTGTAACGGTGCCCCTGGTGGCAGTCGGCAATGTGACTTTTCAAATCGCTAGCTTTCACGCCGGCGTGGATCTTCCGTGGGACCAGTTCAAGAAGACGAACTGGTATGCGGCGGCGCCGGCGGGGTTCGATGCCGACAAGCAGAAGGTGGAAGCGCGCATGACCAGGCAATTGCACGACGTCTTCGCCAGGCTCCAGCATACGCTGGTTACCAATGCGCAGTATCAGAGTGACCGCGATCACATCCTGGCAATTGTGGACCGGAAAAGCCCCACCGGCCCGCCCAGCATCATCGGCACGGGCGTCAATGATATCGTGGTCCAGGCGGCCTTGATCCCCACGGACACCACGCTCTCGCTGGGCGGTGGCTATTCGAGTGACAAGCACGTTTTTGGGTCCGTCAGCGCGACGGTGGTGGGGAAGGGGATGAGCGGTTCGCTCACCGCGGAGGCGGGCGGAAAAAAGCAGGATGGCACGCTCTCGTTTTCCCTGCCCAGTTACTTTCATTCCGATGACCACAAATGGAATGCGAGCCTGGATATTACCGGCAATTTCACCCACGCGGCCGACCTGGAACTCAATCAACCCGACAACCCCGGGACGAAACTCGACAGCGCGACAGCCGAGCTGCTCAATCACTTGAAATACCTCACCTCGCGGGGCAGCGGCACGGGCCTGGCTCCGGGCGACAGCAGCTATCAGTCGGCCGTGGAGACGGCGGCGGGCTATAACGACGTCACCTGGAAGCAGCCCGCTGCCGCCACCCGCCCTCTCGAGGGAGGCGGCGTCCTTTATCTCCGGCTGGGCTTGAACCAGGAATGGACGCGGACCTTTGCCAAAGCCGATGCCTCGGGGTTGGGGAGTATCGATGTCATTTTTGACGTCAATCTCAAGCAGGGCATCGACGCCGGCCCCGGCAAATTCGGCTTCACGTCGATCGGCGCCAACATGATGGCGACTTTCTATTTCGGCCGGGTCACTTCGACTGATTACTTTTGCCGGGTGATCCTCGGTGGCGGCACGATGGCTGGAAATGCCCCGGTGACGGAAGAGTTTGAGTTGGGCGGAAACAAGGTCATCCACGGTCTGGACCAGGACGAACGCACGGCGCGCGGCGTTGCCTGGCAGAGCCTGACCCTGGGGGCGAGCCTGGAGTCCTTGCTGCGTTTGCTGCCCTCATCGCCGGCCTCTTCGACCGCGACGCCGAGCGGTGGTCCGCCCGCGGCGGGTCAGAGTCCTCTCAAGTCAATCTACCTCGCCGGCTTCGCTGAGTTTGCCGAGATCACGCAGGCCTCGGTCAGTCAGAGCCAGCACCTGGCTTCCAGTTTGCAAAGCTTCGGTGGCGCGCTGGAGATGCATTTGAATACCGGCGGCGCCACGAACGGCCGGATCGGCACGACGCAGATCCGCTGCGGGTACGCCTGGTCGCCGGAGTCGACCCATCGCAGCGGTTTATTTTTTACCGACGTCGCCATTCCTATTTTTTAAACCTCCAACCTACTAACACCCACCATGCCCGGACTCACCTTCACCAACAACGGCAACCAATGGATCCTTTGCCTGGACGGCACTGTATCCGCCCTCAACGCAGGCGTCGAGCAACCTGGCAAGGGTTCATGGTCGGCGGATCTTCTGGCCAACTCGATTCATCTCCACATAGCCGGACAACCGGATGTCTCGGTGCCGGTGAAGTATTCCTTCAACAAGAACAACCAGTTGGTCGTCGTGGTGCCAGGGGGCGGGGCTGCGCCCGCCGATTCCACGCCATACACTTTTCAGGGGCACATCGACGTCAGCGACAACACCGTGGTGCGCTATACGCTATTCGGTGCCGATTTGAAAGCGGCGGTGGACCAAGCGGGCCGGCCGATCGTCCTGTTCGTTCATGGCGCTTTGAGTATTAACGATTCGCTGGACCAGTTAGTGGTCACCCTCCCGGACAAGAGCACCACTTTTATTACTGGCTCAGAGCCGGACGGTGGCAGTGTTCTTCCCAGTCAAAATGTCACGGGCACTGGCGGCTCTGACCGGCTGTCGTTTTTTGCGGTTACCAAAAACACGGATAGTTCGGGCATCCCGCACAAGATGACCGCCAATATCCTCTTTCTGGGGTCGTGGGATCTCAACCAGGATGGAATCGCGTTCAAAGCGTCGGGGACCAGTGGCAAGGAACTATCCATCCAATTGGGTGGAACCTTCAAAGGCGTTGCCGCCGGCATCTCGGTTCATCAAGTGGGCAATGATACCGACGTTGCCTTCAACATCCACGGCAAGCATCGGTACAATTCTCCCGGTGGTCAAAACACCGATGTCAACTGGTCCGTCGGCCTCGGTTATTCGGAGAAGCAATTCGCTGCGGTTGTCGCCCTGGGGGCGTCGAGCACGCCTGCCAATACCGGTGGCGCTTCGTTTCAAATGAGTGGAACCCTGCAATTCGTCGGCGGCCCAACCAACTCCCTGGCGTTGGACTTGAAGGCGACCTACAACCCCAGCCCCGATGGGCAACTCATCTTTACCGCCGATGTGAGCGACGGTCCGGGCGGTGTCAGCTACGCCTTGGACCTTGAAGGAAAATACACGGTAAAGGGGGGCCTCGTGACTTTCGATGTGATCCTCGATGGGGGCGCTGGAGGCAATTCGTTGAAGGTGGAACTTGGGTACACCTCGACCGACGGAAATTTGAAGGCCCACATGGATGCGGTGATGAAAGGCAATCAAGTCAGCTTCGACTTCGAATTGAGTGTGCACCTCGTCAATGGCAAGATGGTCCCCGCGGGGCCGCCGGTCGCGCTTTCCACGGCCAGCAGTTCGAGCGCGAAATCTTCTTCGACCGCCACCGCAGGAGCGGCACCCGTCTCCGGCGTCGCGGGGTCCAAACCCTTGGGCAATCCGAAGGCGTAGGCGACCTCGCCCAAAACGACTGCCGCTGTCGGGTTTACCGCCCCGGAGCCAGCTCGAAGAGCCAGCCCTTGAGGTATTCCGTTTCCGGGAGCGTGGTGATGATGGGGTGGTCGGCGCCTTGGGTGTAGGTCGCGAGTTGCCGCAGCGTCTTCTTCGCGTCGACGGCGGCTTCGTTGATCACGTCCATGAAGAT
>Ga0068858_100005548_pt1 | contig 12347 bp, 11 predicted proteins | sample KBSSwiS12_FD_66589 | JGI IMG/M metagenome (GOLD analysis project Ga0068858, IMG submission 66589) | Switchgrass rhizosphere microbial communities from Kellogg Biological Station, Michigan, USA - KBS Switchgrass S1-2 | ecosystem: Host-associated > Plants > Roots > Rhizosphere > Soil ... | reverse complement strand
GTCGCACGTGCTTGGGCAACAAGGCCACGCCACCGGCGGCAGTTGCAACGATCAGGCCCGCTGTCACAACATAGACTGCGCCCGCGAGTGCAACCTTGAGGATCTTTTGCGTCACGACGGCCAACTTCGTGGTTCGCCGACCAGGGACCCTGTGGCGCGACATGCGCTTGGCGGCCTTTTGGACTTTCATAGTTTCGGCCATGTGGAACTCCTTTGTTCCACGTTAAACGCCTAGGCGTGACACAAAGTTTCTTGGTGGAATCGTGCCGCCGCCCGCCGTTCGCTTAGGTCGACTTTGCGGAATAGACCCAAACGGTCGCCGGCGGCATGTTGTGCCAGACAACACCAGCGCGGCGCGTCACCCATCCGGCCCGCCCGCTTGCGGGCGGCTGCCAACCGAATGACACTTGTACGAACGGAGCGCCAGGCTTCAGCCAGAGCAATGACTGTGTGATGAGCGCCTCGCGGGCCTCGGGATCGAAATTTAACAGAGGTAGGCCCGAAACGACGGCTGCTATTGGCCGCTCCATTCGCATTACCGTGCCGTTGGCGTCCAAGGCGCTACCCAGAACGACGCTCGCGCCCGGAAAACGTTCGCGCAATAGGGCAACGAATTGCACATCGCGCTCGATGAGAATCAGCCGTTGCGCCGCAATACCGCGCTCGATGAGTGCCGCAGTTACTGCGCCGGTACCAGGTCCAAATTCAACGATTGCGCCGTCGGAGTTCGGGTCCACTTGCGCGGCGATGCGGCGTGCCAGACTTCGACTGGACGGGAAAATTGACGCCACTTCGCGCGGACTGGCGAGCGCACCGGCCAGGAACAAGGCACCGCGTCGCAATGGTCCAGTTGGTGTCGCCCTTATGCCGGCTAACCCCGCTCGCGTGACCACGCCTAAAGGCGACCGAGCAATACAAGAATTAGCACGATGATGACGAGCAGTCCCAAACCGCCGCTGGGATAGTAACCCCAGCCCGAACTGTACGGCCATGACGGCAGTGCACCAACGAGCACAAGTACGAGGATGACGATTAAGATCCAACCGAGCATGGGATATTCCCGCGTTGTGTGGGAAGTGAACACTTTGTTCGATCTTGAGTTCCATTTGTCCATCGGGTCGGCCGTACAATTTTCGGCCCGCTGTTGCGCCCGGTCCGGATATTGGGCAAAAGTCTGCAACCCAATGGCGGGCTCCGTGTTTCTTTTGTCTGCATCAGCGTGGGTTTCTCTTCCTGATTTAGCCGGAAAACTTCCAGACGCGGGAGCCAGTACCGGGATTCGATAGAAGGGATGCGAGCATGAGTGTTCCCCCACCCGAATTCGGCCGTCCATCGAAGCAGTCGCACCAAGCGACGTCGGGACGCCGAACCGATCCGTCCGCCCGCAAACAGGTGGCTGACTCTTCCGGTCATGGCGAAGGATATTTTTTGCAAGTCCTGCAAGCCATTCCAACGGCCGTCTACACGACTGATGCGAAGGGACGAATCACCTTTTTCAACGAAGCTGCGGCGGCCTTATGGGGTCGTCGGCCGAGGTTGGGCGACGACTGGTGGTGTGGGTCTTGGCGCCTCTTCTGGCCGGACGGCCGTCCCATGGAACACGGCGAGTGTCCCATGGCCGTTACTCTGAAGACGGGTGAACCGGTGCAGGGCCTTGAAGCAATCGCCGAACGTCCCGACGGGTCGCGATTTCCATTCATGCCCTACCCTACGCTCCTGCGCGATGCCAAGGGCAACGTCATCGGCGCGGTGAACCTGCTCGTCGATATCAGTGACCGCAAGCGCATCGCTGAGACAGCGCAGCGGATGGCCGCGGTGGTGGAATCGTCCGAAGACGCGATTGTCGTCAAAAATCTTCAGAGCACGGTCCTCAGCTGGAACCGGGGCGCAGAGCGTCTCTTCGGCTACACCGCCATGGAAATTGTCGGGAAATCCATCACGACCATCATCCCCAAAGAGCGCTCAGGTGAAGAGGGAATCATCCTTGGACGTATCCTGCGTGGTGAACGGATCGAGCACTTTGAGACAGTGCGACGCCGGAAGGACGGCAGTCTCGTCGACATTTCCCTATCCGTATCGCCTGTGCGCAATGAACGTGGCGAGATCGTCGGAGCCTCAAAAATCGCGCGCGACATCAGCGAGCGCAAGCGCGCCGACGAACGTCAGGCATTGCTTCTGGGTGAAATGAAACATCGCGCCGGCAACCTCGCCGCGATCATCAACGCGATCGCCAACCAGTCCCGCCCGGAAAACGACCCGGTTGTCGACCACTTCATCGAAGTGTTCATGGGTCGGCTGCGAGCGATCCTCGCTGTCGGAGAGCTGGCGCTGTCATCGTCAACGCGGACGCCCGACCTTTCTGACGTCATACGGTCGGCATTGAAGCCGTTCGATGGATGGCAGGGGTCTGCAAGAATTGTCGTGTCGGGCCCATCACTGAATATTCCCGAACGGCTGGCTGGAGGCTTGGCGCTGGCGATTCACGAGCTGGCGACCAACGCGATCAAGCATGGTTCGTTATCCGGTGAAAGCGGCTCTGTTAGCATTTCGTGGACCGTCACGCCGCAACAAAATTCCGACCGCGTGCAGCTCAAATGGCGCGAGTGCGACGGCCCGACCGTTCACGCGCCGGCGCGCCAAGGTTTCGGCACACGGGTGATCACGTCCGCACTCTCGGGCGCCAAAAACGGGAAAGTGAAGTCGGAATTTGCACCAGACGGGTTTCGTTGCTGCTTCGAATTCGATTCGTCGCCCAAAGCAGTTTGAAGAGCATCCTAAGGCGCCATCTTCCAAGTGTACCAGCCTGGCCGGTCCCAACTCACGGGCGCGAGAAATGCAGAGACTTCGGCCAGTTTCTTCTCCGTGATGTTCGTTGCGCCGGCCTTGTAAGCCACGACAAGCGCGGCCCAGTGCATTGTGGAATAGGTATCGCCGGTGTCGATGAGCGGTGGCGAGGTTTGCACCGGCTGGTTCCATTGCTGCGGCTGACAATTCCAGCCATTGGCGGCGACATAGAACTTGCCTCCGTCAATCGTCATCTCAAGGCCGCGCGCGATCTGATAGACCGCCTTGGTGCTGGTCGTCCCGTCGCTCGGCCTGAAGGCGCCATTGCATGACGCAAAACTACCGGTACCCGTAATTCCCGTGACGCCGATGCTCGGACCAGCGCCGCTGACATTGTTTAGAAAGGGCACCGCGTGGGTGAATGTCAGTGTGACCAACCCGCTCGCCGGGTCGTACGTTCCCGACGTGATGTCCTGCGTAATATCGATCAGATTTACTGCCGGATAGGTGGATGAGATGTTGAAGGTATAACCGCGGTGCTGATCGCCGTTGACGTTCACGGCGTAAACTGGACGGCCCTCGATCAGCGGCCATGGAATAGGCTGGGTGGGCGGACCATCATTGCCGTTCGTAAAGCCACAAGGGTAAAGCACGTCGCCGTTCGTCGATCCTGGGAGCAGCGCCATCGTCTTATAAGTCGTCACACCATCGATGATCGTCGCCGGAAGATCGTAGAGCGCCAGCACATCAGCGCTCGCCACGTAGGGATTAGACACCGGGTCCCAGCGCTGACTCGTCTTAAGTGCAAACGATGCCCGGTAGATGTCGCTGCGGTAGAATTGTCCCGGCGTGAACGCTCCCAAAGGCTCATTCTGGAAGCAGCTGTTCAGCATCGACAGCGCATTGGCATCTTCTGCCAGTCGCACCGCCGTCGCCACGCCTTGAACCTGAATCGCGCCCGAAAACGGCGACATGCCCAATCCGGCGCCATACCAGCCGATATCCTTCATTCCCTGCGGCATGTATTTGAGGTCGTTGTAGACGAACAACGTCTGGTTTTTCTGCAGAAGCCGGATGAACCTGCTCTGCACGTCAGCATCGGGACAGACGGCCGCCGCGTAAGTCGTCAACATGATGCCCCAGCCGGTCGCGCGATTGTTGTCGTCCGCGACACAGCAGATGGCACCGTATCGAGTCGCGGGGATCTTGAAGATCGACTGATAGGGCTCTTCGCCGTGGAAGGTGTAATAGGGCTCGCCGCCATACTGATTGCCGCTTTGCTGATGCACCGCATTAGTTGCGAGTTCGAGGTTGGCCTGCATGAAGTGCCGTTCGCCTTCGATCAGATACATGAAGTAGCTGTAGGCCACGGCATGAGACGGGCGGCTCTGAACACTCGACCACACGCCTATCCCGCCTTTAGGTGGGTCATAGGTAACGGGTGTGAGATTGTTGGTGTAGGCATACATCGCCGCGGGCATGCCGCCAGCCGTGAAGTCATACAACGCAGGCGGCGAGAGATTTTGCATCTTCATCGCGATCACCGTGTTGGCGAGATCAGTTCCGGCTTGCGGGCCGGCCGCGATGGTGCGCGAGTGACTGCTCTTGAAGTGATAGGGAATGTGGAGCCCGGCGAACGCGCTGGTACGCGAGGAGCGCAGATTCTGCGCTGTCTGGCTCATGAATGTGATGCAGTCCATGTTGGGCAATAGGCCGCGCCCGACATAGCCACCGGTCGCATTTATGTCGGTGCGATGGTTCACGCCGCCGCAGGGCGTGTAGTTGGCAGTATAGCGAAGTTCGACATTGGAGCGTGGCGACCAAGACGTGTCGAGCGGTGGAAAGAACCCCGTGCTGATCGCGTGACGTTTGTCGAAGTTACGCATCAACGTTGGAATCTGCGTGACCCAATAACGCCGCGCATGGTTGTCGTCGTCGTCGGTGCGAACCGTCATCCATTGTGATTGATAGGGATGATAACTGTGCGTGGAAACCACACTGCCAAGTTCGTACGTGTTGATCGTCTTGGCGCCGTCCTTCAGCTCGGCAATGTAGCTGAGCGCCGACTTGGGTCGAGCATTGGGGCCGAGATTCGTTTTGTCCCACCAGTCAAGTGCGACCACGGCGCCAAACTCGTAATCTGCAACAGCGCCGTGGTCATCCTTCCAGACCGACACATACCAGATCGTCTTCAAGTGGGCGTCGGGCATTCCATCTGCGGCATCCGTCGCCATGCCCCAGACTTCCCAGCTCTCGCACACCGGTCCGCTGTGATATTTGTAGACGCGTGTCGACTTGGCGGACTGGATGTTGAACTTGGCCAAAAATGTGCCCGAGCCGTAGGCGGCGTCCTGGTGGTCCTTCACGTTGGAGAACACGACGCTGAAATCGTGCGTGCTGGTGATGTCACGGAGCGTCTTGGTTCCGACATTGTCGTAGCCGCCAGGGACCGCGGTGACCTGGTAGCTGCGCGATTCGTTGCCCGACCACTCAGCATCGCGGATATGACAAACGCAATTCTTCAGCGAGCCATCACTCCAGCTCACGCGTTCGTCAAACTGAACTCCCGCGATGGCGGCACCGTTGCGCGCAAGCTGGGGTGTCGAGCCGGACGGAATTTCTCCCTTGGTGAATTGCAACCCTAGCCTCACATATCCCGGGCTGGCGTGATCGGCGAAGTTCACCACCGTCTCGGTGGTGACTAAAGCGTCGCGACTCTGCGCCGTTGCTGCGCGCATGAGACTGGACTGCGTCGAAGCCAGTAGAGCGGTGGATGCCGCCCCGAGCAAGAGTCCGCGCCGCGTTGTGGTTAGTACCTGGCTCATCGTGACCTCAGAACCGACGTTGAAACATGATCACGGCGTCAGTGTAGCTGCGCTCGAAGCTGATTTGCCGTCCTTGTGTCACCGATCTGCTCAGCAGCCGTAATCGCGCCAGCGATCGCACCATGTCTGCCGGGTGACAATAGGAGCGCGGCCTGAAACTCCCGCAAGGCCTGTTGCGGCTGCTTGAGCAACAACAGAAGCTCGCCCAACTGTTCGCGCGCCGGCACGATCGGGCCCGGCGTGACGGGCAACTTCTCGATCCCATCTTCCACGTCGGCGGCCGAACGCAGACTGGCGACTGCCTGATCCATTCGCCGATCGCCGGCAAAGCTCCACGCCTCGGCCTCCTTGAGCATGACGTCGACTTGCGTGGCCCAATACGCATTTCCAGAATTCCGCAGCTCGCTGAGGCGAGCTCGCAATTTTTCGATGTCGTTCAGGGCCGAACTGCTCGTGGTGGCGCGGGCATGCCCAAGGGCACGCGCCCAATAGACAAGTGCTACGACCTGCGGTGGCAAGCCAGGCAGCGGCTCCAGGCTTGCCGCGCCGTTCCAGTCATGACGTTCGATTGCCAGGCGCACAGGCATCGCGGTCGCCGCATAGCCAATCTTGAATTGCGAAGCGGGAAGACCGGTCATGGAACGAGCCTCGCCGACCAGCCGCTGCGCTTCCGCGAAGCGTCCGCGTTGCAGATAGGCGTAGGTGAGATAATCCATCGCATGCAGTTCTTCGCCAAGGTCGCCCTGGGCATGGGCGGCAGCGCGCGCCGCCAGGTTCGAGGCGATCGAGTCATTCCATAATCCCAGCCGGGTGAAAATGTGCGACGGCATGTGCAACGCGTGCGGCGCGGATGGTGCGATAAGCGCATAAGCCCGTGCCGCCGCCAAACCGCGCGGCGCCAACTCCGCGCTGTCGTAGGCGTGGATCAGGTAGTGCGCCAATCCTGGATGTTGCGGTTGCCTGCGATAGATCGGCTCGAGAATATCCGCGGCGCGTTTCTGGTTGGCGTGCGTCTTGTCGGTAGGCGACGCGGTCGCGATCAAAGCGAGTGCATAGAAAATTTGGGCTTCTGTGTCCGTCGAATTGGTCGCGGCAACTCGGGCCATGGCCGACGCATAACGTTGTGCCCGTAGCGCGGGTGTCGCGGCGTCGCGATAATATTCTCCAAGGGCAGCAATGAATTGCCGCTCGCGCGGCGTGCCGCCGCCAATCTTTTCAGCGAGCGCGATTTGCTGCTTCCCGGTGCGCAAATCGTCCGTTGGCGGTTCCCACAATTGATGATAGTGCGTCATGGCCATGCCCCAATGAGCCATTGCACATCCCGGGTCGCCCAAGGAAACGGCACGAAATGCTTGTTCCGACAGGGAATAGGCAAACGAGTGCAACAGAGCCAGCGCCCGATCGAATGCCGGCTTGACAGCCACGGCGCACGCCGTGGCGAACTTTACCTCGCCAAGTTTTTCCGGTGCGGGATGAGCGTGATGCTGCTCGTCGTTGGCAGCGGAAGCCGACATGGCGAGCAAGGCCGCAAGTGGGGCCGCTACAAGCCACTTTATCATAGCCTGTCCTCCATGAGCCCCTGCCGATGAGTTTAGCCCAGTGAGGCACATCTTCGTCAAAACAAATGTCTGACGTGCGTCAGGTTCCGGTGAGCGCGACGCGCGCTTTGGCGACGGGAAGGCCGGCAATGTCGACGCGCGTGCGAAACACCGTGCCGCAATTCTCGCGTTCGCCGCCGTCCGAGCCTGTCACAACAAGGAGATCGCGCAGATCCGCGCCGGCAAAACAAAGGCTGGTCACCATAGGTAGCGGCACCGCCAAATCGGCGCGGTGTGTCCCGTTCGCCTCGAAGATGGCGACGCGGCCGCCCCGCGCGTCGGCTACCCATACCGAACCATCGCTGGCCACCTTCAACCCGTCCGCAACGCGCCCTGGACCAAGTGTGGCGAACTGGCGCCACGGATCAACCGAACCGTCGGGCTTGACGTCATAGACCCGCACCAGGCCGGCGCGTGCATCCGAGTGGTAAAGTCGCTGGCCGTCGGGCGAAAAGCCGAGCCCGTTGGTCAGCATGACGCCGTCGGATATCGTACGCATGCTGCCGTCCAGATCGATCACGTGCAGGAACCCCGGCTTCGGTTCTTCCGCGAAAACGCGATAGGCTAATGAACCGACATAAATACGTCCGGCGCGATCGGTCGTCAGATCGTTGAATCCAATCGCACCCGGAATGGTTTCGGGACTGAGGAGTAGCTTCGTCTCCGAGCCATTCACCCAGGAAATGTTGCGGCCACCTACGATCAAGCCACCTGATGCGTGCAGCGCCATTCCGCCGACGCCGCGGCGTTTGGGTATGACGAGCGAGACCTTGTCGGTATGGTCGAGCAGGTAGACGCCACCGTTCAGAACATCGCTGAAATAAAGACCCCTTTCGGAATCCCAGACCGGCGCCTCCACAAGACCATAGCCGCTGACAATGCTTTTCATCGCAGATGTCTCTCCCTCGTTGCGCGTCATCCGATCACGCCGTCTGCCATCAGGCTCTCGATTTCGTCACCGCTGAAACCGTACTCGGCCAGCACTTCCCGGCTATGCTGCCCCAGCTCAGGCGCCGAAGTCCGCAAGGCTGAATCCACGCCCGATAACTCGATCGGCTGGCCGACCAGAGTCAACGGGCCGAGCCTGGGATGGATTACCGACTGCGCGATGCCGGAGTGCTTGACCTGTGGGTCCTGGAACACTTCGTCGATCCGATTGACCGGACCGCAGGGAATACCGACGGCGTTCAATGTCTCGATCCAGTCCGCGCTGGTCCGGGTTCGTGTTACGGCTTCGATCTCGGCGTTGAGTGCGGCGCGGTTCTTCGCTCGGGCCCGGGCGGCAAAACGTGGATCGGTCACAAGGTGAGTCAGTTTCAACGCCGCACAAAGTGTCTCGAACGACCGTTGGCCCGAAGCGGCAAGGTTGATGAGACCATCAGCGGTTCGAAACAAACCCATGGGCGCGGCCGTGGGATGGTCGTTGCCGCCCTGCTCCGCGACTTCGCCTTCGACAAGCCAGCGGCTCGCCTGAAAATCGAGCATCGCAATTTGGGCTTGCAGGAGTGAGGTGCTCACCCAGCGGCCAACGCCCGTCACTTCCCTTTCGAGCAGCGCCACCATCGCGCCGAGCGCGCCATAGAGGCCGGCAGACGAATCGGAAACCGCGATGCCCGCCCGCACTGGGCCCTGTCCGGCGAGCCCCGTCACGGACATCAATCCGCCCATCCCCTGGATGATTTGGTCGAGCCCGGGCCTGGCGCGATAGGGTCCATCTTGGCCGAAACCGGAAATGCTCACATAGACCAATCGCGGATTGATTCTGTGCAATGCGTCGTAGTCGATTCCGAGCCGGTGTTTCACCTCGGGCCGAAAATTTTCGAACACGAGATCGGCCCGCTCCGCCAACCGGAAGAACACATCGCGTCCCCTTTTGGTTTTCAAGTCAAGACAAAGGCTGCGCTTGTTGCGGTGTAGGTTCTGGAAATCGGAGCGATCACGTGGTCCGGCAATGTCGGCGCTGCCGGTTTTCGCCTCGATCATCACGACCTGCGCGCCCCAATCGGCGAACTGCCGCACGGCCGTCGGACCCGAGCGCACGCGTGTGAGGTCAAGCACGCGATAGCGCGCCAGCGGAAGTGGAGGCGACATGACAAGACCGAGATTGGCGCTTCAATCGCAGACGATAAGCCCTGATCTTGCCGGCGCAAAGAGCCGACCGCTAATAGGCGCGCTCTCGCAGCATCTCACGATGTCGACCGATGTGAACGCCCGATCCGCGGCACTGCGGGCGGAACCATAGAGCATCTTAGGAGTTCATTGCGCGCACAAAGGAGGAAGGTGATGAAGAACTTTCTAGTGTTGTTTCAAGCTCCTGCTTCAGTTCTTGCCGACTGGGCCAAGACCGATCCGGCGCAAAGGAAGTCGGCTGAAGAAAAAATGCAGGCCGAGTGGCAGCGGTGGATGAAGGCTCATGAACGTTCGCTGGCCGACAAAGGGGCCGGAGTGGGCAAAACCAAACGCGTGACCGTCAAAGGAACGGCGGACGCCAAAAACGACATCATGTTTTACTCGATCGTCGAGGCTGAGTCGCAGGACGCGGCTGCCAAGGTCTTCCAGGATCACCCCCATCTTCAAATTCCCCAGGCTTCGATCGAGGTGATGGCGATCAGCCCAATGTCGGGTATGTAGAAGTCACAGCCAGAGCTAGCGCGGAGGGACAAAGATGGGTGATAAGGACTTCGATCTTGAAATCGTTCGATTCGTCGCCGCGCCGCGCGAGAAAGTGTGGCGGGCCTGGGCAAATCCCAACACACTCAAGCAGTGGTGGTGCCCGAAGCCCTGGGTCACCGAAGTCCGCGCTTTTGACTTTCGTGCCGGTGGCAGCTTTCACACTTACATGAGCGGTCCCGACGGCGGGAAAAGCGACAACCCCGGGGTCTTTCTGGAAGTCGTTCCAATGGAGCGCATTGTCTGGACTTCGATGCTTGTGGCTGGCTGGCGTCCGGCAATGCCTTGGTTGCCCATGACCGGCATCTTCTTGTTGGCCGATGAAGGTACCGGCACGCGTTACACGGCGCGGTGCCTACACAAGGACGAAAGCGATCGCGAGAAGCACCGGGCGATGGGATTCTATGATGGCTGGGGAACCATGATTCAGCAGATGGAGGAAATTGCCCTATCGCTTTAGCGGCAGTTCAATTTCTTCGAATCTGGGCGGCCGATGCAACGAGATCAGCGGCGCTTCCCATTGCGTTGCCGCCACCCTCGCCGGTCAGAGCAAACTCCGGTGGCACGAGTTCCGGTCCCTCGCCCGGTGGAACTGGTGGCGTGTAGTATCCCAGCGCATAGCGCCCCATCGTGTATCCGAGCAGCTTGGCCAGCTCGGGATCGAGCGTCTTTGCGATCTCCGGCGGAACCGACAGGTACTGGTTTTCTTCTTGCCGCAGCCAACCGAGCGAGTAGCTGATATTGAGTCCGACGCGGTCGCCGGACGAGACATTCGCGCCGCCGCCATGGAACGTGCTGCCAGTATAGAGCACGAGGGATCCGGCATTCATCTCCGCATAACCGATCTCTTGCGGCGTTGCGACGCGATTGTCCGGCCATTGCGTCGAACCCGGCACAACTTGCGTCGCGCCGTTTTCACGCGTGAAGTCGCTAAGCGCCCAGATCGTGTTGACCTGCGGCTCAAGGCCCTTGAGCCAGGTACCCCACAGCCAGCGATCGCGGTGAATCGGCTGTGCCGGCTGTCCCGGCATGATCCGGATCACTTGGGTGACGTGGATGTGGTATCGGTCGCAATTCGCCAAAAGCACGCGATCAGCGATCGCACGCACGGTCGAATGAAGTGCCAGCGCGCCGGCCGCTGGCGAGCGCGCCATCACTGCACCGGTCCGCGTTGTCTTGAATCCGCCGAATGCATCCTGGCCCGTTGCCGTCGCATCCACATACGGCTTGAGCTCGGCGTTGACGCGCGCCAGATGGGCGGGAGTCAAAACGTCTGTCAGGATCACAGCGCCATCACGGACGACTGCAGCCATGATGTCGTCAATCGGCGAATCGGCCGCGAAGCGCGCAAGCGTCGGCATATCGTCTTCTCCATTGATGGCGATAGCCAAACACTAGGCTGGTCCGGAGAGTTTTCAACTGGGCGGAGCCATCACGGTCCTTAATCGTTATTTCTTGGACGGCAGGGCATGCCGACATCAAGTGGAGGAAACCGTCATGAAATCAACGTTTCTAAGCGGGGCAGCCATCCTCGGTCTCGTGCTGGCAAGCACGATCAGTGGCCCGGGCGCAATCGCCAAGTCTCACGCAGCCCATGTACCGGTCATGCACACCATGCACGCCGAAAATCTTCGTGCCGACATGAGAAAGCTTTGGGAAGACCACATCACCTACACGAGGAACTACATCGTCAGTGCGCTTGGCGGACTGCCGGATACCGATGCCGTCGTTGCTCGGTTGATGAAAAACCAGGAAGACATCGGCTCCGCCATCGCCCCTTACTATGGTCAGGCGGCTGGCCAAAAGCTCACGACGCTGCTCAAAGAGCATATTGCAATTGCGGCCGATGTCGTGAAGGCGGCGAAGGCCGGCGACGAGCCAGGCCTCGCTGCGACGCAGGCCAAATGGTCGGCCAACGGCAAGGCGATCGCCGAGTTCTTGAGCGGTGCCAATCCGAATTGGGACAAGGCCACGCTTGAACAGATGCTGCAAAAGCATCTCGACCTTACAACCGGCGAGGTGACCGGTCGCCTTTCGAAGGACTGGGCGGCAGACATTCGCTCCTACGACGAGGGCCATCAACACATGTTGATGTTCGCCGACACGCTGACCGAAGGAATTGAGCGGCAATTTCCGAAGAAATTCGGCGCCTGAATTTCGAAGGAACTAAGCCTGGGTCAACTCCGCTGTTGGCCCGAAAGAGTCGTGCCAGCGCACCGGACGGATCACCTGAAGCCTTGCGTCGAATCTATGCTGACAGGCGCGCGGAACAGTAGGTGATGCCCTTGCGGGCGGTGGCAGCCCAGTCGGCGGGCGGATCGAGCGTCAGATAGCGCTCGTAGAGTTCTTTGGCGCCCGCGATATCCCCGGACTTCATGAGCATCTGGGCGCGGTTGAAAATCGCGTCGGAATAATCAGGGTCAAAGGCAAGCACCGCCGCAAGCTCTGTGAGCGCATCACCCAACTTTCC